>WNGK01001129.1_pt2 | contig 22475 bp, 20 predicted proteins | sample 5400601 | NCBI WGS metagenome assembly WNGK01 (sample SAMN13153376, study PRJNA577476) | soil metagenome | isolation source: 60 cm soil or saprolite under Garry oak tree replicate 1 | place: USA:California | collected 2016-06-15
CGCGGCGATCCTGGGGCACCCCGTCCACCTGCCGCAGCGGATCCCCCGGAGCGTCCGGGGCGCGTGGTTCTGGGTGACCGGCCCGGTCATCTTCCTGGTGGCCCCGGTCGCCGAGGAGATCTTCTTCCGGGGGTTCCTGTACCGGGCCGTGCGCCGGCGATTCTCGGTCCCCTGGTCGGTGGTCATCTCGGCGGCGGTGTTCGCCATCGCCCACATCTACCTGCTGTCGATCCCGGTCATCTTCGTGGACGGGGTGATCCTGGCGTTGCTGTTCGAATGGCGCCAGAGCCTGGCCACGTCGATCGCCGCCCACGCGGCGAACAACCTCCTGATCTTCCTGATCCTGCTGAGCACCCGGACCTGAGGGCGGCGCCGCGAGCGCCCCGATGCAGCTCCCAGGGGTCGCCGACCACCCGAGCGTGCACCGGGTGGGCATGCGGGCGGGATCGCTGGCGGGAGTGCCGCGCGTGTTCGAGGCGATCCTGGAACCGAGACCGCATGCGCCGGATGATGGCCGCGGCCCGTGATGCCGGGATCCGCGAGGCCGAGCTATTCACCGCGGAGGAGTTGGAAGCATTCGGCTCGCCGACGATCATCTCCTGGAATGCATCATCGAGCCCGGCGTCCCGGTATGTCCCAACCGAGGCTGAGCGAGGATGGGCCGAGCACGCCCTCAGGTGACGGCATGAGGGGGCCGCGAGGTCGCCCGCGGAGGGTGCCGGGCCTCGCCGTCGCCGTGTGCCTCGCGGCCATCCTCGCCGGCCAGGCCGCACCGGCCGGTGCCAGGACCGGGCCCGGGGGGCGGACCGGCGGATCGTGGGTGCTGACCGGCTCGCCGGTCATCGGAGTGGACAGCTATGCGGCGACCCTGCTCCCCACCGGCGACGTCCTGGTTGCGGGGGGCGGCAATCCCGGCGACGACGCCCAGCTCTACGACCCCCGGACCGGGACGTGGAGCCTCACGGGCCAGATGGCCTACTGGCGGGTGGACCACACCGCGACCCTGCTCCAGAGCGGAAAGGTGCTCGTGGCGGGAGGTGGGGATCAGAACGGCCATCCCCAGAACTCGGCCGAGGTGTACGACCCTGTGACGGGCCAGTGGCGGTCCACGCCGCCCATGCATGCGGCCCGGGTAGGCCACGCCGCCGTCCTGCTTCCCGACGGAAGGGTGCTGGTCATGGGCGGCAGCACCTACCTGGGATACACCGCGAGCGCCGAGATCTACCGGCCGAAGAAGCATCAGTGGATCGGCACCGGTAGCATGGCCCAGGGGAGGGCGGATTTCCAGGCGATCCTGCTCCCCACAGGCAAGGTCTTGGTGGCGGGGGGCACGGCCGCGGCCCAGCCCCCGCTCACCAGCGCCGAGCTGTACGACCCGGTTACCGGCACGTGGAGCCCCACCGGCTCCATGACCGAGGGCAGATGTTGCGGCACCGCGACGCTGCTGCCCGACGGCAGGGTCCTGGTGGCCGGAGGCTGCTGTGGCGGGACGCCCTACACGACCGCCTCGGCCGAGTTGTACGACCCCGCCACCGGCACCTGGACCCCCACGGGCAGCATGGCCGACCCCCGGGAGTGGGCCAGCGCCGCGCTCCTTGCCGACGGGCGGGTGCTGGTCTCGGGGGGCTACGACAGCAAGTTCGGCACGATCTGGGACACCGCCGAGCTGTACGACCCGACTACAGGCACCTGGTCTGCCACCGGGGCGATGAACTTTCCTCGGGAGCACTACGCCCTCATCCCCCTGCCGAACCGTTACATCCTTGCGCCCGGGGGGAGCGGTGGCGCATCGACGGCCGAACTCTACATCCCCCCGAGCACCTGAACGGGCCTCAGCGAACTGGTCCGCCCCAGCGAGCTTCGAGCATAGACGACCTTCCCTCTTGAAGGGTTCAAGTACAGAGACCGCCTTTCTTTCGCATTGCTGCACCGAAAACGGCTTGCGATGGACCCAAGCGAGCGATCGTGCGTTCGCCGTGGACCAGACAGGACTTGAACCTCAGGCCAGGGCCTGTTCGAGATCCTCCAAGAGATCGTCGGGGTGTTCGATCCCCACGCTCAATCGCACCAGCGTGGCGGGGACTTCCAGCGGCGAGCCGGCGACGCTGGCGTGGGTCATCCGGCCGGGGTGTTCGATCAGGGACTCCACGCCGCCGAGGGACTCGGCCAGGAAGAACAGCTTCGTCTTACGGCACAGGTCCAGGGCTTCCTGTTCGGTCTCCGTCTCGAACGACACCATGCCGCCGAAGTCCGTCATCTGCCTCTTGGCCAGCGCGTGGCCGGGGTCCCTCGGCAGGCCGGGGTAGTGGACGGCGGTGACCCTCGGGTGCGCCTCCAGGAATCGCGCCACCAGGTCGGCGTTGCGGCAGTGCGCCTCCATCCTCACGGCGAGGGTCTTCAGCCCCCTGAGCACCAGGAAGCAGTCGAGCGGGCCGGGTACGGCGCCGGCCGCGTTCTGGAGGAACTTCAGCCGCTCGTGGACCTCGGGGTCGGTGGTCACCAGCGCGCCGCCCACGACGTCCGAGTGCCCCCCGAGGTACTTCGTGGCCGAGTGCACCACCAGGTCGGCCCCGAGCGCGATGGGTTGCTGAAGGTAGGGAGAGGCGAATGTGTTGTCGACCACGCACGTCGCGCCGGCCTCATGGGCGATCTGAGCCACCGCGGCGATGTCGATGATCCGAAGGAGGGGGTTGGTCGGGGTTTCGATCCACACCACCCGGGTCTCCTCCCGGACGGACTTCTTCACCGCCTCGAGGTCGGTGGTGTCGACCACGTCGAACTCCAGGCCCATGGCCGGGGCCAGGACCTTCGACACCAGCCGGTAGGTTCCGCCGTAGACGTCGTCGCCCAGGACCACATGGTCGCCGGGCTTGAGCGTGTAGAAGACCGTGGACTCGGCGGCCATCCCGGAGGCGAAGCACAGCGCTCCCGACCCGCCCTCCAGCGCGGCCAGCGCGCTCTCCAGGGCGGTGCGCGTGGGGTTGCCGGTTCGGGCGTAGTCGTAGCCCCGGTGCTCGCCCACCGCCGGCTGGGCGAAGGTGGAGGTCTGGTAGATCGGGACGTTCACCGCGCCGTAGGCGGGCTCGGGGTCCTGCCCCGCATGGATGGCCTTCGTCTCGAACCTCATCGGCCTCACGCTTTCGTTTGCTGGCGGTGCGCCAGGAACTCCAGGAGATCGGCTCGGGTCAGGATGCCCAGGGCCTCGCCGTTCTTCGCCACCACCACCGCCGGGCTGCCCTGGAGCTCGGAGAACGCGGTCTCCAGGGGCGCGTCGAACTCGACCATGGGAAACGGTGGGGCCATGACCTCGGCCACGTCGGCCTGCAGCGAGTCGGGGTCGCGGAAGATCCGATCGAGCAACGTGGTCTCCCGGATCGAACCCACCAGCGCGCTCACGTCCAGCGAGTCCTCTCGCGCCACCGGGGCCTGCGAGATGCCGAACTCCTGGAGGCGGTCCACGGCCTGGCGAACCTTCTCGTGGGCCCCCACCACCACCAGCGGCGGGATCTCGCCGTGCTTGGCCGTCAGGACCTCTTCGACCCGCACGATCTCGGGGCGCTCCAGGAACCCGTACTGGAGCATCCACGTGTCCGAGTACAGCTTCGACAGGTAGTTCCGCCCCGTGTCGGGCAGGATCACCACCATCAGCGTGCCGGCCGGCAGCTCGCGGGCCACGGTCAGCGCGGCGAACACCGCGGTCCCGCCCGACCCTCCCACCAGGATCCCCTCCTGCCGGGTGATGGCCCTGGCCGTCAGCAAGGAGTCGCGGTCGCTCACCCGGACGTACCGATCGACCACCGACGGGTCGAACGTCTCGGGCCAGAAGTCCTCGCCGATCCCTTCGGTGAGGTACGGCCTGGCGGGTTCGTCCGGGGCCGAGAACAGCGAACCCTCCGGGTCGGCCCCCACCACCATGATCGACGGCTTCCGCTTCTTCAGGTACCGAGCCACCCCGGTGATCGTCCCGCCGGTCCCGACCCCCGCCACCAGCACGTCGATCTCGCCGTCGGTCTGCTCCCAGATCTCCGGGCCCGTGGTGAGCTCGTGGGTCTCGGGGTTGATCTGGTTGACGTACTGGTTCGGCTGGAAGGCCCCGGGGATCTCCTCGGTGAGCCGGTCGGCCACGCGGTAGTAGGACTCCGGCGACTCGGGGGCCACCGCGGTGGGAGTGATGACGACCTCCGCCCCGTAGGCCCGGAGCAGCGCCACCTTCTCCTGGCTCATCTTGTCCGGCATGACGAAGATGCACTTGTAGCCCTTGATGGCCGCGGCGATGGCCAGGCCGTGGCCGGTGTTGCCGGAGGTCGGTTCGATGATGGTGCCGCCCGGCTTCAGCAGGCCCTCCCGTTCGGCCGCCTCGATCATGCGGATGCCGATGCGGTCCTTGACGCTGCCGCCCGGGTTGAGCATCTCGAGCTTGGCCAGGATCGTGGGCTTGACCCCCCGGGTGACGCTGTGCAGCCGAACCAGGGGGGTGTTGCCCATGGCGTCGAGGAACGACTCGATGACCTGCATCCCACACGGCTCCTCGTTCGCGACCGGCCCCTATTCTCCACGATGGCAGACCGCCGGCACAGGGGGACGTGAGGTGAGCGAGATCATGGACGAGGAGACCGAACGAGCTCGAGCGCGGTGGGACAGGCACGCGTCGGCCTACGACCGCCAGATCCGGTTCTTCGAGAGGGCCCTGTTCGGGGGCGGCCGGGAGTGGGTGTGCTCACGCGCTCGCGGCGACGTCCTGGAGGTCGCCATCGGGACGGGCCGGAACCTTCCCTTCTACGCCCCTGACGTTCGCCTGACCGGGGTCGAGTTCAGCCCGAAGATGCTCGCCGTCGCCGCCGCACGCTCCCGAGAGCTGGGCCGGGAGGTGGACCTCCGGCTGGGGGATGCCCAGGCGCTCGAGTTCCCCGACGAGAGCTTCGACACGGTGGTCTTCACCCTGGCGCTCTGTTCGATCCCGGACGACCGGCGGGCCGTGGGGGAGGCGGCCCGGGTCCTGCGCCCGGGAGGAACGCTGGTGTTGCTCGAGCATGTCCGCAGTCCCCTGAGGGCGGTGAGGACCGTCCAACGCATCCTCGAGCCCCTGTTCCGGACGCAGGGAGACTCGCTCGTGCGGGAGCCGGTCGAGCACATCGCGCGCCTGGGCCTGCGGATCGAAACCCTGGAGCGGTCGAAATGGGGGATCGTGGAACGCGTGGTTGCCCGGAAGCCTGCCGATTGACCGGCGGCCTCCGGGCGCGGGACCTCCCGGCGAAGTCGGCCCACCCCGACGGCCGGGGACCGAACATGTCCCGGTCCCTCAGACCGAGACCAGCTTGTAGATGGCGTTCGAGTCGCTGAAGTAGAGCGCGTGGTCCAGGGGCCCGACCTCCATCGAGACGAACCCCTCCGTGTGGGTGTAGACGGTGGTGATCGACTGGATGCCGGTCCGGTTCGACGTGAGCACCACCTGGTGGAGCTGCCCGTTGTTGTTGTCGCCGAAGAACATCGTGCCCTCGGCGCTCGAGCCCAGACCGCAGCCCTGGCAGAACTCCGTGCCTACCGGGGTGATGGTCGGGGTGAACCAGGCCAGCGGGAGGATGGGATTGGGGCCGTCCTGGTTCGTGTTCTGGGGGGCCTGCCCCGAGCACGTCTCGTTCGGGCCCCACCCGAAGTTGCCGCCCTTGGCGATGAGGTTGACCTCGTCGTTGCACTCGGGGCCGGCCTCGGTCTCCCACAGGTTGCTCGTGAGGGGATCGAACGAGAACCCGAACGAGTTCCGGTGGCCGTAGGACCAGATCAGGCTGGGCGGGTGCGGGTTGGACGGAGGCGCGTGTCCCTGCCCGTCCATCCGGAGGATCTTCCCAGCGTCGTTCGACAGGTCCTGCGAGTTGCTGGAGTCGTGGGCCTCGCCCACCACCGCGTAGAGGTAGCCGTCCGGGCCGAACAGGATCCGGCCGCCGTCGTGGTACACGCCGGCGGTGGTGGACACGGTGAGGATCACCTTGGGGTTCGAACCCGTCCCGCCCACGTCCTTGATCCGGATGATCTGGTCGTGCAGGCCGGTCTGGGTGTTGCGGGTGGCGTAGGCGTACACGAACGGCCGGGTCGAGGTGTACAGCGGGTCGAGGGCGATGCCCAGCAGGCCCTGTTCGCCCTGGGTCGAGATGTTCGGGATGGTGATGAACAGCGTGTTCGAGCCGTTCGACGGGTTGAAGATGCGGACCTCGCCCGTGTACCGCTCGCCGTAGAAGATGCGGCCGTCGGGGGCGAACGTGAACCCGGCGGGCCAGGCCAGACCGGTGGCCACCGGCGACACCCCGATGGCGGAGGGCCGCGCTGCGGCGGGCCCCGCGCCCACGAGGGACACCAGGATGGCCAGGGCCGAACCGAGAACGAAGAGCCGTCGCATCGAACCCTCCTCCGTCTCCGGGCGGCAGCTTCACGGGCCGGGCGTTCGGCCGCCGGGTCCCATTGTGCCCGTCCTTGTGCCGGCCTGCCCGCCGTCCGAAGATGGCCCCGGTGGACGAACGCGTGCTGCTGGTGGAGGACGACCCCTCGATCCGGGAAATCGTGGCCTTGGGCCTGACCCGGTCGGGGTTCCGGGTGAGCGCCATCGCGGACGGGCGGCAGGGTCTGGCCCAGTTCCGCCAGACGCCCTACGACCTGGTGATCCTGGACCTCATGCTGCCCTCGCTCGACGGGTTCGAGGTCTGCCGGGAGATCCGAAAGGACAGCCGCGTGCCGATCGTGATGCTCACGGCCAAAGCCGACACCACCGACGTGGTGGTGGGCCTCGAGCTGGGGGCGGACGACTACGTGACCAAGCCGTTCGAGATGCCGGAGCTGGTGGCCCGAGTGCGCTCGGTGCTCCGGCGTGCGGCGGCCGAGCCGCCCCAGCCGGTGCTGTCCCTGCATGACCTGGAGATCGACCCGGCCGCCTTCACGGCGACCAAGGGCGGCCAGGCCGTCCAGCTCAGTGCCACCGAGTTCAGGCTCCTCCTGGAGATGGCCCGGCGGCCCGGGCAGGTGTTCAGCCGGGAGCTCCTGCTGCAGCAGGTGTGGGGGTACGACTACCTCGGGGACTCCAGGCTGGTGGACGTGGCCATCCAGCGCCTGCGGTCGAAGATCGAGGACGAACCCTCCAGTCCGCGGATCGTGGCCACGGTTCGGGGCGTCGGCTACCGCCTCGAGAGGGGGTGATCCCGTCCCATGCCGAGGCGCATCGCCCCGCCTCGGAGGCTTCGCCGCCGGCTCACCGTGGCGTTCGTGCTGGTGTCGGCGGTGTCGGCCGGGGCGCTGGCCGGCGGGTCCTACGCCGAGATCCGCCAGTCCCGCCTGAAGGACTCGGCCGCCCGGGCCGCCGACCAGACCGAGCTTCACGTCCGGGCCCTCGAGCAGCTCCAGCTCCCCGCCCACCCGCCGCCGGCGGCGGTTCGTTCCATCCTGTCGTCGTTCGGATCGGAGAGCTCCACCGTGGCGGTGGTCCGAGGCTCGAACGTCCCCTCGGTGAACCTCTCGCCCGATCAGGTGCCGAACGACCTGAAGTTGCTGGCCAGACGGGGCGAGCTGGCCTACGAGCGGGTGACGGTGGAGCGGGTCTCCTACGTGGTGGCCGGGGCGAAGGTGCCCGGCCGGGACCTGGAGATCTACTCGTTCTATTCCGAGGAGGCCCTGTTCGCCGACCTCCGCACCCTCGGCCTGACGCTGCTGATCGGATGGTTGGCGGTGGTGCTGGTGGCGGCCACGGTGGGGTTCGTCCTGGCCCGGCGCACCCTGGCACCGGTGGCCGCGGCGAGCGAGGCGGCCCGGTCGATGGCCGAGGGGTTGCTGCAGACCCGCCTGCCGGTGCAGGCCGACGACGAGTTCGGCGCATGGGCGGCCTCCTTCAACGAGATGGCCCAGGCCCTGGAGGCGAAGATCGCCGACCTCTCGGAGGCCCGGGACCGGGAGCGCCGGTTCACCTCCGACGTCTCCCACGAATTGCGAACCCCCCTCACCGCGTTGGTGAGCGAGGCCTCGCTCCTCCGGGAGCATCTCGACCAGATGCCGGCCGAGGCCCGGCGCCCCGCCGAGATGCTGGTGGCCGACGTGGCCCGGCTCCGGCGGATGGTGGAGGACCTCATGGAGATCTCGCGGTTCGATGCCGGGCGGGAGGCCGTTCGGGTCGAACCCGTCGACGTGGGCTCGCTGGTCGAGGCGGCGGTCCGGGCCAGGGGGTGGGAGTCTCGCGTTTCGGTGCAGGCCTCGCCCCTGATCCTGGAGACGGACCGGCGGCGGCTGGAGCGGATCGTGGCGAACCTGGTGGGGAACGCCCTCGAGCACGGTGGGGGGCGGGCCGCGGTGAGGGTGGGGAGGGACGCCGTCGGGGCGTTCGTCGAGGTGAGCGACCGCGGCCCCGGCATCGCTCCGGAGCACCTGCCGCGCCTGTTCGACCGGTTCTACAAGGCCGACCCGTCGAGGAGCTCTCCCGGAAGCGGGCTCGGGCTGGGGATCGCCATGGAGAACGCCCGGCTGCTTGGCGGCGACATCGCCGTGTGGAGCGAGGTGGGGGTCGGTTCGAGGTTCACCCTGAGGCTTCCCCTGAAGCGGGTGGCGGATGCCCCTGAAGGCGTGACTCAACCGTTACCGACGGGTGAGGACGCGGTTTCGGGGGGGCTCGACGATGAGGCGCAGGTCGAGGAGAGAGGAGGACGAAGATGAAGCGCCTCATCGGTTCGATGGCACTGGTGGTGAGCCTGGGCCTGGTCTCGGCGGCGTGCGGGCACGGAGGGGCGGTGCCGGTTCGTTCGATCGGGGAGCCGACCCCGAACCCCTCCACGCAGGCTTCCACCTCCGCGTCGGCCGCCTCAGGCAAGCCCAGCCCGAGCCCCAGGCCGACGAGGTCGGCCAAGCCGCCCGCCGGGACGCTGACGGTGCAGGTGTGGTTCACCCAGGGAGAGCACCTGTTCCTGACCAGCCGGACCCAAGGAGCCACGGTGGCCGTCGGCAAGGCGGCCCTGACCCAACTGGTGGCGGGCCCCACCTCGACGGAGGCGGCCGCGGGGGTCGGGTCGTCGGTCCCCTCCGGGACCGACCTGCTCGGGCTGTCGATCCAGGACGGCGTGGCCACGGTGAACCTGAGCGGGACCTACGACGACGGCGGAGGCTCGCTGTCCGAGCGGATGCGTCTGGCCCAGGTGGTCTACACGATCACCCAGTTCCCCACGGTGCAGGGGGTGGACTTCCAGCTCGACGGCAAGGCGGTGACGGCGTTCTCCGGCGAGGGCATCGTCCTCGATCGTCCTCAGACCCGGGCGGACTACGAGGACCTCCTGCCGGCCATCGTGGTGGACAGCCCAAGGGTCGGCTCGACGGTGTCGAGCCCGGTGACGATCACGGGCACGGCCAACGTCTTCGAGGCCACCGTGAGCTTCCAGATCCTGGACGAGACGGGGCAGGTCCTCACGGACGGCTCGACCACGGCCACGTGCGGCACCGGTTGCCGCGGTGACTACACGATCGTGGCCGCCTACCACGTGGGGAGCGACCAGCCCGGCACCATCCAGGTGTTCGAGGTGAGCGCGAAGGACGGCTCGCACGTGAACGTGGTGGAGATCCCGGTCACGCTGACTGCCTGAACCTTGAGGCAGGTTGCCAGGCCCCCGCACGCGGAACATGCTTTCGGCATGGCGACCACCGAGATCCCGGACGTTCGTGCTCCCCGGGGGCGCGAGATCTCCGCCAAGGGCTGGCCCCAGGAGGCTGCCCTCCGCATGCTGATGAACAACCTCGACCCCGAGGTCGCCGAGCGTCCTAGGGACCTCGTGGTCTACGGCGGCACCGGCAAGGCCGCCCGAAGCTGGGAGGCCTTCCACCAGATCGTTCGGGCCCTCCGGTCGCTGGGCGACGACGAGACCCTGCTCATCCAGTCGGGCAAGCCGGTGGGGGTGTTTCGAACCCACCCCATGGCGCCGCGGGTGCTGATCTCGAACTCCATGCTCGTGCCGAAGTGGGCCGACTGGGAGACGTTCTGGGAGCTCGAACGAGCCGGCCTCACCATGTACGGACAGATGACCGCCGGCTCCTGGATCTACATCGGAAGCCAGGGCATCCTGCAGGGCACGTACGAGACCCTCGGCGAGCTGGCGGCGCAGCGGTTTGGGGGGACCCTTCAGGGCCGGGTCGTCCTCACCGCCGGCCTCGGGGGGATGGGCGGGGCCCAGCCGCTGGCGGTCACGATGAACGGCGGCGTGGCCCTGTGCGTGGAGGTCGACCCCGAGCGGATCGAACGCCGCGTCCGAACCCGCTACCTCGACCGCCAGACCGATGACCTGGACGAGGCCGTTGGATGGGCCGAGCACGCCAGGGCGAACGGCGAGGCCCTGTCGGTAGGGATTCTCGGCAACGCCGCCGAGGTGTTCCCCGAGCTCCTCCGGCGAGGCTTCCCCGCGGACGTCGTGACCGACCAGACCAGCGCGCACGACCCGCTGGGGGGCTACGTCCCCGAAGGGCTCTCGCCCCCCGAGGCCGAGGCGCTCCGGCGCGAGCCCGATGATTACACCGGTCGCGCCTACGCTTCGATGGCCCGTCACTGCGAGGCCATGGTGGGATTCCAGGAGGGGGGCGCGGTGGTGTTCGACTACGGCAACAATCTCCGGGCCGGAGCCGAACGCGGCGGGCTCCCCCATGAGCGCGCCTTCGCCTACCCTGGGTTCGTCCCCGCATTCATCAGACCGATGTTCTGCCAGGGCAAGGGGCCGTTCCGGTGGGTGGCCCTCTCCGGTGACCCGGCCGACATCCAGGCCACCGACCGGGCCGTGGCCGAGCTGTTCCCGCATGACGAACGCCTGGCCCGATGGCTCAGCCTGGCGGAGGAGCGGGTGGCGTTCCAGGGCCTTCCCGCCCGCATCTGCTGGCTCGGCTACGGCGAACGCCACCTGGCGGGGCTGAGGTTCAACGAGCTGGTTCGAACAGGGGAGGTGAGTGCGCCCATCGTGATCGGCCGGGACCACCTGGACGCCGGCAGCGTGGCCTCGCCCTACCGCGAGACCGAAGGGATGAAGGACGGCTCGGACGCCATCGCGGACTGGCCGATCCTGAACGCCCTGGTGAACACGGCGGCCGGCGCCCACTGGGTGAGCGTCCACCACGGCGGCGGCGTGGGGATCGGGTATTCGATCCACGCGGGGATGGTGGTGGTGGCCGACGGCACCGACGACGCCGCGTACCGGCTGGAGCGGGTGCTCATCACCGACCCGGGGATGGGCGTGATCCGCCACGCCGACGCCGGCTACGACGAAGCGGTGGAAACGGCCCACGACCGGGGCGTGAGGCTGCCCTGGCTGGAGTGAGTTGAGCCCGCGATGGACGAGGTCATGCGGGTGGGCCTGCTCGGCTGCGGCAACGTTGGTGCGGCGGTGGCGCGCATGCTCCACGAGCACGCCGAGGACATCCAGGCCCGGTCGGGAGCCCGCATCGAGGTGGCCCGGGTGGCCGTTCGTGATCTATCCAAGCCGCGCGAGGTGCCGGTGCCCTCAGGGGCGTTCACCGACGACGCGGCGGGTGTCGCGGGCGACCCGGACGTCGACGTCGTCGTCGAGGTCATCGGGGGGATCGAGCCGGCCCGCTCTCTGATCCTGCGGGCGTTCGACACCGGGAAGTCCGTGGTCACGGCGAACAAGGAGTTACTCGCCACCGGCGCCGGCGAGCTGTTCGAGGCCGCCTACCACCGGGGCGTGGACCTGCTGTACGAGGCGTCGGTGGGCGGCGGCATCCCCCTGATCCGGCCACTTCGGGAGAGCCTGGCCGGCGACCGAATCTGTCGGTTCATGGGGATCGTGAACGGCACCACGAACTACGTGCTGACCCGGATGGCCGAGGCGGGCCTGTCGCTCGACGAAGCCGTGGCAGAGGCCCAGTCCCTCGGCTACGCCGAGGCCGACCCCACCGCGGACGTGCAGGGCCACGACGCCGCGGCCAAGGCGGCCATCCTGGCCACGATCGCGTTCGACCTTCCCGTCGTGACCGGGGACGTGTACCGCGAGGGGATCTCGAACCTGTCCGCAGAGGACATCACGTTCGCCCACGGACTGGGGTACGAGGTGAAGCTGCTGGCCATCGCCGAGGCCGACGGGGACGCCGTGGCCGTGCGGGTCCATCCCGCGATGATCCCGAAGGAGCACCCCCTGGCGTCGGTGCGGGAGAGCTTCAACGCCGTGTACCTGGAGGGGGAGAAGGTCGGCCCGGTCATGCTGTACGGCCGTGGCGCCGGGGGGAATCCCACCGCGACGTCGGTGGTGGGCGACCTGATCGAGCTGGCACGAAACCGCGCCGCGGGCAGCCTACCGTCGGTCATCCACCACATGCCGCGGGCGGCCGGCGTGAGGGCGCGGCGGATCCGGCCGATGGAGGACCTCACCACCCAGTACTACATCCTGATGGAGGTGGCCGATCTTCCTGGCGTGCTGGCCTCCATCGCCACGGTGTTCGCCCTACACGAGGTCTCGATCAAGCAGGTGTGGCAGGAGGGCCACGGCGACCGGGCCCGCCTGGTGATGATCACCCACCGCGCCTCGGAGCGTTCGCTCCGGGCGTGCGTGGCCGCCCTCGAGGGGATCGAGCCGGTGAAGTCGGTTCGTTCGGTCCTGAGGGTCGAAGCCGCGGAGGGCTGAGCCCTCGCGGCCGGCGGAGTCGGCCACGGCCCGGAGCTCGCGGAGGATTCGCAGGGCGGGAGTCGTCGGGCGGGCCCGGCCGTTCACCGGCGCCGGGCGAACGCGTCCGCTTCGGCGGGCCGCCATCCCCGGGTCAACTCCTGGACCTTCGCCACGATCTCGCGTTCGTCCACCCGTGCCGGCCGGCCGCGCTCGACCACGGGCTCTCCGCCCACGATCACCTTGACGATCGCTTCGGGCTGCATCGAATAGACGATCTGGCGGGGGGCGGTCCTGGCCGGCTGCACCGAGAGCGCGTCGAGGTCGATCACCACCAGGTCGGCGGCGTGATCGGCGGCGATCCGCCCCACCGGGAGGTCGAGGGCCTCCCCGCCCCGGGCCGTGCCCATGAGCAGGGTTTCGTCCCCGCCCAGGGCAGCGCCATCGGCCTCGGCGGCCCGGGCCACCAGCGCAGCCATGCGCATCTCCTCGAACACCGACCGACGGCTGTTCGCGAAACCGCCGTCGGTGCCCAGGCACACCGGGATGTTGCGTTCGAGCATCTGCCTGACTGGGGCGATCCCATCGCCCAGGAACGCGTTGGCGCCGGGGCAGTGGACCACGCGCACGGCCCGGTCGCGCATGATCGCGAGGTCGCGTTCGTCCACCCACACGCCGTGGACCATGACGGTCCGGTCCGACAGCACCCCCATGGCGTCCAGGAACGCCACCGGCGACACGCCGTGGCGTTCGATGCACCGGTCGCGTTCGGACCGCTGCTCGGCCACGTGGATGTGGAAGGGGAGGCCCAGGTCCATGGCCAGCGAGGCGCCCTGCCGGATCATGTCGGGGCTGGCCGCGTGGATCGAATGCGGGGCCGGCTGGACGAACACCTGGTGATCGCCGTGAAGCGCCGCGCGCAGCTCGCGGAAGTTGCGTTCGGCCTCCAGCGTGGTCTCCTGGTAGCGGCGGGGGGCGCCCGTCCAGTCGAACATGGAACGGGCCAGCACCAGCCGGATGCCCACCTCGCGAGCGGCCTCCACCACGGCCAGGTCGTTCTCGATCCCCCGGTCGTGCAGGTAGAAGAAGTCGACCGCGGTGGTGACCCCGGCCTTGGCCATCTCCGTGAAGTCGAACAGCGCCCCGAGCTTGATGGCCTCGCGGTCCAGCCGCTCGGAGAAGGGATACAGCACCAGGTCGCGCCAGCCCGAGAAGGGGAGATCGTCGCCGAAGCCCTTCAGCAGCGACTGGAACGAATGGCCGTGGCCGTTGACCGTCCCCGGCAGGACCGCCACGTGGCCCCAGTCCTCCCGTTCGTGCCCGGGGTGTCCTTCGGCCAGCTCGCCCGGCTCGCCGGTGGCGAGGATGCGCCCGCCCTGCAGGACCAGCCCGTGGCGCTCCCGCCAGCGATCCTGGGCGAACACGAGGTCGGCCGTGACCAGCGTCATGCCGCCCTTATATCAGAGGGGTCCCGCGTGGGGACCGATCCAGCGGATGTACGGCGTTCGCGCCGAACCGGCCCCGACGGTACGCTCCTACCGGAGATGGGAGCCGAACAGACCCGGGCCCGAGCGGAGGCCGCCACCGTCGCCCCGGCGGGCCCCGCGCCCGATGCTTCGGTTCCGGAGATGAGCCCGTTCGAGGCCGTCAGCCACTTCTTCGACCTGGCGGCCGAGCACGTCGATCTCTCCGAGGAGATGCGCCACGTGCTCCGGGGCACCTACCGTGAGCTGCGGGTCCAGGTTCCCATCCGCATGGACGACGGCCGGCTCGAGGTGTTCACCGGGTACCGGGTGCAGCACAACGGCGCGCGGGGGCCGTACAAGGGCGGCATCCGCTACCACCCGGACGCGGACCTGGACGAGGTTCGCGCCCTGGCCGCGCTGATGACGTGGAAGACCGCCGTGGTGGACATCCCCTACGGCGGGGCCAAGGGCGGCGTGCAGTGCGACCCGCTGAGGATGAGCGAGGGGGAGAGGCAGCGCCTGACCCGGCGGTTCACCCAGATGATCAGCTACGTGCTGGGGGTGAACCGCGACGTCCCGGCGCCGGACGTGAACACCGACGCCCAGACCATGGCGTGGATGATGGACGCGTACTCGAGCCGGTACGGGTACACGCCGGCCATCGTCACCGGCAAGCCGGTCGAGCTGGGCGGGTCTTATGGGCGCGACGCCGCCACGGGCCGGGGCGTGGTGTACACGCTGGGCGAGGCGGCGAAGGACCTGGGCGTGTCGCTGGAGGGCGCGCGGGTGGCCATCCAGGGGTTCGGCAACGTGGGCTCGTGGACGGCCCGCCTGATCGGGGAGCTGGGGTGTCGGGTGGTGGCCGTGAGCGACGTTCGCGGCGGCATCATCCGCGAGGACGGCCTGGACGTGCAGGCCGTCTACGACCACGTGCGCGAGACCCGGTCTGTGGTGGACGCCTCGGGGACCGAGCCGGTGTCGAACGAGGACCTGCTCGAGCTGGACGTCGACGTGCTGATCCCGGCGGCGCTGGACCGGGTGATCACGGCGGACAACGCCGACCGGGTGAAGGCGCGGCTGGTGGTCGAGGCGGCCAACCACCCGGTGACGCCCTCGGCCGACGCCATCCTGCAGTCGAAGGGCGTGCCGGTCATCCCGGACATCCTGGCGAACGCCGGCGGAGTGACGGTGTCCTACTTCGAATGGGCCCAGAACATCCAGCAGTACCGGTGGGAAGAGGATCAGGTGAACGCGGAGCTTCGAAAGGTCATGTCGAAGGCCTGGAGGAACGTCCACTCCAGGGCCACCGTGGACGGCGTGCCCCTGCGGCTCGCCGCGTTCGCCATCGCCGTGGAGAAGGTGGCCCGGGCGGCCCAGCTCCGCGGCTACGTCTGAGCTCGATCGCGGGTCGGGCTCTACGGCCCGCCCGTGCTCGCCCTGCTCGCCGGCCCGGTTCGGCTGCTGCCAGAATCGAACGCATGAGCACCGCAGCGCCGACCACCGCTCCGGTCGAGGTCGACCGCCCCTCCGGCGACGAGGCTGCCCAGCCCGACCGACCCTGGATCGTCATCGTGTGGAACGACCCCATCAACCTCATGACCTACGTCGTCTATGTCTTCCAGAAACTGTTCGGCTACAGCCACCAGAAGGCCACCAAACTGATGCTGGACGTCCACCACAAGGGCAAGGCGGTCGTGTCGAGCGGCAACAGGGAGAAGGCCGAGTTCGACACGTTCAGGCTGCACTCGCACGGGCTGTGGGCGACCATGCAGAAGGACGTGTGAGCGTTGGCCCGGTCCGAGCAACGGATCCGCCGGCGGCGCCGCGGAGGATTCGAGCTCTCCTTTCCCGAGGCCGAACGCCGGGTCCTCCGCGGGCTGCCCGGCCAGCTCCGGGAGCTGCTGGAGGCGAACGACCCCAGCACGGCGAGGCTCTTCCCTCCCGCCTACGAGGGCGATCCCGAGCGGCAGGCCGAATACGAGGGGCTGGTCAGGGAGGACCTGATGGCCCAGCGCCTCGGCGGGCTGGCGGTCGTTGAGGAGACCATCGAGGCCGAACGCGTGAACGAGGAGCAGCTCCTGGCATGGCTCGGCGCCCTGAACGATCTCCGGCTTGTGCTGGGTGCGCAGCTCGGGATACGGGTCGAAACGGACGGGGAGGACATGGCCGAGGACGACCCCCGGGCGCCGGTGTTCGGGCTGTACCACTATCTGGGATGGCTGGAGTCGCAGGCCGTCGACGCGCTGGCCCAGGGCATCGATCCGGCCGGGACCGCTCCCGACTGATCCCGCCGCATGGGCTCCACGGAGAGCCGATAGGCTGGTGCCTCCATGACGGTCACGGTGGGGGAGCCCCTGTCGATCGACGACGTGGTGGCCGTGGCCCGGGGCGAGCGGGCGGCGCTGTCACCGGCAGCCCGCAGCCGCATGCAGGCCGCCCGAGACGTGGTGGACCGAAAGGTCGCCGCCGGAGAGTCGGTCTACGGCGTGACCACCGGCCTCGGCTCGCTGGCGAACGTTCGGCTTTCTGCGGACGAGGTGCGCAGGCTCCAGCACGATCTGCTGCGGTCGCACGCGGTGGGGGTGGGCAGGCCGCTGAACGAATGGGAGGTCCGGGCCATGCTCCTGCTGCGGGCGCACGTCCTCGCGCTGGGGCACTCGGGTGTCCGGCCGGTGGTGGTCGAGCGACTGCTGGACTTCCTCAACCGCGAGCTGTTGCCCGTGGTCCCCGAGCAGGGCTCGCTGGGAGCATCGGGCGACCTCGCGCCGTTGGCACATCTCGCGCTGCCGCTGATCGGGGAGGGCCAGGCCTCGTGGCAGGGCGATCGCATGACCGGAGCTCTGGCGCTGGAGCGGGCCGGTCTGGAGGCCCTGGCCCTGCAGCCGAAGGAGGGGCTGTCCCTGATCAACGGCACCCAGGGGATGCTGGCCGTGGGGCTGCTGGCGCTGTCGCGGGGCCGGGCGCTGGCGAAGGCGGCCGACGTGGCTGCAGCGATGACCGTGGAGGCGATCCTGGGGACCGACCGGCCGTTCGACCAACGCCTCCAGGCCCTGCGGCCCCACCCGGGACAGGCGGCGTCGGCGTCGAACCTGCGGACGCTGCTGGCGGGCAGCGAGATCCTGGCCTCCCACCGGGAGAGCGGGCACCTGGTGCAGGACGCGTACTCGCTGCGGTGCGCCCCCCAGGTGCACGGGGCCTACCGCGACGTGCTGGCGTTCGCGCTGGAGGTCCTGGAGCGGGAGATGGGGTCGGTGACCGACAACCCGATCGTGTTCCCCGATACGGGCGAGGTGATCTCGGGTGGCAACTTCCACGGCCAGCCGGTGGCGGAGGCCCTGGACTCGTTCGCCGCGGCCGTGGTGACGCTGGCCTCGATCTCCGAGCGCCGCCTGTACCGCCTGCTGGACCCGGCGACGAACAACGGCCTGCCGGCGTTCCTGGTCGAACGCCCCGGGCTCAACTCGGGGCTGATGATCGTGCAGTACACCGCGGCGTCGCTGGTGAGCGAGTCGAAGGGCCTGGCCCACCCGGCGGGGGTGGATTCGATCCCGTCGTCGGCCGGGCAGGAGGACCACGTCAGCATGGGCATGACCTCGGCCCGCCACGCCCGGGAGTGCGTGACGAACGCCGAGACCGTGGTGGCCCTGGAGGCGCTGGCGGCGGCCCAGGCGTTGGACCTCCGGTCGCCGCTCAGGCCCTCGCCCGCCACGAAGGCGGCCCGGGACGCCGTGCGCGAGGTCGTTCCGTTCCTCGAGGGCGACCGCCAGCTCAAGCCCGACGTCGACGCGGCCATCGAGCTGATCGAATCCGGCGCGCTGGTGGAGGCAGCCGAACGCTCCGCGGGACAGCTCGAGTAGTCTTCGCGTCCCGGGCTCACGATCCCCAGAGCGGCACAGCCCGGGCAACACATTCACTGAAACAACGTTCGGGTGGCCTGCGGCTCGAAGAGAGGCGACCGGTCACGGCGACGCGACTGTGTGGGCGCGACCCTGGAGCTTCGGCTCGTCAGCGAAGCTCACCGAGGCGCTCCGCGACCACATGAGCGTGCGGCAGACGCGCCTCGGCGCCCTCGTGCATCAGCGCGAGAACGGAGGCGGCGAGAGCGACCCGCAGCGCCCCAGGTTCGACCGCGCCGACATGGGCATCCCCGAATCGAGCGAGGGTCTCGGTGGAAAGGTCGTCATAGCCGCGCGCCTGCGCAGGGGGCAGCCCATGACGGATGCAGGCAAGCGAGAGCGCGTGGTCCCGCACGGCGCCGACGTAATGCTCGGCCTGCCAGACACGCCCGCGCCCGATGCACGCGCGCGCGTGGAGCGCGTAGATGACGCCCCACCCGAAGATGTCCCCTGCGACCGACGGCGTGGGAAGGAAGAGGTCCCCTGCGACCGGCGGCGTGGGAACCTCTGACTCGCCCGCCGCCGTCTCCCCGAACAGAAGCCGGAATCGCGGCCCGGCGGGACGAAACTGAGCTGCCGGCGTCATCGAGAGGTCGAGCTGCAGCGCGTCCGGCAGCAGGAGCACGCGGTAGGTGGTCGGCCCGCGCTCGAGGTCGGCAAGCTGCACCGCGTCGAGCTGGTCGATGAGCGTGCGGGTCCAGTCGTCGAGCACGTCGGCGACCTGAACATGGTCGGCGATGCCGAACGTGAGGTCCACGTCGGAGAAGCGGTCGCCGCCGTCCACGGCGAGCGAGCCCACGACGGCTCCCGCGACGACGCGCTCATCCTCCTCCGCGACCCTGAGCACGCGCCCGCGGAGAGCATCCCGCTGCTGGACGGTGAACACCGAAGTGCGATCCTAGCTCTGCATGTGAGCGAGCGGCGTATCGGGGGTCGAACGCACGCACGAAATTTGGCTTCCGACCAGCGCGAATGGGCCGGTTGTACTGCCTGGATGACCTTCCCAGCACCCCTACCGACTGCCTCCAGCTGATCCCCGGCGAGGCGGTCATTGCCAGCAACCATGATGTAGAGTGCCTGCCCTCGCCATGTTGAGCACCGAGGCGCTGAAAGGCCGGCAGACTGGCATGGGATGGTCGGCCAGGCGGGGTCGCCGTGCGACCAAGTCGACACGCTTTGCCCTGGGCTGCATGCTCTCCATCCTGCTCAGTCAGGTCTCAGCGGCTGGCGCCCGCGCGGCATCTGGGCACGACGCCTGGGGATACTGGGTCCTGACCGGCTCGCCTGTCGTGGGAACCGGTTACACGACCGCCACCTTGCTGCCGATGGGGAAAGTCCTGGCGGTGGGCGGTTACGAACCCAACCCGTACTACGCGCAGGTGTACGACCCAACCACAGGATCTTGGAGCCTCACCACCCAGGCCCCGCATGGCTATCTCGGAGCCACGGCGACCTTGCTCCCCAGTGGGAGGGTCCTGGTGGCGGGAGGGAACAACGGCGCGGGCGACGCCGTGGGCTGGGACGATATCTACGATCCCTCGACGGCTCAGTGGCGCTCGCCCCCGTGGATGCACCGGGCCCGGGCCTGCGACAGTGCCACCCTTCTCCCAAGCGGCTCGGTCCTGGTGGCGAGCGGGAACACCTATGTTGGCGTCACCCGCACCGCCGAGCTCTACCTCCCCACCAAGAGCCGCTGGGTCTACACGGGGAGCCTGATCCAGGGCCGGCAGTGCTTCCGGGCCGTCCAGCTCCGCGGCGGCAGAGTCCTGGTCATGGGAGGGCAGGACCGCAACTCCAAGGTCCTGGCCACGGCTGAGATCTACGACCCGGCCACAGGCACATGGAGTGCCACGGGATCCATGTCCCAGGCCCGGGCCTTCCCCACCGCCACGCTCCTGTCGGACGGTCGGGTCTTGGTGGCAGGAGGTGGCGGCTCGGCTGGCGAATTGGCGTCTGCGGAGATCTACGACCCCGCCACCGGGATGTGGACCCCGACGGGGAGTATGAGCCAGGCCCGGGTGTCCGCGGCGGCCACGCTGCTTCCCGACGGGCTGGTCCTGGTCTGCGGCGGCTACGACGGCTTCAACGTGTTGAACACGGCCGAGCTATACGACCCGGCGACCGGGGCTTGGTCTCCGACCGGGTCCATGAACTACCCGCGCGAGGCACACACGCTCACACTTCTGCCCGATGGACGGGTTCTGACGTTTTCAGGCACCACCGCCGAGCTCTACATCCCGCCCTCGAATTGATCGACCCGCCTTCGGCGTTGGAAGACGAGCCGACTGACCGAAGGGGTTCAAGTATGGAGACTCTCCTGTGTTGGCATCGCTCGGCCGAAACGGCTTCGGACCGGCGCAAACGGTGTTCTAGCACTTGGCGGTGGACCTGAGAGCACTTGAACCTGCCGCCCGACCCTTGCGGTCTTAGGTGGCCCGATGGACCCGTTTGCCTTCGATCCAGGTCTCGGCCACGGGGTTGTGGCCGGGGCGGTAGGGGATCATCGCCGGGTCGGTGCTGTCGAGCACGACGAAGTCGGCGCGCTTGGCAGGCTCCAGCGACCCGAGCCGGTCGGACAGCCCGAGAGCCCACGCCGGGTTGATCGTGGCTGCGCCGAGGCACGCCAGGGGCGACAGCCGATACAACGTCGAGGTCATGGCGATGGTCTCCGGCATGGACAGTGACGGTGCGGTCCCCGGGTTGAAGTCGGTGGCCACCGCCACCGCCGCACCGGCGTCCAGAAGGGCGGTCACAGGAGGCAGCTGCTCGCGGGTGAAGAAGTCCGCCATCGGGACCAAGACGGCCACGGTCCGCCCGCCGCCGAGGGCCTGGATGCCCTCCGGGCTCACGTGGTTCAGGTGGTCGGCGTTTCGTGCTCCAGCCCGAACCGCCGCCTCGGCCGCCCCCGACCCTCCGAGCTGGTCCGCGTGGCACCGAACGGCCAGCCCGTGGTCGGCCGCCGCCGAGGCCACCCGAAGGAAGTCGTTCACTCCGAACGCGATGTCCTCCACGTAGACGTCCACGGCGTCGGCCAGGCCCTCCGATGCCGCGGCGGGGATCAGTTCGGCGCACACGGCGTCGACCCACGCGGAGCGCGACATGTCCGCAGGGACCGCGTGGCAGGCCAGCAGGGTGACCGTCGCCGTCTGCGGGATCGCCTCCGCCAGCCTCCGGGCGAGCCGGGCCTGGCGGAGCTCGGCCTCCACCGACAGGCCGTATCCGGTTTTCAGTTCCACCGCCGTCGTGCCGTGGGCGAGCATCTCGGCCGCCAGCGGTTCGCAGAACGCCATCACCTCCTCGTCTGAGGCCGAGGCCAGCAGCCGGGCGCTCCGGGCGATCCCCCCGCCGCCGCCGTGGAGGTCGCGGTAGCTCCGGCCGGCCAGCCTCGCCTCGAACTCGTCGGCTCGCCAGCCGAAGAATGGCAAGTGGGTGTGACAGTCCACGAAACCCGGCACCACCGCGCCCTCGACCCCGCGGGCGTTTCGGCGAAGCTCCACCGGCAAGCCGGCGGCGGGGCCCGCGTACGTCACGACCCCCTCGTCCCAAGCCAGAGCGGCGTCGGTGAGCACCTCGACCAGCGGGAGATCGTGCCCTCGCCGGGGGACCGGGCCGGCCGCCGTGATCAGCGCCGAGGTGATGAGCGCTCCCGACCCGCTCATGGCCCGCCCCCGTCGATCGCCGAAAAAGGCTCCCCGGATCTCTCAGTCGTATCCCCGTAACGGCCGATGTAGGAAGAGCTGGCCGCCGTATGCGGCCGGCCTGCCGGGCAACCGGCAGGTTGCAGCGCACGGGAGGGCGCCCGGGCGCTGCTCATCGCCGACGGGGGGGCGGGCGGGCCGTCCCCTCGCCGGCCTTTCCCTGGCAGGCCCGACGCCACGGCTACACTGGCCGCGATGGACCTCGGCATCGTCGAGCGAACCGTAGCAAGCCTCCACCGGCAAGAGCCAGCCTTCGACTGGGTCGGCGTCTACCTCCTCGAGGGCGGCACGCTCGTCCTCGGCCCCTATCGAGGCCCGCCCACGGAGCACGAACGCATCCGGGTCTCCGAGGGCGTCTGCGGCGCCGTCGCCGCCACGGGCAGGACCGAGGTCGTCCCCGATGTTCGAAAGCGGCCCGGCCACATCGCCTGCGACGTCCACACGCGTTCCGAGGTGGTCGTCCCGATCGTGGCCGAGGACGGCAGCGTGCTGGGCGTCCTCGACGTCGACTCGAACACCCTCGACGCCTTCGGCCCGCGAGAGGTCGAGGTGGTCGAGGAATCGGCCCAGTCCATAGCCAGCCTGGCATTCGCGCCGCACCCCGCATGATCTGGCCGGCCCCGCGTGGACGGCGGGCGGCCGGTCCTTGATGCCGAACGACCCCGTCGCCGGGCCACCTTCCGCGCCCACTCCCGCGGAGAAGGTCGGCATCCGGGTCATCCTGGCCGACCCGGCCATCCGCATGGTGATCCTCGTGATCTTCGTGGTCATGCTGGGGTTCGGCATCGTGCTGCCGATCCTGCC
>WNGK01006824.1_pt1 | contig 22469 bp, 25 predicted proteins | sample 5400601 | NCBI WGS metagenome assembly WNGK01 (sample SAMN13153376, study PRJNA577476) | soil metagenome | isolation source: 60 cm soil or saprolite under Garry oak tree replicate 1 | place: USA:California | collected 2016-06-15
ACCGCCACATTGCCCAAAATCCCGTCCGTCGAAAGCGGAACGTCGCCAGTCCGTTCGCATCCGACAGCACGGTCGCCTGCGACTGGGCAGGAATCACCGGCATTACCGGTTTCCGGCAAGGCCAGAGTTTTCCGCAAGCCTGTAAAATTTCTTTGTGGGGGTCGGCCTTCATTCTAAGTTCATCATTCCGAACGAGCTTCCTGCTTGCTTTCGTGCCCGGGGCAGTTAGAATTGCGGACAACATCTAGTCGCACTTCGTCGCATGACAGATCCGCAGGACGCTCTCAAAACGCCGCCTACTGTCCACGGCCTCGCTGGCAGCATTGTCGGCCGGTTTACCCTTTGTGGAATCCTCGGCGCCGGCGGCATGGGTCAGGTCTATCGGGCAGAAGATACCATTCTGAAGCGTGTGGTCGCCATCAAGCGTATGGCACCGCAGTGGCAGTTTGAGGAACGCGACCGGCAACGATTCCTGAAAGAAGCGCAGCGCGCCTCCGCGCTCAATCACCCCAACATCGCGGCGATTTACGACGTGCTGGAGGTCGAAGGAGAAATCCTCCTGGTGATGGAGTACGTCGAGGGTGTCACCCTGCGGCAGCGCATGAAGGAGCGGAGAAGGCGTATCAAGGCGCCATCAACTCCCATCCCAACAGCCGCGTCAGCTACAATTCGCTGGGCACGTTCTATGTCCGGCGCAACGAATACGAGAAAGCCTTGGCATGTTCCAGAAGGTGATTGCGCTGGCTCCTGAAGGCTATGGTGCGTATGTGAACTTGGGCGCCACTTACACCAACATGGGGCGCTACGCAGAGGCAATTGAACCATTGAAAAAATCAATTGCGATTCGGCCATCCTATGCCGCCTATGTCAACTTGGGCACCACTTACTTTGGACTGAATGAATTCGCGGATGCCGCCAAGGCTTATGAAGAGGCGATTAAACTGAATCCCGCGCAGCATGTGACTTGGGGCAACCTGGGCGACGCACGCAAATATCTGGGCGCGAAAAATGAAGCGCTGTCTGCCTATCACAAGGCGGTGGATTTAGCTGGTGAAGAACTGAAAATCAATCCCCACGATCCCGACGTGTTGAGCAGCCTGGCGAGCTACTACTCGGAACTGGGAGACCGGAATCACGCGCTGCTTTACCTGGGGCAATCCTTGCAGTACGGACACAATGACAAGGATATACTTCTCGATGCCGCGACGGTGCAAACTAGACCGGTGCAGCGCAGACTGGGATAGGGGTCACCCAAGGCAGCATCAACGAATCGGTCTTAAAACGATCGGCCTCAAATCTCAACTAATACGATCAGGAGGAACCATGGCGGACCACGAGGTCAATATTTGTAATGATTGGAACGGAAATCAAGGCAACAAGGTAACTTTCACAACATGGGGGCAGATTGCATCATTAGCAAAGACGACAACAACACCTGGCCGTTTACAGATGGTCCACCCATTCCCGCGACGGGATCGATTCCCCCTGGAGGTACAATCGTTACCCACTTGAAGAACCCGCTGGGCGACGGCAGCTACACCTATGCGGTCGATTGTTGTGACGACAAGACTCCCAAAACTGTGACTGTTCCGTAGCTTCTCGCATCCCACTCACCGGAACCGATTTTCTTCGGCGAGGCCCACTGCCGGAAGCGTCCTGGTGGCCAACAGGACGCTTTCCGCATCAACCTTGTCCGCGAGATCCCGCACGGCCGGACGCGTATGCGAAACACTAATCGTTACATCACTAATCACTACTCACTAAAGGAGTTCGTCGAACTTGCGGGCCCGATACTCCCCCTGAACTACGCCCCTGGATTCGCGCTGCACGGTGGGCAATCCGGAAGTTTAAAAACTTCGATCCGGAATGCAGCTCAGTCACGGCCCAACTGCTGCGCCGCAAATTGCAAGCTGGTGCTCCCTGCAATCGCCGTACCCACAACCGCGACATTGCCCGAAATCCCGCCCGCTGACAGCGGAAAACTCGCCAGCCCGTTCGCGTCCGATTGCACCGTGGCCTGTGACTTGCCCAGAATCACCGGCATCCCCGGTTGCGAAATCCCTGCCCTCCCGACCAGATGATCGGCTGGTTTTGCGGCACGCGTCCGGCGTAACTCTGAAACAAGACGCTGGCGCCAAGCACTCCATGCGGCGGACCGGAAGAATCAACAACCCGCACCACGACTTGTCGAAAGCTCTGTCCGGTGGCTGCGATCTGCGCCCCGCCACCGGCTGAAGCTGCAGCGAAAAAGTTGCGACTACCGTAGCGTTGAAGATCTGGCAGGGACTGTTATTCGGGGCCACGCAAATGCTGACTTGCACCGCCGCCGACACTGAGCTTAGTTGCAAGTTCACCGTCGCGTACCCATTCGAATCTGTCTGTGCGGCAAGGGCGCGCAGAGTGCCCGCGCCGCGAGTAATCTGATAGTTTAGCGTCCCAGCGCCCACTGGATTCCCATTCGCCAGCACTCGCGCCGTGACCGGCACGCTCACCGTTGCTCTCTGCGCAACCCAGACCGTCGGCGTGGTCAGCGACAAATCCGGTTGCGATGAAACTCCCAGCAGCGTCGCCTGCACCTGCTGCGGGTTCGCATAGGATGACGGAGCCAGCTTCGCCGTGAGCGTCATGACGTTCGCCGACAGCACGGTCATGAACGTTGAGGCCATGCCACTCTGATCGCTCAGCACCGTGCAACTAGCCGTGCCCGCGCACACCGAAAACGCCACCGCCGGAGACGACGTAAACCGCACCCTCGCGCCCGCCACCGGCGTCATGCCGGCAGCCGCAACCACCATTACCGCAAATGGCGATGCCGCCTGCCCTCCCACCGGAGTCGCCGGATTGGTTCCCGAGATCATCCTGATGATGTCGCTCGGCCCCGCGCCCACTGTCAGGACTCCGCTCATGACGGAACTGCCGCAGCTGTTGGCATCGCCGAGTTGCACAATAGACTCCGTCCGCCGCCGCCGCATCCACCAGCAACCGCGTGGCGGAAGAAGCCAGCACCGGCGCGGCAATGTTTCCAGCCCCCACCGTTGTATTCGACTGCAGCCCCAGCCCCTGGATCGTCAGTGACGTGCCCCCGGCAACGCTCGCCCGCGGCGGAACCACGTTGTCGCCGTAAAAAACTCTCGCGTTGTAGTGGATAATCAGGACGCCCGTCTCCGCGATAATCCGCAATTCCCAGGCGGAACGTTGTGCCCAGCAAAATCTGTGCGTCCAGCCGCGTCTCGCCAAAATATCCCAGTATTGAACGCGGACGGCGTATTGGCCGGCGACGGTGTCTGTCCTGGATTCGCCAGCGCCCACATCCCCACCACCGGCAACGCCTTGCTCTCCGATAATTTTCCCGAATCGTCGAGCGCATTGACGATTACCGAAAGCGTGCGATTGGCCTGCGTCGCAAATTGAAAAAAGTCTGCCATCCCGTATCCGCTCAGCGCGCCACCCCAGTTCCCGGAGGCCGGGACCTGCGCCGGCAACGCATAGCTGGTGGGCGCATACCATTGCTGTTTTTGGACAGCACTGCCTTGCATCAGAATGTCCTGCTGCGCATCTCCGCCCACAGTGACGCTTACGATGAGTTGCTGCGCCGAACCCGAAAACTGTACCTGCGCGCAGGATCCATACGGCCCCACATTGTGCGACCATGATGGATCAAGCGCCTCGACCGTGAGCTGATACTGGGCGCTGCTGGTGCCGTTCGGAATTTGCAACCCGCCAGATCGAAAAAGGCCTCCAGCGCCTGATCGGGCGTAAGCCTTACCAATGCTATAATGTAAGACATGAAAGAATTAAGTGGGACATTCACCTCCAAGGGCCAACTTGTCATTCCCGTCGAGCTTCGCCGCAAACACAAGATTGAGGCAGGAACCCGGGTAAAATTCTTAGAGGACCGTTTTGGACGTATCATTCTGCAGCCGATGACCGAGGAATACGTCGATCGGGTCATGGGCTGCCTCGCCTCTGGGCCCGACCTACTGGAAAACTGGGAAAAACAACATCGCAGCGAAGGTGCGCACGACCGGTGAACACCTACGTGTTCGACGCCAGCGCGCTATTTGCCTTTCTGCAGAAAAAGCCGGAAGCGCCGAAGATAAACCGCATACTTAAAGATGCCATGCGCGGAGAGGCTCGAATCCTGATGTCGGCTGTGAACTACGGCGAGGTTTATGGCAGAATCCTTCGCGACTACGGCCTCGACCAAGCGCTCACCACGGTGCGCGCGGTTGGTCCGCTTCCCTTGGAAATTTTGGACGCCACGCCGCAGCGGGCATTCCAGGCGGCCGAGGTTAAGGCCAGGTACAAACTCTATTACGTGGACAGCTTCGCCGCTGCCCTGACCATTGAGCACAAAGCTACGCTGGTGACCAGCGACTCCGATTTCCGGAAGCTGGGACACGCCTTCCCCGTCGTGTCGCTGAAGGTTTAACTTTTTAGGAATCGGAACCCCAGGGACCAACGACCGACGACGTCTTTTCTACTCCTGCTTCAAAAAAATCTTCTGCGCTGATAGATGCGCCCCTGTCAGTAGCAGCAGCCCCAACAAGAACGCCCAGAACATCATGCTGGCTGAGAGCGCGAACGGCCCATACACTTCCTGAAAATTGAGCCGCGGCAGCGCCAGAAAATAGGAGTACTTCAGGATCTCGGCCAGCAGCCCCATGATTACCGCCGCCGGCAGAACGGCCCTGGCTGGGACTTTTCCGTTCGGCAGCATCCAATAGATCAAGAAGAAAATTGCCATGCTAGCGATGGTGGCGAACACTTTCGCGGTCAGGAATCCCAGCACCCGCACCAGCCAAAAATCGTGACCGAAGGCAAGAAAGCGCAGCAGCACCACATTGCCCGCGCTCAGCGCGATCGAGATCAGGGCCAGAATTCCGCAGGCAAAAGCCAGTCCCAGCGAAATCAGTTGATTCCCCACGTACGAGCGGTTTTCCGGGAACCGCCACACCCGATTCAGCGCGACTTCCAGCGGCATAAACACTCCGGTTGAGGTCACCAGCAGAATCGCGAACGAAAACATTTGCACCCGGTTCCGCGCCGAGACCAGCGCATTCAAATTTCGTATCACGAAATCCTGTCCCGCCGGAAGATAGTCTCTAAGCAGTTCCTTGATCACGTTGTACATTGCCGGCGAATGAAACACTCGCAACGCCAGATTCATCAGCAGCAGCACAAACGGAAAGCACGACAAAATCGCATTGGCCGCCACCGAAAACGCAAACGTGTGCACCTCGGTACGCAATAAATAACCGACCGTCGATCGTCCCAACCGGTAGTAATAGCGCGTGCGGTTCCATCGGGAGCCAGTGGTGTTTTTCGGAGTCGATCGCGGAACCACGCTGCCTTGGGTCACGATTCCTGAATCTTATCAAATACTTGCAGCAAATCCGGGGGCTCGAAAATAATCCGATGGCGCAGGCTAGCCGTGTCTCAAGTTGATTGAAACGATTTAACTCTGCAATTTTCTCTTGCCAGAAAGCTAAGTTCCTGAATAATATCTCTTGCTTACTGCCCAAGGGTTGGGGCATTGAGTTCTCAGATTCAGGTTGATGTGTTGTGCCACGTCGTCGAAACTCGCGCTATTCGTGTGTCTCTTGGGCCTCCCCCGGAAGTCTCTCCGGAAGGTTCAGGGGCTTATTTTTTGGGGGCAGACCTCGTGGCTCCAAGGCGTCGCTTGATGCAAATTGTCCAGGTTCTTTGAGGGGGATTTCGAGGCGTAAGCCTCGCGAAGCGCCCGGGCAAATCAATCAACAGAGACGAAAGGAGTACTTTTGTGAGAGAGAAGGGTACAGTAAAGTGGTTCAACGGGGCAAAGGGTTACGGTTTCATCCAGCGGTCCACGGGTGAAGATGTTTTCGTCCACTTCTCCGCCATCCAGGAAAACGGCTATCGCACTCTCAACGAGGGCGAGACCGTCGAGTTCGACCTGCTGAAAGGCCCCAAAGGCTTCCAGGCAGCGAACGTCAGCCGCGGCTAACCGCCTCGTGCCCCTTGCAGACCCTTCCAGCCGCCTGGAAGGGTTTTCTTTTTTTGCCTGCGAATATTTCTTGCCTATTGTTTCGTTCGATAAATAATGGTCCTCGGGCCATCCGTGATCTTAAACTCCGCCGGTATCGTGAACAGCAAAGCGTCAGGCTCTCCGCGAACGATGTTCTTGAGCTGGAAGGTTTGCTCACCCATCCGCGGATCACTCCGTTTGCTGTACACCACAGTTTTGAGATCAGGGGACGTCCAGACCTCGGTAACAATGCTGAGCGGTCTATCATTGCCCATTTGGCCGGCAGGAATCGTACGCGTCGTGCGCACTCCATTCGCCAGCACGCCTTCCATAGTCTGGGAGCCGAGGTCTTCTGTGACCACCTGCGCATCCTCGTCGGCGTCCACCAGGGTTTTCTGCAGCGCAATCGCTGGTGGAGGCGGCAAAGGACCGTTTCCGCTCCCGGTAGTCCGCATTTGGACGAAGAATTTGTCTTTGTGGTGAATTTGCCCATGCTCGGCTACCCCGGCCGGAGGCATCGCCATCTTCTGTGCGGTCTTGTCCGTCAAGTTCAATGTATAGGACGTTTGTGCCACTGGATCTTGAATGAAGACGAGGCGCGGAGCATTAGCCGCAGATAGGTTTCCGATTGGCGGCAGCATAGCATCCTGGCGCGTGCGACCCTGGGAATCGCGCGCCGTCGTTCCACTGCTGGTTTGAACGATGCGATTGCCGTCTGCCAGCGTCTGAATGAGCTCGTTGCTGATGGTTGCGGAATAGGGCGCCCCCTGAACCGGCGCGCCAGGCGATGTTTCGAACGCTCGCAAGGCGACAACGCCGGTGCCAGCGCTGGCACTTTGGGAGGTCGTCACCTTCACACTGTCCTGCGCAATTCCACAGCACGATGCCAGCAAAATCAGAATCAATGCGCGTTTCATACTTGGTCTCCTCTTATAAGTTATAAGGTTACGGTCTCAAACGAATTCCCTCAGGCGATCCATCCGCTCCAACACGCAAGTCCGCTACGAAATCGACGCCCTCCGGGACTGCACCTGGCGGAAACATCGCATCTCCCGGAATGGTGATCTGGATGGCGGGCCCGGACGCTAGCCAGTTCGCATCTTCGCTGCGTACAGACTCTGGCTCAGGATTTCGCACTGGTCTCCGCTCGCGCTTGACCGCACTTCGCCGCTCGCTCCTCTTGACTGGACCGATCCCTGCCGTAAGAACAATGGCTGGGGAGAGCGCTGCGGACTGCGAATGCAGGGGAAGTTGCTCCGCCGGCGCAGGCACGAAGGCCAGAAGCAGCGCCACTGCGGCGGCAATCGCGGCTGCCCCCGCCAGCACTGGTGTCCACCGGGACAAGAGATGGCCCACCTTCGATGCCACCATCGCATCACAGTATGCGTCAAACTGCTTGCCGGCTCGCTCGTACCCTTTGAGGCGGCTCCGGCACTCTGCACAGCCCCTGACATGCTGTTCTACCTCCGCCGCTTCGTTTTCCGAAAGCTCGTCATCGACCCAGGCCATCAGCCTTACCGAAATGTTACACATTGATTTTCTCCGCCAACTTCTTGATTGCGCGATCCACGGTATCGGCCACGGTTGACGTAGGAATGTCCAGGACCTCGCCAATTTCGCGATAGCGCAATCCTTGTGCGCGCAGCAGCAGGCACTCGCGTTCGCACTCCGTCAACGAACCAATCGCTTTTCCCATCCGCCGAAACTTTTCCTTCTCCAGCACGACCCGCTCTGGCGTGGCCTCGTCCACTACCGAGTCAATTTCACTATCTAGCGGTGCGCTGAAACGCCGGCCATAGCTGTTCTGGCAATTTCTGGCCTGATTATGCGCAACCCGAAACAACCAGCCACGAATGTTTTCCTGCGACCCCCCCGCCGACAAATGCCGATGCAAACTCAGGAAAGCATCCTGAACCACGTCCTGCGCCTCATCGGATGAAAGCCCCACACATGCCAGATAGCGCAATAGCGGCTTACGCAGTTCACGATACAGAGTAGTAGCCTCGCAGTCCTCGGTCGTGAGCCGCGAGAGCGGCAGCGCTAAGGGTACGGAATTGCCACTCATAAGGGCCTCGGCATCGCGCCTCTATTCATATAACAAGCCAAGATTGCGTTTTTCCGGTTTATGGGCAGGAAACTGCAAAGACACACGATTAGATGCAATTCCGGTCAGATCCCGCGAGAGTGGCCTGAGGTCCACAGAACGCGGAGTCAATGGGATCCGCGGGCGAGTGCTCCATCACGGCGAAACCGGGGCACCAGGTTTTTCTATGCCAACTCACCGCGCCTCACAATGGGCCTGGAGCAGTTGTTCGGTGGTATGCTCACGGCGAGCACGCCGCTGCTGGTGAACGAATGGCGTCCGGCAGAGATGAAGATGCGAGAGCGGCAAATCTTCCCAGCGCAAAGTGGTTGGGGAACCCCACCCCTTTGCGGTTTTCAAAGGGTGGGCTCCCGGGACCTCAACCGCGATGTTTATCCGTCACATCATTCCCCGGTCGACTCCTGCTCAAATGGTCCCATGCCCAGACGTTCGCATCGCCACTACGGCGGCGGACACGTACACTTCATCACCACCAGCTGTTATCACCAGCGCCCGTTTTTAGGTAGCGCGGCCAGGCGGAATCTGTTTCTCGAAATCCTGGAACAGGTGCGCCTCCGCTACGGTTTTGTCGTGGTCGGATACGTGGTGATGCCGGAGCTCATTCATCTGCTGATCAGCGAACCGGATCGGGGAACTCCTTCCACTGCCATGCAAGTGCTGAAGCAACGTTTTGCGCGCCGGGTGCTGTCTGAAAAGCGGCGAAAGGAACGGCTCGAGCAGAGCCGCCTGTGGCAGGAGGCTCTGGATGTAGGACACGTTTGGCAGCGCCGCTTCTACGACTTCGTAGTCCGGAGCGAGGAAAAGAAGATTGAGAAGCTAAAATATATTCATCGCAATCTCGTGAAACGCGGCCTGGTGCTCGAACCGGATCAGTGGGCCTGGAGCTTCTTTCGGTGGTATGCTCACGGCGAGCGCGGGTCGGTGCCGGTGAACGAACAGCGCCGTGCGGAGATGAAGATGCGAAAGCGGCAAACCTTCACAGCGCAAGCGGCTGGGGATCCCCACCCTTTGAAAACCACAAAGGGTGAGGCAGCCTCAGTTTGGATGATGGGGAAAGGTTGATTGGATAAGAGCGAAGGCTCCAGGCAAACTCAGTACTTCTTCTTGCGGTTGAGGACCAAGAAGAACTGGGCCAGCCCGCCTGGCTCACCCTTTGCGATTTTCAACGCGTTGGTATCCAGGTCTCAGTGCCAGGAAAGTTGCGCTCGCTCACCGCACCTCAATCGAAACCAAGTCCCCATCCATCTTTCCGCCTCGCTTGTAATTGATGCTCGCCGCCAGGTCTTTCCACTCGCACGAAAATCCTCCACTTCCCAGCACCACCAATGATTTGTAGTCCGCGGCACGAAGCTTCAATGTCTTATTGCCCTCCAGGACCAGCAGCACTGCCGCCGGCGGCTGCGAGCAGTCCACGGAAACCACCTTCCCTTTCAAAAAGTGAACTGGCCGCTTATCCGTGACTGCCTCAACCGGCGCCGGTTTCGCCTCGCTCTTCTCGTCCCCGGCCTCGTCGCCAACCTCCTCACGTTTCTGCGTATTGGCAGTAATGCTTTCCCGGTGCGTCGTTTCACCCTGCGGTCGCACGCCGAATTTTTTTAGAAACGGCATGTCCTTGAGTTCTTTCTTGGCCGCACTCGCAATCTGCAGATTCTGGCTCAGTTTCAGCCGCTCCAAAACCGCCGTCGCTTCATCCCACTTCTTGGTTGCTAGATAAGTCTGCGCGAGTCGCAGTTGGTAACTTTCATTTCGCGGACTAAGCTGGATCGCAGTCGTCATCGCTTCAATCGCTGAATTCGTTCCTCCTCCCACCAGCCGGGCCCACCCCAGCAGCGCATAGGCCTCCGCAAAGTCCGGATATTCATCGATGACCACCTGCAGGCTATGCGTGGTATTTGCCAGGCCTTGCACGCGCGCGCCTTGCTCGCCGCTGTGATAACTCGCCTCCGCCAGCCCAAACCGGACCCACGAATCCGACGGACTCGTCTCCAGAGCGGTACTCAGTTCCTCAATAGCCTCAGCAGTCTCACCCTTTTGGACGTGCACCCACGCCAATGCTCGATGTGCGACTGCGGTCTCGGTTCTCGGATCCCCCACCAGTTGCTGCAATTGTTGCAGCGCCTGCGCCCGCCGCTCCGGAATGCGCAACTCCATCTCATTCACCAGCGCCTGCGCCTCCGCCACGGCAATCTGCTTCCGGCTGCTGCCCACGTCGTCCACTTCAACCGGTAGCGGAAGTTCGTAAACCACAGCTGAGGTCGCCGCCGGATTCGGCTGCTTCGACGCATACAGCGCATCGAACAAGGGCTTCAGCGAATGAAAATAATCTTTCACCGCCTTATCCATCTGCGCCATCGTCATTCCGTAAGCCTGTTGCACCGCCTGTTCCACTGGTACCTTCTGGTTCTCTACCAGATCAAAATAATTCCCCGTTTCCGCCAGCTTGTTCTGGTTGATCAGATAATGAACCAGCATCCACGACTGCGCGTAGAACAGCGTGTGATGTGTCCCCTCTTTCCCATTCGCCACTCGATTCTTCATGCCAAACAAGTCAGCCAGCGTCAGCCAAACCGGCGCATTCAGGATTTCCGTGTGCGACTTCACTCCGCTAACCTCGTTCTGGTCGCCAAGAACGTCAGTCTGATAAAGCGGATTCAACTCTGGATCGCTACCTATCTCTGCGTGCTTGGCGGTAAAGGAAATAGAAGAGAAATATTCCGCAAATCCTTCATCGAACCACGCTTGGGTTGGCGGATAGTTGTAATTCAAAAGATAATGCGCAAACTGATGCTCGACCGCCCGCCAGCTATCAGGCTCGAACAAATCCAGCACCACAAATATCCGGTCGTCGCTGGTGAGGACGAACGCCGGAGCCGTGATCGGCTGCCCGTTGCTCATGGGCGCGATCTGCGCGAAGTCCTTATCGCTGCGGAACGCGATAATCTCCAGCGGCTCCGACATTCGCAGTTTATGCTGCCCCAGCAGTATCCCAAACATGGCCCGCATCTGCTCGAACCGTGCCACAACTTCATGCCCCTTCTTCTCGCCCGCATCCGTAAGCACAACAAAATGGTCTGAGCTGATCCGTAGCCACTGCGGCTGGTCCGCCGCGAACGCGGGATCCACCGCCGTGAGGCGAACCATGCAGATGCAAATCAAGCAGAGCACAAACCTTGGGATTCGGAATCGCCAGAACGAATGACGGCAGGGCATTGCACCATCCAGTGAAGAGATTCTAACCCGCAGACGTGCTCACCGGGGAGACAGACGCCTTCGGCTGTCCTCGGCCCGGAGGCCCGATTCTGTACCGCACAGCCCACGGCGGCTCTGCCCAAAGAAATAGTTCGGAGGAGCAATCGTCATTAGCCCGCGCTTCAGCGCAGGGTTCCTAACAGCGACCGCGTCCCCCGTCTTGTTTTGCCCGCAGCCTGCGGGCTAGTTTTTGGAACCTCAACCGGCGCGGAAATCGGCGACCTGTTCGGAGGGCTGGAAGACGGGCCGGGGTAGGTTTCCGATTGCGGATGCGGCTTTGCGGGCGATTTCTTCGAATTCCTGGCGCACCCAGCCGACGCTGGAGATTTCGATTTTGTCGTCTTTGGAGATCCAGAACGCGGTGGGGACGTTGGTTAGTCCGTAGGCGTTCGAGACGGGATAGGTTTTCGTGTCGTCGAGGAGAACGGGGAATGTGATGTGGTATTTCTGCAGGAATGCAGCGGTATCCGGCCCGTCATTTTGCGAGATTCCGACGATGCTGACTCCCTTGCCGCCGTAGATTTTATGAATGCGCTCGAAATACGGAAAGGCGTACTGGCAGGTGGGGCAGGAAACCTTGAAAAATATCGCCAGGAGAGGGCCGCGAGAAAGAGCGTCCTGTAACGAGAACCTTGACCCGTCCATTATGGGCAGTTCGAAGGATGGAGCGGGGGTTCCGGCCGGGAGTGCGGACATTGTTGTTTTGCGTCCGAAAATCGTGTTCAGCCATTTCATGGCTAGCCTCGGTTGCTTGCAGTCTATTGGATGATTTTAGCTACCCGGAGGATTTTCTTTGCCAGGCCGGTGAGCGGGAGTGCATTTAGGCGCGAGATTCTGACCCACGGTCCGTCGGCCCTGCTTCGGGCGACTACGCGCACGGTGAAATTAGTTACGGTGATCGAATGCCGCACTGAGAAGAGGTATTCGTCGGAAGCCCTGCGTGAAGTCACTTCAGGCAACTCCCACATTCCTGGCATTAAACTTTCGTTTTCAGATCTGCGGATGAAAACGATGGATTCGGCACGACGGGTTAGCGAATAAGTGGTTTCGCGTTTGTGCTGGCGTGGTTTGGCGATTGTGGATGGGCCTGCGCCGCGGGTGCGGCAGAATTTTCTGATGGGACAAGCAGTGCATTGTGGCTGGCGGGGGAGACATACGGTGGCGCCTAATTCCATCATGGCCTGATTGAAGTCTCCGGGGCGCGTGGGATCGAGGAGGGATTGGGCTGCGGTCCACAATTTTTTCTGCGCGAGAGAGCCCCCGAGCACCCGGCGGAGTACGCGGGCCACATTTCCGTCGAGCACGGCGACTGGCTGGTTGAAGGCGATGCTGGCAACGGCGGCGGCGGTGTAGCGGCCGATTCCGGGCAGGAGGCGCCAGGCATCGGCGTTATGCGGAAACATTTTTTCTTGCGCGATGATTTTCGCTGCAGCGTGGAGATTGCGTGCGCGCCGGTAATAGCCGAGGCCGCTCCATTGGGCCAGGACGGAAGACTCGCGGGCTGCGGCCAGCTTTTGCACGGATGGAAACCGGCGTAGGAATTTCTCGTAACGCGGGATGACGGCGGCGACGCGGGTCTGCTGCAGCATGATTTCGGAAATCCAGACGCGATAGGGATCGCGGGTTTTGCGCCAGGGGAGGTCGCGGCGGTTGGTGTCGTACCAGACGAGGAGGGCGCGGCGGAGTTGTCTGAGTTGAACCTGGGACTTCATTCAAGATCGAGAGATTGTACCCTTCAGCGCCGCTGACCGGGATTCTGATTTCTCGGAAGCGTGGCCGTTGCAAGAACAGCAGGTTCCTCGCCTCTAACACGGCTCGGAATGGCATACCTTGGGGGTATTCGTAGAAGAGGCCGCCGAGGGGCACGGCACAAGGCCAGAGTTTCGATTGACCGAGGCAGAGCTGGCGCGAAATAATGACAACGTCTGTCATGTCCGCGAATTTTTTGAGTGAGGATTTGAGGCGCTATGAACGATTTCAACCGCAAGGTCGAGGATACATCTGCACGGGTGAGCAAGACGGTGGGCGAAACCGCGGAACGAGTGGAGAAGGAAGCCGCGGAGTTCATCAAGTATTTGAACGATGAAGTGGTGCCTGCCGTGCGGCAGCACTCGACCAAGGCGTTGCGCATTGCGGCGGACAAGATGCACGAACTCGCGAACTACATGGACAAACACTCGGCGTCGCACAAGTGAGGCGGGCGTTAGCGATAGTGGCGGTGGCGCTGGCTGTTTTGTTGTCTGGCTGCGGACACAAGCCGGTCAGCATGACCGTTCCCGCAGCGCCTTCAGTTGAACCGCGGCCGGCGGAGCAGTCGGGCGAAGCCAAGCCTCCCGAGGCATCCCGCGAAGAAGTTGAAGTCGCTGCTAACGCCAGGCCTCTGCTGGTGGAGACGGGCATTGCGAGCTGGTATGGCGCGCCTTACCACAACCGGCGCGGGTCGAACGGCGAGATCTATGACATGCACGCCATGACCGCAGCGCATCGCACGCTGCCGCTAGGTTCAATTGTGCGGGTCACGAATCCTGAGAACGGGACGTTCGCGATTGTGCGGATTACGGACCGGGGGCCCTTCATCGAGGGGCGAATCATTGATCTGTCACAGGCGGCGGCCCAAAAAATTGGGTTGGTGAAGAAGGGCACGGCGAAGGTGCTGCTGGAAGTGCTGAAAACTCCGCAGCCGATCAAAGTGGGCGGACGCTGGGCGGTTCAGATTGGGGGGTTTGATAATGAAGGCACGGCACGGAGCCTTGCGGACCATCTCTCGCGGCGGTACCACACGGCGAAGGTGTTGACGTTCAATAGTCCGGTTGGGGATTGGTGGGTACGGGTGCGGGTGAAAGATGATGAGCGCAACCGGGCGGAAGAAGTGATGCGGGCGGAGAAGGCGAGCGAGGGAAGGATCTTTCTGGTTAGGTTGGATTAGAAGTCAAGAATGTCGTTGGTCGTTCGCCGTTTGCAAGATCTCAAGGTACAAGATCTCAAGGTGCGAGATCTCAAGGTGATAGATGACGGATTGTTTATTCTGCAAAATCATTTCGGGCGAGATTCCGTCTAAGAAAGTGCATGAGGACGAGCATACGTTTGCGTTTCAGGACGTTGATCCCAAAGCGCCCACCCATGTACTGATAGTGCCGAAGAGACACATTCGCGGGCTGAAAGAGGCGAGCGCGGAAGATGCAGAAATTGTGGGACGGTGCCATCTAGTGGCGGCGCAGATTGCGCGGCAATTGGGAATTGAAGATGGATACCGGACCGTTCTGAACGTGGGCCCAAAGGCGGGACAGTCGGTGTTTCATTTGCATGTACATTTGCTCGGAGGACGGGACTTGCATTGGCCGCCGGGATAAGATGGGTGAAGATAAGATTGTTGTAACGATGTTTTCCTTTCCACAACCGGGCAGCAGGCGACGACGCGCTTCCCTGCTCTTGTCACTTCTGATTCATTGTGGCGTGGTGTATTTGTGGCTGCACCGGGCTCCGGTTTTTGTGAAGCCTTCTTCGGCGGCTTGGGGTAAACATGGGCTGTCCGAGAACGTGACTTACTTCCCGGCGCCGCAGGAGTCGAAACCGGCGGAGAAGAAGACGCCGCTGCGCTTTCAGGCCAAGGCCGTTTTGGCGGAGGCAAATCCTGAGATTTTGAATAAATCCGCGCGGGCGGGGACGAAGTATGGATCTCTTTCGCACGGAGTTTCCTCTGGGACTGAAGCCCTTCCGGCATTGCCGCTCGTGTTTCCTGATCCGGCGGTTTTTCCGTGGCAGGTGCCTAAAGGGTTGACCGGCGATGTGATTGTGGAAGTCACGATTGACGAGCAGGGCGCGGTGACGGAGACGCGGCTGCTGCAGTCACTTGAACCAGGAATTGATGAGAGGGTAGTAGCCACGGTGCGGAATTGGCGCTTTAAGCCGGCAACGGTGGATGGGGTGGCGATCAGTTCGCGCCAGGATGTCCATTTTCATTATCCGAGTTAGGGCACCGGGATTTTCAAGCTCGCAGGCGGGGCAACCGCCGAGTGCCATAACGCTGCTGAAAAAAGCAGCGTCCCTCCACTTCGCTCGGGATGACAGTTGAGTATAGGTAAATAAGACCCGGCTAGGTGACGCTGCCTTCTTCTTCTGCGGCGCCGTGGCGGCGCAGGAGTTGGGGCAGGTTCTGAGAAAATGCCGAGCGCGGAAGAACCATGTCGCATCCGACTTCGTGGGCTTTTTGTTTTAAATCACCCTGCACGTGTGAGAGAAATCCGATCACTGACGTCTTCTTCAGTTTGCTTTTCAATTTGGGGATCAGAGTGAGCGGCTTCACGCTGGCATTGTTCAGGTCGAAGATAATGAGGGAGGGCTTCTCTTCCCCGTTTAGTTTGAGACGGTCACTGAGATCAGCCTCGCTCTTGACGAATTCCAATTTCACATTCAGCTTGCGGGCGGTTTCCTGAATCTTGGCCTGGAAGAAGAGGTCGTCCACAAAAGCGAAGATTCGTGACGTGGCGTCTTCGCGCATGGGCAAAGGTTCGGGTTCCGGCTGAGGATAAGCGTGAGAAAAGCCGGGGCGCTGGCGACCGGGACGTGCGCCGTTGTTGCCGCCGGACATGGCGGCGCGGTAACTGTGATCCATGGGCGCGCTGTAAATGCCACTCTGTTGTTGATCGCGGCCAACGGGGTTGCCACCGCTTCTGGGACGGCGACTACGCCGCCGCCTGTTTCTCCCTCCACCACCGCCGGAGGGGCGTCCGGGTCCTGCGTTCATATTTTTTCTCTTTAGGTACTACTTAGTCCGCCCGAAGGGGGGACTTTATACTTCGTAAACTCATAGCTGCTGGGAGTGCGTCGCGTGGAAGCACGTAACGTGCAGACAAACCCATTACAGCTTGAACTCTTGATGATCTTTTTCAGTTTAAGATCTGTGTTATCCGTATCCAGTAAGCGCCTGGAGCCGACGGCGCGGGAGCCAGCCAGGGGGCTTGGCCGCTGGGAACAAATCAATGCTACCGCTGTCCGCGCCGTAACGCAAGCGGGAAGTCCATTGAGATTTGCACAGAGGTAACCGTAGACATCCAGCTACGGCAATACCTGATACCTGGTCATCATGCCGGCCTCCATGTGATCGCTCACGTGGCAGTGGTACATCCAGGTACCGACATTGTCGGGGACCATGTCTGCAGTGACCATCTGCGCGGGCGAGAGGAATAAAACATCGGTGCGTGATCCATTTATAGTCACGACGTTTCCGTGCCAATGCGGGGTGTGAAAGTTAAAACCATTGCCGAGGCTGACCAGATACCAGCGCACGTGGTCGCCCTTGTGCATGGTCATCATCGGCATGTTGCCGAAAAGATAGCCGTTAATGGTCACGCGGATATTTGCATTAACGAAACCGCTTCCGACGATGGAAAAATTGCCGTCGGCGTCTGCTGGGCTGGCCTCGAGCTTGTTCACGGTCTTCGGCTCAGTGGTATGAGCCTGGATGTTGTGGTCGAGATACCAACTGTTGTTTTCGTCAATCAGGAAGAACGAAGTTACAAACTCGCGGTCAACGTCCTTGGGAGTTCCATCGGGACGGGCCATGCCTTTGCGCGTGATGATGATGGTGCCGATCAGTCCGGCGTTAGTATCGTGGCCTTCGTAGTTGTGGGAATGGTAGAGCCAAACGACGGAACTGGGGTCATTCGGTCCGGGTCCGGAGCGCTCCGGTACTTTCCAGATATAGGTGTGGGTCCCGCCCGGAGCGACGATTCCGTTATGAGAAGGATCGTTGGCGCCGTCGTTGTAGTACGAGCCTTCTGAGGACTTTTCGTAGAACACTCCGTGGGGATGCATGCTGTAGCTTTGAGTCCCGTTGTTCTTGAAGAAGATCTGGATGGTGTCTCCGACCTCGGCGTGCAGGGCCGGACCGAGCAGGCCGAGGTGTTCCCACTCGGGCGTGCGTTTTTTGAGTCGAAGGGCATACCCATCATCTGGTCCATGCCCATGGGGGTGTAGTCCCAGTCGATTTCATCGACGGCGACGTAGTACTTGCGGGTCTTGCCTTCCGCGCCGGCCAGAGCTGGGGAAAGAGAGAGGGTGGCGAAAACACACATCGCCGCGAAAACCATCGAAAATTTTCTATTCATTGGGTTACTCCGGGAAGACGAAATTGCACGCCGCAAGTGTACAACGGACGGTAGAGCGTTTACAGAATTTTTGGAAGCCTGAGCCGCCACCCGATACCCCTTGCATTGCAACCCCACGTCTCGGGTCAGGCCAAGTGAAGATAATTTCCTCCGGAAGGAATTCTTCTTCTCCTGTCCAGGATTTGATTTTGGTTGCAGCCGTGCCCTAACTCAGTGGGAGAGAACCTCGGAGGTCGAACCCAAATGCGTAGTCTTATGCTGATCAGCACGGTGATGATGCTGGCCATATTTTCCGGATGCGCAGGCGGAACCGCCAGCAACTCCGGCAGCAGCACACCAGTGTTGAACAGCATACAGGTCACGGGGCCGAGCGCGACGCTGACCGCGGGGCAGAAGCAGCAGATGACCGCCACCGGCACCTATAGCATCGGCGGCCCACAAAACCTCACCAGTACCGCTACCTGGAGTTCGTCCAACACCAGCGTGGCCACGGTTGCAGCGGACGGAATGGTCACCGCGAATACCAGCGGGACCGCCACCATCAGGGCAAAACTGGGGAGCGTGACCGGGTCGGCAAGTCTGACGGTGAACGTAGTACTGGTTTCAATTGCAGTGACGCCTGCGAATCCGGCCGTTGCTCCCGGCACCACGCAGCAGTTCATCGCCACCGGTACTTACAACGACGGCAGCAAGCAAAATCTGACAGGAAGCGCGACCTGGAGTTCTTCAAACACTGCGGTTGCGACAATCAGCACCAACATGCCGACCCAGGGATTGGCAAAAGCGTTGGCGGCGGGAGGCAGCACAATATCGGCGACTTCGGGAACGATTTCCGGATCAACAACTCTGACTGTGACTTCAGCCGTCATCACTTCCATCGCAGTGGCGCCCGCGAATCCCAATATTCCGCTCGGCATTGCGCAACAATTCGCGGCAATGGGAACTTTTTCAGACGGAAGCACTCAGGATGTCACCGGCGTCGTGACCTGGAAATCGTCGATCACAAGTATCGCTTCGATCACAGTCAGCGGCCTGGCGACCGGGCTCAATATCGGGACCACAAACATTTCTGCCACGATCGGAGCGACGAGCGGCAGTACGCCTCTGACGGTTAACGCAGCGAATCTTGCTTCGATCGCGATTACGCCCGCAAACGGGAGCATTGCGCAGGGAACAACGACCCAGCTCACGGCAACTGGAACCTTCAATGATGGCGGCACTCGCAACCTCACACGTCAGGTGATCTGGTCCTCGTCCGACACCACCGTCGCCACCGTTAGCAGCGGCGGCGGCGCCACCGGTCAGCCGCGCGGCAGTTCGGGGTCGGGTATAACCATCATTACTGCCACCCTGGGATCGGCGAACGCGTCGGTGAACTTCACCGTCACCAATGCCACAATTTCTTCCATTTCTGTGACTCCCTCGGGGGCCACAATCCCCATTGGGGCACAGAGGGGCTTCCAGGCGACCGGTCTGTTTTCAGATTCCACGGCGCAAGACGTTACAGCCAACAGCAACTGGACATCGAGCAATACTTCAGTGGCAACCGTGGGCAGTGGCGGGGGATCTGTCCTAACCGCGACAGGAGTCTCCGCCGGAACCACTAACATCAATGCCACGTTCGGTGGCGTCAACGGCTTCTCCACCCTCACGGTGAATTCGGCGACCCTGGTTTCGCTGGCGCTCTCGCCCGCGAACTCAATCCTCTCTCCGGGTTCCAGCGCCAGCTATAACGCGGTCGGCACATTCAGCGACGGCAGCCATCGGTCAATGAACGGAATCGTAACCTGGTCGTCGTCGGACACACAGGTGGCGACTGTATCTTCGTCGGGCACGGTAACCGGCCAGTCCGCAGGAACCGCGGCCATCAACGTTCAGTCCGGTTCTATCGGCGCGAGCACCGGGTTGGTGGTCGAAGGGTCAGCCTTGTCTTCGCTGCAGGTATCACCGGCACACACGACCATTCCTCAGAGCATTCAATCCGGCTTCGTGGCCACGGGTGTATTTGCTAACGGCGACAGGTTGGATTTGACAGGCATCGTGGCGTGGACATCGTCGGCGCCATCGGTTGCGACCATCAGCAATGCTCCTGGCAGCCCGGGGTTGGCCACAGGCATTGCGCCCGGCAGCACTGTGATTTCGGCGTTGTTTGGCGGACAGGTAGGAACGGCATCGCTGACAGTTACCACCGCAACACTGGTTTCGATCAGCGTGACTCCGAGCAGTCCAAGCATCAGCCTGGGATCTTCACAGCAATTCAGTGCGACCGGCACGTTCAGCGATGGATCTACACTGGATATTAGCGGTCAGGCGAACTGGGCTTCGTCGGACGTTGCCGTCGCCGTTATCAACGCGGGCGGGCTCGCGAGCAGCGCCGGAACGGGAACTGCGACCATCACAGCCACATTGAATGGGGTCAGCGGGAGTGCGATTCTGACAGTGCAATGAGGGGAGCCGGGGGCTGACTGCCGTTGTTGCACGGCCTGGACAACAGACTTCGTCGCTACGGGGCCAACGAACTCTAGCCGGGTTTAGGACGTCACAGCACCTGGACATTCAGAGTCGTGCTGTGCGAGGTTGACGGGCCCGCACCCGTAACGGTGATAGAGTAGGTTCCGGCCGGGGTGCCGTTGGAACCTCCGCCTCCACCGCCGCTGCTGCCTCCGCCGCAGCCGACAATCGTGGTTATCGAGCCGATCATCGCCAGCCCCAGGATTAGATTTCGCCTGCGCCGGCGTGAAGGAACTCCGCAGAGAACTAAAGCGGCAAACAGGGTGCTGCCGCTGGTGGCCAGCCAGAGACCGCGCGGGCGTACACTCGGAGGCGATTCCAGCCGGGCAGCGACTGTACCGATGGTTAAGACGGAGGTTTGCGTTTGGGCTGAACTGGTCAGGCTGACACTGGGTGGGGCAAGCGAACAAGTGATATGCACCGTGGACGAGTTGGGAGTGCAGGTCAGGTTTACTGTCCCAGTGAAACCGCTGAGCGCACTAACGGTGATGGTTGATGTGCCCTGCCCGCCGGGGGCAGAGATGGTGGTGGTCAGGCCGTCCAGCGAAAAATCCATGCTGGAGGTTGCCGCGATCCAGGCAGCAACTAAATTGCTGACGTCGAGTGAGCCGAGTCCGGTAACCTGATCGTAGCCGGTTCCGGCAGTGAAGCCAATGCTGGTGGTGCCGCTGGGACAGCTCGTTGTTCCGGCGGTACACGGGACTTTGTTGGTCCCTGAAGTGATGTCATGGAATGCATTTGGAGAACTTGCAGCCAGGCTGTATAGCATGGGATTGACGTTGCCCAAGCCGGTTGAAGACGTCGCTTGATTTATAAGGGCCAAAATTCCCGCGAATGCAGGCACGCCCGCTGAAGTGCCACCGATGGCGGCCAGACTCTTCCCGTCGCTAGCCCTAAATCCTGTGGTACAACTCGTCACGGGCGGGGTTTTCCCACTGAAGTAATCTTGAGAGCAAATCAAATACGAGTCGTGGCCGTCGGAAGCATTAAGCGCGATATCTGGGACATCACGGGCACCGTCGCCGGGGACGCCTGTGCCGGTTTGCCAAGAGGGCTTGCCAAAAATGGTGCTTGCACCGCCACCTCCCGCGGAAAACCCCTGGCTTGTGACCGGGTCGTTCCAAGTTGTCTCAGGGATGGGGCTCAGGGCGGAGGCTCCGGTAGGATTCCCCACCGTCGTCGAGGGACCACAGGCCGCGCCCCAATAGGCGGTCTTGAGGTAGCAATTAGGGTTGTTCGGATCCGGGGACGCGGCTGGATCTAGTGTCACATTGAACTCGCTGCCGCCGACGCCGGTGACTTCCGGAAGGCTAGCGGGAGCGTCCACCGCCAAGCCATGGGTGGCGGACATCACGTTGGAATCGCAGTCTGCAGCGCCGTCGTCACCTGCTGGGCCGCTGATGGTTTGGCCCTGTGCGTTAGCCTGCTGCGCCCACTGTTGCATGGTAAGCACGAAGCTGCTGGTTAGGTTCTTCTCGCAATTTCCGTAGCTGATACTGATGACGGGCGCAACATTCGAGGTGATGGCGAATTTCAGTGCATCAAAGACATCGGAGCTCCTGTTGGTGCACGTGCCGCCGACGCCGACGCCGGCGTAAACATATTTAATCGTGACGTTCTTGGCCACTGCTTCGGACCACTCGAGATCGAGATCTGCTTCTGTCTCGTCCCCGGTGCAGGTCAATGCCGATCCCGTGCTCGGCACGGGTACCTGCTGGAAGTTGCCGCTGGTTCTGGCGGGCAGAGCCGGACTCGGCGCGCTTCGGAAGGTATCGATGTCAGTTGTGCTGATCAGGGTCTGCCCAACGACAGCTATCGTTTGCCCGGTGCCGTCGTATGCCGAAGGCAGATCGTAGATGGTCGCGAAATCACCTGGAATCACGAAATGATTTCCGGAGATGCTTGAGGTGAATCGCGGGGAGGCTCTGCGAATTCGCGGCTTGGGGTGGAAATCATTCAGACCGCGAACACTGAGCACCTCTGCCGCAAACGCGGCTGGTAACGCGACGTCGGTGGCGTTGGCGAAGTGGAGTTCGCCGTTGATGGAATAGTTGTGGATCTCGGTTTTCAGGGCGTACTCGATTTGTCCGACGGTGCCGCTGAACGAGATTTCGGTGCGGTTGCGGGAAATGCCTTCTACCGTGAGGCCTTGCGATTGCGCCCAGGAAGTGACCTTGGCCAAGTCATTCTGCGTCATGCCGAAGCGGGCGGCGTATTGGTCGGGGGTGATCCACTTATGGTAGTTGGGAGATGCGGGGTCCTGCTGATCAAGGAGGAGCTGGTTCAGCTCGGCTTGCTGCGCGGGAGAGAGGCGGAAAACCAGGGAGACTCCGGTGAGCCGTTGCGTGGTGTCGGTGCGACCTTGATCGGATTGGGGACGAGCCAAGGGGTGAGCGGTTCCCCTCACCGCGGCGGTTTGTGCGGTGTCAACTGGGCCGAGGATGCGGTCTCTGGAAGATGGCTGCGTGTCTGCTGAGGCGGTAAAAAGAAA
>WNGK01004500.1_pt1 | contig 22467 bp, 25 predicted proteins | sample 5400601 | NCBI WGS metagenome assembly WNGK01 (sample SAMN13153376, study PRJNA577476) | soil metagenome | isolation source: 60 cm soil or saprolite under Garry oak tree replicate 1 | place: USA:California | collected 2016-06-15
GCGAAACACGATACCGCCCGAGGCGTCTTCCTTGCCTGATAAGGGGTCGAATTTGACCGATATATCCACGTCGGTGAACGGACCGGCCGGCGCCACGATCACATTGAACTCATTCCTGGTGGCGCGCTGCACCAAGGCCCTCTTGCCAATCGGTGCACCCGCGAAGTCCTCGACCACCCACTGGCCTCGCACCAGCGTCCAGCCCTCGATTCCCTTCGTATCGTAGTCGAATTTATGCTCAGTGACGCCGTCGGGTATCTTGATCTCGGGTGGAGCGGCCCTCGCGGAGGGCGATGAGCCCAAACCGTATGCCCCGATCCCGGTCAACGCGATCTTGAACAGCCCTCTTCGTGACATGATTGCGTCCCGCACTGCTGATTCCCTAATCCAGCTTCTCAGACACGGTTTTCCACTCGGCACCCTTGACGAGCGAGACGTCGGCCACGGGATGACCGTCCTTCAGGGCGGGCATCACGCTGACGACGCGATACCCCTTGTTCTCCTTCACGGCCTCGGACGCCGCCGCATCGAGGGATCGCTTTGCCTTGGCCATCGCCTCGCTCTGGGCCTTCGCCGCCGTGAGATCGTCGCCGCTCGTGATCGGCTCGGCCTTCGCCACCTTGCCCGTCTTGTGGTCCACGATGACCTCGGAGAACTTCTCCCCCTTCATCGTGTACACGGACAACTGGAGCTTCCCGTGCTCCACCTCATACTTCGCGGAAATCGGCTTGCCTTCCTTCGTGCTCGCCGTGAGCCCGCGCTGCAGCGAGATCTTTGCGTCCCGCAGCGCCTTGGCGAGTTCCGCATGCTCCGCGTCGGCGGACTTTTGCGCCCAGCCCATCGGCACCGTGAACATCCACGCCACAAGGAACGCCAGCGTCAACGCTGTCTTTTTCATGTCATGTCTCTCCCCGTTTCTCGGTGATGGTCCAGGGACAGGAGGGGCGCTCCCGTTCGCGCCCAACGTTGTGCGCTGATCACGGTTCATGGCCGAGGATTCGCCGTGATCGGCTCTGCTAGGCCTTCTGCTTCAACACCGTGTAGAGGCCTTCGAAGATCGCCATCCCGCGCTCGAGGAGCTCGTGGTCGTCCGGCGTCGCCTCGACGAGACCGTTGACCGCGAGATCGAGCCCCGCGGCCTCGTTGCGGGTGAACTTGCCGTCGTGCAGGTCGGCCTCGTGAACGATCTCGGCGATCACCGTGACGCGCCGGTCCTTGATCCCGAAGCGCTTGACGACGGTCTCGAACGTGCAGTCCTCACCGTGATGGCCGAAGTCGGCGCCGAGGACATCGAACGGGATCCCCTTGCGCGCGGCATCGGCGGCATCGGCGAAGGCGAACTTCGCGTCGGGATCGCAGAAGCGCTTGATGAGCCAGGCGGAGGCGATCCGGTCGATGTGCGGCCGCGGACGCGTCACCCAGGTGCTCCCCCGCGGGGGCAGCGACGTGCGATGGCGCCCGCCTCCTGTCGCGCGCGGACGCGTCTCCGCAGCGCGCAGCCGCTTGGCGGCCGTCTCCCAGAGGCTGTGGGCGCGCGCTCCCGCCGGCGCCTTCAGGTAGTCGATGGGCTGAATCCGGTCCAGCTCACGCTTCAGACCGTCGAGCTTGCCGCGGAGCCGCGGGATCGATCGGCGGTGGTTCGCCTGGTAGCGATCGAGGTGCCGGAGGATCTCCCGACACCCTTGCATCACCGCCTGATACTCGACACTCCGGGCCTTGTGAAACAGGGCGGCGATCTCCGGGTCGGTCATCGGCTCGACTCGATCGACGCGAAGCAGCGTCGCCTCGCCGCGGACGGACTGGATTTCCTGGACGAGCCACTGGAAGAGCTCGGTCGTCTCGGGCGTCTCGGGCAGGATCCAGCCCGCCCCCCGCAGCCGCACGGCCCCCATGCGCTGCAACTTTCTCCACACGCCGACCCGATGCCGGGTCGGCGTGGGGGGCAAGGTCGTCAAGAGGGTCAGCCAGCGCATCGAGTCTCCCGTAACCCTTGATACCATGCCCGTCAAGCGTTACACTGCCTCGAAACCACGCCACGGGAGGATGACCGATGGACGCTGAGAACACACCCGACCGCATTCCCATACGCGATCTCGTTCGGTACTTCCTGCGGCTGGGCCTCGTGGGATTCGGCGGCCCCGTCGCGCTCGTCGGTCAGATGGAGCGCGAGCTGGTCGGCGATAAGAAGTGGCTCACGAAAGAGGAGATGCGCGAGGGCATCGCCGTGTGCCAGTCGCTGCCGGGGCCGCTCGCCATCCAGGTCGGCATCTGGATCGCGTACATCCGGGGCGGCTTCTGGGGCGCGTGGGCAGGGGGCTGGGCCTTCATCCTGCCGAACTTCGTGATCGTGACCGTCCTGGGCGCGCTCTACGTCTACTTCGGCGGCCTCTCGCTGGTGAAAGCGATCTTCTACGGGGTCAGTCCCGCGGTGATCGCGCTGATTCTGCACTCCTGCTACCGCCTCACCAAGCTCGGGATGAAGGACTGGATCGAGTGGGCGCTCGCGGTGGCGGCCTTCGCCATCACGGTGGCCGTCCAGGCCGAAGTCGCGTTGGTCTTCATCGGGTGCGGCATCGTGGGCCTGCTCTACTACGGCTCGCTGTTCCGGGCGCGCTCGACCACGTCGACGACACGCGCGTTTCTCTTTGCGGTGCCGCTTGCCGCGGCAGGCGCCGTGCCGGGCGGCATCGGCAAGGTCCTCGGCGAGCTGGGCGTCTTTTTTCTCAAGGCGGGCTCCCTCACCTTCGGGAGCGGTCTCGTGATCGTGCCCTTCCTCGAGAAGGGTCTCGTGCAGCAGATGCACTGGCTGAACGAGCGCGACTTTCTCGTGGCCGTGGCCATGGGCATGATCAGCCCGGGCCCGGTCGTGATCACCGCGACCTTCGTGGGCTATCTCGTGGGCGCGCGGTTCGGGGGCTCGCTCCTCGACGGGTTCTGGGGATCGATCACGGCGACGATCGGAATCTTCCTGCCGTCGTTTCTGTTCATCCTCATCGTCGCGCCCATCCTGAGGCGCTACCGTCAAAACCCGAACGTCCAGGGCTTCATCAAGGGCGCCTACGCCGCGGCCATCGGCACCATTCTCGGTGCCTGCGTCTTGCTGGGAAAGATCGCCATCGGCGACTGGCTCACCGCTCTCGTGGCCATCGCCAGCCTGATCGTCCTGTTCCGCTGGAAGGTCAGCAACCCCCTGCTCGTGGCCGTGACGGCGATCATCGGCCTCATCGCATTCCCGCTCCTCAAGCCTGAATGGGTGTTCGTGAAATAAGAGGACGAGAGACCAGCCACGGTTGCTCGCCCTGACGACACCCCTCCGCCGCGTCCGGCGAGGGCCGACGCACGACGGCGTACTGCGCGCGACGGCGGTCACGCCGAAGCTGCCGCCACCGCGACGGCGCATCTCAAGGTTCGGACCCGTTTAGCGCCCTAGGCCTGCCTCGTGTTTGCCTTTCTCTGGGGGATGCGGCCGTACTTCCGACAGGTGGCGGGCCAGCTCGTCCTGGGTTCCGTGTCCGGCATCATCATGAATACCGCCGTCGTCCTGCCCGCGATCCTTCTTGGCCGTGCCATCGACCGAGTGCTGTCCCTGGAGAGGGGCGAAGCCACGGCCGTCGATGTCGGCTGGGCGGCCCTCGCCTTCATCGGCGGCACCCTGCTGACCGAGGTACCTCGCATCGGCAAACGCTGGTGGCTCATGACCGCCAACGCGAGGATACGCGCGAACGTTCGAGCGGACGCGTTCCGCGGAGTGCTCGCGTGGCCCATGGCGGATCTGCAACGGACGCCCCTCGGGGATCTGATGGCCCGGATCGTCGGTGACGTCGAGGTGCTTGGCGTCGGCGTACGAGAGTTCACCATCGAGACCTGGGACACCGTGCTCTTCTCCCTGTCCTTTGTGGCGGCCATGCTCGTCATCGACCCGCGCCTCACCCTGCTCGCGCTCTCCCCGGTGCCCCTCGCCATGCTCCTGGCGCATGCCGCAGGCCGCTGGGTGACGGGTCGCTCCACCAGGGCGCGGGAAGCGATCGCCGATCTCACGTCGGCGATTCAGGAGCACCTGGCCGGCATCCGCGTCCTGCGCCTGTTCGGCCGTGCCAGCGCCTCCGTGGAGCGCGTGGCGGCGCTGTCCGGGCGGTGTGCCGAGCGCAATCTGAGCGTGGTCCGCCTCAGAGGTGGCCTCCAGCCCGTCTACACCACCCTCATGACCGCCGGGGTCTTCCTGATTGTCTGGCAGGGGAGCGAGCGGGTCGTGGCCGGCGCAATGACGGTGGGCGCGTTCGTGGCGTACCTCGAGCTGTTCCTCCGATTCGTCAACCGCGGCCATCGGATCCCCCAGCTCGTCAACTCCCTCCAGAGCGGCGCCGCCGCATATGCGCGGTTGCGGCCACTCCTCGCCCCCGCCCTGACGGTCGAGGGCGAGCCGCCGCGCGCGTCATTCCATGCCGGACATCTGGCAGGCGTGGCCCGCGCAATTGTCCGCACGAGGACGCGGCCCGTCGGACCGGCCGCCCTATCGCTGCGCGGCGTCACCTTTCGGTATCCCGGCGCCACGACGCCGGCGTTGCACGGCCTGAGCTTCGACATCCCCGCCGGCGCATTGATTGGCGTCACGGGTCCGGTGGGCTCTGGCAAGACTGCGCTCACGCGGGCGATCCTCGGCCTGTATCCGCTGGAGTCCGGCAGCGTGCTCATCGATGGCCGGCCCGTCGAGGAGTTGCCAGCCAGTGAGCGCACGGGCTTGATCGGCTACCTGCCTCAGAATGCGCTCTTGTTCTCCGGCTCGCTGCGGGAAAACGTCACCCTCACGCCGGAGGGGGCGGCCGCCGGCGACGACTTCCTCATGCGCGCGATGCGGCTCGCCGTTCTCGAAGAAGACGTGCGCGCCTTTCCGCATGGGCTCGACACGGACATCGGCGAGCTGGGCATACGCATTTCTGGTGGCCAGCGCCAGCGGGTGGGTCTGGCGCGCGCGATGGCGGCGGCGGCGCCCGGCTATCCCGGACTGCTCGTCCTGGATGACCCGTTCTCCGCCGTTGACGTCGCCACGGAGGCCCGAATTGTGGCGGCGCTCCGCCAGGCGTTCGGTCCTGACGCTCCTCTCGAACAGCGCGTCACCATCGTGGTGTGCTCGCACCGCCTAGCCGCCTTCCCGCATGCGGATGCGGTGATGGTCCTTCGCGAGGGCAGGATCGAGGAAAAAGGAACGCATGCCGAACTGGTCGAATCCCGGGGCCTGTATGGGCGGATCTACCGGGCCCAGCGGGTGGCCGAGATGACGGCGGGAAACGGAGCGCTCAGGTGAGCAGCCTCGGGCTCGCCCGGAACGCCGTCGAGGACCAGACCTGGTCCCTCCTGAGAAGCCTTCTCAGCCTGTTGCGGCCGTGGCGCGTCCGCGTTGCGCTCGTGGCCGTGTCGGTGCTGGCCGCGGCCGCCGTCGAGCTGGTGCCGCCTCTCGTCATCCGCACCATCGTCGACACCCATCTGACCGTTCAGCGGCCGGATGGGTTGCTGTTCCTTGCCTTCCTGTACCTGACCGCGGCCGCCGCCGTCCAGGTGATGACGTTTCTGTACAACTACCTCGCGGCCACCATCGCCCAGGGCGTCTTGAGCGCTCTGCGCGTGCGGCTGTTCGCGCACGTGCAGCGACTCCCGACGAGCTACTTCGATCGAGTCCCCATGGGTGACGTCATCAGCCGCTGCACCGCCGACGTCGAAACCCTCGATACGGTCTTTTCCTCGAACGTCGCACTGCTCTTGGCCAACCTCGTACGGCTGGCCACGATCACGGTGGCGATGTTCGCGCTCAGCGTTCCCCTCAGCCTGGTGGCCGCTCTGGTCGTGCCGCCGCTGGCCTTCGTCACGCGGTTTCTCCAACGGCGGGTGCGACAGGCCGAGCGGGAGAACCGGCGAGCGGTGGGAGCGATCAACGCGTGCCTCCAAGAGAACCTCCGGAGCACCGAGGTGATCCGGGCCTTCGGGCGCGTGCCCGAGTTCGTGGCCGGGTTCCGCCAGATACTCCGCCGCGGACTGGCCGCCTCCAACCGTTCGTCGTTCTTCTCCTCCGTCTATACTCCAACGACCGCGATCCTCTCGGCGCTCGCGGTGGCCGCGTTGCTGTGGGCTGGTACGCAACAGGCGCTCGCGGCATTCGGCGTCTCCCTGGGCACCCTGACGGCCTTCCTCATTCTCATGCAGCGCTTCTTCCAGCCGATTACTGCGCTGGGCGAGGAGTGGCAGACCGTGCAAGGGGCCATGGCCGGGGCAGAACGCATCTTCGGCACTCTCGCCCTGCCGCCCGACGGAACGGCGCCGGTGATCGTGGGTGACGGCCGCGAGGTCGGGCCGCGGCCGATCGTGCTGAGTCGCGTGGAGTTTGGCTACGCCGGGGGCCAGCCCGTGCTGCACGGGATTTCCCTCGACGTGAAGCGTGGCGAACACGTGGCCCTCGTCGGACGCACCGGGGCAGGCAAGACGAGCGCGCTGCACCTGGTGGCCGGCCTCTACCAGCCATGGAGCGGGAGCATCCGTGTCGCGGGCCGCGACCCCACAGGGCTCGATGAATCGGAACGCCGCCGGGTGCTGGGCGTCGTGCCGCAGGTCGTGCAACTGTTCTCCGGCACGGTGATGGAGAACCTCACGCTCAGCGACACCTCCGTACCGGAGGCGGCGGTGTACGAGGCGTGCCGCATCGCGGGAGCGGACGCCTTCATTCGCGCGCTGCCGCAGGGCTACCACACGGGGCTGAGCGGAAGCGGCGGTGGGGCAGGAACGCATCTCTCGGCGGGACAGCAGCAACTGCTTGCCCTCGCGCGCGCCCTCGCGGGGAGACCAGCGGTGCTGCTCTTCGATGAGGCCACCGCCGCGATCGACAGTGCCAGCGATGCCGCCTTCCGGGCCGCGCTGCGGGCCTCGGTCCTCGCGCAGGGATGCGGTGTGCTGACGGTCGCGCATCGGCTCTCCACGGCACTGGAGGCCGACCGCATCATCGTCCTCGACAGGGGGTACCTCGTTGAAGAGGGGCCGCCCGCCGAGCTTGCTGCCCGCGGCGGCCGCTTCGCTGCTCTCCTGGAGTTGGAGGCGGCCGGCTGGGACTGGCGCTCGGGCCCTTGAAATCCGCGTGCGACTACTTCGCGGGCGTCTTCTGCTTGGCTTCCCGCTGGGCGTCTTGGATGAGGGCGGTGACGCGATCGCGCTCCTCGCCGGGCGGAGCCAGCGCGATGAAGCGCTGCCAGGCCTTGATGGCGCCGGCATAGTCCTGCTTGAGCTCGTAGAGGACCTGGCCTCGGTAGAGAAGGGCCGGGGCATAGTCCGGGTTGATCTTCAGCGCCTTGTCGAAGGTCTCGAGCGCGGCATCGCCATGCCCACCCATGGCCACGATGAGGGCCAGATGCGTCATGGCGTCGACGTTCTTCTCGTCTCGCTTCAGCACGGCCTGATAGGCCGCGATGGCTTCCGGATAACGACCTTCCGTCAGGCTCTGACGGGCCGCCCGCAGCATCCCCGCCAGCATCTCGGGGGGGATGGCCCTCATCGGTGCGCCCGACTTGCCCTGGAGCAGCGGCCCGGGATCGGGGCTCATGGGTACGGGCAGCCGGCTCTCGGGCGGAACCATGGTGTCCGCCGGTGTCGTGTAGCGGCTGATGCCGACGCCGAGCCCGACGCCCAGGGCCAGCAGGGCCAGGCCGCCCACGGCGAGGGTGGCCGGACGACGGGTCCATGGGCGCGGCGCGACGGGCGCCGGATCGGCCGCCCTCGGCCTGATCACCGGGCCCATGGCGTCGAGCTGAGCGATGACCTCGGCGGCGCGGCTTTCATACCTGTCCCTCAGCGATCGGTAGTCGTCGTGGGAGAGCGAGCCCGTCTCGTGGTCGAAGTCGAGCTCGGCGAGGGCTTGATAGGCGGAGGCCTTGGCCTCCTCGAGCTCCAGCCGGTCGTCGAAGCGCGGTGACGATTGCTGGGATCGCGAGCGCGCGCCCACGAGCGGCCAGAGGACGATGACGAGGGCGGGCAGGGCGACGGCAAGGATGGTGATCCACTGCGCCGTCAAGTCTCAGCCCTCGCCTCGCCGCTGACATGCGGGCCGCGTCTCAGCTCGAGAATCACGGATGGCCGCCCCCGGACATCTCCCGTCTGATGCGCTCGCGCATAGCGGGATCCACTGGCGTCGACGAGACGGCGGCGGGATTCCGGCTCCACCGTCGGAGGACGATGGCGACAAGCACCAGTCCGGCACCGAGCCCGACGAAAGGCACCACCCAGACGAGGAGGTTGAACCCTTCCTTGGGGGGCGCGAGCAGGATCCATTCCCCGTATCTCTGGACGAAGTACTGGCGCACCTGCTCGGGAGTCTCGCCGGCGGCCAGGCGCTCGCGGATGATCTGGCGCATCTGGTTCGCCGTCTCCGAGGGCGAGTCGGCCACCGAGAGAGTCTGACAGACCACGCAGCGGAGCTGGGCCGCCAGCTCGTGGACGACGCGCTCATCCACAGGCACGGCGGCAGGCGCCGGCGCGCTCAGCACCGCCGAGACCGCGAGCACGGCGAGGGCTGAATAGAACCGGATCACGAGGGCTCCTCGAGGAGCGAGTCGAGGCGCTTGCGCGCGGTCTCGTCGGTGAGGGCGCCCACGTGCTTGAAGCGCACGCGGCCGCGGCGGTCGATGAAAAACGTCTCGGGCACGCCATAGACCCCATACTCCACGGCAACATAGCCCCTGGGATCGGGGGCATTCGGGAAGGAGTGCTGGAAGCGGGCCAGGAATTTCCGCGCCGGCTCCTCGGTGTCCTGCACGTTGACGCCAATCACCATCACGCCCTTGTCCTTGTAGGCGAGCCAGGTTCGCTCGAGCGCGGGCGCCTCGTCGTAGCAGGCGGGGATGCACCATGAAGCCCAGAAGTTGATGAGCACCACCTTGCCGCGGAGGTCCTGCAGGGTGAGGGGCGCCTTGTCGAAGGTCGTGAGCACGAAGGGTGCCGCGGGCCGGCCGAGGAGCGGCGAAGGGATCTCGCGCGGGTTCGTCCAGAACCCATAAGCCAAGAGGACCAGCACGGGCACGACCGCGGCCGGGATGATCCAGCGCAGCCAGCCTCCCTTCACGCGGGCTTCCGGTGATCGGGCAGGATGGCGAGCGCCGCTCCCAGCGTGAGCACGAGCCCGCCGATCCAGAGCCAGGACACCATGCGGTTGACCTGGAGCTTGATGGTGGCCTGAGAGCCGTCGCGCGCGAAGTCGCCCAGGACCAGATAGACGTCCTCGAAGATACCCAGACGGTAGTCCACGGCGGCGATGGGCGTCTGCTCCTGGGGGTAGAACTTCCGTCCCGGCGAGAGCACCTCCTCCTTCCCGCGTCCATCCGTCAGCGTGAAGGTGCCCGTGACCTTGCCGTGGTTGGACTCCTCGGACGCCGAGAGCCCGTCGAAGCGCACGCGGTAGCGCGTCCGGTAGCCATCCACCTCGACGCTCTGGCCCTTGTCGAGGGTGACCTCGGTCTGTATCTGCCAGGCCTGGGATCCCGCCACCCCAAGCGCGACGACGAGGATGCCCAGGTGGACGATGAAGCCGCCATAGCGCCGGTTCTGCCTGAGCAAGAGCCCCCAGGTGGCGGCGCCCCACCCGTCGCCGCTCCGCCGGCGCGCGCGAACGGCGCGGCCATAGTCGAGCGCGATGGTGCCGGCCACGAAGACCACGAGGGCCATGGCCGTGAGCACGAGGACATTGCCCACCCCGAAGAGTCTCAGGACGGCCGCGGCCACGATGCCGGCCAGGACCGGCTTGAGGAAGTTGCGCTTGAGGTTCTCGGCGGACGCGCGGCGCCAGGCAATGAGCGGGCCCACGCCCATGAGAAAGAGCAGGGCCAGGAAGATCGGGATGTTCACGAGGTTGAAGAAGGGCGCGCCCACGCTGACCTTGACGCCGCGCACGGCTTCCGAGAGCAGCGGGAAGACCGTCCCGAAGAAGACGGTGAACGTGGCCGCGATCAGGAAGAGGTTATTCAGGAGAAAGACGGACTCGCGCGAGACGGCCGAGTCGAGCTCGCCCTGGGCCCGCAGCCCGTCCGTCCGCCACGCGAGCAGCGAGAAGGCGCCCAGGAGGGCCAAGGCCAGGAAGGCCAGGAAGAAGACGCCGATGGAGCCCTGGGTGAAGGAGTGGACGGAGCCGATGATGCCCGAGCGCGTGAGAAAGGTCCCGAAGAGGGTGAGGCCGAAGGTCAGGATGATCAGGGTCAGGTTCCAGAGCTTGAGCATCCGCCGACGCTCCTGGATCATCACCGAGTGCAGGAACGCCGTGCCCGTGAGCCAGGGCATGAAGGCCGCGTTCTCCACAGGATCCCAGGCCCAGTAGCCACCCCAGCCGAGCACGTGGTAGCTCCACCATCCACCGATGAGGAGGCCGAGGGAGAGGAAGTACCAGGCCACGATGGTCCAGCGCCGGGTGATGGTGATCCACTCGTCGCCCGTGCGCCCCACGAGGAGAGCGGCCATGGCAAAGGCGAAGGGGACGCTGAAGCCCGTGAAGCCCAGGTAGAGGGCCACGGGGTGCGTGATCATGCCGGAGTCCTCGAGGAGCGGATTCAGGCCGCGCCCGTCGGGCGGAATGGGAGACAGGCGCTCGAAGGGCGGGGCGGGGATGCTCATCACGAGGAGAAAGAAGGCGAGGATGCCCAGCATGACCGAGAGGACCCAGGGATAGAGCTCGGGCTGCCGGCGCCGGTAGCGAACGACCACGATCAGCGTGTAGACCGAGAGCATCCACGCCCAGAGCACGATGGAGCCCTCGAGGGCGCCCCAGAGTGCGGTGATGCGGTAGTAGAAGGGCGTGCCGCGGTTCGTGTTCACGGCGACGTAGCGCACGGAAAAGTCGAACGTCAGGAAGGCGTATAGCATGAGGGCAATGCAGGCGGTGATGAGCAGCCAGACGCCTATCGCGGCCCGCTCGCCCGTGCGCAGCCAGTTCGCTTGACCGGTCCGGACGCCAATCACAGCGGCGATGGCGCCGTAGAGGGCCAGCACGAAGCCGACCACCGTCGCCGCATAGCCCAGCTCAGGAATCATTGAGTTTGCTCTGCCTCCCGGGCCATGACGTAACTCCGTGGCCTCTTCGGGTCTATGGCCCTCATCGGGTGTGCGCTCCTCCTGCTGTTCACGTAACTCCGTGGCCTCTTCGGGCCTATGGCCCTCATCGGGGCGGTTTCTCGTCGGTACGCGGCTCGCGTCTCAACGTGCGAAGCAGCTCTTTGTACCCAGGGTCGGCGCCGTCATGGGGTGCCTTGTACTCCTCCGAGTGCTTGGCCAGGATGAGCGAGGCCTGGAAATATCCCTCGCGCGCCCAGGAGCCCTCGACCACGGCCCCGCGGCCCTCGGCGAAGAGATCGGGGGGCGCCCCGCGGTGCCTGACGGAGACCTGCCCCTTGCCGTCCGAGAGGGTGAAGGCAAGGCTGAGGGTCTTCGGCTCCCACTTGAGAGAGCCCGGCAGCACCATCCCGCCCAGCCGGTAGGTCTTGTTGGCGACAGGCGCGGCCAGGAGCTCGCTCGGCGTCACGAAGTAGACCACGGATTGCGTCACGCCGGACCAGATCAAGTAGCCGAGGGCGGCGACGATGACGAGGCCGCCGGCCACGAACTTTCGCTGCGTGGTCATTCACTTCCGCCCGGGCCGGCGAGGCTCTTCGCGCGGCGAGCGAGGCGACGCCAGTAGGCGCCGAGCGCGATCACGGCCAGGCCATAGGCCGCGAAGACATAGCCCCAGTTATCCGGCATGGGACTCCTCGAGCCGGGCGATCTCGGCCCGACGTGCGAGGAAGTAGAGGAAAAGGAGAGTGAAAGCGATCCAGTTGACGAGCAGGGTGAGGGCGATGGGCGCGGCAATGGGCGAAGGCTCGGGCCCGAGAATGGTGGACGGCTGGTGGAGGGCCCGCCACCACTTCACGGAAAAATGCACGATGGGGATGTTCGCCGCGCCCAGGATGCCGACCACTGCCGCATAACGCGCCCGCCGGTCGGGCTCGTCCACCATGCCGCGGAGCAGCAGGTAGCCGACATAGACCAGGAAGAGCACGGCTGTCGACGTCAATCGCGCGTCCCACGTCCACCACGTGCCCCAGGTCGGCTTGCCCCAGATGGAGCCGGATACGATGGTGAGGCCCGTGAAGAGGACGCCGGGCTCGGCCGCGGCCACCGCGAGGCGGTCCCAGCCCAGGCGGCGCGTGAAGAGATACCCGAGGCTGCCCGCGAAGACGAGCGCGAAGGCGAGGTAGGCCGTGAGCACGGCCGGCACGTGCAGGTACATGATGCGCTGGACATTGCCCTGCACGGCCTCGCGCGGTGCATAGCCGAACGCGGCGCCCAGGCCGATGACGAGCGCCAGGGCAGCCAACCATCCGAGCGCTCGCGTCATGCCTTCTCCTTGCGCGCTCGGGGCTCAAGCTGGGGCCGCACTGGGTTCACGGAGTTCTCCTGCATCCAGTCTCCTTCACGCGCGGGTCAACGGGACGACGTCGAGTGTAAAGGCACGAGACAGGGCTCGTCAACGGTTCGACGCGCTCCAGGCCTTCACGCGCCCTCGAGGACGAACTCGAAGGTCAGGAGGCCGACCACGAGATAGACCACGTCGGCGGCGGCCAGGAGCTTGAGCCACTGCGCGGCCTCGGCCAGGGGCTGCCCGGCCAGGACGATCTCCGTCGCGCTCACCGCGCCCAGGAGCACGGGCACCTGGGCGGGCAGGAGAAGGACGGGAAAGAGTAGCTCGCGGGCGCGCACCTGGGCGGTGATGGCGCCGAAGAGCGTGCCGACCGCGGCGAGGCCGAGGGTGCCGAGGGCCAGCACCACGACGAGCCGCGGCAGCGCGCCGGTGAGGTCGAGGCCGAAGAAGACCGGGAAGAGCACGAGCAGCGCCGCCTCGACCACGGCCATCACGAGGACGTTGCCGGCCAGCTTGCCGAGGTAGATGGCCGACTTGTCCCCGGGCGTGAGGACGAGCCCCTCCCAGCAATCGTTTTCTTGCTCGACAAGAAAGCTGCGCCCGAGCCCGAGCACGCCGGCCAGGATGAAGCCCAGCCAGAGCAGCCCCGGCAGCGCGGTCTCCACGCGGGCGCGCTCCGGCCCGAGGGCGAACTGGAAGATGAAGAGGAGCAGCACCGAGAAGAACAGGAGGGCGTTGAGGCTCTCCTTGCTGCGCCGCTCGGTCAGCACGTCCTTCCAGACCACGATCCAGGCCCGCCGGAGGTAGGCGCTCACGGCGCCGATCCCGGGCCGAGCGCGAGGTCATCGTAGAGGCGGTGGAGATCTTCGCGGCCGAGCTCGGCGGCGGGGCGGTCGAGAACGATGCGGCCACCCGAGAGAATGGCCACGCGGTCGCCCACGCCCAGGCCGGCGTCGAAGCTGTGGGTGGCCACGACGAAGGCCCCACCGCGGCTCTTGAAGTCCAGGAGGAACTCGGCCAGCCACTTTCGACCCGCGCGGTCGAGCCCGGTGAACGGCTCGTCCAGGAGGAGGAGGCGCGCGCGGCCGAGGAGCACGCGGGCGAGGGCAAGCCGGCGCTTCATGCCCGCGGAAAAAGTGCGGGCCCGCTGCGCGGTCGAGCCGCCGAGCTCGACCGCCTCGAGCGCCGCGCGCAGCGCGGCGGGCCCTGCGGCCTGCCCGCCCATCACCGCCCAGAACCGCAAGTTCTCGAGCGCGGTCAGATCTTCGTAGACCCAGGCGCCGTGGCCGACCATGCCGATGGCCGCTCGCGCCCTTTCCGGCTCGCGCGCGGGATCGACTCCCGCGACGAGAAGGGCGCCCGAGGTCGGGCGCAGCAGCGTGGCCAGGATGCGGAGAAGCGTCGTCTTGCCCGCGCCGTTCGAGCCGAGGAGGGTCAGTCCCTGGCCGGCCGCGAGGTCAAGAGATACGTCGTCGAGAACACGAGTCGCGCCGTAGATCTTGCGGAGACGCTGAGCCTGGATCATGCGGCGGAAACGGGTCGGCGGGGGCGGGCTCCCGGTCCCGTGCGGATCAGAGCTTCATCGCCTGGAGGCGGGCGATTCGCTCCTCGATGGGCGGGTGAGTGGAGAAGAGCGAGGCGAGGCCGCCCGAGGTCAGCGGGTTCACGATGAAGAGGTGCGCGGTGGCCGGCGAGGCCGGGAGAGGGTTCTGCTGCGAGGCGACTTCGAGCTTCTCGAGCGCATGCGCGAGCCCCGAGGCCTTGCCCACGAGCCGCGCCCCCGACGCGTCGGCTTCGTACTCGCGCGAGCGGGAGATGGCCATCTGGATGAGCAGAGCCGCGAAGGGCGCCAGGATGGCCATGATGAGCACGCCGACCATGCCGAGACCACCTCCGCCTCCCTCTTCGTCGTCCCGGCGGCCTCCGCCGAACATCGCCCCCCACTGCGCCATCTGCCCCAGATAGGTGATGGCCCCCGCCAGCGTGGCCGCGATGGTCATGGTCAGCGTGTCGCGGTTCTTGACGTGGGAGAGCTCGTGGGCGAGCACGCCCTTGAGCTCCTCCTCGCTCATGATGCGCAGGATACCTTCCGTCACCGCCACCGCGGCGTGCGAGGGGTTGCGTCCGGTCGCGAAGGCATTGGGCGAGTCGTCGGGGATCATGTAGATCGGCGGCACGGGGATCTGGGCCCTGGCCGCGAGCTCCCGGACGATGCGGTAGAGGCCGGGCGCCTGCGCCTCCTCGACGGGCTGGGCGCCGTACATGGACAGCACGATCTTGTCGGAGAACCAGTAGCTGCCCACGTTCATGACGAGGGCCAGGATGAAGGCGATGGTCATGCCCTGCTGGCCGCCCAGAGCGCCGCCGACGAGCACGAGCAGGCACGTGAGGACGATCAGGAGGAAGCCGGTCTTGATCAGGTTTGCCATTGCGGGGGGCCTCCAGCTCGAATGCTAGCAGTCGGCTAGCAGTCGGTCGTAGGAGCGTCAAGCAAGCGGCCCGGACACGCGCCGACGGGCGGTTGCCCGCGGCTCGAGACCGACCCAGCGGATGCCGCGCACGCCCGCGAAGCGTCGGGCCATGACCTCGAGCGCGTCGGGATTGTCATCGATCAAGATGAACCGGCGATCCGTCTCGAGACAGGCCGCCCCCGTTGTCCCGCTGCCCGCGAAGAAGTCGAGCACGACGTCGCCAGGACGAGAGGACGCCTGGACGATGCGCCGCAGGATGCCCAGCGGCTTCTGCGTGGGATACCCCGTGCGCTCGCGCCCCTGGGTGGGCACGATGGTGTGCCACCACGTGTCGGTGGGCAGCTTGCCCCGCGCCGCCTTCTCGGGGCCGACGAGCCCCGGGGCCATGTAGGGAATGCGCTCGACGGCCTCGCGGTCGAAGACGTAGCGGGCCGGGTCCTTGACGTAGACCAGGATGTTGTCGTGCTTGGGCGGCCAGCGTCGTGACGGGCGGCCGCCGTAGTCGTAGGCCCAGACGATCTCGTTGAGAAAGCACTCACGCCCGAATATCCGATCGAGGAGCACCTTGCAGTAGTGCACCTCGCGGTAGTCCAGGTGGACATAGAGCGTGCCATCGTCGGCGAGCACCCGGTGCGCCTCGCGCAGCCGCGGCTCGAGGAAGGCAGGGTAGTCGTGAAAGGCGTCGGGAAAGGCTCGCGAGCCCATCTTGACGGTCTGGTAGCGTTGTCCCTGGAAGCCGACCCGATCCCCCGCGGCGCTGCGCACGGTCTTGATCCGCGTGTGGGACTGGGGCTTGCCCGTGTTGAACGGCGGGTCGATGTAGACGAGGGTGACGGCGCCGTCCGGGACGTGGCGCCGGAGGATGTCGAGGTTTTCGCCGTGGTAAATGGTGTGCACAGCCCGATCAGTATAGGGCGGCGCGCCGCTTCTGGCCGTATGCTGGGAGGGGAGGGGGGCCTTTGAGGTTGACAACCGGGACAGGCCGCCCGTAAACTGACCCGGTTTTACGGAAATTTACAAATTCTGTCGAGGGTTAGCGAGACTCAGCCATGGTCATCAAGGTATCGGAAATTCCCGAGGAAGGCGTACAGATCGAGGGCGTCTCGGCCTTTCCGGAGCCGTTCCAGGACCGATCCTGGCGGCTCGAGGACGTCGACCTGACCGTCTCCAAGGATGGCGACACGGTCTTCGTCGACGGTCGGCTGGACGCGCGCATGCCCCAGGTGTGCTCGCGCTGCCTCGAGCCGTACGAGGCGAAGGTGGAGGCCGATGTTCACACGCGCTTCGTCCCCAGCCCCGGTCGCGGGGAGGAGCGGGAGCTCGGGGCCGACGACCTCGAGAGCGACGTCTACGACCATGACCAGATCGATCTCGGCGCGCTGCTCGAGACCGAGGCTGCCCTCGGGCTGCCCATGAAGCCCCTCTGCCGCGAGGAGTGCAAGGGGCTGTGCCCGTCCTGTGGCGTCAACCGGAACACGGTGGCCTGCGCCTGCGCGCCCGCCACCGGGGATCCACGCTGGGCCGCGCTCAAGACGCTCGCGGATCGACTGCATCGATAACGCGCCCGGCCGGTCCGCCCGGCCCGGCTCCAAGGAGCCATCACGCCATGCCGCTGCCGAAGCGAAGACATTCCAAGACCCGCGGGCGCAAGCGCCGCACCCATTACAAGATGGCTGTGCCCACGCGGTCCATCTGTCCGCAATGCCGGGAAGTGAAGATGCCCCACCAGGTCTGCCTGAAGTGCGGCTACTACAAGGGCCGAGAAGTCATCGCGATCGAGGGCGAGTAGCTTCGACGCCAGAGAACCGCGGCCGATGAAGATCGCGGTGGACGCCATGGGCGGCGACTTCGGTCCCGCCGTCGTGGTCGAGGGCGCCGTCGCCGCGGCCCGCGAGTTCGGGCTCGCCTCGGTGCTCGTCGGCGACAAGGCCGCCGTCGAGCGCGAGATCGCGCGTCTCAAGGCGCAGGAGCTGCCCGTGTCCGTCCGCCACGCCAGTCAGGTGGTGGGGATGGCCGAGCCGGCGTCCCACGCTCTCCGCCGCAAGCGCGACTCGTCGCTCCGCGTGGCCGCCGAGCTCTGCAAGTCCGGGGAGTGCGATGCCCTGGTATCGGCGGGCAATACCGGGGCGGCCATGGCCATCGGGATGTTCGTGCTCGGCGTCCTCCCCGGCGTGGACCGCCCCGCCATCGCCGCCGCGCTGCCGAGCCTCGCGGGCTATACCATCCTGATCGACGCCGGGGCCAACGTCGATCCCAAGCCTCGCCATCTTTTCCAGTTCGCCATCATGGGGCACGTGTACTCGCGCGACATCGTCGGCAAGGACAACCCGCGGGTGGGGCTGCTCTCCGTGGGCGAGGAAGAGGGCAAGGGCAACGATCTGACCCGTGAGGCGTTCGACGAGCTGCGCACGTCCTCCCTCAACTTCATCGGGAACATCGAGGGGCGCGACATCTACAACGGCCGCTGCGACGTTGTGGTCACCGACGGCTTCACGGGAAACGTCTGCCTCAAGGTCTCCGAGAGCCTGGCCGAGATGCTCACGGCCATGATCCGCGAGGAGCTGGGGCGCAACGTCTTCTCCCTGGCCGGGGCCGCCCTCTCCCGGCGGGCCTTCGATCGGATGAAGCGCCGCGTGGACTACACGGAGATGGGCGGGGCGCCGCTTCTCGGCATCAACGGCGCCTCCATCATCTGTCACGGCGCCTCCCCGGTGAAGGCGATCAAGAACGCGGTGCGCGTGGCGGCGGAGTGGGTCAAGAACGGCGTGAACGAGCACATCAAGACCGCCCTCGAGGCCGAGGTGGAGCTGGCCGAAGGACGGGAAGGAGGTCGTGAATGACCCGAGCGCGGATCATCGGTGTCGGCGCGTATGCGCCGAAGCGCATCCTGACCAACGAGGAGCTCGAGCGGATGGTGGAGACGTCGGACGAGTGGATCGTCCAGCGCACCGGTATCCGCGAGCGCCGCATCGCGGACGAGAGCGAGGCGACCTCCGACCTTGCCCTCAAGGCCGCCCAGCAGGCCCTCGAGCGCGCCGGGGTGGAGCCGGGGGAGATCGATCTCATCGTGGTCGGCACCACCACGGGCGACATGGCCTTCCCCACCACCGCGAACATCGTGCAGCACCAGCTCGGCTGCCGCAATGCGGGCTCCATGGACCTCTACGCCGCCTGCTCGGGCTCGATCTACAGCCTCTCCGTCGGATCGCAGTACATCGAGAGCGGCAAGTATCGGACCGTGCTCTGCATCGGGGCCGAATGTCTCTCGCGCATCGTGGACTACACGGATCGCGGCACGTGCATCCTGCTCGCCGACGCGGCGGGGGCGGCCGTGCTGCGCGCCTCCGACGGAGAGGCGGGCATCCTCGACACCGACCTCTACTCCGACGGGCGCTACGGCGAGCTGCTCATCCAGCCCGCGGGCGGCTCCCGGTACCCCGCCACCCACGAGACCGTGGACAAGCGGATGCACTTTTGCCGCATGAAGGGGAACGAGGTCTTCAAGGTGGCGGTGCGGATGTTCGGCGACTGCGCGGAGCGTATCCTGTCGCGAAACGGCATCACGGCCGACGATCTCGCCCTCTTCATCCCGCACCAGGCCAACCTGCGCATCATCGAAGCGGCCGTGAAGCGGCTCAAGGTGTCCATGGATCGGGTGATCGTCAACGTGGACCGCTACGGCAACACGGGCGCGGCCTCCGTCTACGTGGCGCTCGAGGAAGCCCTGGCCCTGGGCCGGATCAAGCCCGGCGACCTGGTCTTGATGGCGGCCTTCGGAGGCGGCTTCACGTGGGGCGCCGCCCTGCTGCGCTGGTAGGCTCTGCGTGAAGATCGCCTTTCTCTTTCCCGGGCAGGGCTCGCAGGCCGTGGGCATGGGGCGGGCCCTCGCGGAGTCCTCGGCCGCCGCCGCCGCGGTGTGGAAGAAGGCCGACGAGGCCCTGGGCTTTTCCCTCTCCCGCCTCTGCTTCGAGGGGCCGGCGGACGCCCTCGAGCTCACGGCCAATACGCAGCCGGCCGTCCTCGCGGCCAGCGTGGCTGCGGCCGCCGCCCTCCAGGAGCGCGGCATCCAGCCCGACCTGGCCGCCGGTCACAGCCTGGGCGAGTACTCGGCCCTCGTGGTGACGGGAGCCCTCGGCTTCGTCGATGCCGTGCGGCTCGTCCGTCGACGCGGCGAGTTCATGCAGGAGGCCGTCCCCGTGGGCACGGGCGCCATGGCGGCGCTCCTCGGCCTCGAGCTGCCCGCGGCCGAGCAGGCCTGCGCGGAAGCTGCGCAGGGCGAGGTGGTGAGCGTGGCCAACGTGAACTCGCCGGGGCAGATCGTCATCGCGGGGCACAAGAGCGCCGTCGAGCGGGCCGTCAAGGTCGCCGCCGGCCTCGGCGCCAAGAAGAGCATGCTCTTGCCGGTGAGCGCGCCCTTCCACTGCGCCCTCATGAGCCCGGCCGCCGATCGCCTCGCGGCCGAGCTCGACTCGATGGCCGTCCAGACGCCCCGGGTGCCGGTCTTTCGCAATGTGGACGCGAAGGCCACCACTCGCGCCGAGGACGTCAAGCCGTTCCTGATCCGTCAGGTCGCCAGTCCCGTGCGATGGACGGAGTGCCTCGAGGCCCTCGCGGGCGCGGGGGCGACCTCATGGTTCGAGGTAGGGCCGGGGCGGGTGCTCACGGGACTCCTCAAGCGCACCATCGACGGCGCCCGCGGCCACGCCGTGGAGGATACCGAGTCGCTCGAGAAGGCGACGACGGCGCTCGCGGGCGGAGCGGCGGCGTGACCGACGGCAAGGCGCTGGCCGGCCGCTCGGCCATCGTCACCGGCGGCACCCGCGGCATCGGCCTCGCCATCGCCCGTTTGCTGGCGGAGGACGGCGCCTCCGTGGTAGTCTCTGGCCGCGACGCGGCCCGTGTCGACGCGGCGGCCAAGGAAATCGAGACGTTGGGTGGCGCTGCGCTGGGGATCGTGGCGGACCAGTCCAAGCGCGAAGACTGCGAGCGGCTCGTCGAGGCGGCCAAGGAGAGCTTCGGACGCCTCGATGTGCTGATCAACAACGCGGGGATCACGCGAGACCAGCTGCTGGTGCGCATGAAGGATGACGACTGGGACCAGGTGATGGACACGAACCTCCGCGGCGTGTTCCTGATGACGCGGGCGGGCGCGAAAGTCATGATGCGGCAGAAGAGCGGGCGCATCGTCAATATGACCTCGACGGCCGGAGCCATGGGCAATGCGGGCCAGGCCAACTACTCCGCGGCCAAGGCGGGCGTCATCGGTCTCACGAAGTCTACGGCGCGCGAGCTCGCGCACTGGAATATCCAGGTCAATGCGGTGGCCCCGGGCCTCATCGAGACCGACATGACGGCCGGGATATCCGAAGAGGCCCGCGAGGGCCTGCTCCGGCAGGTCCCGCTCAAGCGGATGGGCGGGGTGCGCGAGGTGGCGGAGGTGGTACGATTCCTGGCCGGCGACGGGGCCGCGTACGTCACGGGCCAGATCATCCACGTCAACGGGGGCCTGTACATGTAGGGGCGCACCCCGTGGACACGGGATCGGTCGTGTGAGTTCAATACACTCGGGTAGTCGGGAGGTGTACATGGCAAAGCCGGTCGAAGAGCGCGTCAAGGAAATCATCGTCGAGCAGCTCGGGGTCGAGGAGGACGAGGTCAATCCCAACGCGAAGTTCATCGAGGACCTGGGCGCCGACTCGCTGGACACGGTGGAGCTCGTGATGGCCTTCGAGGAGGAGTTCGACCTCGAGATCCCCGACGAGGACGCCGAGAAGATCACGACGGTGGGAGACGCGATCAGCTACATCAAGGAGAACCAGTAGCCGGGAGTCCGGCTTCACCCCATGGCCATGGACAAGCGCCGCGTGGTGATGACCGGGGTGGGCGCGGTCACGCCCGTCGGAAACACGGCCGAGGAGTTCTGGGCGGCGCTCCTGGAAGGGCGTTCCGGCATCGGCGCCATCACCCGATTCGACACCACCGGCTATGCCACGCGCATTGCCGGCGAGGTCAAAGGGTTCGACCCGCTCAAGTACATCGACAAGAAGGACGAGCGCAAGTTCGACCGCTTCCTCAAGTATGCGGTGGCCTGCGCGGCGATGGCCGTGGAGGATGCGGGGATCCAGACGGACCGCGTCGACGCCTCCCGCTTCGGGGTGCTCGTGGGTTCGGGCATCGGAGGCCTCGAGACGCTGCTGGAGAACTTCGAGACGCTGCGCACCAAGGGGCCCGACCGCGTGTCGCCCTTCTTCATCCCCATGATCATCATCAACATGGCCTCCGGGGTCATCGCCATGCGATTCGGCGCCAAGGGGCCGAACTCGTCCGTGGTGACGGCCTGCGCCACGGGAAACCACGCCATCGGCGAGGCCATGCGAATCATCGAGCGGGGAGACGCCGACGTGATGATCGCGGGCGGCTCGGAGGCCATCATCGTTCCCCTCACCATCGCGGGCTTCTCGCAGATGAAGGCCATGTCCACGCGCAATGACGAGCCCACGAAGGCGTCCCGGCCCTTCGATGCCGCGCGTGACGGGTTCGTGTGCGGTGAGGGCGGCGGGCTCGTGGTGCTGGAGTCCCTCGAGCACGCGCGCCAGCGGGACGCGCGCATCTACGCCGAGATGGTGGGCTACGGCATGACGGGCGACGCCCACCACATGACGGCGCCCGATCCCGAGGGCGACGGCGCCGCGCGGGCCATGGCGGCAGCCCTGCGCGACGGCGGCCTCGAGCCGTCGGCCGTCGGCTACATCAACGCGCACGGGACGTCGACGCCCTACAACGACAAGTTCGAGACCATCGCCATCAAGCGCGTCTTCGGCGAGCACGCGAAGAAGGTGCCGATCTCGTCCACGAAGTCCATGACCGGACACCTGCTGGGCGCCGCCGGCGGCATCGAGGCCATCGCCACCGCCTTTGCCATCCATCACGGCGTCCTCCCCCCGACCATCAACTACGACACGCCCGACCCGGACTGCGACCTCGACTACATCCCGAATCAGGCGCGCAAGCAGGAGGTCGAGGTTGCCCTCACCAACGCGTTCGGGTTCGGGGGGACCAACGCGACGCTGGCTCTGAAGAAGTTCCACCCGTAGTGCCGGCTGAGGCCGACGCCCTCGGCGCCCTGGGCGCGCGCCTGGGCTTCCGCTTCCGCGACGCCGCCCTCCTCGAGCAGGCCCTCACCCACAGCTCTTACGCCAACGAACATCCCGGCGCGTCGGACAATGGCGCGCTGGCCTTTCTCGGCGACGCCGTGCTCGGGCTCGTGGTCGGCGAGCATCTCTGGCGTCTCCACCCCGGCGCCACCGAAGGCACCCTGACCCCGGAGCGCGCCGCTCTCGTCTCGGGCGTCAATCTCGCTCGCTGGGCGGCCGATGTCGGACTCGGGTCCGTCCTGCGCGTGGGCCGGGGCGAGGGACAGACGGGCGGACGCGAGAAGGAGTCGGTGCTCGCCACCGCCTTCGAAGCCGTCCTGGCCGTCATCTACCTCGAGGGCGGCCTCGAGGCGGCCCGCCGGACCGTGGCCGCGCTGGCCGTGTGGTAACGTGAACTCATGCGCTTCTGGCCCTTTCGCGGACGGCC
>WNGK01004017.1_pt1 | contig 22454 bp, 17 predicted proteins | sample 5400601 | NCBI WGS metagenome assembly WNGK01 (sample SAMN13153376, study PRJNA577476) | soil metagenome | isolation source: 60 cm soil or saprolite under Garry oak tree replicate 1 | place: USA:California | collected 2016-06-15
CGTTGAATCCCTGCGCGGTGCCGACGCGGCCGGCACGGGTGCGTCCGTAGCCGAGCGTGATGGTGACGGAGTTGTCGGGGTGGCCGGCTTGGATCCAGACCGGGCCTGTGACTTTTTTGCCGTTCAGTTCGAGTTCGACTACGTCTTCGGTGGCGATGCTCAGGCGCTGCGCCATCTTGGGGCCGATGAGGATGGCGTTGTCCCAGGTGAGCTTGGTCATCGGCTTGGGGAGTTCTTGGAGCCAGCCGTTGTTGGAGAATTGTCCGTCGTAGATGGTGGGATCGCGGCGGATGTTGAGTTCGATGGCGTTGGGGTCTGTGCGCTTTGTTTCTGCGGACGCAGCCACGGACTTGGCAGTAACTGATTTTGGCGCGAACGCTGTGCCTTCGATCCAGCCGTCGTGGAGCGACTTGTGCCAGAGGGCGTCGAAGTCCGCCAAGGTGTGCTGCACTGGGAGTGGTGGCTGCTGTATTTGCCAGTGAGCTCGAACGAGGTCGTAACCAGCGGCGTCGGATTGGCCGTTGAGTAGGGCGACGAATTCGATCGCACTCTTGCCGTTGTATAGAGGTGCAATCAGCGGCTGAATGATGCTGGCGGTGCCGTCGTAGGCGCGGGCGTCGCCCCAGGCTTCGAGCTCGTGCGTCGCGTTGACGTGCCAGTGGCAGAGTTCGGCGGTTTCGTTCTGATAGAGGCCGTGATGAACACGCAGGGGAACTTTGCCGTTCTTCAACGCGTCGGCGAAATTCAGATCGGCGGAGGCGTCGTAAACCGGATTTCCGCCGAGGATGACGAGCAGGTCGACTTTGCCGGCCTGCATGTCGGCGGCGAGATCTTTGAGCGATTCAGTCTGGTTGATCGCATTCGCATCGACAGGATCGGAGTAGAAGACCGTCTTGCCGACGTTGCCTAGCTTTGCGTTCATCGCGTGAGCAAGGGCATGCACTGAAGGCGGCTCATGATCGCCCGGGATCACCACAGAAGATCCTTGATGAGCCATCAAGTTGGCGGCCACTTGGGCAGCGTAGTTTGATGGCCACGATCCGGCGCCCTGTCCGTAAACTCCAACAACCGAAGCGATAAACCGCGTGAACCCTTCAACCATCGACGCCTGCATCGGCCAGCGATGATCGGCCTTCGCTCCCGTTGAACTCGGCGTGCTCTCGATGACGTAGAGGCGGTTCATGTTGCCGCTGTCGGGATTGCGGCGGGCGGCGAAGTCGCGGATGTATTTCGTGTTGCCGGGGAATCCGGCGTAGAGGAAGTCGGCGTCGAGCGAGACGATTACATCAGCTTTCGAGAGATCGTAGCGAGTCTCGACGGGCTGTCCGAAGGCCAGCTTGGCGCCTTCGAGGACGTTGTCGCGATTGACTGGCTCGTAGACGTGCCACTTCGCCTGGGGATAAATCTTCAGAAAATTACGCAGCTGGTCGGCGAGCGTGGGCGAAGAACTTGTGGGCGTGAGAATGCGAATGCCCGCGCCCTGCAAGGCTTTCTGCGCACTGAGGGGGCCGCGGATCGCGTTGAGGAACGCCTGCCACGAGCGCTGATCACCCATCGACATTACGCTTTGCGAGCGGTCGGGATCGTAGAGGCCGAGGATGGAGGCCTGGGTGAAAATGTCGGTGCCGCCGAGCGAGGCGGGGTGCAGGTCGTTGCCTTCGACTTTGGTGGGGCGGCCGAGATGGCTTTCGACCAGGACGGGGCTGGCGTATCCACCGAGAGTGACCGCGGTGGCGTAATACATGGGGCGGCCGGGGATTACGTTTTCGGGCTGGCGAACGTAGGGGACGATGGGCTCGAGCGGGAGGCGGACGCATCCGGTCATGCCGGCCAGGCCGAGGGATGCGCCCATGACTTTGAGGAATCCACGGCGCGAGACGGTGTCGAGCCATTCGGAGGCGTGTTTGGGGAATTCGCGATGTAACGCCTCTTTGAATGGTTCGGTGCCGGCGAGTTCTTCGAGGCTGCGCCAGTATTCGGGGCCGGTTTTTTGGGCGGCGTCGTGGGTCGTGGCGGCGTCGATTTTTTCGCGGACGGCGTTCAGATCGAGTTTTTTTGAGGGGCAGACGTCCTCGGTTTTTTTGATCTGGCCGGTCGTTATTTGAATTTGAATCAGGCCGCCGGGATTTTGTTCGTTCATCATTCGGTCGTTCGAGCAGTTTCGTTGTGTCGTCCCTACGGGACTTGTTCCAATTTTTCGTGGCCTACCCAGGACTTACGTCCAGGGCTAAGATATGCCACCCCTACGGGGCTTGGGCCTCGTTCGACCCTACATCATCTGTGACAGGTGCTGCATGTCGTTATGTCTTTCACGTTGCGGACGTTGTACTTCTTCAACAAGGCTGCGCCCAAGTCGAGTTGGTCGGTGAAGCTTTGGCCGTCGATGACTACTGGCTTTGCGCTCGTGGGCTGCTGGTAGCGCATGTTGAAGACCTCGCTGCGCGGGCGCAGATTTTTCTCCGGGGCGCGATGGCAGCTGAGGCACCACTCCATCTGCAGGCTCTCCTGCTGGTACATCAGGGGCATCTGGTCCACCGGGCCGTGACAGGTGTTGCACCCGACTCCTTTATTCAGGTGAATGCTGTGATTGAAATATACGAAGTCGGGGAGCTGGTTCACGCGCGTCCACTGCAGAGATTCGCCGGATTTGTAGCTGGCGCGGACCGGTTCGAGGAGTTGGGCGTTGGTCCAGATCTGCGAGTGGCAGTTCATGCACGTCTTGGTCGGAGGTACGCCGGCAAAGCTCGAAGTCTCAACCGAAGTATGGCAGTAGCGGCAATCGATGCCGAGGCCAGTAACGTGGTGCTGGTGGCTGAACGGGACGGGCTGCGGCTTGCGCACTCCGGCGTAGGTTACGTAGGGGGAGCGCTGAATCTCCATCGCCATCCAGCCCAGGGCGGCAACGACAAATACCGCGCCAAAGATGGTGGCGCGAGATAGGGTATTCGTACTGCGATGAAAGATCTGCGACATTCCCTTATGAGATCTGGCTTAAGAGACCCGGCGGATCGTCCGCGATTGTACGAACCGCTACAGTAGATATTGCGAAAAAGAAAAAGGATACGCTCAAAATGAAAAACTCCGCAGTCGTATTCTGACCTGTTTGCGAAACCAGAAATTATAAATACTTCGTTGGAGTTTGTCGCGCGATTTTGGGTTTCGAAGAATAAAAAATCTTCGATTCGAATGTAGAACTCATCTCATGAAGTCAGGCGCCGTATGGAGGCGAACCTCAGGGGCTGAAGCCCACGTCTTTGTTGGCTATGAGCGGCACGGCTGAAGCCGTGCCCTTCCCAAACCCATTTGTGAGCGGCAGGCTGAATCCGAACCCTTTCGCAGATCGATTCACAAGCGGCACGCTCAAGGCGCGCCCCGTCTCGAATCGATTTAGAAGATCGCTTCGGGAAAACTGTCGACGACGTACGTGAGCGTACGGACGCGGGCTATCGCAAATTCATCACCATGAGTTTGGGCTCGGTCATTTCTTCAATGGCGTAGCGCAGGCCTTCGCGGCCGAGGCCGGAATCTTTGACGCCGCCGTAGGGCATTTGATCGATGCGGAATGAAGGAACGTCTCCGGCGATCACGCCGCCGACTTCCAGTTCTTCGTAGGCCTGGAACAGCAGCTTCGCGTCGCGGGTGAAGACTCCTGCCTGCATGCCATAAGCGGAGTGGTTTACTTTCCGAAGGGCGTCGTCGAAATCTTTGTAGGGCTCGACCGTTACCACGGGGCCGAAGATTTCCTGGCAGTTCACTTTCATGTCGGGCTTGGTGCCGGTGAGGACCGTGGGCTCGACGACGAGATTCTTGCGGGTGCCGCCACAGAGCAGGCGAGCGCCGGTCCGGACAGCTTCGTCGATCCAGGTTATGGTGCGGATCGCGTCGCTTTCGCGGATGAGCGGGCCGACATCTGTGGTCACATCGAGCGGATCGCCCGTCTTCAGCGTCTTTACGCCCTCGACGAAAAGATCGGTGAACTTTCCGTAGACCGAATGCTCCACCAGAATGCGTTGCACGGAAATGCAAGTCTGGCCGGCATAGCCGAATCCGCCGGTGACGCAGCGCTCGGCGGCATATTCGAGGTCGGCGTCGCTGTGGACGATGACTGCAGCGTTGCCGCCCAGTTCGAGGACGACTTTCTTTCTTCCGGCGCGGCGCTTGATGTCCCAGCCGACGGGCACGCTGCCGGTGAAGCTGATGAGCTTGATGCGGTCGTCGGTGACCAGTAGTCCGGCATCTTCATTGGAGAGCGGGAGCACATTGAGACCGCCGTCAGGCCAGCCGGCCTGTTGCACGCACTCGGCGAGAAGCAGCGAGCAGAGCGGCGTTTGGGGCGCGGGCTTCAGCACCATGGGGCAACCGGCGGCGATCGCCGGGGCGACTTTGTGCGCGACCAGGTTGATGGGAAAATTAAATGGCGTGATGCCGGCAATGGGGCCGATCGGAAACCGCCGCACAATGCCCCAACGGCCGGCGGTAGATTCCTGCCAGTCGAGGGGAAGGTATTCACCGTAGATGCGAGTGCTTTCTTCCGCGGCTACGTTGAAGGTAAAGATGGCGCGCTCGACCTCGATGCGCGCGGCCCGGATGGGCTTGCCGGCTTCCTGAGCGAGGGTGCGGACGAATTCTTCCTTGCGCTCTGTCATGAAGGCGGAAATCTGACGGAGAACTCGCTGGCGCTCAAAGGCGGGCAAGCGGCGCGTGGTGCCGAATGCCTTGACGGCGGCGGCGATGGCGGCGTCGGCGTGCTCATGCCTGCCCTGTACGACGCGGGCAATCACGCTGCCGTCGTAGGGGGCGCGGATTTCGACTACGTCGCCGTCGTCCCGCCACCGGCCATCCACAAAGAAACCGTGCGTCGCAACGGGCGCGATCGTCATCTCGGACATTATTTTCTTGCCCCCCAGCGAAACCGACTTGAATGATTATAGGACTTTTCGATTGTCGAGATGCGGGTGGGTTGCAAACAAAAGCTTGAACACAGGGGACACAGGGGAACACAGAGGAAAACCGCCCTACGATTACAATGGGCTCGGCTGCATGACTGACTTCAGCTCGATTTCCGATCTTGCGCCCCGCTTGCGGCGGAGAGAGGTCTCTCCGGTGGAGATCACGCAGGGATGCCTGGCACGCATCGAGAAGTCGGATCCCGCCCTCAATGCGTTCATCACGGTTATGGCGGAGTCGGCGCTGGAGGAGGCGCGGGGGGCTGAAGCGGAGATTCTGCGCGGGGAGTGGCGCGGGCCGCTGCACGGCGTCCCGGTGGCGCTGAAGGATCTGATTGACACCGCTGGCGTTCGAACGACGGCGGCCAGCGCTTTGTATAAGGATCGGATTCCGAATCAGGACGCGGAAGTGGTTCGCCGGCTGCGGCAGGCCGGGGCGGTCATCGTCGGGAAGAATAATCTGCATGAATTTGCCTATGGCGGCAGCTCGCTCGTCAGCTACTTTGGCGAGGTTCACAATCCGTGGGATCTCGGTCGCATTGCGGGAGGATCGTCCGGAGGTTCGGCTGCCGCAGTCGTCGCGGGTCTGGCTTACGCCGCGATTGGGACCGACACGGCGGGCTCGATTCGCGAACCGGCTGCGCTGTGCGGCTGCGTGGGGCTGAAGCCGACTTATGGACGCGTGTCGAGCCGGGGAGTGATTCCGTTGTCGTCGTCGCTCGATCACGTTGGGCCACTGGGGGCGACAGTGGCGGATGCGGCCGTCGTGCTACAGGCGATTGCGGGATACGATCCCGCCGACATCACCACGGCGGATGTTCCGGTGGCGGATTATGTTTCCGCGCTGCGCGAGGGCGCGAAGGCGCTGCGCGTGGGCGCGCCTCGCGGATATTTCTTCGACGACCTCGATCCGGAAGTGGCTGCGGCGATGGAGCACGCCCTGCTGGGGATGGCGAGTTTGGGAGCGGAGATCACAGAAGTGCAGCTTGATGTGCCTACCGACCGCACGCTGCAGGTGGCTGAATCGTATGCGTATCACGCGGAGGGCGTCGCTCGCGGTCCAGAGTTGTACCAGCCCGAAACGCTGCGGCGCATCCAGTCGGGAGAAAAAGTCTCGGCGGCGGAGTACATCCAGCGGCGGCGTGAGTTGGAGGAGGCGCGCCGTAGCATTCGCGCGGTCTTCTCTGATGTGGATGTGCTCGTGACTCCGACGATGCCGATGCCCGCGCCTTTGATTGCTAATCTGAAAGCGCATCCCGATGCGCTGCGTCCTGCGGAACTCAAACTGTTGCGCAACACGCGGCCATTCAATGTTTGGGGATTGCCGGCGATTTCAATTCCTTGCGGCTTCACGCAGAGTGGGCTGCCGATCGGCCTGCAAATCACCGGTCCGCACTGGCGCGAGGACATGGTGCTGCGCCTGGCGCACGCGTACGAGCAGGCGACGGCTTGGCACAAGCGGCGGTGCGGAAAATAGAAGGCTGGCGCGGTTCCAGGTTGGTCCGCCTGGCAAAGCCGCGACTACAAAATCTACTGTATGGACTCGGTTTGCAGGAGAGGTTACAAGCAAGCAGCAAATCGGGTTGCCAAGATGGTCCCCTGCCGGGCTGCTCGCTCATACCACGTTCGGAGCATTGGTACCCGTCAATGCATCACCCACTTCGAGGTTGTTCTGGCATCCGCTGACTTGTCCGGTATGTCCCCAGGCAGGAGGGACCTGCGAATCGCCGGGCCGCCAGTGAACGATGTTCACGGTTCTTTTTGTTTGCTGTCGCTCTTGACCTCTTGAGGTAGAGCGAGCCTCTTTTTGAGGAGGCTGTTAATCTTGCTCAGTTCCCAGAAAACCAAAACAAGGAGAATCGCGATCACGAACAGCAAGAATTGGACGTTCATTCTTTAGCTCTCTAGTGGCCAAGGAATTGTAGGCGCTCGGGCATTGTACTACCCATTTTGCCCTTACGAGGTAACTCAAATTTGCGAAGTCGCCCACCGCCCGGCCGCAAGGAACACTTAGGCCGTCTTTGCGGTCTCAGTCCACCGTCCGCACATCGTCCGGCAGCGTCAGTACGAACTCGCATTTGCCGGCGGCGATGGAACAGGAAAGCGTTCCGCGACGGAAGACCTTCACCGGAGTGTCGTCGGGGAACGTGAGATGGTAGTCAGCAGTTTTGAGCGCTCCCGTGAAGGACTTCAGCTTCTCGTCTCCGCTTACGAACTTCACGGCGTCGACTTTTGAGGCCGAACCGGCGCCGCCACTCAGGAGGATGAAGAAATCGGCGTTGCCAGTTTGCGTGGCCTTGCCCAGGTCGATGGTGCTGAGGTGCTGGAGTTCACCTTTGTAGCGGGCAACGGCGGCGTCGGCTTTGGCGTCTCCTCCGGCCAGAGAAGCCAGTCGGCTCCGTGTCTCGGGCGTGGGGCGCAATCCATTCATTGAGAGGGCATACGTGTGCATGGCGCGGTCTTTGTCCCCACGCTTCTGGTAGATCTGCCCGAGATGGTCTCCCACTTCACCGTGATGACCAAGTTCCCACGCCGCTGCGACATACTTTTCAGCTTTGTTGAGATCGCCTTCTCCGAAGTGCACCCAGCCCAGCGTGTCCCAGTAGGCGATCAGCGATCGAACTAGCGGGAGCTCTTTGTTCGAGAGCCGGTCGAGGGAGACGTTGCGCAGTTCAGCGGCGGTAGCCGACACCGCGGACTCCGCGTACTGTTGCGCGCGGTCGAGATGAGAGTCTTTCAGCGAGAGCTGGTAAGCGATGTTGTTCCACACCAGCGGCGTGGCGGAGAGTTCGACGGCGTGATCGAACGCGGCCAGGGCTTTGTCGTCCTGCCCAAGATTCAGGTAGGCGTCGCCCAGGCTCACCTGCAACTCACCACTGTCGGGAGTAAGGGAAGCTGCCTTCTCCAGTTCCGCGGCGGCCAAGCCGTATTTGTGCCATTCCGCGTACATCTGCCCCAGGTTGGCGTGGGCGAACTTGTCGAGCGGATTGTTCTCCAGTTGCTTATTGAAGACCTTCACCGCGTCGTCGTACTTGCGATCGTTCCAATAAACGCGGCCGAGGTTGTTATAGGCGAACTCGTCGTAGGGATTAACTTCAATCTGCTTCTGGAACGCGGCGATCGCCTGATCGTTCTCACGCATGGTGAAATACACCAGCCCCAGATTGTTCCAGGCGACCTTGTTCTTGGGATCAAGTTCCGTCGCCCGCTTCAAGAGCATCAGCGCCACAGGCAGGTTGCCATTGTCGGCGGACGCGCGGGCACTATCGACAAGATCGTCGGCCTTCATGTCGGCTGGAGGGACGATCGCTCCGGCCACCGAGCTCTCCACCGAAAGATGCTGCGCCAGATCGGCCCCCACGGCACGGCGGAACGATTCATAATCCGACGCACGCGCGACGGGAAGCTCGTCTTGCCAGAGGGTCAACTGGCGGCCTGCCGTGAAAACGGCACCCTCGATCTTATAAGTGGCGAGGTATTCCGCGTAGTCGCGTTTCAGCGAGAAAGCCAGCGGCGCGTGTGCCGTGTACTTGGCGGGCAACTCGAGCTTGATCTGGTAGGAATACTCCGCCTTGGGGCCGAGTTTCATGGGTTCGGCGTCCGCGTCGGTGTCGTCCCCGTTGACGTCGGGCAAATTGAATTGCACCAGCGGGAGGACAATGTCGGTTTTTTTCTTGGACCAGTCAAGGAAGTTTACTTTGGAGACGTCGTAGGACAAAGTGAACGCCTCGCGGGTCGCCGCCGGATCGCTGACCTTGAGGTTGGTGATGTCACCGCCAAGACCGGCGTTCACGTTTTCCACCACCCGTTGCCAGTTCGCCTGCGGGACGCGGCGGAACACCGAACGCAGCAGTAGTTCCTCGTCGCCGCGAAACTCGTAATGCACGTGGGCTTCGAGCTTGCCGATGTCGTTGATCTTCCCATCGATTTGCGAGAACTCCGTGTCGGGCATGGGAGTGTCCGCGGGAGTTTCCTGGAGATGAGGCGCCACGGAAGAGGGCGGCTCGGCCGGAGGAATCACGAGCGCCTGCTTCTTGCGAAGTGTGTAGGCCAGCAGGCGAAAAGGCGCGACTTCACTAGTCGTGTCCATCCAAACTTCTTCTTTGTTGTCCCCCCGGCCCATTGGAAGCATGGTGATGACGTGGTCGAACTGTGAGGGCGAGGGAACGTCGGGATCGAGCTTCCGGCTGGAATTGATCAGGACGGACGAGGCGTGCAGGCCTTCGGCTTCGAGCAACGAGGCCAGCAGCGTGTGTTTGTCTTTGCAGTCGCCGTACTGGTCGTGGAGCACGTCGGAGGCTGCGTGCGGCTGGTAGCGGCCGACTCCCAGAGAGAGACTGACGTAGCGGAAGTTTTTTGCCACGAAATCGTAGAGTGCTTCAGTCTTCTCCAGATCGCCGTTCAAGCCCTTGGTCAACTCCTTTGCCTTGGCGCGAACTTCGGGCGAGGGCGCGCGGCGATCTTTTTCGAGACCCGCATACCAGCGGCCTATTTGTTCCCAACTTTCGAAAGTCGTGAGCTGGATATCGGGGCGGTCATCGTCGGGGCGGTGCTTCTTTTTCTTCTTGTCTTTCTCTTTTTCCCTGGCTTTTGCCGAGTCGTCCTCGCGATCGAGATGTGAACTCGACCAGTGATAGACGCGGCGGCCGTTGGCTTCGGTGACCTTGGGATCCATCCCCGGCTTGCATTTCAGCTTCAGGGAGCGGCCGGTGGGGACATCGACGTCGACGGTTTCGTCCAGCGAGATGTTGCTCTTGTCGAATTCGTAGTCAGCCCAGAATTGCCCCGCGGCCAGCGGCGTGTGAATCATCGTGACCATGTCGTATTCCAGCACTTCGCCCGGACGCAGGCCGGGAACCGTGATGTGCTTTTGGCGGTAATCGGTGTAGACTGGAGCTTCGCGCTCGATGGGAGCGCTCAGGTCCTGCACGGCATCGTCGCCGGCCTTGACCACGCTGCCATCTTCTTTGAGCACTCGCACGTAGGGAATCTCGACGCGCTCGTTGGCGGAGTTGTAGCCCTCTTGCAACTGTCCCCACTGCTGCACACCGGCTTCGCTTTGGACCCGAATGCGGGCGGTGGTTTCTTTTCGTCCGGTGCCATCGGTCTCGAAGCGGTAGTGCGAGTGCATCTGCTCGATGACGAAGGATTCCTGCACGTAGTCAGGAGCCTTCGCGTCGGGCTTCGCAGCTTCCGCAGCCTTTTCGGCAGTGGTCGCGGCCGGGGTCTTATCGGCCTGAGGCGATGGAGCGGTCGCGCTGGAACTCTTGGCCGAAGGCGTGGAACCCGACGGTGTTGGGCTGGGCTGCTGGGAACTTGCGCTGGCGATCAGCAGACACGAAAAGAGAAGAGCGAAGCAACGGTCACGCATAAGTTGAGAAGAACCCTAACCATTATCCCACGTAGGAGTCGTGCGCGTAGATACGGGCGGACAGCACCTTCGGGAAGCCGGGAAGAGCGGGAGTCACCGCCAAGCCAGGAGGTGCGGTCTTTGGGAACGCCCGCGATTACAGGGTAAGGGAACCCGGAGCGATTATCGTATTGTGACAATTATTTTTCCTGGTAAATACTGTGATGCCAGTCACATTTTTCTCCCCCGAGGCGTCAAATTCGGGGTAAAATCTGACCCAGATAGTCTTGTCTCGCCGCGATGCGAGGCAGGCGTGACGCATAATGTACTTGCGCCACGATCTTTCCGTTGGAGGCTTCTTGCATGGAAGATCGGGCCCCTGTCGTCTCTTCTACTACTGGTAGTGACCAGTCCTTTACTACCACTTCCGCCATCCGGCAGCATGAAGGCCGCGGAGCATGGGTTCTCACCTGTTACGGCATCTGCGGTCTGGCGCTGTTCGGAGTTTTGGCTTACTTCTTCTCGGACTTCATCTCTCATTAGTCCGGCCCGCGTTGGTGAACGGGCGTACGCGCCCGCGGAATACGGAGAAGTGTATCTCCCCTGCCTTTCGAGGCTTGTTCGAGAATCGAAACCCTGCCCACGGGTCTCCTAGACCTCTCTGATGAACGTGCTACAATGAGCGGCCTTAGGTTGTCGCTTCGGCGCCGGCACTGACCCCACGCTAGGATTACGAAACATACGGAAGAAACCTGTGGCCAAGCCTCCCACACCCAGCCCGACGCCAATTATTTACGCCGACGCCGGTGTGGACATCAGCCGCGCCAACCGTACCAAGCAGCGCATCAAGTATCTGGCTCATAAGACTTTTACCCGGGGCGTGCTGAGCGAGATTGGCGGCTTTGGCGGGCTCTTCGCCGTGGACAAGGCGAAGTACGTCGATCCCGTGTTGGTGTCGAGCGTTGACGGAGTTGGCACAAAATTGAAGGTCGCATTTGAGATGAATCTGCACTCGACCGTGGGAGCTGACCTGGTCAACCACTGCGTCAACGACATTGCGGTGCAGGGAGCGGCCCCGCTGTTTTTTATGGACTACCTGGCTACGGGCACGCTCGATCCGGCGATAGCGGAGAAGGTGGTCGAAGGCATCGCCGACGCCTGCAAGCACAACGGCTGTGCCCTGATTGGCGGGGAGACTGCCGAGATGCCGGGCTTTTATCCCGATGGAGAGTACGATCTGGCGGGCTTCATTGTCGGCGTGGTGGAGCGCGAGAAGATCATCACCGGCAAAGACGTGCAGATCGGCGACATCATCCTGGGCTTGCCTTCGAATGGCCTGCACACTAACGGATATTCGCTGGCCCGCAAGTTGTTGTTCGAAGTGGCGCATTACTCGGCTGATACCTATGTAAATGAGGTCAAGAACAAAGTCGGCAACGAATTGATGCGTACGCATAAAAGCTACTGGCCCGCGCTGAGAAAGTTAATTGACGGCCAATGCGTCGCGGCGCTGGCGCACATTACGGGCGGTGGCATTACCGAAAACCTGCCACGCGTGCTGCCCCGCGGGACGGCTGCGGTCATCGAATTGGGTACGTGGCCCGTACTTCCGATCTTTGAACATCTGCAGCAACTCGGAAACGTGCCTAAGGACGAGATGTTGCGGACATTCAACATGGGGCTGGGGATGCTGCTGGTGGTCCCATCGGCGAAGTTCAAGAAGGCCCAGTCGGTGCTGGAGCGCGTGGGCGAGAAAGCCTACACAATCGGGCGGATCGTCAAGGGCGAGCGCAAGGTGACCTACAACTAGGTGAATTGTTGATTGTTGATTGCTGATTGTTGATTCTGACCTTTTCATTCAACAATCAGAAATCAACAATCAGCAATGCAATCTCTGGGCATACTCCTCTCCGGACGTGGTTCAAACTTCGTCGCCATTGCGGACAGCATTGATGCGGGCCGCATTCCCGATGCGCGGATCGGTATCGTCATATCGAACACGGCCGATGCGCCAGGGATCGCGACTGCCCGCCAGCGCGGTCTGAATGCGCTGGTGATTCCCTCCAAAGGCAAGCCGCGCGAGGAGCATGACCGCGAAGTCGTCGCTGCGCTGCAGCAGCATGGCGTCGATCTGGTCTGCCTCGCTGGATATATGCGGCTGCTGTCACCGTGGTTCGTGCAACAGTTTCCGCGCCGGATTCTGAATATCCATCCGTCGCTGTTGCCCGCATTTCCTGGCCTCGAAGCGCAGGAGCAGGCGTTCGCCTACGGCGTGAGAGTTTCGGGCTGTACCGTGCATTTTGTGGACGAGGAACTCGACCACGGGGCTATCATCGTGCAGAAGACGGTGGCCGTGCTCGATGGAGATGACGAACATACATTGGCTGCGCGCATTCTGGAGCAGGAGCACATCGCTTACACCGAGGCCATCAACATCGTGCTCAGGGGCCAGTTCAATGTCGCGGGGCGACGGTTGATCCGGGCGTCATCGTTATAATCAAGAAACATGCCAGACTTCGCGCCCGTAGACGAACAACTTACTTATCTCAAGAAGGGCTCAGCGGAAATCATTCGCGAGTCCGAACTGCGCGCCAAGCTGGAGAAGTCGCGCGCCTCGGGCAAACCCCTGCGGGTCAAGCTTGGCATGGACCCGACGGCTCCCGACCTGCATCTGGGCCACACCGTCGTGCTGCGCAAGCTCAAGCATTTTCAGGATCTCGGCCACACCGCGATTTTCCTGATCGGCGATTTCACCGGGATGATCGGCGACCCGACTGGACGCTCGGTCACGCGGCCTCCACTCACTCGTGAGCAGATCGAACAGAACGCCGAAACCTACAAGGCGCAAGTCTTCAAGATTCTCGATCCCAAGAAAACCGTGATCGACTTCAACCGCCGCTGGATGGGCCAGTTCACATCCGACGATTTCGTGCGATTGATGGCGAAGTACACAGTTTCGCAGATGCTCGAACGCGAGGAGTTCCATAAGCGCTTTTCTGAAGAGAAGCCGATCTCGATGCATGAACTCCTTTACCCCCTGGTGCAAGGATACGACTCGGTCGTGCTCGAAGCCGACGTTGAGTTGGGCGGCACCGACCAGAAGTTCAACCTGTTGGTCGGCCGCGAAGTGCAACGCGCCTACGGCCAGGAGTCGCAAGTGGTGCTGACCACGCCGATTCTCGAAGGCTTGGACGGCGTGCAAAAGATGTCGAAGTCGCTGGCCAACGCGATTGGCATCCACGAGCCGCCACTCGAAATGTACGGCAAGGTAATGAGCATCTCCGACGAAATGATGTGGCGGTATTACGAACTGCTGACGGACGTGCAGGTGGCGGAGATTTCAAAGATGAAGCAGGAAGTGCATCCGATGGCAGCGAAGAAAGAGCTGGCGTGCAGGATCGTAGCGGACTTTCATTCGGCAGAGGCGGCGGCGAAGGCGGCGGAGGATTGGGGGAAGCAGTTTCAGAAGGATGAGGTGCCGGAGAATGTAGAGGAGGTTACGGTCGCCTTTAGCGAAATTGCCGCTGGCGGCGAGATGGACATTCGCCTTGATCGGCTCCTGGTCCGATGCGGGTTGGCTGAATCAATCTCTGACGCCGCCAGGAAATTAAAGCAGAATTCCGTCCGCGTTGGAACGTTCGTCAGACCGCACCACATCTACCGGCTGGAAAGGCTCCCGATCAAATTAACTCTGAGAGTTGGAAAACAAGTCAAGGTCGCCGCGATTCATTAGCTCGTCTACTCTGTCATCCTGAGCGGAGCAGAGCGAATCGCTTCGCGAATCGCTCTGCGTAGTCGAAAGGATCCCTGCAAACGTCCGTGTTATTCCTGCTGCTTCGGGGAGCCTTCTTGGGGAATCTGATGCTGTTCTGTAGGGTTCAAAGTTGCATGGGTCCTTCGTCGGGAGTCCTGCGCCTTGAGCAGGACTCCGCTTCCTCAGGATGACAACGAGAATAGAGGCGTCACGGCTACGGCAGCAATCCGAACACGGCTACTGCGTTTTGGGTGCCTATGAAGACTTTTCCATTTACGACAGTCGGTGTGATGAATTTGTTGCCGGGGCCGAACTGGTCGCGGCCTCCGCTGGCCTGGTTGCTGTTGTAGAGCTCGGTTAGAGTGGTGGCGTTGTAGGCGTGAAGGACGGCGGGGGTGCTGTTCTCCACGGCCCATACAATCCCGTTGCTCGCGCCATTTGCCGAGATGCCGGGCGTTGTGCCTGGGTATCCAAAGCTGTTGGAGGTTTTTGCGGTTGCGGTCGCCGAGAGCTTCGCATTCGTGATCTGGAATGCCTGGATCGGGTTTCCTATCGAACCGTAGTAGACGGTGCTGTTGAAATAGGTCGGCATCGCAAAAACACCTCCCGGCAATTGCCCCGCTAACTCCTGGTAGATGGCGCTGTTGTTGGTGCCGAACTCGCCCATGGAGTCGCGGTTGACGACGTAGAGATTTGAATCCTTGCCGGCACCCACTGCCAGATGCATCGTGTTGCCCGATCCGTCGGTCAAATCGGGCAACACGATGGCTCCTCCTGAACCGAGGTTGGTGTCGCTTCCATTCTCCGAGGACTGATTGGACATTTCGAAATAGTCCGCGACGGCGAGTCCGCCGGAGGTGGAGAGCTTCATGAATGCGTTGCCATAGTCGCCGTTGCTGGGGAAGCCGCTGCCGTTCAAGGTTGCATCGAAGTCGCCGTTGGCATCGAGGAAATAAATGTTGCCGGAGCTATCGGCCGCGAGGCCGTCGCCTGCCATCCAGATGGCACCTTCGTTGCCGTTTGGAGTCACGTTCAACACGCCGGTCTGGGCGAGAGTCGCGGCGTCGTAGGCCATGATCCATCCGGTGTAGGGACGGATGTCGCAGTGCGAAGTCCATGCAGTGTAGAGGGTGCCGTTCATCAGCAAGAGTGCGGCTCGCTCGGCGTATTGACCCGGGTCGAAGACTACATTTGTGCCGTCGGTGTTGTCGCCCGTTCCCGGATATTTTGCCGCGACATCTACCGGGCCGCCGAGCAATTCCGTGCCCAGCGTGAGATCGAGAGCATGCAGGCGCTGGTAGTAGTTGCCCGATCCGTCTTTCGACATTGCAACTACGTACACAACTCCATTCGGAGCGCGAGTCCGATCGATGACTGGCGTCGAAGTTACGCCGATCTCGGGCGAAATCTGGTTGCAGCCTCGGTCGTCGGAAGTGCTCTCGCCCGACTTCAACATGGAAGTGTGCCAGAGTGTGGTTCCGGAGTCGGCGTCGAAGGCGTAAACCGAATCATGTTCGGTGGCGGCGATCAGGATGTTGTGCGTGCCCTTTCCTGGAACCGCAACATTCGAAACGTAGAGAGGCTGAGCGTCGACGTGGCCATCGACTGCATAGGAGCCGATCTTGCCAAACTGAGCGGAGGTCACGTTGCCGGTGTTGAGAATGGTCTCCATCAGGTTCTGCCCAGTGCGAGCTATGTCGTTGTGGTAGGTCAACACGTCGGTGGCGGAGCTTCCCGCGGCAGTGACCGTGAGCGTGGCCGCGTTGCTGGTCACGCTTCCGAACGAATTGCTCACGGCCACTGTGAATTGTGAGCCGTTGTCGGAGGACGTCGTGGCCGCCGTTGTATAGCTGGACGAGGTCGCGCCCGCGATCGCGGTACTGGCTTTCTGCCATTGATATGTCAAGGTGCCGGAGCCTGTTGCCTGCACGGAAAACGTGGCTGTTTGTCCGGCCGTGACGGTGAGGTCCGAGGGCTGCGAGGTGATGGATGGGGCGGTGTTCGAAGCGGTGTTCGAATTGGATCCGCCGCAGGCAACCAGGGTGAGGCTAAGCGCGAGAAGATACAGCCTATGTTTGGGTTGCGGTACGTCATCGGAAGACCTTTCAGACTGCACCTGCTCAGACTGCACCTGCCTTAACGTCATTCAGGAACATCACTTTCGTCTTGCGCTCGTTACATCATGCCAGCAGTAGCCCGAGCTGGGAAACGGGAGAAGGCTGTAGATGGAACGCTGGGTTGAAAACGTGGCTGGCGCGTTGAAGGTTCCTGCTCCTCCGGTCTCACCTGTTGCTCTCGGCACCTCTGATACTCTGAGCACATTCCATGCGCGCGGCTGCCATTCTCGGGTTGGGATGCTCTTCCGGAGACTTGAAGCCCTTTCGGGTGGATAGCCGCACGGTCGCCAAGGATATCGATTGGCGCATGGGGATGCCGGCCTCGGGAGAGCAGGCCGATGTAGTCCTGCTCTTTGGCGGGGACGGGACGATTCATCGGCACCTGGGGCAATTGGTCCGGCTGGGTTTGCCGGTGTTGGTCGTGCCTGCGGGAAGCGGGAACGATTTTGCGCGGGCGCTTGGGCTGCGGCGGGTTCGCGATTCGATCGCGGCGTGGCGGAAATTCTGCGGCGGCTCGGGCAATGTGCGCGCCGTTGATCTCGGAGTGATTTCTGCTCTCGAAAGCGCGGGCGGGGCGCCCGCGCCACACGAACCGGTTCGCAACTCGCCACCCGGTCCCCGGTACTTCTGCTGCGTGGCCGGCGTCGGCCTTGACGGCGAAGTGGCGCAACGCGCCAACGGGCTGCCGCGCTGGCTACGCGGGCACGGAGGTTATGTGCTGAGCCTGGCCCCGACGATTTTCACGTTTGCGCCGCTGCCCATGAAGATTCTGACGCCTGCCGACGGCAACCAAGCAGGCAACAATGAGAGCGCAGGCTGGATCCGCCGCAGCGATCAGCCCACGATCTTGGCCGCTGTCGCCAATACTCCCTCGTTCGGCGGCGGGATGAAGATCGCGCCTCGGGCCAAAATGGACGACGGTCTGCTCGATGTCTGCATCGTCGGCAGCGTCGATCGCTTCAGACTCTTGCGCTTGATTCCGACTGTCTACAGTGGCCGCGATCTGAATATGCCGGAAGTCGAGTACTTTCAGGCAGGGCGGGTGCGGGTCGAGACCGAGTATCCACTGGATGTTTATGCGGACGGAGAATATGTTTGCCGCACGCCCATCGAGATGTCCGTGCATTCCGCGGCGCTGAAGGTGGTGGTTCCTGCGATCGGGTAGAATCTGGGCAGCGCGCCCCAATCGCGGAGGGAACAGCCATGATTCCCAGAGCAATGGACAGTCTCGATTTCGTCGAGATGGTGATGTGGATGGAGGAGTTCTTCGGAACCGAAATCCCCGATGATGAGGCTGAGGGCTTTGGCACTCCATCCGAAATCGTGGATCGGCTCGAGCGACGATTGTCCAATCAGTGGCCCAACAAGGAGGCGAAGGCTCTGCTCAGAAAGCTCGCAAAAGAACAACAACGGCCCGAATTGGCTGAGGCTTGGAGGGAACATGGCGGCGCGAACAAATTGCCGCCATCATCCGCGAAATGCTCCGGTGACGAAGCTCAATCCCTTAAACACAACCCTAAGTCCCCTCCAGTGCTAAACTTTCCCCATGCCTGAAGGACGCTCGCGCACACTGCTCTGGATTCTGATTGGCGGAGGAGCTTTTTTCCTCTTCGTGCTGGCCGTGTTCACTCTGGTCTACCTGACGCTGCACGCGGGGGGCACCGAGGCCGGCATTACCAGCTTCGGCGACCGCATCGGCGTAGTCGATCTTGACGGCGTGATTCTTTCGCCGCAGCCGGTCGTGGGACAGCTCAAGAAATTTGGCGACGACTCGTCGATCAAGGCCATCATTCTGCACGTGAATTCTCCGGGCGGCGGAGTGGCTGCGTCGGAAGAGATTTATCGCGAGGTCAAGCGCATTCGCAGCGAGAAGAAGAAGCGCATCGTGGTGTCCATTGAAACCGTGGGCGCCAGCGGCGCGTATTACGTGGCGTCCGCGTCCGACAAGATTTATGCCGACCAGGGCAGCATTGTGGGCTCGATTGGCGTGATCGCGCAGTGGGTCAATTATGGCGATCTGCTCAAGTGGGCCAAACTCAAGGACGTCGTGCTCAAGACTGGAGAGTTCAAAGATACGGGCAATCCGGCTCGCGATCTCACTCCCAACGAGCAGGCCTACATGCAGACGCTGATCGATAACATGTTTGGGCAATTCGTGCAGGCGGTGAGCGAAGGCCGCGGCATGAAGTTTCAGGATGTGAAGTCCATCGCCAACGGCAAGGTCTGGACGGGCGAGCAGGCGATGTCGATGAAGCTGATCGACGGCGTTGGCGACTTTGAAACTGCTGTACAGGACACGGCGAAGTCGGTGGGCATCAAGGGTGAGCCGACCCTGGTGCGTCCGGAGCGCGACCGCAAGACTCTGATCGATCTTCTGCTCGGCGATGTTTCCCAGTTCCTGCCGGGGCGGGAGAAGATGCTGGAACAGCAGGTGGGATTCTATTACCTGTGGAAGTAGAAAAACCGGCTGGGGTCTTCGGTGTTAGGCCTTAGGACTTGAGGGGCGCGCATGGAACTGGAAAGGCTGTGGCTTCTAGCAGTAATAGTCGTAACAACCCTCTCCGCTTGGATCACCGCCTTTCGCATGCGGCGACGAGTAAGAAGGACCCTTGGGATCCAGGTCACGGAGACCGAACTTACCTTGATCAGCACTTGGATGAAGGTGGATCAAGCGGAGCAGCGGCACGCGGAGAGCAGGCCCATCAATCCCAACTGACGACCCCAGGCTGAGGGCCCCAAGCTAAAGACGGCGTCCCAAAACCATAACTTGCGCACAACCCCTGAAATTTGAGAAGGTTATAGCGGACACAGCCGCTAAGCTCTAGGCGTTTGGGTGCTTTGATGGCATCGATTTTCCGGAATCTTGGCGGCGGGTCAGAACTACTGAGGCAACCGCCGGAAGAATGAAGAAGGGCCTATGACCAAAGCCGATCTGATTGACGAAGTCTCGCGTTTGGCGGAACTTACGCGGAAAGACAGTGAAGTGATCGTGGAGACGATCTTCGACAGCGTGGTGCGCTCACTGCGCGCCGGAGACAAGATCGAGATCCGCGGCTTTGGCAGTTTCCGCACCCGGCAGCGCAAGCCGCGGGTTGGCCGCAATCCCAAGACCGGGGAGCGCGTGGAAGTGCCCGCGAAGAAAATTCCTTTCTTCAAGCCCAGCAAGGAATTGAAGGATCTGGTGAACGATGGCGCAACCGCAGCGGCTCCAATAACTCCCGCACCGCCAACGACTTCGGTCCCTCCGTCGGCATAACCTAAATGCAGGCAGAGGATAACGCAAGAACTGAATCGTCACTCGGCACCGAATGTCTGGAATAGAAACGTACTTCGGGCTTTCGGCAGGAGCGGCTTTCCGTTGAATGTCGCGGCGCCCTCTTCGTATCCGCCGACGACATACTTCCAACCAAACAGCGTTCCTCCGGTCAACTTCAGCCGATACGTCTGTCCGGGAGTTACGTCGATTCCGTCTTTCGGGATCACAAACAGCGTGTGCTCACAGTCTGAGGCTTGGACCGTCTGCGTGAGACCCGCGACTATTTGGCCGGTCGCATCCATGACCGTCAGAGTCAATTCATCGTCTTTCTTGCCGGGATTCGCGAGGACTAATTCCACCTCAACGCCCAACAATATTGGCAACGACGGCGTGAATGTCTGCTCGGCGTCGTTGACTAGATTCGTCCAGGCCTTGTCCCATCGTGCCGCGTTCACTTGCTCCGGTTTCATCGATGGCCCGCCGGCCACCCTCGCCGGAGCGAGGCCGCTCGGTGAGGCTGTTGCTGTGCCGCAAAGCGCCAGCGAGAGGGCCACAACTCCAACCAGTCGATTCTGTTTCGATTTCATGAGCATTTCCTCTCAATCGCCTTCGTCCTCCTGTGTCTCTCGAAGGCCGCCGTCTTGGATGGAACGGTTACCAGGAATCAGTCTTGCAAAGTTTCTCAAGGTCATCACTGCCTAGCACGGTCGCGGAGGCAATCCGCTACGGCTTGGTGCCCAGATACAAGTCGCCAACTTTCAGCGCGAGTTCCTCCGGACTGATGTCGGTGCGGTTGGCCAGCACGATGATTGTCATCTTATCGTCGGGAAAGCGCTGAATCGTCGTGCGGAAACCAATCGTCTCGCCGTCGTGCCACATCCGCTTGTGGCCCTGATAGGGATCAAGAAACCACCCGAAGCCGTAACTCACGGCCGGACCGTCGGGAATCTTCGCGGGCCCGTCCGTGGGCTGCGCTGGAGTGAGCGCGGGCTGCATCTCAGCTTCGCTGAGCAATGTGTGATTGCGCAGGACGCGGTCCCATTTGGCGAGGTCGCTTAGGGAAGAATAGATGCCGCCATCGCCGAGCACGGCCGAGGTCGGGCTCTGATCGGTTTCGCGCCAGCCGTCTTTGTCGTTGCTTTGGTCAAGTCTGCTGTGGCCATATGCGCGGTGCGGCACTTCGTTTTTGCCCTTCTCGTAGGCCAGCGTGTTTTTCATTTTCAGTGGCGCGAATATTCTCTCCTGAAGAAACTGGCCGAAGCTCCTGCCCGAGACTTTCTCCACGATCATCGCCAACACGGCATATCCCGAGTTGCTGTACTCCCACTTCGAGCCGGGCGCAAACTTGGCGCTGGTTTGCTGCTCGAGCAGCTTCAGCACGCCCGCGTCGAGAATCTGCGGAACTTTCTTCTGGTGGCGTGTCGGGATAGTGCTTCATCAGGATGTCTTCGTAGTCGGGCAGTCCGGAAGTATGGTTGAGCAGATTGCGGATGGAGATGGATTTTCCGTAGGCCGGAAATTCGGGAAAGAAGTCGGTAAGGTGGTCGTCGTAGTGCAGTTTACCGTCGCGCGCCAGCAGCATGATAGCCGCAGCCGTGAACTGCTTGGTGAAGGAGGCTAAACGGAAATTCGTATTCGCATCGATGGGACGCAAGGTGCGCTGATCTGTGACGCCATATCCGCGACCGAACACGGGCCGTCCGTCGCGGACAACGAGGACGGCGGCTCCCGGAGCCTTGCTGGACCGTAGGGAAGAGAAGATGGCGTCGACTTGCGTCGATGAGACCTGCCCTGACGCGCGTATTGAGAAAAGAATCAACGTAAAGGTGACCAGCGCCGTTTTGAATCTTGTTTTCACTGAAGCCTCACGGAAACACCTGGAACCCGGAATTCTCTCACAGGTTGAAATCAAAGAGGTTATGCCTGATTCGGAAACTGTACGATATCGCACGCCCAATTGTGCGATTGGTATATCAATGGAGTCCAGAAAGGAGTACGCTTTAAGAGTCTCCTCTAGCATCTTCCCGCCGCGCCCTTCGGGTGACGGTTCCTTGCGACAATCAGACAACTTATGCTGCGCAAGGAGCCGATATGGCCACCGATCCCCGTCCGCCTACCAAGTTCTCCCCGAAACCACCCAGCTCAGATGGCGACGGCAACCACATTCACAATGAGATCCTGCTCGGCCTCCCACCTAAAGAATCCGAAATGCTGTTCCCCAAACTAGAGCTTGTGCGTTTAATGACTCACCACGTACTGCATGAACCAGGGGACAGTTTGAAGTCCGCCTACTTCTGCGACAGTGGCCTGGTATCCATACTGAGTGTGTTCCCGGACGGAAAGAGTGTGGAAGTAGGACTGGTTGGCAAGGAAGGTTTTATCGGTGTGCCCCTGGTTGCGGGTTTTCGCACCGCCGCCACACGGGCCATCGCTCAGATTGAGGCCACGGCGTTCCGGGTAAACAGCGAAACTTTGGTTGGAATTCTTCGGCAGTGCCTTACCCTAGAGCGGCGATTGCAGCAGTTTGCTCAGGTTATGGCCATGCAGACCACCCAGATTGCCGCCTGTAATCGTCTACATGAAGTAAATGAGCGACTGGCCAGATGGTTATTGATGAGCTCCGACCGGATTGGATCGAATTCCGTGCCGTTGACTCAAGAACTTCTGGCGCAGATGCTCGGAACGCGCCGCTCCAGCGTAACCGTCGCGGCAGGAATATTGCAGAAAGCAGGACTGATTTCTCACAGCCGTGGCGACGTGGAGATCACCGACCGCCCAAAGCTGGAAGATGCGGCCTGCGAGTGCTACGGGATCATGCGTTCGCAGGTCCAGAAGTGGCACAGGGAAGCGGAGTAAGTCCCTGTAAATGTCTGGGTGCCATCCTGGGCAAATTAGCGCACGTTCGGTTGTTCCTCACCGTACCGACAACCTCCCGGTTTGTGAATACGATTCGGAAGGCTTGGGCGTAGGTCGCTATTACGGAGCCGCGACCTTGTAGGAGTCCACCGTGCCGAAAGTTCGACTCGATTTC
>WNGK01003761.1_pt1 | contig 22448 bp, 23 predicted proteins | sample 5400601 | NCBI WGS metagenome assembly WNGK01 (sample SAMN13153376, study PRJNA577476) | soil metagenome | isolation source: 60 cm soil or saprolite under Garry oak tree replicate 1 | place: USA:California | collected 2016-06-15
GTTCAACCTGACGCAATCGCTGCGCACCCTTTTGGCCGGGCGGGGCGTGAGCGTTCATGCCGTCCTGACCGGCTTCGTGGACACCGACATGACCCGGGGCATCGACATGCCGAAGGCCTCCCCGGAGTCCGTCGCGCGAGCCATCTTCGACGGGGTGGAGGAAGGGGAGGAGGACATCTTCCCCGATCCCATGTCGCAGTCCATGGCCGACAGCTGGCGCAGCGGCGCGGCCAAGGCGCTCGAGCGCCAGTACGCGGCGATCGCAGAACAATATGCGGCCATCGCAAAAGCAGAGCCCATAGCGTCATAAGCAAAGGCAGACCGGTGCAACTTCGGCACGCCGCGCTGACGGCGACGCTCGGGACGAGCGCGGCTGGACGTGCTCCGGGGCATGTACCACTGGCTCGACCGCGCGCCGCTCGCTCGCAACGAGCCGGCTTCTGGTGCCACCGCCACGACGAGTACGACAGCCAGTGAAGCGTGCGGAAGGCTACGTCACCGACCTCGCCGCTGCGTGCGTCGGCCCGCTCGGGCCGGTCGTCGCGCGGTGATCCCGCACGCCAGCATCACCAGACCGCGGAAACCATGGACACGCAATGGAAGAGGACGATTATGAGTGACTTGTCGAACAGGACCACTGTCGTCGTTGGCGCTAGCCGGGGCTTGGGGCGTGGGATTACTCGCGCGTTCGCCGAGGCTGGTGCTCCGGTGGTCGCGGTCGCCCGGACCGGCCCGGCACTTGCCGAGCTGGCCACCACCAGCGCAAATATCCGGACCGAAGTCGCGGATGCGGCCGACCCGGCGGTGGCGTGGAGCCTGCTGGACCGGTACGAGCCGGGGGTTCTCATCCTGGCCGCCGGCGCCAACCCGGTGATGCATCCGCTCCAGTACCAGACGTGGGAGACGTTCTCCGCCAACTGGCATACCGACGTCAAGATCGCGTTCACCTGGCTGCGTGAGGCACTGCTCAAGCCGCTGCCACGTGGCAGCAGGGTGGTAGTGGTGAGCAGCGGAGCTGCCATCAACGGATCACCGGCCAGCGGAGGGTACGCCGGGTCTAAGGCCACTCAGCGGTTCATCGCAGGATACGCCCAGGATGAGTCGCGCCGTGCCGGGCTGGACATTACCGTCACGGCGGTGATGCCCAGGATGACTCCGTTCGGAGACGTGGGCAGGCGGGGGATCCGGGCGTACGCGGCCCGCAGCGGCCAGACCGAGGAGGAATACCTGAAGCAGCTGGGGGAACTGTTGACCCCCGAGATGGCCGGGACCGCCCTAGTGGGCCTGGTACGGGCAGACCCGGCGACCACTGCCCCCGGGTACCTGCTTACCGCCGCCGGGCTGCAGAAGCCGTCGTGAGAGGTCCGGGCGGCCAGTCGGGCAGGCCGTGGTGACCAGATCCAATCGCTGCAAGTGCTCGTTGAGGTGCATCATCAGTCTCCAAGATGTGCTAATGCCATTCAGTTCGGGACCCACCGAACCCGTTCCTGGCCCGGCAGCGAATGCGTCGCCTTGACGCATGGTGTGTCGGCGATACCTCAGACGTTCAGCGGACGGGCCAACCGTCTGAAGGCTGTTGAGGGCTCGGCGGGTCAGAGTCAGGCGCCGTGGTTGCTGCAGGCCTGCTTCGGCCGGGCGGTCGGTCCGGAATCTAGATCGTGTGTCATTGCTGCGCCCCGTCTCGGGCGTCGTCGGCGTCCAGTCGGCGCACCGAGATCAGGGACAGCCCGAGGTCACGGACCTTGGCCAGCAGCCCGTGCAGTGCGGGCTGATCGGGGGAGCAGGCCGGCTATGACCGTCTGCCTGCCATCGCTGGTCATCCGGAGGCCGCCGAACCAGTCCGCCCACCGGTCATCGAGCACGCCGTCGATGCGGATCTCGTAATGGGCAGGCCGTCCTAGGCTGGTCATGGCCGCCCGCCCCCTCGCTGGATAGCCGACGGCACGACGACGGCGGCGTGCCTGCGGGCATCTCCCCCGTGCCGACAGGGTCAACCGTGAAGCGGTCATGCCTGAGCACAGCCATTGCTATCTCTCTGGTCGGTGCAGGTTTCGTTTCTCCCGGAACACTACGATCGGCCCCCAGCCTGGGCGTCACCCGAGGTGCCGATGCCGGTGGAATCTTCCGAACGATGCACCTGAACACGACGGTGCCCTTCGGCGCCGATGCGGATCTGCCTGGCAGTGCGGGAGAGTCCACTGTGTGGCGGGCTTCTTCGGTGACCGCGTCCACCCCGCGGTTACCAATCGCTGGCCAGCCGGCGGCCACATCTGGCCGGAATGCGATCTCCAGAACGCCTGCGGGGGAACGCGCCTGCGATGGGCATCTCAGGGGCCTCGCCACACGCCAGTAGCCACGAGGCCCTCAAGTCCCCTTATAATGTTGCACCCAGCGATGACGCTGGCCATAGCTGGACGGGCTGATATGTGGGTCGCCGATGGGTGAGCAGCCTGCGGCGGCCCCGGTGGGGGTTGCCGCTTCCGAGCGCGATGTCCTGCTGGCCACCAAACTGCATGTGCCCCAGCCGCAGCCGGGGTTCGTAGGTCGTGCGCGCCTGGTGGCGGCGCTTGAGGAGGGGCTGACGGAGCGGCTGGTCATGGTCTGCGCTCCGGCGGGGACAGGGAAGACGGCGCTGCTTGCCGACTGGGCCCGGAGCGGTCGCCGTCCGGTGGCGTGGCTGTCGCTGGACGAAGCCGACAACGACCCGGCGCGGTTTTGGCGACACACGATTGCTGCGCTGGACCGAGCCCGCCCGGGAGTCGCCGAGCGGATAGCGCCGCTGCTTGGCCCGCCGGCACCGCCGTCGTTCGACGGGCTGGTGACGGCGCTGATCAATGAGTTGGCCATCCTGGCAAAAGACGACGAAGAGGTACTGCTGGTCCTCGACGATTATCACCTGATCGACGCCCAACCGGTGCACGCGTCGTTTGCGTTCTTGCTTGACCACCTGCCGCCAGGGCTGCATCTGGTGCTGGCCAGCCGCAGCGACCCGCCGTTGCCGCTGGCGCGGCTTCGGGCCGCCCGGCAGCTGGCCGAGCTGCGCGCACCCGAGCTGCGTTTCACCGCGGATGAGGCGGCGGCTCTGCTGCGCAAAGCGGTCGGCGCTGACCTGCCCGGCGCTGAGGTGGCGACATTGACGGCCCGCACCGAGGGCTGGGCCGCCGGGTTGCAGCTGGCTGCCCTTTCCTTGCGGGGACAAGCCGACACTGCCGGGTTCGTCGCGGCATTCAGCGGCGGCCACCGCTTTGTTCTGGATTATCTGACGCAGGAAGTGCTCGAGCAGCAGAGCGAGCCGGTGCGCAAGTTCCTGCTGGAAACCTCGGTGCTGGACCGGCTGAGCGGGGGGCTGTGCGATGCGGTCACCGGCCGCGCCGGCAGCCAGGCGATGCTGGAGGCGATCGAGCGGGCAAACCTGTTCCTGGTGCCGCTAGATGAGGTGCGCGGCTGGTGGCGCTACCACCAGCTGTTCGCCGACCTGCTGCGCGCCCGCCTGCGGCAGCAACAGCCTGAACGGGCACTACAGCTGCACCACAACGCGGCGGCCTGGCATGACGAGCATGGCCTCGCCGATGAGGCCGTGCGGCACGCCCTGGCCGCAAACGACTCCGCTTGGGCGGCCCGGCTGGTCGAGCGGCACGTCGACGCGCTCCACCTACGCAGCGAGCGGGCGACCTTGCAGCGGTGGCGTGCGGCATTGCCGGCTGAGCTGGTCGCCTCCCGGTCACGGCTGTTGCTGGCGGAGGGGCGGATGGCCCTGCTCAGCGGCCGGATTGAGGAAGTCGAGGCGCCGCTGACGGCAGCCGAGCGGGCGTGGGCAGGTGCTTCGGACGCGGCCGAGGAGCCATTCGAGCCGTCGGTGGGCCGGTCCGCGAGCGTGTTCACCAACGTCCCCGCGACGATCGCGCTTGAGCGCGCCTTCCTGGCCGAGTTCCGCGGCGATGCGGAGGGTACGGCCATGTTCGCGTCGCGGGCGCTGGGTGCGCTCGCCGAGGACGAATGGATGCTGGCATCCGTCGCCCGGGAGCGGCTGGCCGTGGCCGACTGGCTGGGCGGCCGGCTGCCTGCGGCCGAGCAGGCGATGGCCAGGAGGGTTGCCGGGTTCCGGGCAGCCGGGGAGGCCACTCTGGCCGCCTGGGGTGGTTACTACCTCGGGCTGGTCCAGCGAGCGCAGGGACGCCTGGACGCGGCGCTGCGGACCTACCAGGAGGGGCTGGAGATCACTGCGCCGCCCGGCCATCCGGTGCTGCCCGCGGCAGGCGTTGCCTTCGTGGGCCTGGCGGAGGTGGCCTACCAGCGCGATCAGCTTGATGCTGCCCGGCAGCACGTGAGCGATGGCCTTACGCCTTGCCGGCAGCTCACCTATGCCCAGCCGCTGGCCAACGGACTGACGACGCTGGCGTGGATCCGGCACGCCCAAGGTGATCTTGCCGGGACGCTCAAGGCGATGGATGAGGCCGAGCGAGCCGCGCCGAGCCAGGCCGTCACCAGCCTGCTGAACCCGGTCCCGGCGGAGCGGGCACGGCTGCTGCTGGCCCAGGGCGACGTCGCGGCCGCGGCCCGCTGGACGGAGGAACGCAGCCTGGGCCCGGATGACGAGCTCGACTACGCGCACGAGCGGGAGCATCTGGTGCTGGCGCGGGTGCTGCTCGCCCAAGACCGCCCTAGCGCGGCGCTTGGGCTGCTGGAGCGGCTGCGCGCGGCCGCGGCCGCCCAGGGCCGGACCGGCAGCGTCATCGAGATCCAGGCGCTGCGGGCGCTCGCGCTCGCAGCTGCGGGCGACGAGGACACCGCGGTGGACGCCCTGGCCCAGGCGCTTATGCTTGGCTGCCCGCGGGGCTATGTCCGGGCGTTCGCCGACGAGGGGCCGCCGATGGCCGCGCTGGTTGCCCGGCTGCTCGCGGCCCAGAAGGCAGGCCAGGCCCCCGCCCGGGATGTCCCGCTCGGCTGCCTGGCCCGGCTTCTGCGCGCTTTTGGCCAGCCTCCCGCCGCGCCGGGCGCCGGGCGCAGCGCCGCCGCGGCGGTGCCGGGCCTGGTCGAGCAGCTGACCGCCCGCGAGCTGGAAATCCTGGCGCTGCTGGCCGCGGGCACCCCGAACCCGCGGATCGCCGCGGACCTGGTGGTCAGCCTCGACACGGTCAAAAAGCACGTCAGCCACCTGCTGGGCAAGCTGGGGGCGGCCAACCGCACCGAGGCCGTCACCCGGGCCCGCCAGCTCGGCCTGATCCCCTAGCCCGGCACCGCAGCCAATCTCCTGGGCGGCACCGTCGGGCCCCCCAGCGGACTCGGCGGCACTGTCGTGCCGGGCGGCGGGCTGCGGAAGATTCCACCGCCATGCCCACCTTCGGGTGACGCCTCCCGCGGCGCCGGTTCATATCGTCCCTCGAAGTATCAGTCCCGGCACGGCCGGGCTCCTTGCCGGCCGCTCGTACGCATCGGAGGCGGCATGACCACGACCTTTGCCAGATCCATAGCTGTCGGGCGGCGCCAGGAAGCAGATCCGGCCACGGAGACGCCCGGGCAGCGCGCCGCACGGTTTGAACGCGACGCGCTGCCATACCGGGCGCAGCTGTATCCCACCGCGCTGCGCATGACCCACAACCCCGCCGACGCCGACGATCTGGTCCAGGAAACCTTCACCCGGGCATACGCCTCATTCGGGCGGTTCGAGCCCGGCACCAACCTGAAGGCCTGGCTGTACCGCATCCTCACCAACACCTTCATCACCAGCTGCCGGAAACGGCAACGCGACCCCGTGCCCACTGCCGAGATCCAGGACTGGCAGCTTGCCCCCGCTACGTGTCATCCCTCCTCGGGGCTGGGGCCCGCCGACACCGAGGTCCTGGAACACCTGCCCGACGCTCGCGTCACACGCGCGCTCCGCCAGCTTCCCGAAGGCTTCCGCACCGCGGTGTACCTGGCCGACGTCGAAGGCTACGCCTACCGCGAGATCGCCACCATCACGGGAACACCGATCGGGACCGTGACCTCACGGCTGCACCGCGGCCGCCGCCAGCTGCGCGACCTGCTTCACGACCACGCGGCCACGCACCATCGGGCCACGATGGCGCCACGCCGCGAAGCCCTCCCGGTGACGGTGCACCCGTGGAGGTCGCGGTGATCCGCGCCCTCAAGGCCCAACCCGGTGCCCTGGGGCCGCCGGGCCGCAGGCAGGACTAGTCATGGCAGCACGCCTGGAGACATCGCGGGCAGGCGTCCGGCCTGTGACCGTTAAGGCTGCGGGACGCCGGGCTGGGCTGGCCTGGCCGCGGCTGCCCACGGCAGCCGAGGTGGCCACCATCGGCGCCGGTTACGGCGCGTATTCCCTGGTGCGCCTGGCCATCCGCGCCGGCCGCGGGGTGGCGTTCGTGCACGCGGCCCAGCTGTGGCAGGCCGAGCGGCGGCTGCACCTGGCCGTCGAGCCTTACCTTAACCACCTCGCCGCGGCTCACCTTCTGCTCGCCGAGGCGGCCGGGTACTACTACGGGCTGGCCCATTTCCTGATCACGCCGCTGGTGCTGGCCTGGCTGTACCTGCGCAGGCCCGCGGCGTTTCCGCGGCTGCGGTCGGCGCTGGTGCTGGCCACCGCCGTCGCGAACGTGGTGTTCTGGGCCTGGCCGGCCGCTCCGCCCCGGTTCTCAGTGCCGGGGATGACCGACATCCTGGTCAGCCGCGACATCCTCGGCGCGGCCCACCCGCGCGGCGCCACCAGCCTGGTGAACCTGTACGCCGCCATGCCCAGCCTGCACGTCGCCTGGGCCGCCTGGTGCGCCCTCGCCGTTGTCACCGCTTCTCACGGCCGGTGGCGTCACCTGGCCTGGCTCTACCCGGCCGCCACCACCCTGGTGGTGCTGGCCTCGGCCAACCACTTCCTGCTGGATGCGGCCGGCGGGCTCGCCCTCGCGGGCCTGGGCATGCTCGCCACCAGCCAGCCCAGCAAGCTGCTGACGCGCCGCCGCGCCCGGCCTGCTAACCCGGGCCCCGGTACGCCCTGCACACCGGGGCCTCGGCTCGCGCCGGCTCGTGGGGATGGCCCGCCGGCAACCGTCCATGCCCGGGACAGAATGGGTGCGCCGGGTGGTGGTGGGCGCTGGCCGCCGGGCACGCACCTGCCGGTGACTACCGGCCGGCGGTCACCTTCAGGCGCGGGCTGCGCTGCCAGGTCCAGCCGGCCACGGCGGGAGGGCTGTGGACGGCTGTTGATGGGCTGTGGGCCGCCGCCGCCATCGGGCTCTACACGGTGGCCTGGTGCTCGGCGGGTTCCCCCGCGCGGGCGCGGCGCCTGATACCGGTGACGACACCGGGGGAACCGTGACCTGCGGCGCGCGGCCGGAAACCGGCGTGCCCGCCGCGAACCGGCTTGAGGCGGCGCGGCGCTGGGGTACGGCGCACCGCTGGGTTCCGGTGCTCACCAGCGGCCGGGCGCGACCGGCCTCCCGCCGTGGCCGGCCCTGGGCTTGGGTGCTGGCAGCGGGGGTGGTGGCGGTGGCTGCGGTCCATCTCCCAAGCGCGGCCGGTGATCTGCGGGCCATGGCCGCCCACCTGGGCGGGCTGCGGCTGGCCTGGCTGGGTGCGGCCGTTGCCGCGCAGATGGTGTCGCTGGCCGGCGGCACGGCAGCGCAACGCTGGCTGCTGGCTGCTGGCGGCGCGCGGTTGCGGTGGCCGACCCTGTTCGGCCTGGTGTTTGCCTCCACCGGGCTGGCCAGGGTGATGCCGGCCGGGCCGGTCACCGGCGGCGCGTGGCAGGTGCGGGAGTACCGCCGCCGCGGCGCTGGCGCCGCGGCCGGGGTATGGGCGGTGCTGGCCGGCGGGTTCACCTCCACGATGGTCAGCCTGGCCCTACTGCTGACCGGGGCCGCGGTAGCCGGCACCAGTGCCCTCCTCCTGCTCGCCGGCGCGGCCGCGGTGCTGGCAGCCGGGATGGCCGCGCTCACCGCCGCGCCACGCCGCGCCCGCGGGCTCAGCCGCTACCTCAGCCGGCATCACCGCACGCCCGCGATCACCCGGGTCGCGGTGGCCGTGGCCGGGATGTCCCGCCAGCGCGCCGGGTCCGGCTGGGCCGCAGGGGTGCTGGCGTGCACTGGCGTCGGCTTGCTCGCCGACGCCGGCGTGCTCACCGCGTGTTTCGGGGTGGCCGGGCTGCCGGTTCCCTGGCGCGGGCTGCTGTTCGCCTACGCCGCCGGGCAGCTGGCCGGCCGGCTCGTCCCGCTGCCCGGCGGCCTCGGCGGCGTCGAAGGCGGCATGCTCGGCGCGCTCACCCTCACCGGCATCCCGCCGGCTGCGGCGGCAGCCGCGGTCATCGTCTACCGGGTAGCCGGGTACTGGGCCGTCGGCGCCATCGGTACCGCGCTGGCAGCCGCCTTCGCCCGCCGGGAACCCGGAGGGGTGAAGCTCGGCGCCGCAACGCCGCGCCTGGGCCGGGACCGCAAGCCCGGCGTGCAAAGACCCCGGCCCGCCGGAGTGATCGGCCCCGAGCGCTGAGGGGAAGAATCTTGGAAACCACGCGGTCGCCGCGACTGCCTTCAACGCAACCCGGACGGCTCGGCGCTGAAGAGCACGGGAACGGTCACCGTCGTACCGGCTCGAAGGGGGCCACAGGCCGGGACTGGCCGGCTTCGGTGGTCTCAGCGCCCGCGAGAAGTGGGGCTGTGGCGTCTGGCTCTTCGTCGGCCTGGTGTTCGGGGTGCCCGAGAGCTGGGCCGGGATCACCAACCCTCCATGGCCGGCGCTGTCAGACACCATCGCCCATCTGGAGTCACTATGGGCTCCCACGGCCGTCATCGTTGTCGCCCTGATCGTGTTCATCGTTTTCGCAGTGACCGGGCATCCGCTGGCACAGGCCACCGACCTCGCCACGCCACAAGGTGAGCCGGGACAACGACGAACCGCGAACGGGCGGCTCACCAGATGCCAGGCCGAGGCCATCAGCCACGTGCCAGTACTGGTCTATTTCCCGTGCGCTGTGTGCGCGGTGGCCGGCGGCAGCCTGCTAGCCGCTACTGCCAGCAGCGACATGTACGTGCTCGGCTACGTCATCTACGGCCTGTTCGCGATCTTCTTGGTGATCATCCCGAATGTGATGGCGTTCTGGTTCGCCAGGGAGGTGCCGTTTCCCACGCTGGCCTGCACGGTCGCCGACCTTGAGCGCCGGTGGCGCCCGGCCGCGATGATCATTGTGGCCGGTCTCGTCATCTTGATGATCCACTTGGCGTTCGCTCCGTGGCCAGACATCTTCCGCCACATTGAAGTAGCGCCAGCCCATCGCTGAGTGCGAGGTACGCCAGCTTGCGTTTCTCAAGATCGCGCACAGCATCCCCGGCACATTACCGCCGCCATGCTCGGCGCGTCCAGCCCTCGGTGACCGCACGCCGTGAGGACCGGATCACCGAGCCGCTCCGAAGGCAGCGACCACTGGGGTATCGGCCCGGCGGCACTGTAGTGCCCTGTGCTGTCGCGGAAAGGTTCCACCCCCAACTGCACCTTCGGGTGACGCCTTCACGAGGACTCCGTTCATAACGTGCCGAGTGACCGCACCTCACACCGACAGGTTGGAAGAGATCAGATGCCACCCACGGTCCGCCATCGCGGTCTCTGCCTGGTCTTCGTGCACCGGGTGAGACCAAAGCAACCCGTAGCGAGGCACGTTAGGCGGCGCAACCTGCTCACCGGTCCCCGGACCCATTCGAACGGCCTGCCCGCGACGGCCTCACCTGACAGGTGCCATACAAGCAGCGCCTGCGGTGAGGGCCTAACGCCGGACGAACACCAGTAGGGAGAAACCCTCATGTCCCAAACACGACCCACCACGAGGCGGAGGCCCGCGCCTGCCGCGGTGGCTGGCCTCGCCAGCCCCCGGCTTGGCCTGGCCCTGCTCGTCATCGCCACCGCGCAGTTGATGGTGCTGCTGGACGCGACGATCGTCAACGTCGCGCTGCCGCACATCCAGCGGGCGCTCAGCTTTTCCGGCTCCGGCCTGGAGTGGGTGGTCAACGCTTACGCGCTTACCTTCGGCGGGCTGCTGCTGCTGGCCGGACGGGCCGGGGACCTGCTCGGCCGCCGCCAGGTGTTCATCGGCGGGCTACTGCTGTTTTCCGCCGCGTCACTGGCCGGCGGGTTCGCCACCTCCCAGGCGTGGCTGCTCACGGCCCGCGCCGTGCAGGGCGCCGGCGCGGCGACAATCGCCGCGGCCGCGCTCGCGCTGATCGCGACCACCTTCCCCGAAGGCCCGCCCCGGAACCGGGCGATGGGCGTGTACGCCGCGATGAGCGTCGCCGGCGGCGCGGTCGGCCTGATCGCTGGGGGCCTGCTGACCACCTACGCCTCCTGGCGGTGGGTGCTGTTCGTCAACGTGCCGATCGGCCTGGCGGCGGCGCTGCTTGCCCCCCGGGTGCTTCCCGAGTCTCCGCGACAGCGCGGCCGGTTCGACCTGCCGGGCGCGATCACCGGCACCGGCGGGCTGGTCGCGCTGGTCTATGGGCTGGGGAACGCGGCCACCACCCCGGACGGAGTGTCGCACTGGGGAGACGCCAAGGTCGTGACCTCACTGGCGGCATCGGTGGTGCTGCTCGCCGCGTTCACGGTCGTTGAGGCCCGCAGCCAGCACCCCCTGCTGCCACTGCGGCTGCTCCGCGACCGTGACCGGACCGGAGCGAACCTGATCATGGTGTGCGCAGGCGCCGCCATCTTCGGCATGTTCTTCTTCCTGACCGTCTTTATGCAGTCCGTCTGGGGCTACTCCGCGCTGAAGACCGGCGTCGCCTACCTGCCGCTGACCGCCGCCATCCTGGTGTCCTCCGGCGCCGCCGCCCAGCTCGTTCCCCGGATCGGCGCCCGGCCGCTGCTGCTGGCCGGTACCCCGGCCGTGGCCGGCGGCCTCTACTGGCTGTCACGGGTCAGCGTGCACAGCAGCTACGCCGGCGCGGTGCTCGGCCCGATGCTGGTCATCGCCGCCGGCCTCGGGCTGCTGTTCGTGCCCGTCACCCTGGTCGCCATGTCCCGGGTCGCCGACGAGGAGTCTGGGGTCGCGGCCAGCCTGCGTAACACCGGCCAGCAGATCGGCGGCTCGATCGGGCTGGCCGTGCTCGGCACCGTCGCCTGGACCGCCGTCGCCAACAGCATCCGCACCCAGACCGCGCACGCCACGGCCGTGGCCGCTCACGCAGGCCACCCGGCCCGCCCTGGCCAGGCACCGCTCACCGCGATCTACCACCACGCGCTGGCCACTGGCTTCTCCCGCGCCTATCTGGTCGCGGCCGGGGCCATGCTGCTCGCCCTGATCATCACGATCGTGGCGATCCGGATCAAGCGCGCGGACCTGGCCGGAGCGTCCCCGTTCTGAATCGCAGGGCAGCCCGGCCCGATCTCAGGGCACTCAGTGACCACACGGAGGCAACAATGAAACTCACGATCATCGCGGCGGCCGGGGGCGCCGGCCGGGAACTGCCGGCCAGGCCCCTCGCCGCCGGCCACGACATCACCGCGGTGGCGCGCAACCCGGGCAAGCTGTCCCGTCAGGTGCGCGCCATCACCACCGACCTGGCGGCGGACCTGCGGGGCCCTGGAGCCGGCGGTCCGCGGAGCCGATGCTCTCCGGCCTCGGCCCGCACTCGAATCGCCCAGCCAGCCAGTCGTTCTCGCCCGCCGGTCACATTCCTTCATCGCGCTGTGTCATTGGATGACCGGCGAGACGCGGCCGATGTGACACGAGCACGGTCGTACTGCCCGAGGATGCACCGTGATCGTTCAGTCAGCTTTCCCGGTGGAGCCGTGGTGTGTCCGTGAGACGGAGCTGAGGCTCGACTTGCTCGCTCAGTCCGAGTCGGTGTTCGCCCTCTCCAACGGGCACATCGGGCTGCGCGGCAACCTGGACGAGGGGGAGCCGCATGGCATTCCCGGCACCTACCTGAACTCGTTCTATGAGCTGCGGCCGCTGCCCTACCCCGAGATTGGCTACGGCTTCCCGGAGTCGGGCCAGACGATCGTCAACGTGACGAACGGCAAGCTGTTCCGGCTGCTCGTCGACGACGAGCCGTTCGACGTCCGCTACGGACAGCTGCGCTCGCACGAGCGCTGGCTGGACCTGCGGGCGGGGGGGTTGGAGCGGACCGTGGACTGGGTGTCACCGGCGGGGCGCGCGGTGCGGGTCCGTTCCACTCGCCTGGTCTCGTTCACCCACCGGGCGATCGCGGCTATCCGCTACGAGGTGGAGCCGCTTGAGCGGCGTACGCGGATCACCGTCCAGTCCGAGCTGGTCGCCAACGAGACGCTGCCCGAGATCCACGGGGACCCGCGGGCGTCTGTCGTGCTGAGGTCGCCGCTGCAGTCCGAGGAGCACGTCGCGCGGGACGCGTGGGGTCTTCTGGTGCACCGCACGCGGGCGAGCAAGCTGCGGATGGCCGCCGCGATGGACCACGAGGTGACCGGGCCCGAGGCGCAGGTCCGCTCCGAGTCGATGCCCGACTGGGCCCGGACGACGGTCGCGACCGTGCTCGACCCGGGCACACCGTTGGTGATCGTCAAGATCCTCGGCTATGGCTGGTCCAGCCTGCGATCCCTGCCCGCCCTGCGCGACCAGGCGGCAGCCGCCCTGGCCGGCGCCCGCTTCGCCGGCTGGGACGAGCTGGTGCGGGAGCAGCGGGAGTTCCTGGACGACTTCTGGGATGGCGCCGATGTCGTCGTGGACGGCGATCCCGAGGTTCAGCAGGCGGTCCGGTTCAGCCTCTTCCACGTGATGCAGGCCGGCGCCCGAGCGGAGGAGCGGCCCATCGCCGCCAAGGGCCTGACCGGCCCCGGCTACGACGGCCACGCGTTCTGGGACACCGAGAGCTTCGTGCTACCCGTGCTCACCTACACCAAGCCGCAGGCGGCGGCCGGGGTGCTGCGCTGGCGGCACAGCGTCATCGACCTGGCCCGCGACCGGGCGCGGCAGCTCGGCCGCCAAGGCGCCGCCTACCCGTGGCGCACGATACGCGGTCAGGAGTGCTCCGGCTACTGGCCGGCGGGCACAGCGGCCTGCCATATCAACGCCGACATCGCGGACGCCACGGTGCGCTACATCAACGCCACCGGGGACGAGGGATTCGAGCGTGACGCCGGCCTGGAGATCCTCGTCGAGACCGCGCGCATGTGGCGCGGGCTGGGGCACTACGACCGGGACGGTCAGTTCCACCTCGACGGCGTCACCGGGCCCGACGAGTACAGCGCGCTGGCCAGCGACAACGTGTACACGAACCTGATGGCACAACGGAACCTGCGGGCCGCGGCCGACGTCGCAGAGCGCCATCCCGCCGCAGCGCGCGAACTCGGCGCCGGCGAGCAGGAGGCGAAGGCCTGGCGGGAGGCAGCGGCGGCGATGCATCTGCCATACGACGACGAACTGGGCGCCCACCCGCAGGCCAAAGGCTTCACCCGCTACGGCGAATTTGACTTCGCCGCGGTCGGCCCCGGCCGCTATCCGCTGCTGCTGCACGTCCCGTACTTCGACCTGTACCGCAAGCAGGTCGTCAAGCAGGCCGACCTGATACTGGCGATGCACTGGCGGGGGGACGCTTTCACCCCGGAACAGAAGGCCCGCAACTTCGCCTACTACGAGCAGCGGACGGTCCGCGACTCGTCACTGTCGGCCTGCACGCAGGCGGTGCTCGCCGCCGAGGTCGGCCACCTGGAGCTAGCCTACGACTACGCCGGCGAGGCGGCGCTGATGGACCTGCGGGACGTGCAGCAGAACACCAGCGACGGCGTGCACATCGCCTCCCTCGCAGGGGCGTGGATCGCGCTCGTCGGCGGGCTCGGCGGGATGCGCGACCACGACGGCCAGCTGTCGTTCGCGCCGCGCCTGCCCAGCCGGCTCGACCGCCTGGAGTTCTCACTGCTGTGGCGGGGGCACCGGCTGCGGGTCACGATCGGCCGGTCGGAGGCCACCTACTCGATCCGCGACGGCCACGGCACCGTTGCCGGCCTGCTCCACTACGGCGAGCCGGTCACCGTAAGCGCCGGCAACGCGGTGCGCCGGCCCATCCCACCCGGCCGGCCGCTGACCCCGCCGCCTCAGCAGCCGCCCGGCCGGGCACCCGTGCGCCGCGCGGCCGGCACTACGCCCCGGCCACCGGCTTCTGCCGAGCGTTCCTGGTCGCGGCCGGGGTCATGCTGCTTGCCCGGATCACCACGATCCTGGCAATCCGGGTCAAGCGCGCCGACCTCGGCGAGGCCCGGTTCTGAACCGCTGGGCCGAAGACCAAGTACTTACTGACCAGACGGAGGCAACCATGAAACTCACGATCATCGCAGCAACCGGTGGTGTCGGCGCCGAACTTCTTGAGCAGGCCGTCGCCGCAGGTCACGACGTCACCGCAGTAGTCCGCAACCCGGGCAAGCTGTCCCGCCAGGCATATTCCGTCACCGTCGACCTGGCCGCGCCAGATCCGGCAGCGCTGGAGTCCGCAGTCGCCGGAGCCGATGCCGTGCTCTCCGGCCTTGGCCCGCATTCGAACGCCGATGCCGGAATTGCGGCCCAGGGCACGCTGGCGATCGTCGCGGCGATGAAGATCACTGGCGTGCGGCGCATCGTCGCGGTCAGCGCCGCACCGGTCAGCACCGTGCCCACGCCGGGCCGCCCCCACCCGCCGAAACACGACCCAGGCGACGGGTTCTACATGCGCCACCTGTTCAGTCACGTGGCCAGTGCCATGTTCGGCAAGGTCTACGCCGACCTCGCGCGGATGGAGGACATCCTGGCCGGCAGCGGCCTGGACTGGACCGTGGTCCGGCCGCCACAGCTCACCGGCAAGCCCCTCACCGGTACCTACCGCACGGCCTACGGGCAGAACATCCGGGGCGGCTGGTCCGTCCCGCGCGCCGACGTCGCCCACCTCATGCTCGCCGTGCTCGGCCGCCCCGGCACGATCCACCAGGCCATCGGAATCGCAAGCTGACAGGAGAAAACTCGTGACGACCAAGGACCCCGCCGTGCGCGCCGCGGCAGCGATCGACTTCACCATGATGTACGCGACCCACGATGCCTTCCGGCGCGACCTGGGCCGCCTCAAGGCAGCGGCGACGGCCGGGACGGCTCAGGCACCCGGGGTCCGCGCGGGCTGGGAAAACTTCAAGGCCCAGCTCCTGCTGCACCACAGCGTCGAAGACACCGACCTGTGGCCACGTGTCAGCCACGCGGCAGCGGACCGGCCCTCCGGTCTTGCCCTGCTGGCCGATATGGCGGCAGAACACGCCCAGATCGACCCGCTGCTCGCCGCCGTTGACGACGCCTTGGCCCACTCGCCCAGCAACCTCGCCGCCGCCGTCGCCGGGCTCGCATCCGCGCTCGAGTGGCACCTCAAACATGAGGAGGATGCTGCCCTCCCGCTCATCCAGTCGGTATGCACGCCCGCGGACTGGCGGGCCTTCGCCGACGCGATGCGCCGCGCCCAGGGCATCAAGGGCGCGGCCCGTTACGTTCCGTGGATCCTCGACGGCATCGCACGTGAGAAGCAGCGGCGGTTCATGGCCGCCCTGCCCGCCCCGGTCCGGGTGATCAGCCGGATCCTGTGGGAGCCGCGTTACCGCCAGCGGGGCCTGTGGAGATCCTGACCAGCCGGAGGAGGCCAGCATGGCGTCATCCCGCACCATCGCCCGCGACGGCCGGGCCGGCTGGACACTGATGACCGCGATCCACGACGCGCTACGCCGCGACCTGGACCAGCTACTGCGCGCCACGGCAGGCCACACGCCGGCCCGGGCCCGCTGGATCATGTTCGCCGGCCAGTTGCGCTTCCATCTCGCCGCGGAGGCCGCGGCCATGTGGTCGCCGGCCCGGGTCAAGCTGGCCGGCGACCCACCCGGCCAGGCCTTGCTCGATGCGATGGAAGATGAGCAACAGCTGATCGGCCCCCTGCTGGCCGTCATCGACGACGCGATCACCATGAACACCGACCCGGTGCGGCTTCGCCAGCTTCTGACCAGGCTGCGGGCCCGGCTGACCAGTCATCTGGCCCACGAGGAGGCCGACGCCCTCCCACTCATCGAGCAGATCATGTCCCCCGGCGAACTCGGCGCGATCGCCAGGGCCATCGGCGGCAGGCACCGCGGCGGGTACGCCACGCGCACCATCCCGTGGGCCCTCGCCGACACCAGCTCCAACATCCGCACCCAGGCATTGGGCCACTTGCCGGCACCCACCCGTCTTCTCTACCGCCACATCTGGCTCCCCCGCCACACCCGGAACACGGCGCCATTGTGAACGACACCAGATCCGGCCCGCCGGAGCCTCCTGCTGCCTGGGAGAAACAGCGCCGATCCGCGCAGAGGAGGCCAATCATGTCCATGCCCGCGGCTGCCCGGGTGCTTTCGGCCGACTGGGCGGCGCGGGGCACCCGCCGGTACGGCGACCCCGCCTCGCGGAGCTTGTCCTTGACCTGAGCCTTGGTCCGGCCCTTGCGCTTGACCCGCTGGCGTCGGCCAGCAGCGTCGAAGCCGAGGCTGATCGCGCCGGTGTAGCCGTCTCCTTCCGGGTAGATGGTCGCCTCGTACTTCCCGATGATGATCTTCATCCGCTTTCCTCCTTCCTCTCGCTGTGCTTGCTTGCGTCTTTGGCTTTGGCTGGGCTCGTGCCGTGCTGCCCGTCAGCTGCCGGGCGGGTCGTCCTGGTGGCGCTCGATGTACTCATCGATGGCCTTGCGGATCACGTAGGACAGGTCACGGTCCTTGCGCCGCGCGATCTCTTCAAGCTTGCCCCGGCGGTCTGCGTCAAGGCGCAGGCTGTAGTTCTGCGTCGCTAGCATGTGCTCCGTCCTGCGCTCGGCTGGGATGCCCTCCGAGCAGAACGTACCACAGTGCAATGCAGCGCAATGCATCTAAGCGGCGGGGTCATCAAGGGACGCGATGAACTCAGCTAACTGCCTGTCGGTGATCCGGCGCAGCTTGCCGATCTTGATGCTGCGGAGCTGGCCGGTCCGCAGCAGGCAATACACCTTGTCACGGCCCACGTGCAGCATCTCCGCCACCTGCTCGACTGTGTACGCTTCCACTTCGCCTGACCTCTTCTCCATCCTTGCTGCTGGTCGTGGGCACGTGATGGCACGCGGCTGACGCCGCCTGCATGGTCACGCTGCGCAATTCGTTCTCCTTGGCCGTCGCCGGGGCTGGTACGAGCGGAATTACCGCGTGGGGCCCCGCGGCCTGGGCGGCTGCGGCCCAGGCCTGCGCCAGGGCTGCGGGGCGGCCCGGACAGACTCGCTTCTGCCGGGCCCGCGTGGCGCGGACGGGTGCGGCGGCCCGGGCGCCGGGAAGCCGAGCGCAGCGAGCCGCGCCGCGGTCCGGGCCCGGGCGCGCGCCGGCCGGGCCTGACAGGTGCCCGCGGCAGCGTGCAGGTGCCCGGCGGCGTGGCGGGCGGCCGCGGCCTGCGCTGCTCGCTGCTGTATCTCGCGCAGCTCGGCAACTGCCTCGGCGAGTGCGGCGAGGCGGCCGATCAGCGCGATCTGGGCGAGGACTGGATCGTGGCCGGCGAACGCGGCGGCCGACAGCAGGCGGGCGGCCTGGCGCAGGCCGTTGCCTGTCGGGGTGGGGCGCGGGATGCGCGCGTAAGGAACCCGGGCGGCACGGGCGTAGGAGTCCGCTGCCCGCACCACCCGGCTGCCCAAAGCCGACGCGGCAGCGTGCAGGGTGTCGGACGCGGCCCAGGCAGCGTCGCTGACCACGGCAGGATCGCCCGCCGCAGAGCGGATCTGATCACTGGCTTCTTGCGCCGCACGGGCGGCGTGCTCCCAGATCGCGTTCCGCTCCTCGGCGGTGAGCCGATTACCCGGCTGCGGTGCGGCCGGGGCGCCGTCCCAACGGCAGCGCAGCTTCGGCAGGCTCAGGTCGGCGGCGAGTTTCCCGCCGCCGAACCAGACCGATCCCCCGGCGCGTGTGGTGTCGCCCGCGAGGGCGACCGCGTATCCGGTGACCTGGCCCGGGTCGCGGGTGCTGAGCCGGGTACGCACGAGCACGCCCGCTTCCCGGAGCCGGGCGAAGAACTCTTCCTCGCTGGCCGCCCCGGCGGCCGCGGTACTGACCGCGCGGCGCAGCGTGACCCGGGGAGCTTCGGGCCGACCGTGGCGGCGGGCCTTCTCGTGCTCCGCCCGGGTGGGGCGGCGTCCCGCGGTGCGGTCTCCGGGCGCGGTGCGCTGCAACCCGTAGCGTTCCTCTGCTGCCCGGCAGGCTTCCCGGACGCGGAAGTAGTCGTTCCAGAATCGGGGTGGCGTTCCGTCCTGGCGGGCCAGCATTCCCACGATGTGGATGTGATCATCGGCGTGACGGATGGCGACCCAGCGGACCGCCTCGTCGTCCTGGCCGTACGGCGAGAGCCAGGTGCGGTGCATGATGTCCCTCGCCAGCCGTCCCCACTCGACGTCGGACAGCATCCGGTCCTCCGGCGCCGCGCGGACCGCGCAGTGCCACACCGGCTTGCTGAGACCCCGCGGTCCCAGCGCCGCGTCCGGCTGGCTGAGCAGCCCGTTCAGCCGGCGAAAGTCCCTGCGGCCATCGGGGCGCAGCGGCGGTTCCAGCTCGGCCGGGTGCCGCCAGCCCGCCACGATGTGCGGATCGAGGTGCTCCTCGCGCTTCCCGGGCCCGTACAGGTAGCGGATCAGTCCCGCGGGCCGCTCTCCGCGGAGCACCTTCCCGATCACCGAAGACGCCTCCGCACGGCTTCCGCCGCGGCGTCCAGGCGCTCCGCTCTCCGTAAGCTTTCCGTCGCGTACGGAACGAGATCCGCGGAACGCTGGCCCGGCGGCTGCGCCAACCTCGCGGTACTCCCCCTCGGTGAGGCCGAACCGCACACTGCGCACCCGCCCCGCCGACTGGCGGGACCGCCGCCGTGACCGCGCACCCGCCACCCGTGGCCCGCTCTGTGCGCCGACCATGACCATTCTCCTTTCCTGGCCCCCTTACGCCCCGCTCATTATCAGCTGGCCGCTTTCAATGTCGCCTAGTCACTTCCGCTGCCGCCCCGTGCCATTGGCCGCTTTACCAACTCGTTGAACTGACGCCATTATGCATCTGCGGACCGCGCACGGTCCACAGGTAAGGGAACGATAATTAATATCTTGCTCTCAGCCATGTTGCGGTCTCCGAGCACTCCCGCTGAACAGGCCGTCTACCTGCATAGTTTGCCCACATGAAGATCTTCGCTAACGAGAACGATGCCCGCGACTCGTGGAGCCCATGCACGCCTGGCTCGGTCCCGCCCTGTGCTTTTCAAGAGGCACTGCCACGACGCAATGCACAGCCGAATAGAGTCCGCCACCGTTCAGGACAGTTCATTCACGTTCAGCATGCCCCTCAATTCTCACCAGCACCGCGATTGGCCGGCTCTGTCATTTCATGCCCGCCCGCCCGGTCCCGGGCGGATGCAGGGTTCACGTTCTCTGACGGCAGGCGGCGGCCCGGCCTTCACGCATGGACATCGAGCGGCGAGGAACGCTCCGGACGACATGACGGCGACGATGCGGCCCACCGGCTGAGCCAGACAGTTCGTCCGCGCGTCATGACACGCATATGACACGGCCAGGGATCGATGATGGGCGGCACGACCCCCAGGATCCCAGCTCAACTGCACACCGCCCCAGCATGTCAGCGGCTTCGGCCTTGCTGAAGGCGGTTTAGATTACGCTCCGATGCATGGCAGCCAGCGAGCGACCCGAGCCCTTACGCGATGGCGCGGGACGGAAGATTAGTTGGGATCAGTTCGAAACCTGGGTTGTCTCGCAGGCGATCCGCAACGAGCTTGAGGCTTTCCACGGCGGCGGTGCCCTGGACCCATCCAATCCGGGCAGCGAGAGCGGCTTCATCACCGACGAGCAGATGCGTGCGCTGAACATCGCGATCCGCCGCATCGTCCATGAGGCGCTGCGCGAGATGCGCGCGGCCGTGAGGACGAGCAGAGCGAGCCACCGCCGCCAGCTGTACCCCGAGGAAGAACAGGAGATGCTGCGGGCCATGCGTTATTGCTCGTTCCAGCTGGCCACGGTCAACGAGTACATGGAGCCACCCGGAACTCCCGAGCTTGACCAGGCGTACGAACGCTATGTCATCGGGACGGAACAATAACGCCCTGATGGAGTCAACGATTGGCCTGTACAAGACCGAGTTGATCAAGAAGGAAGGACCGTGGCGCAGCCTGGCTGACGTGGAGCTGGCCACCGCTGAGTACGTGGACTGGTTCAACAACAAGCGGCTGCACACCGCTATCGGCGGAGTTCCGCCTGCCGAGTTCGAAGCCGCCTACTCAAAACCAGCCCGATCCGGAGGCTGGACCCAACACCTGAAGCCTCCACGAAACCCCGGGCGCTTCACTGACCGCTATGCCCGCCTAACTGCCTTATAGGGCATGCAGCGGGCATGGCGGCCTGCTACTTATTGGAACAGGTGTTCCACCAGATGGCCCGCCTCGCCGGGGTTGGCCAGCTCCCGGGCGCGTGGTGCTGGGAGTTCGAGGCCACGGAGCGGGTCATCCTCGGGGTGATGGAAGAGGTACTTACGGGCGTTCTTGGCCATCGCGTCGTTGGAGTGGAGCGCGGTCTTTGCTACACCGGATATGCGAACATCGCCCGTGCCCTGGCTGGCCATTGACAGGCCAACGCACCTGTCTAGCGGAACGTAGATCTCACCAGCATTCTCAATGCCGACTCCCAGGATCTCTGGATGATCCGCCAACGGAAGTAGTACGACTGGAGTATCTGAAGTCGCGAGCCGCTTGCGCTGGTAGTATGTCAAGATCCAATCCCGCTTGTAGAGCATCTCGGCAACCACCGGGAGCTGGCGCTGGATCAGCTGCAACTGAAGGCTCGGGCCTGTTAGCTCGGCAAGACCCTCAGCAGGCATCTTCAGCACGACCTGCCTGCCGTCGTCGCCTTTGACTGAGACTCCGACGCCGCTGAACTCCTCAGCGATCTCGCGGCCAAGCTGCCGAACCCATGGGCCTCGAAGATATTGCAAAGCAGCTCACGCAGCGATGTCCACCCTCACCTTCGGTGGTATCGGCCATGTCATGTGATCAACGATAGAACGGATCGCCTCCGCGGCTGCGGGCCTTTTGTCCGTCATCCAGTCGCCTCGGTGCCAGGGAGGCGGAATTGGTACCGGAACGCCCATCTTGCCGGGATTGCCAGTGCCTGAGCGTACGCCGATCCCGCGCACAGTGCCAGTTCCACCTCCAGGAGCACGCGCATCACAGACGGCCAAGCGACTATTACTGTCAAGGGCATTAAGCATCAGAGCCTTCTTCTCACTGGTGATACGCGCCGGAATCCCTGCTATGGGGTCCGCTGTCTCTTCGTCTTTCTGAAGCAGATGCGCGGATACCGGGATCTGAAGTACAACCACAGTTCCGTGGAGCGCTGGCTGCGCGGCGAGCGGCCACGACCGCCGACGCCGCGGTTATTGGCCGAGGTGTTCAGCGTCGCGCTCGGACGCCCGGTCGCTCTCGCCGGGCTCGGCATGGCGCATGAGCCGCTTTCCGACGAGGCGGCACTGTACATGCCACCAACGCCCGCCGATGCCGCCCGCGTCGTCCGCGGCCTGTCTGAGGGCGACCTTGAGCAGCGGCGGGTACTCGTCAGGTCAGGCTTTGATCTTGTCGCTTACTCCTCGGCCGCGCTTCGCTGGATCGTCGCGCCCCGGACCGCGATGACGCCCAGCAAGGGCACTCGCTGTATCGGGATGGCCGATGTCCGGGAGATCCGCGAGGCGACCGGCGCATTCCGGGTCCTCGACAACCGGCTCGGCGGCGGACGCATCCGCCCGACCGTCGTTGAGTACCTTCACGCCGACATCGCACCGCTGCTGCGAGAATGCCGGTGCGCCGAAAGCGTGCGACGGCAGCTCTTCTCCGCCGCCGCCGAACTCGCCCAGCTGGCCGGATGGCAGGCATACGACCTGGAGATGCAAGGACTGGCGCAGCGGTACCTCGTCCAGGCACTCACCATGGCCCGATTCGCGGGCGATGAAGGGCTCGGCGGGGAGATCCTTGCCGCCATGAGCCATCAGGCCGTCTACGTCGCGCAGCCGGATCAGGCCATCGACATGGCCCAGGCCGCGCAGATGGCCGGGCGGCGCGCCGGACTGCCCATCCTGCAGACCGAAAGCATCGTCATGGAAGCCCACGGCCACGCCCTGCGGAAAGACGCCGGATCCTGCTCCCGGGCGCTAAGACGCGCCGAGACGACCTTCAGCCAGACGACCGGACGTGACCTGCCAGCATGGCTCAGCTGTTTCGACGAAGCCTATTTCGCCGCCAAGATCGCCCACTGCTTCCATGCCCTTGAGCAGGGCAAGCAGACCGAGAAATACGCGCTGCGGTCCCTCCACATGGACCCCCGCTACATTCGCGGCAAGGCGTTCAACCTCGCGCTGCTCGCCATCGGGTACGCCCTGCAAGGCGAACTCGATCAAGCATGCGCCCGCGGCCGCGAGGCAGT
>WNGK01001915.1_pt1 | contig 22446 bp, 15 predicted proteins | sample 5400601 | NCBI WGS metagenome assembly WNGK01 (sample SAMN13153376, study PRJNA577476) | soil metagenome | isolation source: 60 cm soil or saprolite under Garry oak tree replicate 1 | place: USA:California | collected 2016-06-15
TGGCACTGGCTGGATTAGGCTATGTGTATTTGACGCTGCAACTCTATCATCTGGGCGACCGAAGGAAGGCAGCGGAGAACGAGCTCGCTACTCTCCGCACCCAAAATGATATAGCCAGCGCGCAAATCGCGGCTTTGACGTCGCGCTCGGCATTGCAACGCCGATTGAAAGAAGGCTATTTGAAAATGCTCCCGATTTCCGAGGGCAACATCGTGCGGCTCACCATTCCAGCCCGATCGGCGGATGAAAACGCGATCCAACCCGTAGCCAACCCTTCAGACATAAGATGAATCCAAACAGCCGAAGCCGTTGCGTGCTGGTGTGCGCTGCGTTTATCGCGCTCTTCAGCATCTTTTCGTTTCGTTTGGTTTACCTGCAGGCAATAAAGCACGACGAGTACGCCGGTCTTGCTGCTGAAAAACATGTTTACAAGCAAATTATTCACGCAGAGCGCGGCGCTATCCTCGACGCCAATAACGAAGTTTTGGCACACAACGTTCCTGTTGAAACAGTAGTGGCTGACGCCACGCATCTTAACAACCGGCAAGCGATTGTCGATCTTGTGAGTGACGAGCTCGGCATCTCCTCCGTGCAGATCTCGGAAAAGTTAGGCAGCGAGCGCCGCTACATAGTCATCAAGCGCGAAGTGCCCGCGGCGCAGGCAAACGCGCTACGCGAAAAACTTCACGCCGGCAATTTGCGCGGAATTTATTTCGAGCACGACGCCACGCGCATCTATCCGAATGGCTCCATGCTTTGCCATGTCATTGGATTTACCGACTTCGAACATCACGGTATACAGGGGGTGGAAGCGTCGATGGAGGAATACCTTCATGGACAAGACGGTTATCGCTACATCGAACACAACCGCGCTGGCCAGGAGATCGTGCCCTACCGCGGACAAGAGCGCGCGCCACGTGACGGATACCAGATCCATCTGACTGTCGATCTTAGTTTGCAGAACATTGTTGAGAATGAAATAGACGCCGCTATGGAGGAATACTCCCCTCAGAAGGCCACCATCATTCTGATGCGGCCGCAGACGGGCGAAATCCTCGCAATGGCTAATCGGCCAGATTTTGATTTGAACCTCCGCTCCGAGGCCAAGCCTGAAGAAATGAAAAACCGGGCAATCATCGACATGATGGAACCGGGCTCCACTTTCAAGATCGTCGCGGCGGCCGCCGTCCTCAACGAACGCAAGCTTCACCCTGATTCGACGATCTTTTGCGAGAACGGCCTCTGGAATTTCGGCGGTACCGCTCTGCATGATCACCGCGCGTTTTCGTATCTGAGTGTGCGCGATATTCTTATCAAATCGAGTAACATCGGCGCGGCCAAGCTCGCCCTCAGCGTGGGCGAACAAAAGTTTTACGAATACATTCGCCGATTCGGATTTGGCGAGCGCACTGGAATTGAGCTGCCCGGCGAGATCAACGGACTTATTCGCCCCCCGCAATCTTGGAGCAAAATCTCCATTACGCGCATTCCGATGGGGCACGAAATCGGGGTCACGCCAATACAAATGACGGTGGCAATGGCGACGATTGCCAACGGCGGCAAATTGATCACGCCGCGAATTGTGAAATCAATTACCACATCGGAGGGCAAGACCATCAGCTCACTTTCCCCGGTGGCGCTGCGTCAGGTGATTTCTGCTGAAACTGCCAAAGAAATTGGCGATGCGCTGCGAGGCGTGGTGAGTGATCGAGGAACCGCCGCGGCCGCTGCCATCCCAGGTTTTACCATTGCCGGAAAAACCGGGACCGCGCAGAAAGTTGATCCCCAAGGCGGATACGAGAAGGGGAAGTACGTCGTTTCTTTCGCCGGCTATCTGCCGGCCGAGCATCCTGAGTTTGTAGGTCTCGTAGTGCTCGACGATGCGCACACAAGCAAACCGGAGTTGAATTACGGTGGGCTTATTGCAGGACCGATCTTTTCCCGAGTCGCGGAGAAGGCCGCCCGCTATCTTGATCTTGAGCCGCATGAGGAGATTCGCAAAGCGATTCCCGTAGAGCGAGTCGAAAAACAGATGCCGGCAGAGCGAGTTCGCAAGGCTGTACCGGTGGAACGAGTCGCCTTGACCAATGCTTCGCATCATTGAACGCCTTGCGCCGGCATGTTGAAACCTCATGCAGCTCAAGACTCTCCTCGCCGCGATTCCAGTTCGCCAGATCATCGGGACACTTGATCGCACAGTGGAAAGCATCGCGTATGACTCGCGGCGAGTGCAAAGGAATGGCTTGTTCGTGGCATTGCGAGGTGAAAAAACCGATGGCCACGAATTCATCGGACGGGCAATCGAAAAAGGTGCGTCGGTGATTGTTGCTGAACGCGAGGAAAGAAATCCACGCGTAACCTGTCTCATTGTCGAAAGCACGCGTACCGCGCTTGCTGATTTTTCTGCAGCTTTTTACGGTCATCCCGCGCGCAGATTGAAACTGGCAGCGGTTACGGGCACGAATGGGAAAACCACCACTACGTTTCTCATCAAACACATCTGTGAAAGAGCCGGCTTGCGCTGCGGATTAATCGGAACGGTGCGCTACGAAATCGGCGAGCGGATTCTGCCGGCCATTCGCACGACGCCGGAATCGCTCGACCTACAAGAGCTGCTGGCGCAGATCGCCAACGCGGGTTGCAAGGCTGCGGCGATGGAAGTCTCTTCGCATGCGCTCGCGCAGGACCGCGTGCGCGGTCTCGAATGGAACGTCGCTGTCTTTACCAACCTCACCCAGGACCATCTCGATTTTCATGAGACCATGAAAAGCTACTTCGACTCAAAGACGAAGCTCTTCACAGGACTCGGAAACCAGAAAAAAAAGCGCAAACCTGTCGCAATTGTGAACATCGATGACCGCTACGGTGAACAACTGCTCGACAAGATTGACAAGCGCGTCGCGATTGTCACCTACGGAATGGGAATGCGCGCGGATTTCCGCGCGTCAAACTATCGCGTTGAGTTTAGCGGCACTTCCTATCAGTTGGACGCTCACGGCAAGAGCTATCTCGTTCGTCTCCCGTTGATCGGCCGGTTTAACGTAGCAAACTCTGTGGCAGCGCTGGCCACGGCCAATGCTCTAGGAATCGGTCTTCGTGAGGCGGTGTTTAGTCTCGGTAAGTCGCCCCAAGTGCCTGGACGCCTGGAATTGGTTCCGGCTAGGCGACAATATCAAGTCTTCGTCGATTACGCGCACACCCCCGACGCACTTGGAAATGTTCTCAAGACTCTGCGGGAACTCGAGCCACATCGCTTGATTGCCGTTTTTGGCTGCGGCGGCGATCGCGACCGGCAAAAGCGCCCGTTGATGGCTGAAATGGCAGATCGCCACGCCGACTATTCCATCATTACCTCCGATAACCCGCGCAAAGAGGATCCGGACGCGATCGTCGCCGAGATCGAAAAAGGATTTCTCTCCACTCGGTATAAAAAAATTGTCGATCGCGCTGAGGCGATCGGTCACGCCATTGCGCTCGCACAGCCGCGCGACATTGTGTTGATCGCGGGCAAGGGACACGAAAATTATCAGGAGTTCGCGGATTACACTATCCCGTTCGATGATATTCAAGTCGCGCGACGCGCGATCGAGGATCATCCAGTGGAGTTTTAATGAATCGGTTGTCAATCTTTCAAATTGCTGAGTTTGCGGGGGCCGTCGTCTCTTGTGGAGACGGTAAAAGTTTCGTCGATAAGATCAGCACTGATTCACGCACGCTTAAACCCGGCGAATTATTCGTCGCTTTGCACGGCGAAAATTTTGACGGGCACAATTTCGTTGAATCTGTGGCAACAGCCGGCGCAGCCGGGGCAATCGTTGATTCTAATTGGAATGGAAAAGTTCCGGAGAATTTCGCGCTTATTCGGGCCAAAGACACTTTGCTGGCCTACCAAAAACTGGCTGGCAATTACCGGAAGTCGCTCGCACTACATGTGATCGCGATTACCGGAAGCAACGGTAAAACGAGCACGAAAGACTTTACCGCAGCAGTGCTCGCCCGCCGTTTTCGAGTCGCGAAAACGGAAGGAAATTTCAATAATCATATTGGCCTGCCTCGAACAATTTTGGAAGCAACGTCGCGAGATGAAGTCGCTGTTTGGGAGATCGGCATGAATCACCCGGGCGAAGTTGCGGCGTTGGCGAACCTGGCTGCACCCGATGTGGCCGTCATTACGAATATTGGTGTCGCGCACATTGAGTTTATGGGATCGCGCGAAAGAATTGCGGAAGAGAAAGGCGCGCTTGCACAGGCCGTTGGCATGCGGGGAACAGTCATTTTGAACGCGGACGATCCGTTTACGAAGGGCATCGCGGCTCGCACGCGCGCGAAAATGATTTTAGCTGGCACCACTGCGGGAACCATTCGCGCCAACGAAATTAGCCAGAGCGACAGCGGAACAGATTTCACGATTCTGGAGGGCGCCCATCGCTGCCGCGCGCACTTGCCTGTGCCTGGTCTGCATATGGTGCAGAACGCGCTGCTGGCGGTCGCCGCCGGTCGTGTCTTTGATCTTTCCCTTGAAGATTGCGCTGACGGCCTGGCCGCCGCGCCGCTCACTAAGGCCCGTTTGCAAATCAGAGAGATTCATGGCGTGCGGTTCATCGACGACAGTTACAACGCGAATCCCGATTCCATGAGGGCGGCATTGCGCACGCTGGTGGAACTGGATGCGGGTGGAAAACGCATCGCCGTGCTTGGAGAAATGAGAGAGCTTGGTTCCGCATCGGAGCTAGCCCATCGGGAAGTCGGCGAAACCGCCGCGACATTCAGGATCGACCAACTCATTACTGTCGGCGATATGGCGGAACGTATCGCGCAGGGGGCACGTGCTGGTGGCCTGGCAAACACGACGGCTGTAAGATCGACAATGGAAGCTGCGGAGTTGTTAGGCGAAATTGCTGAGCCGGGCGATCTCATTCTCGTCAAAGGCAGCCGGTCCGCGCGCACCGAGCAAGTCATCGAGGCTTTCGAGCATCGTCATTCGCTTGCCGCGCCGAAACCCGGCGAAGGCGGGTCAGTCGTCACTTTCCCATGATGTACTACCTCCATCGCCTGAGCGATCAGTTCATTGGATTCAATGTTTTCCTTTATGTCACATTTCGCGCCATTGCCGCGGCTGTCACTGCATTCCTGGTCACGTTGGCTTGTGGAAATTTCATTATTCAAAAACTGACTGCTCTGAAGCTGGGACAACCCATTCGTTTGGCAGCAGAGGTTCATCGCTTGGCTGAGCTGCATGGCGGTAAACAGGGCACGCCGACCATGGGTGGCGTGCTCGTCATCGGAGCCGTCTTTGTATCGAGCTTCATTTGGGCTCGTCCAGATAATCGTTTCGTTTGGCTCGCCTTGTTCGCCATGATTTATCTCGGCGCGCTCGGCTTCGCCGATGATTACCTCAAGGTCACGAAGAAGAAGTCCGAAGGGATCAGCGGCCGGCTCAAGCTCGTTTTCCAAATCGCCCTGGCAGCAATTGTCACGAGCGTTTTCCTAACGAGCCCATTGCTGGAAGTGCAGGCGCGTTCCCTTTACGTGCCATTCGTTAAAGCGCCGGTCATTACGAATATGGGGTGGTTTACCTTCGTGTTTTTTGCTCTGGTTATTGTGGGTGCCTCGAACGCCGTCAACCTAACCGACGGACTGGATGGCCTGGCGATCGGTTGCAGCATCACAGTGGCGTTTGCATACGCCTTGCTCTCTTATGCCGCTGGCAATTTTCGGATCGCGGAATACTTGCAGGTCCCGTTTTATGCCTTTGCTGGAGAACTGACGGTCGTTTGCTCCGCACTGATTGGCGCGGGTCTTGGTTTTCTCTGGTTTAACTGTCACCCAGCCAAAGTTTTCATGGGCGATACCGGATCGCTGGCCATCGGCGGCATGATCGGCGTAGTCGCGATCTGTTGTAAGCAGGAGCTGCTTTTGACTGTCGTGGGTGGCGTTTTCGTGATCGAAGCCGTCTCAGTGATTTTGCAAGTGATCAGTTTCAAACTGACGGGCAGACGGATTCTCGTCATGTCTCCGCTTCATCATCATTTCGAGCTGACCGGCTGGAAGGAAAACACGGTCATCGTTCGATTTTGGATTCTTTCAATCATTTTCGCCTTGCTTGGTTTGGCGACATTGAAACTGAGGTGAAAAACTTGCGCTATAAAAATCAGAATGTCGCCGTTCTTGGCGCAGGCTTGAGCGGAAGCGCTGCGGCGCTCCTGCTTAGGTCGGAGGGTGCACAGGTCACGGTGCTCGATAGCGCCGAGGAGAAGGATTTACTTAGATCGACCATTGACAATCTGCGGGCACAAGGTGTGCGCGTGATCTGCGGAGCGGCAGCGGATGAAGACTTGTCTGATTACAGAATGGCTGTCTTAAGCCCAGGAATCGATCCTGCTTCTCAACTGGCGCGCAATTTTTCCTCGCGCGGAATCGACACGATCGGCGAGCTCGAACTAGGTTGGCGATCCTGCGAAATTCCGGTCATCGCTGTTACCGGCACGAACGGCAAGACAACCACGACCGAATTGCTCGCTCAAATGTTGAATGTATGCGGTCAGCGAACAATCGCTTGCGGAAATATTGGCAAACCGCTTTCCGAAGTGGCACGCGAGAAGAAACCATTCGACGTGCTTACGGTTGAAGTGAGCTCGTTTCAGCTGGAGACAATCCGCAGCTTTCACCCGTCCATCAGTCTTTGGCTCAACTTCGCTCCCGACCATCTCGATCGTTATCGCTCCGTGGCTGATTATCGCGCGGCTAAGCTGCGCATCTTCGAAAATCAAACGGAGGCCGACGTGGCAGTGGTGAACGCCATCGAAAAAATATCCGGGATTCGCCCCCGTCCGATTACATTTAGCGCTTATACCGATCAGGCGGACTTCCGCGTCTCGGAAGGTGCGATCCTTTACCACAACGAAGTGGTTCTGCGGTTATCCGATGCCAGACTGCGTGGCCTGCATAACATCGAGAATTTGATGGCGACGCTTGCCGCGGGCACGGCACGCGGATTGTCGTTTGGGGAGATCGTGCCGCCGCTTTGTACTTATGAGCCGCGTCCGCATCGCTGCGAATTTGTGCGCGAAGTCGGCGGCGTCGGATATGTGAATGATTCCAAGGCGACCAACCTCGACGCAGTGGACAAAGCGCTGCGCGCGCAAAGCAAACCAGTCATTCTTATCGCCGGTGGCAAAGACAAAGGCTTTACCTTTGATCCGCTTCGATCGCTCGTGGAGGAGAAGGTTAGATCCACGATTTTGATCGGCGAGATGGCTGAGAGCATTAGGCACTCCTGGAACGGTGCGGTTAAATCCGAAATCGCGAACTCGCTCGCGGATGCAGTTGAGCGAGCGCATGCCAGTGCAAGACCAGGGGAAGTAGTCCTTTTTTCTCCGGGCACATCATCCTTCGACATGTTCAAAAGCTACGCCGATCGAGGTGATCAATTTCGCGCGCTGGTGCAAGCGCTGCCTCAAACCCAGCGATGAAAATCCCGCAGCTCTTTAGACACAAAAAACTCTGGGCCGCGACCGCGCGCCGATCCTCGGCTGCGTCTGCGGGAATGGACTTCGAAGAGATGCCGGAGCCAAACATGAAGTTGTCGCGGGCGTTGCTGATTGTTTTGCTTCTTCACGTGGTTGCCGTGTCGGGAATCATCGCGTTCAACGCGATCAAGACGCGAGAGAGCTCATTTGTACCGGCGGCCTCGGCAAATACGGAAAACAAGCAGGCTGGTATGGTGGGACCCGCAATTCACGCGGAGGTCGTCAAGCTACGAACTGCAGCGGCACAAAAAGAGAACGCGCCGCGCGACACCGCGAAACCTTCCCACTTGTCTCCGAAAGACGAACTGGCGAAATCGCCTGCGCCTTCTGGAAAAGTTTACGCGGTAAAAAAGGGCGATAATCCAGTGACGATCGCAAAGAAACTTAAGGTTCCTTACGACGATCTGATCGCGCTGAACCACATCGATGATCCGCGCAAATTGCAGGTTGGCCAAAAGCTTTTAATCCCGAAACCAACAAGCACAAAAAAAATTAAGAAATGAAAATCGACGCGGTAATTTTCCTCCGAGTGGCGTGCGCATGTGTAATGCGCCGGAAGCCCGTGCCACGATTTTAACCATGTATCGTAAGAGCGCCTACATCCTTTTCCTCGCCGTGCTTGGACTGCTCGTCATCGGGATTGTGATGCTTTTTAGCACGAGTGCGTTTGCGCGCGACAGCCATGGAGACGTCTATTTTTTCATTAAACGGCAGGCGATTTGGTTCGGGATTGGGCTTGTGATCTGCGTCTCGGTCGCGCTGATCGACTATCATTTTTGGCAGCGGACGTGGTGGCTTTGGTTTGGCCTCGCGATCGTGGCTCTTGCGCTTTGTTATGTTCCGCATATCGGGATGCGCCTGAACGGATCGCGCCGCTGGATCGGCCTGGGTCCCGTCACCTTTCAGCCTTCGGAACTGGCGAAGCTCGCAGCAATCTTTTTTCTCGCTGCCTGGTTTGCGCGACACGAAAAAGCGGGCACCAACGTGCTGTATGGATTTATTGTTCCCCTTGCAATCGTCGGCTTGTTGGCGGGACTTGTTCTGGGCGAAGTCGATCTTGGCACGACTGCTCTACTTGGAACAACGACATTTGTCATGATGTACGCTGCCGGAGTGAATTTTATCTGGCTAGGTATTATCTCGTTCGCCGGCCTTGGAGCTCTTCTACTCGTTGCCACTCGAATCTCCGAGCGAATGGGACGGCTCTCCGCTTTTCTTCATCCGCAAAATTTCAAGGAAGACGCTGGCTTGCAGCAGATGCAGGCATTGATCGCCTGGGGAAGCGGCGGAATAGAAGGGCTCGGCCTGGGCAACGGTCGCCAGAAGATGCTTTATCTGCCTTACGCGCACACCGATTTCATTTTTCCAATTATTGGTGAAGAGCTTGGCCTGCGGTTCAGTCTGCTCGTGGTCTTCTTATTCGTAGTCATAATTGTTTGCGGCATCATGATCGCGCTGCACGCCAAAGATCGTTTCGGCCTGCTACTGGGCTGCGGCGTCGTTACGCTCCTAGCTTTGCAAGCCGCAGTAAATATAGGTGTGACAACATCCCTTCTGCCGAATAAAGGGCTGCCCCTGCCCTTTATCAGTTACGGAGGTTCGAACTTGGTCGCGTGCATGTTTGGGATCGGCTTGCTGCTGAACATTTATCGGCAGGGCGTCCTTGAGGCGCCGCATAAGAAACGCGTTACTATGCACCTTCGGATGACACCGCGGATTTAGATGCGACTGATGAATCCCATAAGCTCCACGAGTTCTATGTGGCGAACAAAGATCGAAAACCAACTTTTATGAATGCAGTAATCGCATGTGGTGGGACTGGCGGACATCTTTTTCCCGGCATCGCTGTGGCGGAAGTGCTGCGTGATCGCGGCCACCAAGTGATGCTGCTAGTTTCCGAAAAAGACATCGACGCTTTGGCGCTTTCGGGTCGCGGAAGTTTCCGAATCGAAAAATTACCCACCGTGGGGCTGCCTTCGCCATTTTCACCAGCGTTCTTTGGTTTCCTTGGTCGCTTTTATGAAAGCATGTCGATTTGCCGGGCTATCTATCGTAAATTCAAGCCTCAGGTGGTTCTCGGCATGGGTGGGTTCACTTCCACTGCGCCCGTGTTGGCCGGGCGGATACGCGGCATTGCCACGTTTATTCATGAATCGAATGCGGTTCCTGGAAAGGCGAACCGATTGACTGCGCGGATGGTGCGCGCGGTCATGCTCGGCTTCAAGGAATGCGCGCCCTTTTTTCCAAAAGCGCATACAGAAGTTACGGGTACACCCGTCCGCACGGAGCTGGTGCATTTGGATCGGCGGGCAGCGCGCCAAAAGCTCGGACTGCGTGAGGATCTTACCACGCTGCTCGTGATGGGGGGAAGCCAGGGCGCCAGCGGAATTAACCAGGCGATGATCAAATCGCTGCCGTTCTTAAATGGTGTTCCGCTTCAGGTGATTCACCTTTCCGGCGGGCGCGATGAGCGTCTCGTTGCAGATAATTATCGTCGCGAAAATCTCCTTGCTTACGTCGCTGCTTTTCACCATCGAATGGAAGAAGTTTACAGCGCTGCTGATCTCCTCGTTGCACGAGCTGGTGCGGCCAGTCTCGCTGAGTTCGCCGCTTTTTCATTGCCCGGCATTTTGATTCCATTTCCGTATGCCACCGACGATCATCAAACGCGCAATGCGGAAATCTATGCTCGCGCCCAGGCGGCGATTCTCCTCAAGGAGTCAGAGGTTTCCGGCGAATTGCTGGCGCGCAAAATCCGGGAGTTGATCCAGGATCCCGAGCGGATTCAACAGATGGCGGCGAATTGTTCGCGTCTGGCGCCGAAAGACGCGGCAGGGCGCGTAGTCACGACCATGGAAAAATATACGACTCATGAAGCCCGTCTCTGAGGAATGCGCCGCGCCCCCGACAAGCTCGGAAGGCTATGGTCGCGTCCTACCGCTTGACCTGCGCGGATTTCTGACGCGTGAGCATCATCGGATTCATCTTGTCGGTGTCGCGGGAAGTGGCATGAGTGGTATCGCCGCGCTCTTGCTCGAGCTCGGCCACGCGGTCAGCGGCTCTGACAAGGTCAGCACGGTAGAGACGGACCGATTACAGCGACTCGGTCTGCGTTTTTATGAGCAGCATCGCCCGGAACATGCCGCCGCCGACCTTGTTGTTTTCTCTTCGGCGATCAGGAGTGACAATCCAGTTCTTGTGAGTGCACGCGATTCAGGAAAACCTGTCGTGCGTCGCGCGGAAGCCCTGGCTGCAATCATGCGCAGTAAACGCGGCATCGTCATCGCCGGAATGCACGGCAAAACGACAACCTCTGCAATGACCGCGCATGTTTTGCGCGAAGGCGGGCTGCATCCATCTCATTATGTTGGTGCCGAGATTCCGATTCTCGGAACAAACGCCCACTGGGATCCGCGCGGCGAATATTTCGTCGCCGAAGGAGACGAAAGCGATGGGACGCTGCGCTGCTTTCATCCCCAGCACTCTCTCATTCTGAACATTGAGGAAGAGCATCTCGATTTTTATGTCGATCTTGCTGCAATCGAAAAGGTTTTTGGCGAACTGATAGAGCAGACCAGCGGCACGGTTTTTTACAATGCCGATGACGCCAACACGGCTCGGTTATGCGTAAGCCGGAAGGGCGCGATCTCGTTCGGATTCAACGAGACAGCTGATTATCGCGGCGCCGAAATAGACTTGCATGCCTTTAGCTCAAATTTTTGCGTTTATTGTCGGGGGCGCAAATTGGGCGAAGCGACCCTCAATGCTCCAGGCCGGCACACTGCCCATAATGCGCTCGGTGTAATTGCACTGGCGATCGAGCTTGGAATTTCATTCGAGAAAATTGCAGCTTCCCTTCGCAAATTCGAGCACGCGCGTCGCCGATTTGAAATCAAGTATAAGAGCGATCGTTTTTTGCTCGTTGATGATTATGCTCACCACCCTACTGAAATTTGCGCCACGTTGAAAACTGCGAGGGCGACTGGCTGGAAACGAGTGCTCGCCATGTTTCAACCCCATCGTTATTCGCGCACCAAAGCCCTCGGCAAAGAGTTTGGCCGCGCCTTCGATGATGCCGATCGCGTGGTCGTGACGGATGTTTATGCTGCCAGCGAAACGCCAATTCCTGGAATCAGCGGTGAAACGATTGTGGACGAGATCGCTGCGCATGGACATCGGGGTGTGAGTTATGTGCCGCATTTGGAACGGCTACATCGCGATGTCGGCAACATGCTCGAGTCCGGCGATCTGGTTTTAAGCCTCGGCGCGGGCAACATTCATGAGGAATTGTCGCGTCTTGCGGCCGACCTTGTGACCGCGGAAAAATTAAAAGCGATCGTGGGCGAAGACGGTGTAGTCCGCCTTTATGAGCCACTCTCAAAACACACGACATTACGCGTAGGCGGCCCGGCGCAATTTTGGGTCGAGCCGCGGACTGAGAAAGCGTTTGGGGAATTGATTTGTTTTTGCCGGGACGAAAACCTGCCGCTTTTCGTGATGGGTCGCGGATCGAACCTTCTCGTCCGCGATGGTGGAATCCGTGGCGTGGTTGTTCATCCGTGTGGTGGCGATTTTGCCAAGGTCGAGATCAATGGCGCCGAAATCACCGCAGGCGTCGGCGCGAAATTAAGGGAAGTCGCTTACGCGGGCAAGACGGGCGGCCTCGGTGGGCTGGAGTGGATGGAAGGAATTCCTGGCGCAGTTGGTGGCGGCTTGCGGATGAACGCGGGCGCGATGGGCGCGCAGACATTCGAGAACATCGTGTGCGTTAGGTATCTGGATGCAAATGGCGAGGCGCACACCAAAACACGCGCCGAACTGGAAGTACATTACCGGGACTTCCCATTGCTGAAAAAGAACTTTGCAGTTTCCGCCGTGTTCCGCGGGCAGCCTGCGCCACCCGAAGAAATCGTGCGCAAATTGGCGGCATCGCAGGAAAAACGCCGCACGTCGCAGCCGGCAGCGAAAAGCGCGGGATGCATTTTCAAAAATCCCGATTCGTGTTCGGCGGGGGAACTGGTTGATCAGTTGGGATTGAAAAATTCATCCATTGGCAAAGCCAGGGTATCGGAGGTGCATGGGAATTTTATCGTTAACGACGGCGGCGCGACGGCGAGAGACATGCTCGAGTTAATTGAAAAGATCAAGGTGACGGCGCGGACGGAGCGGGGGATCGAGTTGGAAACCGAAGTGCAAATCGTGGGAGAGGATTAGGCGGATGATGGACGTGGACGAACTGGGGATGATTTTATGACCCAACGAGAGTTGCCAAAGAAAATCGCAGTCTTAATGGGCGGGCCGAGTACTGAGCGCGACGTTTCGCTGGCGACCGGCCGCGGGATCTCAAAAGCGCTGCGTTCACTCGCTGTGGACGTCGTCGATATCGACGTACGAGATGAGAATTTTCAGCTCCCGAAGGATGTCGACATTGCATTCATCGCGCTGCACGGAACCTTTGGCGAGGACGGCCAGGTCCAGCAGCTACTGGAAGAACGTGATGTGGCTTACACGGGCGAAGGAGTCAAAGAAAGCCGGCTGGCTTTCGACAAAATCCGCTCGAAAGAAAAATTTTGCGAGAACGAAGTGAGCACGCCGGAGTGGGAAACGATTGAGCCACATCAGCATCCACGCATGCCGCCACCTATTGTGATCAAGGCACCGCGGCAAGGTTCCACTGTCGGCGTTCACATCGTGAAAAAAGCGGAGGAACTTGGGCCAGCAATTGCCGATGCCGCGAAGTATGACCGTGAGCTGTTAATAGAAAAGTTTGTATCAGGCCGGGAATTGACGGTAGGTATTCTCGGTGATCAGGCCTTGCCGATTCTCGAGATAATTCCGAAGGGCGGCTTCTATGATTTCACGAACAAGTATCCGTTTCTGAATCCGCAGGCAGGTGGTGGCGCGGAGCATGTCTGCCCAGCCCCGATCGACAAGGAGAAAACGGTCGAAATTCAGGAATTAGCGCTGCGAGCATTTCGCGCACTCGGCTTGCGGGTTTACGGCCGGGTTGACGTCATTCTGTCGGAAAGCGAAGAGCCGTTTGTGCTTGAAATTAACACCATTCCCGGAATGACCGAGGCGAGCTTGCTGCCTGAGGCAGCAGCGGCCGCCGGCATCAGCTATGTCGATCTTTGCGCCCGCGTCATCGCGCTCTCGCGCGCCAGAACAGAAGGGGCCCGCAGATGAAGGTGGTCCAAAAACGCTCTCGGTCGCGCAATCGGCGAGTGTCCAATGTGCGCCAGCGGCGTCAGCAGCACTTGCTCGACGTGAAGGTACGTTCCCGAAGGGCGACGCAGCATCGCGCTCGAAGGGCCATGGCGATTTTCTTCAGAGTGATTTTGCTCGCCTCGCTGTTCGGTGCGTTTTATGCCGGGCTGCGCGAAGCCGCAAGACGCCTGTTCTTTGAGAATCCAGACTATCAGCTGAAGACAATTGAACTGCAGACCGACGGCACCCTGCAGCGCGAGCAGATCTTAAAGGCGGCCGATCTGCGCGAGGGCGAAAACATTCTTTGTGTGAACCTGGCGCGCGTCCACGATCGCATACAGCAGCTGCCTCAAACCGATGAAGTGCAGGTTGTGCGAAAGTTGCCTGCGGAAATCGATATTCGTGTGGTGGAACGAAAGCCGGTCGCGTGGATCACAAGCGAAAAGGAAATTTCCGATCCATTTACGTCAGATACTGCTTTTCTGGTGGACGCGCGGGGTGTTTTGATGAAAGAAAAGAAGTTATTGCCCGAATACTTGGGATTGCCGCTCATTTTGGGATGCTCGGGCGAATCGCTCGAAGCTGGAAAAGTCGTCGAATCATCCGAAGCAAAAACAGCGCTGGAGCTGCTGCGTTTAAGTGCCCGCAGTTTTTTGCAAATGCGCTTTCAGATTCGCGAAATCGATGTTTCGAAAGGTTATTGCCTCCTCGTGACCGACAAGAATCGCGCCCGCGTGACGTTCGGGTTCAATGATCTCGAGACGCAATTACGCCGGCTGGAACAGTTTCTTGTTTATTGTGATGATTCAAAGCAGGAACTCGGCACTGTAAACCTGCTTGTGCAACGAAACATTCCCGTGACTTTCGCCCCGCGTCCAACCACAGTCATCAACGATACGATCGAACCCGCCGTAGAGCCGCGGATTATGAAGGCAATCCCAGTTGATTCGCCGGCAAAGGGTGCGCCATCGGCGCCCAAGACGCGCGCCGGTTCGACCGCTCATCACGAAAAAATTCCCATTCGGCGACAGAAAACGGATTAACATCATGGCGAGCAATAATTTGATGGTTGGTCTTGAGGTTGGCACCTCCAAAATCTGCGTAGTTGTGGGGGAGAGCCGGCCTGACGGCACCGTCAAAATCCTCGGTGTCGGCCAGACGCCGTCACGGGGCGTGCGCAAGGGCGAGATTGTTGATTTTGAAACTGCGATGAAATGCGTGCACGAAGCGGTGGTCGATGCCGAACAGAAAAGCGACGTGATGATCCGGAGCGTTTATGTTGCCGTCGCCGGGTCGCACCTTCAAAGTTTCAATAATCGCGGCTGTGTCATGCTGCCCGAAGATCGCGATGAAATTGATGAGCAGGACGTCGAGGATGTAAAAATCAACGCGCGGGAGGTGAGTATCCCTGCGCAAAACGCGTTCCTCCATTCCATCATTCAACATTATCACGTCGATGGACAAGACGGCGTCCTGAGCCCGATCGGGATGCTCGGGCAAAAATTGGAAGCAGATTTTCATATCATCCACGGAGTGCGCACGCGCATTCAAAATACTATCCGATGCGTGAAAGAGCTGCCGCTGGATGTCGAGGACGTCGTTTTCGGCGGGCTTGCTTCCGCGCAGGTAGTGCTCACCCAACATCAAAAGGATCTTGGCGCGATGGTGATTGATATGGGCGGCGGGACGACCGATTACGTCTTATATGCTGACGGCGCAGTTAAACAAAGCGGTTGTCTTGCGATAGGCGGTGATCACATCACCAATGATATTTCCATGGGTCTGCGTATCCCGATGGCGCGCGCGGAGAAGTTAAAGACTGAGGAGGGCAGTTGCGTGCTTGGCAACTGTTTGCCCGGCGAACTGATTTTGCTAAAGGACGATTCCGGCTTTGCCGGAAAGGAGATCGAGCGAGAAACGCTAAACACGATCATTTACCTGCGACTGCGCGAAGCGTTTGAACTTCTCAAACGCAGGTTCGATGAGGAGCCCTTCATTAACTATCTGGGCGCCGGTGTTTTCATTACCGGCGGCTGCAGCCTTCTTAACGGGATTGATCATCTCGCCGAGGAAATTTTCGAAATGCCGGCGCACTTGGCGCACGCGCAAACGACCTGGGGCGTAACCTCTGCAGTGGAGAACCCCCAGTTCTCGACGGCGATTGGGTTGGTCAAATTTGCACAGGTTATGCAAACGGATCGGCGGCCGCGTGGGCTTGGCCGAATCTTTGGAAGGCTTTTCAGCGGAATGCGATGAACATGATCACGCCGGGCGCCGCAATACCTGCCATCCCGAGCGGAGCGGAAGCGCAGTCGAGGGACCCCGTGGCATTAGTTGTTGGTTTATTCGCGGGATTCCTCGACTTCACTCGGAATGACAGATCACGAAACGTCATGACAAGGTCCACAACGGAAAGATCGATATGATTCAACTCAGTAAAAATTACAGTCTGCCCGAGCGCGCGGCAGAGCTAATTGCCATCAAGGTTGTGAGCATTGGTGGCGCCGGTTTAAATGCGCTCGATCGGATTGTGCTCGATGGCTTGGAGAAAGCCGGCGCAGTCGCGATCAACACGGATGTGCAGTCACTGGCGAGTTGCGTAGCGGCGCACAAAGTGCAGCTCGGCCGCACAGTGACACGGGGCCTGGGCGCAGGCGGGGACCCTGAGCTCGGTTACGACGCAGCTGTGGAATCGGCTGATGAAATTCGCGAAGTTGTCGCCGACGCGCGTATGATCTTCGTCTGCGCTGGGCTCGGTGGTGGCACCGGCTCGGGCGCGGCAGCCTATGTCGCGCAACTCGCCCGTGAAGCCGGCGCGCTTGTGGTCGCGTTCGTCACGCTACCATTCGCGTTTGAGGGCAAACGCCGCAATGCCCAGGCGCGAGAGGCGCTTGCCCGGCTCAACGAAGTTGCGAACGCGGTAATCTGCTTCGAGAACGACCGGATGGGCGACATCGTTGCGCCGCAAGCCGGAATTCATCAGGCCTTTGCCATGGCCGATATCACCATCAGTCAGAGCGTTCGTTCGATTGTGAACCTCATCCAGCGACCGGGACTCATTCGCATCGGCTTCGATGATTTGCTTTCGGCATTGCGCAGCCCCAATGGTCGTTGCTTGTTTGGCTTCGGCGAATCCGATTCCGACAATCGCGCGCACGAGGCTCTCACGCAGGCGCTCAAGAATCCGCTGATGGAGCGTGGCCGGATGTTGGCAGATGCAGGGAACGTGCTCGTTCAAGTGGCCGGTGGGCCTGGGATGACGCTGTCCGAAGTCGAAATCCTCATGCAGGAACTCGGCCGTCACGTTAACGAGCAAACACAAATCCTTTTCGGAGCTGCCGTGGACGGCCGACTCGGAGATCGTTTGAGCGTGACCATTATCAGTTCGCTCACGGCGGACGAGGATTCGATTCCACAACAAGCTCATCCTGCGGCGAGCGTACCGGCGATCCCGCCGGTCTGGGAGCAATACCAAGACGCTTCACCAGAGGTCGATATCGAACCCGAACCAGCAGCCGTGGAAGTTGACCCGCCTATGGAAAGTATTTCCTTCGACGAACCGGCGGCAAATGAAACTGCGCTGCCACCAGCTGAGCTGAACACACCTGAGCCGACCCTAAATACTCCGCAGAAGAAACAGGTCCCGTCGAAAGAACAGAAACAGGCAGCTGGAAAATCGGTGCAGGCCAAACAGGAAGTCTTACAATTCGAGCCGGTCACGCGCGGTCGCTTTGAAAAAAGCGAGCCGACGATCGTTGAAGGCGAAGATCTTGACGTTCCGACTTATCTTCGAAAAAATATCAAGGTGAAGTGACAACGCTTTCTGCGTTGTCATCCTGAGCGAAAGCCCGCGCTGAGCTCGGAACGACAGTTTTATTTCTTCATCAGTTCGAGCACTGCGGTCGTCATTCCGATGATTCCGACGCGAATAGTCGGCTCGGGCACGGGCGCGAATTTGCTCGAGTGCAAACTCGGCAGCGGGGTTCCAGTCTTTTTGCTCTCGGCGATCTTTGTCGGATCGACAGCGCCGATATGAAAATCAACCGCTGGAATCGAATGGTCCGGCAAACTGTATTCAGAAAAATCTTCGCCGCCCATGGTTGGATCGACAATGTCGACGTTTTCGTTGCCTAACGACTTCTTCCACAAGGCGACGAGACGTTTCGTCAACTCGGGATTGTTGTAAGTAGCCGGCGTGAATTGATCTTTGAGTACATCGACAATTGGCGCACGCTCCGGCGGAACTCCGCCGGCTGCGGCGATCCCTTTGGCAATCTGATCAATCGCCGCCAGCACGCGCTCGCGCACATCGCCTTTGTACGTGCGCACCGTCAATTGCATTTTCACTTCGTCCGGAATGATGTTGTGCTTCGTGCCGCCGTGGATCGATCCGACCGTTACCACGATCGGATCGAGCGGATTATTTTCACGGCTGGCAATTGTCTGCCATAAATTAATCATTTCCGCCGAGAGCACGATCGGATCCTTCGTCTTGTGCGGATATGCGCCGTGCCCGCCCACGCCTCGCACGGTCACATTCACTGAATCAACATTTGCATACGTGTAACCCTCCGTGACGCCGATGTGGCCCGTCTCCATATCGGCTTTGTCGTGAAATCCGAGCGCGAAATCTGGCTTGCCGAAGCGACCGTAAAGTCCCGCCTTCAGCAATGCGCGCGCGCCGTTGCCTGTCTCCTCAGCCGGTTGTGCGACGAACAGGATCGTGCCGTGCCATTGATCTTTCAATCGCTGCAATGCTCGCGCTGTGCCGATAAACGCGGCGATATGCGCGTCGTGCCCGCAGGCGTGCATCACGTGCACATCTTTGCCTTCATCGTTTTTCGTCGTGACTTTGCTGGCATAACCCAAGCCGGTCTCCTCTTCCACTGGCAGCGCGTCCATGTCGGTACGCACGAGCACAGTCGGTCCGGCGCCGTTTTTCATAACTCCGATGACGCCGTAACCTTGCAGGTTTGGATTGTCGTATTTGCCGAAATGATCGGTGATTTCGCAGCCAGCGGACCGTAATTCTTTCGCGATTAACGCAGAGGTGCGTTCCTCATGCCCCGATAATTCCGGATGGCTGTGAATGTCTTTATAAATGGCAAGCAGCGACGGAAGCTCCACATCGGCGAGTGACGGGGGGGTCTGCTGCGCGATTGCGAGCGCGGAAACCAAGATCAACAGCAATACGGTCGAAACGAAACGAATCCTCATGGTTGTCATGCTGAGCCAAGTCGAAGCATCTCTCAATTTAATTCAGTTCGACGAAACAGGAAGAGATTCCGGGACTCCGCTCGGAATGACAGATGGTGAAATCTGCGCAATCTGTGGATGACAATGGAATTCGAGAAAAACACGCTGCTTTTCGGCGCTGACCCGACACCCCGCATTGTCGCCATCGAACTCGGCGAAACCGGAACGGTGAAAGTTTATCGCCGGGAAAACGACGGATCGACGGTTGTCGATGTCGAGCCCTTTCATCCATTTGTTTGGTGCGATAGCGACGTTGTCGATCTTGGCATTGAATCCGAAAAGCTAGAGAACGATCTCAAGTATGGCTGGTTAATTACGGTCGATAGCTGGAAAGAACTGATCGCTCTGCGCAATGGACTAAAGAACGCTGGTCGCGATTTCTTCGCCTTCACCGATCCGGTGCAACATTATCTCACCGCCACCGGTCGCGCGTTGTTCAAAGAGTTGCCGTTCGAGCAACTAAACCGCATGCAACTCGAAGTGCTTTCGTTCGAAGAAACTGTAGCCGGCGTCGCTGACGCTGGCCTGGGCGACCACATCATGAGCATTGCGCTGTCGGACAATAGTGGGTGGGAAGAGCTGCTCATTGTGGATCCGAACTATGTCGAGGAATCGGAACGCGAGGCGATCAGGCGCCTAACGAGTTTGATCAAGGAACGCGACCCCGACGTGATCGAAGGTCACAACTTATTCCGGTTCGATCTGCCCTATCTGGTTTCGCGCGCGAAAAAGGCGAAAAAGAAACTTGATTGGGGACGCGCCGATGGTTTTCTCCGTTCGCGACCGTCACGACTCCAAATCGCGGAGAAAACAATTGATTATCCCAAGTTCACGGTTGGCGGCCGCCACGTCGTTGACACTTTTTTGCTCGCGCAATTTTACGATGTCGGGATGCGTTCCCTTGCTGGTTTCGAACGGACCGATGTCGCCCAGCATTTCGATCTTTGCGACAGCAAAAAAATTTCTGCGCTAACGGGCAAGGAATTGCAGCGCGCGTACATAGATAATTCAGAGGCATTTCGACGGCGCGCCCTGTGTGGTGTTCGGGAAACGCGCGCGCTATCGGAACTGTTGAGTCCGAGCTACTTCATCCAGGCACAAATTTTCCCATACAACTACCAGGACGTGATCGTGCGCGGCAACGCCACGCGCATCAACGCGCTTTTCCTGCGCGAATATTTCCGGCAACGCCATTCCATTCCCGAGCTGCCGATAGTGCGCGCATTCGAGGGCGGTTACACCGACATCTTCTTCACCGGAGTAGCGCGCAACGTCTGGCACTGCGACATCGCATCGCTGTATCCGTCAGTGATGTTGCAATTCGATTGCTTCCCCGCGACCGATCAATTGCAAATCTTCCGGCACTTGCTCACTGATCTCCGCACGTTTCGCTTGGAAGCGAAGGCCAAAATGCGCGCCGAGAAAAATCCCGCAAAGCAGCACCATCTCCAGGCACTGCAAAACACATTCAAGATTCTGCTCAACAGCTTCTACGGGTATCTAGGATTCGCACAGGGACATTTCGCCGATTTCGACGCCGCGGCGCGCGTCACTCAGATCGGACGCGATTTATTGAAGAAAATGATCGACTGGTTGAATGCGCAAGGCGCAAAAGTGATTGAGGTCGATACTGACGGAATTTATTTCGTCCCGCCGGACAAGATCGACATCGATGAATTGCAAACAGGTCTGGCCAAAGAATTACCGGCCGGTATCGACATCGAGTTCGACGAACAGTTCGACGCCATGTTCAGCTACAAGGCCAAGAACTATGCCCTCCTGACCAAAGATGGCGACGTGATCATCAAAGGCGGCGCGCTCAAATCACGCGGCCTCGAAAAATTCCAGCGCGTTTTCCTAGAGGAAACGATCAAGTTGATTATGGAGGAAAAAGCGGAAGCGATTGGCGATCTTCGGGATCAATTCGAGCGAAAAATTCGAAACCGTGAGTGGAAGATCGACATGCTGATGAAGACCGACACGCTCCAGGATTCACTGGAGAAATATCGCGCGAAGATTGCCAGCTCGGCGCGCAACCGCGCCGCCGCCTATGAACTCGCTCTCGCCAGCGGCCGCAACTACAAACCAGGCGACCAAATCAGCTACTACGTCAAGGCGACGCCGAAGAAAGGTCCCGCGTACGAGGCCGCCAAGCTCGCTTCGGAATTTGATCCCGAAAACCGCGACGAAAACGTCGACTACTACGTCGCAAAGCTCGATGAGCTGGTAAAAAAATTCGCTGGACTTGCCGCCGCTGCCAGTTCAGCTGCGAAGCAGGAGAGCCTAGCTCTATAAGAAGGCATTCTGATTATGAACACACGACTTCTATCACTATTAACAACTGTCGCTCTCGTCGCCAGTGTCGACTGGGCTTGCTCAGCTGAAAACGATCTCGCTGCGATCAAAGCTGAGATCACCGGACGGCATGATGAGGCGGTGAAACGGTTGCAGGACTGGATTCATCAGGTGTCGATCGCGGCTGAGAATCGCGGATATCCGGAAGGCGCGGAGTACATGGCCAAACTTGCGCGAGATGCCGGATTTCAGCAGGCGACCGTCCTCAACACGGATGGCAAACCTGGCGTGTTCGCGACGCTCGATGCGGGCGCGACGAAAACAATCGGACTATATTTCATGTATGACGTGAAACAGTTCGATCCGGCGGAGTGGACGTCGCCGCCCATGGAGGCACGGCTCCTGGATAAACCGCCGCTGGGCAAAGTGATTATCGGCCGCGGCGCGGTGAATCAGAAAGGACCGGAAGCAGCGTTCCTGGCTGCGCTGCATGCGATTCGCGGTGTGGGCAAGAAGATGCGAGTGAATCTCGTGATGGTCGCGGAAGGCGAGGAGGAGATTGGTTCGCCGCACATTCCGCAACTTGTTAGGCAGCCCGAAGTACGGGCGGCACTGGCAAAATGCGTTGGCGTGTTCATGCCCTCGGCCACGCAAGATCTGGATGGAGTTGTGACCGTAAATCTTGGCTCGAAAGGCGTGATCGAGCTCGAGCTGGTCTCGAGCGGTGAAAAATGGGGGCGCGGTCCCGCCAAGGATATTCACTCTTCTCTCAAAGCGATGGTGGACAGTCCGGCCTGGCATTTGGTGAAAGCGCTCGACACGCTCGTCTCCGATGATGGCAACGAAATCAAGATCGACAATTATCCAAAGCCGCGGCCGCTGAGCGCGGAGGAAAAAGCAATGATCGTTAATGTGTCGAAGGTGCGGAGCGAAGCGCAGGCGAAAAAACAATTTAGCGTACAGCATTGGATCAACGACCTGCCGTGGGAAGAGGCGAACGAAAGACTCGAATCGCAGCCGACGGTGAACATCGAAGGGCTGGTCGGCGGTTACACCGGCCCTGGCGGCAAAACAATTCTGCCGCATCGCGCTGTCGCGAAGATTGACATGCGTCTCGTGCCCGATATGAAAGCAGCGGACGCGCTCGCGGCGTTGAAAG
>WNGK01001917.1_pt1 | contig 22441 bp, 24 predicted proteins | sample 5400601 | NCBI WGS metagenome assembly WNGK01 (sample SAMN13153376, study PRJNA577476) | soil metagenome | isolation source: 60 cm soil or saprolite under Garry oak tree replicate 1 | place: USA:California | collected 2016-06-15
CACCTTCGACATGGGCGGAGCGGGTGACCTGTTGTCACTGTCGCTAAACGTTCCGCCGTGGGAAGATTTACATGAACTGTCTCGGGAGGAATTGCGAGTGACTAATCTCATCACTACCGACAAAGTTGCTCAGCTGGGCGGCCCCAACGCAGCGGTGGTCGAGCTGACGCCCAAATCGCCACAGGGTCTCTTCGTGAGCACTGCGGCGGCGGCCTCCGCTGGGCAAGAGTAGCGGGTAGTCCTTTCGAAGGCTCCAGAAATGTCAAAGGGCATCGCTGTTTGCTAAGTGTCAGAACCGGAACGTCTTGAGTTGCCCTGCTCCGCGTCCGCTCTCCCCTCAATGCGGACTTCGCCGGCTGCGGCTTCCGCATCCGCTTTGGGTGGCGGACATCCGGCTAGCCGAAAGGACGGTCTCCTTGTCTGCCGGAAGCGGACATCGCGAGTCGGATTCTAGATTCGCGAATCATACGTCGAACAAGCCCTGAGCCGCCACAGGAGCCATTCCGATCATCCGTAGGTGTACTGGGCTTGAAGTTGACGCGCTCGAGATTGCAACTTAGGTTGTGCTACTTAATGTACACAGTCCGAGATTGTTATGAAGAATATTATCCTCTTGTCAGACGGCACCGGCAACGCCGCCTCCAAAGTTTGGCGCACCAATGTGTGGCGGACATTTGAATCGATCGATTTGAGCCAACCTGACCAGGTCGCTTTTTATGCAGACGGAGTTGGCACTTCGAGCTTCAAGCCATTGGCCATCATCGGCGGCATGTTCGGGCACGGCCTGCGGAACAACGTCATCGAATGTTACAAATTCATTTGCCGCAACTACCAACCCGGCGACCGAATCTATGGATTTGGGTTCAGTCGCGGCGCTTAACAGCGCGAGTTCTACGGCGTGCAAGATGGTGCAAGATCGTAGACTGGCGCAAAAAATCGCGCGAATGGCGGAGAGGGAGTCAGTCAACCCCCGTTGAAAAATAAGGTATTTCCGACTTTCCTAGACCAAAACCCACCGTTTGAGCTACGGCCGGAGAATGGGATTTCGCCTCTGACAAAAGCCTGTAGTGCGGAGTTCCGCGATTGGTGGCGTAGTCGTTGCCCTCCGAAGGCAAAGGTCACACGTTCGAATGGTGTCGGGTGCGCCATTCCACGATTTTGTACGATCTCGTTGCCGATCGGCACCCAAAGTTTGCGTCAAGCCGCCGATAGCGGCATTTGGTGGCGGGCGTTATGATGGCGCGCCAATCACAGGCGGGCTCGCGATGCTGAGGAAACTCGTTCTCTTCGTTGCCTGCGCGGTGGTCATACTCGGCGTGAGCACTTACGCCGCATTCCAACTCAGTCCCTGGCCATCGGTGCTGTTGATCCGTTACTCCTTCGACAAAGGTGGAGCGGAGGCTGCGGCCTCGATCTCACATCTCGTGCCGAAGGATGTTTCCGTACAGCGCGGGCAGAGCTACGCACCCGGCGATCCCGACGCCATGTTCGACGTGTTCGCACCCGCCCATATGGAAGGGCCTCTTCCTGCGGTCGTATGGGTGCACGGCGGCGGCTTCGTCGCCGGCACGCGCTCGGATTTGTCCGGTTACCTGCAGATACTGGCCGCGCGCGGCTTCGTGACGGTTGGCATCGATTATTCGCTCGCGCCATCGGCGCGGTTCCCGACACCCGTGCGGCAGACCAACGAGGCGCTGGCGCATGTCATTGCCAACGCAAAGCGTTTCAACATCGATCCCGAACGCATCTTTCTGGCCGGCGATTCTGCTGGCGCGCAGATCGCCGCGCAGGCGGCGCTGATCGTCTCCGATGCGAACTACGCCCGGCGGATGGGGATCGATTCCGGCATGACGCGGGCGTCGTTGCGTGGGGTGGTGCTCTTCTGTGACCCCTATGACCCGACAGCCATGAATTTCGAGGGGCCGTTCGCAAATTTCATGCGCACGGTTATCTGGTTTTACGTCGGCATCCCCGATCCGCACGATGCGCTCGTGGCGCAAATGTCGGTGACGCCGCACGTTACGGCCGCATATCCACCAGTCTTCATCTCCGTGGGCAACGCCGATCCGCTCGCGCCCCAATCGGTGGCACTCGCCGGGGCGCTACGCGCTCAGGGTGTCGAAGTCGATGCCCTGTTCTTCCCGAACGACCATCATCCGCCGCTCGACCACGAATATCAGCTGCTGCTGTCGAGCGATGCGGGACGCCTCGCACTCGGGAAATCGCGCTTGCCGATTTCGACACCGCAGTGACGGAGGACGTCGTAGGCGGTGGTGACGTGAAAGTAGAAGTTTGGCACCGCGAAGTGGTTGAGGTAGTCTGCACCTTTCATGTGACCCATATTCGGGCCGAGTGGGAAAGTGATCTCGCGGTCGGCGGATTCGTCGATCTTCTTGGCGTCGAGCGTCTTCACAAAGGCGACCGTCTTGGCGATGCGCGCCTTGAGTTCGGCGATCGTCTTCTCGTTATCCTCATACCTGGGCGGATCAATGCCGGCGAGCCGTGCGCCGCCGTTTTTCGCCTGGTCACAGGCGCTCTGTACCTGCCGAGTGAATGCGAACATATCGGCGAAGAGGCGCGCGCTGTGCAGCACCGCGGGATCGATCGACTTGGCTGCGGCATATGTCTCGGCCTTGTCGAGAATCGCGGAGAGTGCGTTGAGGCCGATCTCGAATACCGCAATTGATGCATTGGACATCGATATGACTCCTTCGTAGATGAATCAGACAGGTCAAACGCTCGCGCACATCTCTGAAGGTAGTGGCCGGCGTCATCGAGACGCACGACCCCAGCTTTCGGAAACGTATGATCTCGCGCCGTCCACGCGGACGCCCCTCGCCTTCGACGAAGCGCCCCTCGCCAAATCGTTCGCCCATTCGAGCCTTTGCGAAATTAAGTGTATATGCAATCAAATACCGCTACCAGAGCTTCATCTTTGGCTTGGTGGTGATCTTTTCCTTGATTGCCGCAGGCGTCACGCAGCTATCCACATTCGTCATCCCTGCACCATTCTTGGCATCGTGGGACTGCCAGGCCGTTTATATCGGTGGCAAGCTCGTTACTCCCACGAACATCGCCGACGTCAACGCGGCCATCACGGATTTGCGGGATCGGGAGAAGAAATTCCGCGAAGCTGCCACCGCCAAGAAGCCGGGGAAGGTGGCCGATCTTGCGGAGGCGGTTTCGTTGCTGGGCCAATCCGCCCTCGATGCGTACCGGGACAAGGCCCAAGAGGTGGCCGCCGTCTTCACCGCCGAAACGCAGAAGACCGTGCCTGCGAGCGGGCTGGACCCGTCGATTGATTAACTGCGGTTCACTCCCCTCACGATGTCATGACCGGCGCCGGAGGAAGCGGCACCTTGATGACGATCGCCGGTTCAATAGGCTCCGGCTTTAAGTCGGGGTTCGCGACATAGGCGGGTCCCGGCCCGCCATTTTTGATCCACGCTCGCCGGCCCGGCACCTTAGTCAAACCGATCGGATAAAGCGTCAGACCATCCTCCGCGATGCGAATGCGGATAAAATTGCGATGCGAGTCCCGCCGCATCGAGCTGAACGCGTCATTGTGATTCAGATCGAGGTAGCCCGAGGAGATATAGAGATAGATCCCGAACAGCTCGGCCGCGACTAGGCCACCAGGGCCGATCATTTCGGCGGCAAAGAGCAGAAAATGAAGCCGAGGCCAGTTCGCCGGATCGAAGACGAGCGCATTGAGATAGGAGAACCCTACGCCGAGCCCGATCATGGCGAGGCTGTGCACAACACCATTCACAATGGAGACGAGCTTCACCTTCGTGCTGCTTCCCTCCGTTCGCTTGGTATAGGCGTAGAAGCCTCCCGCCATGACGAGCGGCGCGGCGTACCAAACGTCCCATGGAAAGTACGATCCCAAGAGCCCGAGCAGCCAATAGACGGCCCCGAGCACCAGCCCGAAGCCCGGATTATAGGCGGGAAAGCGGAGACTACCGCGGAGCATCGCCATGCTTTCCGTGCGGCTCGGGTAACAGGCCTCCTGCGCCACGCCTTCCTTTGTTTTCCACGAGCCCAGAGTGAGTTGCTTGACGGCGCTCTTCATCCACGTGATGTCGTCGGCCGGGCGGTAGACATCCAGCGTTTGCGCAAGCTGATGCGTAGGGTGAAGGAAAGCGCCTCCCCCGCCCGAAGTGACGAATTGCGTCATGCCGTCATCGCCCTCGTAGCGGCTGTAGTGATGCGTATCGCCGGAGATCACGAGCGGAATGCGCACGCCGTTACAGTGCTGCATCGCGATCCATGCGAGATAATCCATGATCTTGAACGAGCCATTGCCGACGACCCGTGTGTAAAGCCAGCCCGGCTCAGGTCCGCAGAGAATAATGTTAGAATGCTCGGGCATGCCCTTCGCGATGGCCACAAAATAATCCTTCTGCGGCTGGTCCATATCGTCGTCGAGCTGGGAGTCCATGCCCCAGATCCACCAGTGCGGGGTCAGCTGGAGCGCAAAGTAGCTGCGGCGCTGATGCGTCCGCCAACCGCCGAGATGAAGGTGCTCACGCCGGCTGAAGAGCGCCAGGAAGAGCACAAGGCCATCATACCAGTCGTGGTTTCCGGGCAGCGCATAGACCGGTGGGCCTTTCATGAGGCCGGGATGCGGATCGGGAAAGGCCCACCGGTAAGGCGTCAGGAGCTTGTCGTGATACGCCTCGGCCGAAGCATGCGGGTAAACCTCGTCGCCGCCCATCACCAGCAATTGGCCGCGCGGCAAGTCCTTGCCGTCGAATACGAGCGTCTCCCGCGCCAGCAAGCAACCCATCGCATAGGTTGCATCGAAGCCATCGCCGAGGTCGGCGACGTAGTCGATCCAGACCGCGCCTTCCGCGTCGGGTGTGAACGCCCAGACTTCCTCATTGTCGTTGCCCGGCATGAATTGCTGGGCGCGCCGCACCAACTCCTTTGAATCGACAGGGTCCAGCGCAGCGAGCACCAAGCGGCGATCGGCATACTGCCCGAAGACATCGGACACGATAACGCGCCAAAGCAATTTGATCAGGAGCCCCGGCTCAAACCATCCCGCCATATGCGGGAGCTCGGGTGGTGTCTTGTCAGAAGGTGTGGCCATGCAATTCTCCCTTTAGGGTAGAATACGTGTTTCCTTTCCCGCTTTCCGTGCCTCGGCGACTTTTCCACGGAAATTGCGTAGTTGCGGGAAGTAACTCGATCGTCGTGACCTCACTATTTCCGACCGCGGTGAAGGCCGGCTCCTGACCGCTGTTCTTGCAACAACAATACGTAGTGAAACCAAGGCTTCGCTCGAGCGGGATCAGTCACAGTCTTCGCGTCGTTCACCCTCCACGGCGAGTTGGGTATGATCGGCTGGATCGAAGTGCAGGCCGTTGGAAAGACGTGAAAGCGCAAAGCTCCCGCTGGTTTTCGCTACGCGTAATTTAACCGCTGCAGACCGACCAGGCCTGCGGCGCTTGCGTCCCGAACGCAGTGAACGTCTTCTAAGTTGTTGATTTTTCTTGCTCTAGCAGGTGTTTCCGCCACGTTTTGTTCACGGTCGTTTCACCCAATTCGTTGCGATTTCGTTGCGGCGTTCTCGGCATGGTCGGTTGACCGATCAGCAGTTTCGAACGGCTTAGACCTTCCAAGTTGATTGGCTAGCTCGCCGTGCCGGACCTCATCCAAGCTAGTTCGTCAGGTTTATGTTGGCTTCCGGGGATGGAACAACTCTTCGGCTGACTGTTTCGGGTCCTTGATCCGAGAGCGGTCCTTACGATCGTTCTTCTGTGCTTGGAGCTTCTGCAGGAAGCGGAAACGCGGCGATTGGGTCGCGTGCCCCGATCGGCCGTGCTTGGTCATGCCGAAACCCTTTTGGCCGCCATGCGTCATTTGATCACCAACGAAAGCTGTGGGGCTCATTTCTTGCGCCCCGGGAGCCGCCACCGGGACCAGCTTCATGCGGTTCGCCGAAACAACGATCAGAGAGAAAAGATAGCCCTGATCGTCAAGAGGCGCCAGGCTGGACGGTCGGATTGCGAGAGAGAATGCTGCAGGGCGGCACGCTGCGGCGGTCGGACCACCAAGCGCGCCGCCCATCGCAAAATTAAGCACTTACAGCTGATCGCGGAAACGCCATTCCGACACGCGGAGTCGGCGGCTGTTGCGGTGGGCGCCACCAGAGCTCGAAGCTGGGACCTGCTAACTAAGAGGCATCTGCAAGGTGCTTTGGTTCAACGCGCATTCCGACATGTTCACGTTCCGAGCAGCACTGAGATCACTACGGAATTTTCCTTTGTCGGAATACAGGGATGCCGCGCATTCGGCTGGCGGCCTCCTTCGTCGCTTGCCAATCCGTCGAGCCAATTGCGTGGCCCGCAGCAAGCTTGCCGACGGGACCTCAGCCGCAAAAATTGCGAGAACGAAGGTCCATTTCCAGAACCTTGCATTTTGCCGGCGGTGGAGCCCAAATTGCTCGAAGCGCGCGCGGTCTGTCCAGGCTGACCTTGAGGTCTTGGAGCCACTTAGAGAGCCTATCGGGCCACGGCGCTGAGCGAGAAGGCAGGCATATACGTGAGCCATCTGCTTGTGACAGACGATGAACGGGACCTGGCTGCTTTCCTGTGCGGCGAGCTGGGCGCGAAACTGCTACTCACGGATGTAGCGGCTGCAGGTGAACCCAGGGTCGCGGACGATCCGCTCTCGGCACTGCCTTCCGAGCTTCCCGCTGCGGCGACTTACGGCAGCACGGAAGTTCGCTCGCTCATCTTCTGGCTTCCGGAGATCGGCCCGGTCAAAACCCTCGGCAATGCACCGGCACCCACAAATGCGAGAGATCGTATTGCCAGGCGGCTGACTCAGGACGCTGCAGCGCGGCAGTTCGCGGACGTTATTGACCTTGAGCGCACCCCCGTGTTGACGCTCATCCGATCGCATTGGCACGCGCAGAATCGGCTAGCCCCGGGCAATCTGGGTTCGATGCCCATGACGTTGCGAACCATACCTCCCGAAGTGACGCGCCTATATTCCAGAGCGCTGCGTTGGCTGAAAAAGCGCGGTGTGAAGATGGATCCATTTGCACATTGTGCAGAAGTCAAGGATCGACGTCCCGAACGATTGGGACCCCTGTGGGTGTGGGCGCAGCCAAACGCAAAGACTCTCGTTGAACAGGGCATTGAGATTTGGCCTTGGAACGCCTAGTCACCGGGGACTCCCTAAGTCGAACAAGAACTCAGTAAGGAACATTTTGTGGTGGGCCGCTTGTGTCGGACGTCGTAGCGAAGAATGCGAATCGGATGCGGACCCGCATTCTATGAAGTCGCCGCTTTTCCAGCCGGGCATCGACAGGTACCTGGCCGATCGCGAGCCGCACGCCCGACGAGGACACAAACACCACGATAATCCTGGTGCACAATCATCCCGGAGGCGATCCCACACCCTCGCGCGCCGACATTGACATGACACTGCGAATTATCGAGATCGCGCGTGGGCTTGGGATTGAAGTGCATGACCACATCATCGTCGGGCGCGACGGTCATGCCAGCTTGAAGGGCCTAAAACTGATCTAGGCCGCGGCCAGCGGAGTACAGACCGTCCCCTAGTGCAGACCCCACTTCATGGGCGCTCACGCGCCTGAAAGATGAACTGGGGAAGATTAAGCTCGACCCTGCCTTCATCGACATCACGAGCGGCGGTGGGAAGAATTCTCCGGCCCGTTGAACCAGCGTATCGGTTTCGTTGAAGAACGACTGAACCATGCGTTCCCCTGAAGAAGTCTTTGAGGATATCGAGAATGATCGTGCGCATCGCGAGCGCGAGATCAGGCTGATCGAGAACATCGCCTCGCGCACCGAGAGCGAATCTGAGGCAAATATGCTTCGCCGCTCTTTGGTTCTTTTGACTTATGCCCACTTCGAGGGCTTCTGCAAATTTGCACTTCTGTCTTACGCGTCAGCCATCAACGCGCTCGGTTTGTCCTGCCGTGATGCGACAACGCCTTTGGTGGCGGCTAGCCGTCCGAGGAGGCATGAGCCTTGTAACGCTCGCGATAGGTCCGGGTCTTTTCCCGGTTGCCGCACAATGTCGACTGGCACCAGCGCCGCGTCGCGGGCTTGGAGCGATCATAGAAAACCCGCTGACATTCCTCCGCCGCGCACATCTTCAGCCGATTGAGCGAGCCGTTCACCGCGCCGTCGTAAAGCTCAGCGACGATGGCCGAAAGGCCCGGCGTCGTGCCGCTTTGCGCGGCCACGAGCTTCATCCCCGCTTTGCCGAGCCCCGCAACACGCAACGAGAACGGTTCCATCGCCTTATTCAACGTATCGATCACGCCTTGCTTGCGTGGCCTCTCGGCAGGATCGCACCTGAGATAGTCGCGGATCGATTGGCGTAGGCGCAGCGCGTTCTCGAACTGCTTTTGCGAGGGAGGCGGGCCATGCTCGCCGAGCCCCCGCTCTCGCATCCACGCACCAAGTGCGGACGGCGTCGCGAGTTCCTCCGCCTGCTCATGCCGCACGCCGTGGTGCACGAACTTTCGCAGGTCCAGCGTGTTGGCGAAATCGTAGAGATTCGCCAACTCGTCCGGAACATGAAATTTACGCGATTCCCTGGACATCGATCCCGCCGTCCTTCCTCAACACCATCTAATTCATTTTACTGGTTGACACAAGGACACCTGTATAATTAGTTTAGTGGTGTTGTACTGAGGAGACTTAACATGGTCGACCCAACCGGCGGCGCCACAGCGAAGCTGCACCAAAGCCAGCAAGGCACCCTGCCGGGCCTGCTCGGCTTTGAATGGTTGCGGCTGGACAAGGAAACAGTCGAAGGCCGCTTTGACGTCCGCAAGGCGACGGCGGCGGACTCAATCTCCGCACTGATCTTCGTTCTGCGATCGGCAAGAAGGAAATAGCCATGGACCGCCGCTTGTTTGTACTCGCCGTAGGAATGTTCGCGCTTGGCACCGATAGTTTCGTGGTCGCCGCCGTGCTTCCCGGGATCTCCCACGCATTTGGCGTAAGCATTGGAGCTGCCGGGCAAATGGCATCGATCTATTCCGTGACCTTCGCCCTCTTGTCGCCGCCGATAGCCGCATTGGCTGCGACCATACCGCGGAAGCGTTTGTTGCTCTGCGGTGGTGTCATCTTCGTTCTTGCGAACCTTGGAACAGTGATCGCGCCGACATTTGGGCTCGCGCTCTTGAGCCGAATCATCGCCGGCGTTGGCGCGGCTACTTTCTCCCCGACCGCGACAGGGGCCGCGGTGATGTTGGTTCGCCCGGAACATCGAGGTTACGCGCTCTCGGTGGTGGTGGCGGGCCTTACAGTCTCCACGGCATTGGGCACACCAATCGGCGCCGTCATTGGCGGGCTGGGCGATTGGCGCTGGACCATGGGATTTGTCGCCGCGCTTGGAGCCTTGTCGGTTGCCGGTATTGCTGTTTTCTTGTCGGAAGTGCCGCTGCCGCCGAAAGTCACCTTGGCAAAACGCCTTGAGCCTCTCATGGATGGCCGCGTCGTTCTGACACTCGCGACCACATTGATCGCTCTGAGCGGCATCTTCACTGTCTACACTTATTTCGCCGTGGTTTTTGATCGTACGATCGGAGGCAACGCGGTCGTTCTGGGATGCCTTCTCGTCCTCTGGGGCATCGGAGGCACCGTTTCCAATCTCTTTGGCGGACGCGTGGTCGATGTCGTGGGTTCGCGGAAGGTCATTGTGACGATACTCATCCTGCTTGCGCTCTTCAGTGCAGTGTTGCCTTGGATTGGCTCGCAATTATGGATCGCTGCGCCAGTCATTTTGATATGGGGAGCGTGCAGCTGGGGTCAGCTGGTGCCGCAGCAATATCGCCTCGTTGCCTTGGCTCCATCCATCGCGCCGATATTGATGGGGCTCAATTCGGCATGCTCTTACTTCGGCATGTCGCTCGGTGGGGTCATTGGTGCACTGGGAATTCGCACTGTTGGCGCTCATTATCTCGGCGTGATCGGCGCCGCGCTGGCGGTACTCGCTCTGATCTTTGCCGAACTTGCCAACCTGAGAATATCCGCCTCAAGCTTCGTGCCGCAGAAAATTCCGAACGAATCCAAGGTGGTTTAATCAGGTGAACGCCTTGATCTAGGCACCGGTGCTCTACCATTCGCTCCCTTGCACGGGCTCAAGGATCGTTTCCTCGGCTATCGCGCGCACAAATTCTCCCCGGTCGTCCAGTGATGGGAATGAAAGGCGGAGACCGCTGATAAAGCTCCTGAACCATGGCACTGCGAACCACAACAGAGCAAGCACCTGGAGAGCAAGGCTCAGCCCGAACGCGGCTTGATAGGCGGCTAGCGGATAGCGCCCATCCTGGGTTGCCCATTGGCTTACGATTAATCCGATTCCATATTGAACCGCGAACGCCCAGCCGAAATGCAAGAGATTCAAAGCACCATTTGCACGCGCTGCGATTTCGACCGGAAAGTAATCCGCTATGATCGCATAGCTCAGCACGGTGGCGGCCCCTACCATCGATACGACGGACCAGGGCAGAATGGGTGGGAGTGGAACGCGTAGAATTAGCGCGAGTTCGGCCAACATAAACAGCGCGCCAAACGCAGCCAATAGAACTTCGGTCGCTACGCCGCGTTTGCGCAGACGATCCGCCAGTATCCCGAGCAACAATGCGCCCAGGCTAATTCCGATGGCCATCGTGAAGAGCTGATTGACAACGGCTTGCCGATTGAAGCCTTCGACGTCCGCGAACCAGGATGCGGCCCATAGGGAATGCATTGCCTAGGACGATCCGATGCATGTTGCGGACAGCGGCGCAATTCTCAGGAAGCGCGGATCCGAAAAGATGGAGCGTAAAGTAAGCGGTTTGCTGAAAGAGACGGAGCTCTTGGAACTCCCATCGGATTTCGGCACTGCGAAATAGATGAGCCCGGCAACCACGAGCGTCGCAATCGTCAGAACTTCGAATAGGCTCCGCCAGCCGATCCAATTCAGCAGCCAATCCGTCGGCGCGGTGGCCGTAGAAAAAATCTCGTGGCTTGTCGTGCGTCGAAAGGACTGAACGTGAGCTAGCGTTAGAGACAGTTACGATCACGAAAGAGCACCCGTTACCGTCCCCAATCCACGTCCCCTCTATTTTTCGGACAGACTATTGGTCTATAAACTTCAGATACTTACGGCGAATAGGCCGATTCTGCACAAGTATCCCACTGGATATCCCACTTGCCCGTTTGGTCACAGTTGATCCCTCAATCGGGATGATTGAGCGTGATCAATCTGCAAGGCATGAAACGGCTTGTGATGCGATCGACTTATAACTCGAGGCTGGTCGGCGGCGGCTGGCCAATCCGCTTTTGAGTTCGGCCTGCTTTGTGAAGGCGACGGCATCGCCGCCGAAGGCGATGTTGACGAACACATCGGCGCCGCTGTTGGCGATGTTCAGCAGCGCCGAGCTGCAATCGGTGGTGCCGAGCGGCACGACTTCCTTGGCGACCTGCTGCCAGCCCTGCTCCTTGGAGAATTTGGCGAAGCTATCATGGACGGTGTGGGCGGATCCGATCATGCAAGCCGACACATCCGGCCGGAAAATGCTCGACACACTCTTTGAAACTGACTAAGCGGTTACAATGCGGCCCGCCTGAGAATTGCCTTGCCAATCACGCCGGGTCGTAACCGACAGCCTGTGATTAGACGCCAGACTTTGCCCCCTCAAAACTCTGCGCCACGACTCTGCATGCGTTGAAATATTTGACATCTTGCCGGGGTCCCTGTCGGTGTCGTTCAGGACCCCTGTCACCGGCAAGCGTCGACGAAACCAGAATAACTGGGGTGTCGTCGCGCGTCCCTAGTCTTTTCGAGGTCATACTTTAATCGAGGAAGCTGCGGTTGAGGTCCATATTGGCGACGAACGGCTTTTCGTCCTCAAGCGCTTTTCGGTAAGAATCGGTCGCTGCAATCCCTTTGAGATACTTTGCGAGCTTCGGATACTGGCCGGCAATTGTGTAGCCCATGTACTGATAGACGATGAAGTTCGACACAATCGCGATGTCCGCCAACGTCAGCGCGTTGCCGACGAGGAATTTCCCATCGATCTGAGAATTGAGATAGCGGACAATCTTCGGCAGTATGTTCTCGAGAACGTTGTCGATGACACCTTTGTCGCTCGGCACCTTGTTGATGTTCGGATTGACAATGGTCTGAACAAAAAGTGGATGTACGACGTGATCGAAAACTTCCGCTACCGCCACTACCTGCGCACCTGACTGGTGATCCAGTTCGATAGCTCTGACAAGCGCATCCCCTCGTCGAGAATATCCTCACCCAAATCCAGCCGCCAGGCGATATCCCGCCGTTTCCGATCAGCCTCAAGAGCCATCAGATCCGCAGCGTAAAACTCCAGTTCCGAGAGATCCTTAAAAAAACCCTCGATGACCAGCATCTCTCCATAGCGGCGGACGACGGCAGCGATGTCGCGCAGCCGATATTCGGGGTGATACTGCACGCCCCAGAATACGCCACCGCCCAAACGGATTTCGGCAGCCTGGACCTCGGCCATCGTATTCCAGGCCGTGATAATTGCGCCTTGCGGTAGCCGCGTCACCACATCGCTGTGAATTGCCGGCGCATCGAAAGCGGGCGGGCGCCAGCGATGCATCGGATGGCTGCGGCCAGTTTCAGTGAGAGTGATCTTGCGGGCGAAAGCCACCTCGCGTCCATGCGGATTGAGAGTGACCTCCCCGCCTGCTGCGACCGCCGCAAGCTGCAGGCCCCAGCAGGAGCCGAACATTGGAATCGCGCGCGCGAAGACTTCACGCACGAAATCGATCTGCCGCAATGACGCGGCCTCGCGCTGGTAGATGTCCAGGGACGATCCGGTGATTGCCACCCCCGTCATACGAATCGAGCGGCGCGGGTACCGTAGCTCCCTCGTCTGCCGGCATACAGATATCAACCTGTGCATCCGGCGCGATCGCGCGCAGCACGTCGGCATAACTTTCCGCTGAGGTGGCGCCCGCCGAATCGGCGACGCGGCGTCGGCCCGCTAAAGTATTTCCTTCGGCGACCAGGAGCCGCAACATCACTCACCCTCCGAGGTCGCCGCGAATGGCCGCCAGCGTCAGCTGCTCAAACTCCGCCTCGGTCAACTGCCGCGGATTTGCACCCGCCGTCGGATCCTTCACGGCGCCAGCTGCAATCGCCTTGACGTCGACTTCCTTGACGCCGAGTTCGGCCAGAGTATGGGGAACACCAAGTTTCTTTCTCAAGGCGAGAATCCAGTCCAGTACAGCGGAAAAATCCCTACTCGGCAAATCCAGCGTGCGAGCAACGTGCGGAATCTTGTCGGCGATGGCCGTTTTATTGCAGACCAGCACATACGGAAAGATCACGCCGTTGGTCAGGCCATGATGCGTGTCGTAGCGCGCACCGACGGGGTGGGATACGGAGTGGATCGCACCCAGCCCTTTCTGGAACGCAGTCGCCCCCATCGAGGCGGCGGCGAACATGTAGGCGCGTGCTTCCAGATCGCCGCCGTTGTCGACGGCACGCGGCAGATATTTGTCGATGATCCTCAATCCCTCCAGCGCCACGCCATCGGCGAGCGGATGAAAGGCGTCCACGCAATAGGCCTCGAAGCAATGCGCCAGTGCGTCCATACCGGTCGCCATGGTTAGAAACGGCGGAAGGCCAACAGCGAGTTCCGGATCCTGGACAGCGACTTTCGGCATCATCAACGGATGAAAGATGATCTTCTTCTCGTGCGTTTCCTCACGCGTGATAACGCCTGCCCGGCCAACCTCTGAACCTGTCCCGGCGGTGGTCGGCACCGCGATGATAGGCGCGATGCCTTTGGAATTAGCACGCGTCCACCAGTCTCCGACGTCTTCAAAATCCCACACCGGCCGGGACTGCGGCACCATGAACGCCACGCACTTGCCGACGTCGAGCGCCGAACCGCCGCCGACCGCGATGACGCCGTCATGGCCGCCCGAGCGAAAGGCAGCAATCCCTGCGTTAAGATTTGTTTCCGTTGGATTGCTCTTCACGTCCGCGAAGATCCGCACCTCAATTCCTGCGTCGCAGAGGCGCTTGACGAGACCAGCGATCAGCGCCGTCTCGGCAAGCCCCTTGTCGGTCACCAGCAGCGGCTTGGCGATATCCAGAGCGCGGCAAGTTTCAGGCAGTTCAGCGACTCGTCCAGCGCCAGTGATAACGCGTGTTGGGAAATTCCACGCGCCGGTAATGTGGCTAACCATGGCTTACTCTCAGTGTTTGATGCGGAGGTTGAATGGCGACAGTCGAATTCAGATGATTTCGAAGTAACGCGCCAGCTCCCAGTCGGTGATCGCCCTTTGGAATTCACGTTCCTCCCAGCGGCGGGTCATTGCGTAATGATCGACGAAGACGTCGCCAAACAGGCTGCGCGCGGCGGACGACGCGGCAAGCCTCTCCGCCGCCTCAAAGAGCGTGCGAGGAAGCGCACGTTCGGGCGGATGGCTGATGTCATAAGCGTTTCCAACGATCGGAAAACCTGGTTCGATTCGATTCTCGATACCCCAGAGGCCCGAACCGAGAGCCGCGGCCAGCGCCAGATAAGGATTGATATCGGCGGCAGCGATTCGGTATTCGACGCGCTGAGCGGAAGGCGCACCCGGAATGACTCGGAGCGCGCAGGTGCGGTTCTCGATCCCCCACGTTGCGTCGGTCGGCGCCCAAAACCCCGGGATCAATCGCGAATAGCTGTTCACGGTGGAGGCCACCATCGCGAGAACCTCGGGCAGCAATGCCTGCTGCCCGCCGACGAACCAGCGCATGGTGTCGGACATGTTGCCGGGCCGACCCTCTTCAAAAAAGACCGGCTTCCCCTCCGGATCACGCAGCGATAGATGCAGGTGACCGGATTGTCCTGGATAAGAGTTCGACCATTTCGCCATGAAGGTGAGCATTTTGCCCTGGCGTTCGGCGAAAACCTTGGAGAACGTCTTGAAGATCATCGCGCGGTCTGCGGCTGCCACGACATCGGTGTACTTGATCGCCGCTTCGAGGACGCCCGGACCGGTCTCCGTGTGAAGACCTTCAAGCGGCATGTCCATGTCGTCACAGAGCTTCAGCAGTCCATGATGGAAGTCGGACTCCACCGATGACCTCAACATCGAATAGCCGAACCAGCCTGGCGTCAGATTTTTCGGACTGCGATAGCCTTTCTCGCGCACGCTGTGAGGTGTCTCGTCGAAGACAAAAAACTCGAACTCTGCGGCCGCCGAAGCTGTGAAACCAAGCTTCGTTGTGCGGTCCACCACCCGGCCCAGCAACTTGCGGGGGCAAAGATCGGCGGCAGCGCCCTCGAACTCACCGAGAAAAAACAGCATGTCGCCTTCCGTCGGCACATCGCGACAGGAGTTGGGAACGACCTGTGCTGTCGCATCGGGAAATGCGGTATGCCATCCAGTGAACGTCGTCTTGTCGTAAAGCTGATCCTGAGAGTCCCAACCGAAAATTACGTCACAGAAATTGAATCCGGACTCCAGAGCAGCGAAGAACTTGTCCCGCGCGATGTATTTGCCACGGATAATGCCGTCGAGATCGACCACGCCAAGCTTGACGTGGGACAGTCCACGCGCCTCCACTAACGCTCGCGCGTCCTCGGCGGTTCTGACGTTTCTGGAATCCATGTTTTCTTCGTATCTTGTTGGTTGGCTTAAGACGGGTGCACTGGATCGGTGGCTGGGTGGCACCAGACCGCCGCTGTATCATGCCGGCAGGTTCTGGCCTAACACCTCATCGCAAGCGTTGATGAACATGTCGGCGTTGTCTTTTGTGAAACATAGTGGAGGACGTATCTTTAGCGTGTTGCCGTATCGACCGGCGGCGCCGACCAGGATGCCGCGCTGGCGGAAATTGTTGATGAGATGGCTCGCGATCTCAGGCGCTGGCGCCTTGGTCTCACGGTCGTTTACAAGTTCGAGCCCGATGAAGAGACCCGCACCACGCACGTCGCCGATCTGGATGTGGCGGTTGCCGATCTCACGGAGCCCATCCATGAGGTAGCCGCCAACTTTGAAAGCATTTTCGATCAGCCTCTCGTCGCGGATCGCATCAAGTACGGCAAGACCCGCGGCGGCGGCAACCGGATTGCCTCCGAAGGTGTTGAAGTACTTTGCTTCTGCCGTGAACCGATCGAGCAGTACCGCGCGCGTCGCAATGCCCCCCATGGGAAAGCCGTTACCCATCGGCTTGCCCATGGTCACGATATCGGGCACGACGCCGTGCCGTGCAAAACCCCACAACGAGGCGCCGGTCCGGCCAAACCCGGGCTGCACCTCGTCGGCGATGAATATACCGCCATGCGCCCGCACAGCCGCAACGGCGGCAGTGAGGAAACCGGGAGGATCGGCGTAGACTCCGTCACTTGAGAAGATTGTGTCGACGAGAAGACCGGCAAAGCGAATCCCGCTCCGTTTCAGGTCGGCGATAGCCCCCGTCACCGACGCGGCAAAACGCTGACCGGGATCGCTGCCGGAATAGCGGAACATCTCCGGCGCGGGAACAGTACGGACGTGTGGCGGCAGCGCTTGCCCTGGACGGCTCGACGGTGAGACATCCGTCACCGCGGCGGTGTTACCGTGATAAGCCGTCTCGGTGACGATGAAACCCGCGCCTCCGGTGGCTGCTTGCGCAATTCGCAGCGCAAGGTCGTTGGCCTCGCTCCCGGTGCATGTCAGAACCAGGCGGTCGATTGCATCGGGGAATGTCGCGAGCAGCCGTTCCGCGTACAGATCGACAACGTCGTTCAGGTAGCGCGTGTGGGTGTTAAGGAGACTTACCTGTTTGCAAATCGCCTCAACGACACGCGGGTGCGAATGCCCAACCGACGGGACGTTGTTGTAGAGGTCGAGATAGCAGCGGCCGTCCGCGTCATACATCCAGACGCCCTCGGCGCGCTCCATGCGCAACGGCTCCTGATAGAACAATACGGAGGCCGAACCGAAGGAACGCAACCGCCGTGCGACGGCGTCGCGTAGCTCGGCGCTCATGGCTGGCGCGTTCTTTTGATCGAAAGCGTTCAGTGCCAGAATTTCCTTTTCATGCGGCATCTGCGCCTTCCTCATCGGCCTCCCGCAGGCCCACCGGAAGGCCACAGGTCGCTCTATCGACTACCCAATACCTTGCGACGATGTGGGAATTTCCACAATATGAAGATGCCCTGAGCAACAACTTGCAGGAGCGTCAGCCGAATGCCGATCGACACCAGATCCATTGCTGAATTGGACGGTTCATGACCGAATTTCTGCGGTCAATGTGCCCAGAGCATAAGCAGAATGCCGCACAAAATTTGAGGGAAGTGCCACAAATTTATTGTAGACATCCAAATCTCGCTGCGAAAGGATTGCGTGTGGTGAGAACCCGGCTCGGTCGGCACCATTCCGAAGGATGCGTTAATGAATAGCGAGCGGCTCCCGGTGCCCAACGCTGCGCCCGCGGAAAAGCGGCCTCCGAGGAGACAAGAAGGCGACCGCTTTTCAAAGCTTGGACGCCACCAACACATCATCTCGCAACTGACAGCAGCCCCGACCCTCCGCGCCTCCGAACTCGCCGCGGCCCTCGGCGTCTCGGGCGAAACGATCCGGCGAGACCTGATGGAATTGCAGGAGCACGGACTCATCAACCGCACCTACGGCGGCGCGTCCCGTCCTTTTGCCCTTGAGCCATCACTAACCGATCGCAGAGCGATCATGATCGCCGAACGCGAAGCGATCGCGTCTGTTGTCGCAAGTCTCGTCCTGCCCAATGAAGTCCTGATGCTTGGCGCGGGGGCAACAACTTTTCACGTCGCGCGGCGACTGGCGGCTCGGGTCCAGGACATTACCGTCATCACCCACGACTTCGCGATCGCAGCGGCACTGGGGACGAATTCGTCTATTCGTGTCTTGTGCTGTCCCGGCCGGTACAATTCCGCCGAGGGTTACGTTTTCGGTACGCAGACAATTGCAAGCATCAACAGTTACGAAGCCAACCGCGCCATTATCGGAGCAACGGGAATCGGCGGACGGGGTGTCAACGACGCGGATGACGAAGCCGGCGCCATCTACGGCGCCATGGCGAAGCGAGCAGCCGAAGCGATAGTTGTCGCCGATCATACCAAGTTCGAACAGCGCGCCCTGACCGTCTTTGCGCAATGGACCGATATCGACCGTCTAGTCACCGACCACCAGCCTGAAGGCGCGCTGGCGACGGCGCTTCGTGAGGCTGGAACGGAAATTCTCGTCGCCCCAAAGTAGGAAAGGCCAAGGCAATGGCAGCTCTTTCAACCCTTGCCCCGCAAGCAGATCACGCCATTGAGGATACTGACCCCGGTTTCCTCGTGTCGCAGAAAATCCATATCGGCCGCCTCGAGCTCGACATCGTAGCCGCCGATCGGCCTTTCATGCGGAACTGGGAACGCATCGATCGCGTGGATGAAGCCTCCTATGTGCTCGCTTTCCCTCTCATCGGAAGCTTTGCTTTCAGTCAAGATGGCAGAATGGGAATCGCGACGGCCGGCGAATATGTTCTCCTCAACGAACTCGCATTCTACGAATTGTCGTCGGATGGAACAGCCCGCCTGCTGATGATGCGTATTCCCGCGTGCGAACTCCGCGGACGTGTGGTGTCCGTTGAAGATCATGTGAGCCGCCACTTCAAGGCAAATGAACACATGACCCATCTGCTGCTGGGACTGGTGACAAGTGTTGTGGAATTGTTTGTCGATCGCTCACCTCCAAATCCCCAGGCCCTCGCAACCGAGATTGTCAGTTTCATCGCCCTGACCATTGGAGCCGAAGACCGGGGCGCGGCGACCGACGTGCGAAATGCCCGCTATCATTTGCGCCGACGGATCGTAGACTTCATCGAGAAACACTTAAGCGACCAGAATCTTTCGCCAAAAAAGATTGCTGCCAGCAGCCGCATCTCGCTGAGCTACCTCTACAGCCTGTTCAATGACGACGACACGACCGTGGGTCAGTTCGTCCAGGTGAAGCGGCTGCAGCGAGCTTACGAAATTCTCGTCGGAGACCCGAAGGGGCATCGCACCGTATCGGAGATCGCCTATGAGGTCGGCTTCAAGAACGTTTCCCATTTTTCCCGCACCTTCAGTCGTCACTTCAGAATCGCGCCTCGCGACGCCCGAAAACTCAGCCGCGATTCGATTCCGGCGGTCGGCTCTGCTTCCGCTCGCGCCAAGACAACCCTGGCGCCAAGGTCCCTGACATCCGGGGGCCGCTTCGATCTGTCGCGCTGGAATGCGAACAAGCGCCGGTCGTTGTACGAAGCCATATAAATACCGAGCGTCTCTATCGACGCGTCGCTGCCCGGCGGCACGCGCTCCTGCCTTTGCGGAGATATCATTGGTTGAGAACAAAGATAGTCTGTCTGACAACGAACTGGCCGGCTTCTTCGACCACCTCGCGGATGCGGCACGAAGCATTGCGCTGTTGTATTTTCGCTCCAACCTCGATTTTGAGCGCAAACAGGATCTTTCGCCTGTCACGATCGCGGATCAGGCTATCGAGCATGAACTGACGCGGTTGATTGCCGCCCGCTTTCCCGGCCATGGGATTTTGGGCGAAGAGACTGGATCGACGCCGGGTGAGCGATATACCTGGTATCTCGATCCCATCGACGGAACCAAGAGTTTCATTTCCGGAATGCCGCTGTTCGGGACCTTGGTTGCTCTTGCAGATGAGGAAAATGGCTCCGTGGTGGCGGGCATGATCGACATGCCGGCGCTGGCCGAACGCTGGTATGGAACGCCGGACGGCACCATGTTCAACAACGCGCCCGCCAAGGTAAGTCGTGCGAAGAAACTGGAGAACGCGCAGATTTACACCTCGTCGCCGGATTTTTTTTCGCAGCAGGATTGGGCGCGCTATGATGCCCTCAGCCGCAAGGCGATGTTTCGGCGGTTCGGAGGTGATTGCTACCAGTACGGATTGCTGGCGTCGGGCTATTGCGATCTGGTCGTCGAGACGTCACTGAAGTCATTCGACTTTATGGCACTCGTTCCCGTCGTCGAGGGAGCGGGAGGCGTCATAAGGGATTGGGACGGATGGCCCTTGACGCGCGACTCTGACGGACGCGTCGTTGCGGCTGCAAACGAAGCTTTGCTTGATCAAGCGCTGGCAATCCTTGGCCGCTGAAACCGGTCGCGGCTTACCGCGACCCGGCCGTTCCGACCTCACACCATCAAACCATGCGCAGCCAGCTTTCCCACCGCGGATCATACATCACATCACGCGCACGCATGTACTTCCATACTCCGTATTTCTGATAGTCGAAGTCCCAGTCCTTCAGCTTGCGATTGACGACCGCCCAAGAGGCCCATTTGATGTCCGCAAGCGCACGGTTGATGGTCATACGCGCCGCCATCTGCGGACTCACCGAGCCCAGATATTGCTCGGTCAATCTCAGCGACAATTGCTCATCGAAGAACATCTCGGCGAACAGCACGCCGAGTTCATAGCTGCGCTCGTTGTTCGATGCGAACTCGTAGTCGATCAGCCGCATCGGCTTGGGGGTGGAGCTCGAATCCGCGCTGATGAGGAAGTTTCCAGGCATCGGATCGTTGAAGCAAGGCACAAGATCGAGACCTGAGGCCATGAAGGCGGCCTTCGCTTGACGGTATCGATGCATGATCCACGGCATGTCGAGTGGAAAATCCGAGCCCAGCTCGCGACCCTGTTCGACGTGTTCTTCGATCATGTCGAAGATCGTCTTGGTGATACCCAATTTCGGCCCGGCGTGAAGCCGGCGGTAAAGTCCGAGAACATCGGACTGGATCGCGGGATCACCGAAATCTCCATTGGTGCAAGCCCGGTAGCCCTCGAGGAATTCGCTGACCTCAAGACCGTCCTGCGCGTCGAAAAAAATAACCTCGGGGCCAATTCCAGCGGCGTGGGCGTTGCGCGCGGCCTCATTCGCCACCACGCGGTCGATGAACATCTCCGAACCTTCACCAGGCACCTTGACGAAATATCTTCGCGTATCGCCGGCAATTTCGACCAGCCAGTTTTGATTCATCAAGCCGCCGACGAGCGACGTGTAACTTGCGTTTTTGCCTCGCCACAACGGGATACGCCCGACCGCCTGTTCGAGATTACGTTCGTGGATCGTGCTCGCCTCGCCCAGCGTTCTGCGAATCGTCATGTCATCCTCCGTAACGCTTCGCCGAAGCGGGGCTCGCGCACAGCCATGCTGCATCGCAGGAAACGCCAACTCGCAAATTTGTAGAATTCAAGTGTATTTCGTCGCGATTTGGCGGAGAGAAGCGCTCCGATCAACCCCCACCGCAGGTCGTCCGCGACACCGTAGATCCTGGCTCGATTGAACGCGCGCTCGTCGAACGTGCCGGCATTCCGAACGAAAGCATCGCGAGCTTCCGGCTCCTGCGCAAATGCTTCGGCCAGGAAGCTGCCGAGATCCTCCAGCGGATCGGCAGTTGTTGCCCGATCCCAGTCGATCAAGCGCACTTCGCCGGCCTCGCTGATCAAGATGTTCGATACATTGCCGTCTCCGTGGATGGGTACTGGCACGATGTCTGCGCTCTGCAGTGCCGCGGCCGCGAAGCGCAATTCGTCCACAAGCCATTGCGTGTTGGCCGGCAACTGCGCATTTGCCGATGTTGCGGCCGCGTAGAAGTGCTCGATTTCGTCGAACACGCTCTTGTGTTTGGGCAGAGGTTCTCCTTTCTGGAAAAGGCGGCGCGCGGCAATCACCGCATCGACGATCTTGGGATCGAGCATCCGCTCGAGGGTGCCGACCCGCCAACCGCTGTTGAGATCCTCCATGACGAGAATGCCCGCACTGGAATCGGCCAGGATCACTTTTGGTCCGATGCCGAGATCGGACGCGCGTTGCGCCGCCTCGAACGCACACGGCACGTCGACGTAAAGCGTCGCATCCGTATCCATCACCTTGACGAAAATGCTGTCGCCGCTTGCCTTGTTGGTGACGCGCGAGGGGCCACCATCAACGCCGCGCCAGCTTGGCGACGCCAATATCGGAATCGCAGGCTCAATGGCGCCATCTTCGCCCCAGCCGGGCAGCGCGCAAATGCTGTCCCGGACCTTGCTGAGTTCTGTTTCGAATTCGGTCATGCCATCTTCCAGTTCTTTGCGGTCTCGGACAAAGCGCGATTTCATCGCTGCCTTTTCACGGAAGTTTGGCTGAGATAGATGCAAAAAGGATGCCTCTCGCTCCACCAAATGATGCCCTTGAAAATTGCCGTCTACCCCAATGCCACCGATCTTCGCTATCCCAGTCGGGATCTTGCGAGGCCGCCAACGTCGTGAAGCAGGAGGAACGATGTCCGCTGAAGAACTGGCGAAAATGAGCCTCGCAGACCTTGCCGAGGCCTACGCAAGGCGGCGCCTTTCGCCGGTCGAGGTTATGGAAACGACCCTCGACCACGCCCAAGCCGTCAATCCGTTCATCA
>WNGK01002012.1_pt1 | contig 22427 bp, 26 predicted proteins | sample 5400601 | NCBI WGS metagenome assembly WNGK01 (sample SAMN13153376, study PRJNA577476) | soil metagenome | isolation source: 60 cm soil or saprolite under Garry oak tree replicate 1 | place: USA:California | collected 2016-06-15
TCAACTCATGGGTACAAGCAGAAGAACATTTTAAAGATTTAGATCAAGATCAGGGTCGGAAGCATTATGATCGCGATATGTTCAACTGTGAGCTTGCACTCAATCTCGTGGGTATAGGGACACTGTTTAGTTGTAGGGGACACCTGGACGGTTTGCCGGCTTTCCCATATATCACTGTCACACCCCAAAGGGAAGTATCCGGTTTGGTTCCCCGATACGTGAGCATCATAGAAACTCAGCCCTTATCACAAGCGGCCCTTACCGTTAAGCACACCATTGTTCATGCAATGTCAGAATTAGGCCAACACCTTTTGAGCCTACTCACAGGCTTTTATGAGGAAAGGCCAACGCCCTTGCCCTGTCGCCTGGTGATCCAAGCAAACGGTTTAGGTAGCTACACCTTAGTAAATCAAGGGGCTGTTGTCGGTTTGCTCTCAGATCAAGAGACACTCAGGGCTTACCAGGATGAATTTATAGCGTTTGGTGAATATCTCAAGAGCATATGGGAGTAGCTGACACTCCCCTGGCTAAAGCACTGATTCTTACTCACACCTTACAAACGGAGGTGAATCCCCGGAAGCAAGCGTTTGCAAAGAGAGCCAGCCTTTCCAGATGGTTCGCCAGCCAGCAGGGCCATCATGGGAGCCTGTAAGACTAGCCACCCAGGCGGGTTACCTCCGTCCGAGATCGGTGCCCACCGTCATGGTCAGAGGCGATTGACCGGTGCGCTCTCGCCAACACGGCCAGCATCAGAGGCTCAAGCACCTTAGAAGCGGGGCGCTCTGGGTCTTCCCGAGCCAGGCACGCACCTGCAACAAGCGCACGGCAAGAGGCGACAAATGAATTCAAAGGTGCCAGCGATCAGCAGCGCCAGCGATAGAAATGCGATGGGAAACATGAAGATGGCTGGCTGCTCTTTACGAGCGTCAATTCGTAGCGTTTCCAAAGCGTTTCATGCCGGGCGCCTTGATGCGAAGTGGTCAGAAGGGGTGGGAGAGATAGCCATTGTGTATTTCCTCCTTAGGTGGACCAATCTGGCAATCCCAGCGTTACCAGCTCTTTTCAAGGCTCCTTAGTGCCGTCCTCGGTAGTTCTTTCTGAGCGATAGTGTACTGGAGGGGCGTCTTTGTAACGTTACGGGAAACGTTACGAAACGAGTGAAAGCGAGGCAGACAGCGTGAAGGGTGAGAGGAGAAGAAGAAGGCTTGGAGACAAGTTACCCACGAGATGCGCAACGAGGCCATAGCAAGCAGCCAACGAAAGCAGCGACGAAGCGTTGAAAGATCAGGAAAGCGAAGTGGAGGAGAGGGTGAAGATAGATGAACATCAATGTGAAGGGATTGCCAGGCAAGCTGTTTTCGGGCAGCAGAAAAAAACAAAGGGGGTATGTTGCGTTTAGGCCCCAGTGACCAGGCCAAAGCCGAAGACGTTGGCAAAGGTGGCAGGCAGACCGTGGATCGTCAGTTGCAGGACTGGGGCGGACGAGGGGCGTGCATTGCGAGCAAAGCGCTCCTGCCACGAGAGACGCCAATGCGCGCGTTGTGCTCGGGTGATGATATGCTCGTCAGTCAGACTGGTGTGAGCTTCGGGTGGTGGCGCTCCCATCGACAGGAAAACCGTTTCGGTTCGCATCACCTTCATCCATCTCCGTCGGAGTTGACTCCGGGGCCAATCCCCCCAAAGGACCGGAGAACGCGGGGCCGGTTCAGGCATCGTTGGAGCAGGGTGGGGTGTTGCCTGAACCGGCGGAGAGGCACTCGCTTGAGAGGCGGTGACAGGCCAGAAAACCGCACTGACCCGTCGGGGTTTGGTGGTGGAAAGGCTTTCTTGACACTGGGCTCGCAGGCGACAGCAGCGGCAATCGCGGATGCGAGCGGCATACAACAGACGGTACGAGCCATCACGCTCGGGTCGGCGTTCTTGTGGGTAGAGAGGATGATCGGCGGGACAGAGCAAGCTTCCATCGGGTTGAAGCGTAAAAGCCGACCCTGGAAAGCCGGAAGTCCACGAAGGGCGTGCCCATTGAGCAGGGCCATACAGCACAGCAGGAGTCTGCTCGGTGACGGGAGCCTGCTCGACCGTGGGAGCCTGCGAGGCTTGGAGAACTGGGGCGAATTCGGTTGTTTGCATGGCAGTCGGAGAGAGGTGCTGTCCGAGTTCCAGACGAAGATTCCACATCCATTGGCTGAGAATCTGCCAGAATTCCTGCCCGCAAGCGGCATGAGAACACCAGCGGTCAGGCTCTTGCTCGGCGTCTTCATCGGCCAGAACGATTTCAAAGGACCCTCGATGCAGATACAGATCCAGCACATCGGATGGCGAGTGAAAGCGGGGGAGGGAAGCGTGGAGACAAACAGTTCGTAGACCATCCCCTGGCGCTGCACCCCAATGGAGGGAGGAGAGGAGGTTGCCGGATGGGTCGTCACTATCAGACGCAGACGTGGCCCGCCTGGGGTCAAGGGAACCTCAGAACAATCGTAGAGGGCGCGAGACGTTCCGCTTTCAGGATGAGTACACTCCTGGTCTGGTGGGCGGCTCAGACGCTTCTGGACCACCTCCAGATCCAGGAGTGTGTAGTCTTTGCTTCGCGCAATGAGACCCAGACCGGGGGTCAGAACATCGGTCAGCGGAGCGGCGTTGCCATACAAGCCATCCAGACGTACCAGGATCTGGGAAGCAGGGAGCAAGAGCGTGGTCGCGTAGCTGGCGATCACACTCGCGGCCCGCTTCAAATCTCCTCGGTAGTCACCATTGCCCGCGCCACTAAAAGTTCCCATCCATTGATGGGTGTGCGCTTGAAGGACAGTCGTCCGGGTTCGTACCACTTCCCCCCTCTTGCGCCCGAAATACCCCGGAGCCGCGACCTGATCAAAACGACGACGTGCCACGGGCAGGGACTCCAGTTGGGGGAGTGCTCGTTGACGGGCCACTTGTTTGGTTCCATCCACATCGACAACGACCCAATGCTGGCCCAAACGATCCCACAAGCCACCTGGGGAGGCGAAAGGCTTGCGCGCCACGAGATCTGCTTGCGCATAGCGTCCGCAGTGCCTCCACGGTCACTTGATCAAGGGCTGCAAGAAAGCGCGAGAGCGCCGAGCGAGAGGGCAGACGATGGCGACCAAACAGTGCCATGAAGACTTCGGCAAAAGGCAAGAGTCGCTCGTAATAGGCTTTGAGGGTGGCTTCACCGCTCAGCGCGTAGCCAATGAGCACGACGGCAAAATCGATGAGATCGTAGTGACCAAAGCGCGCTCGGGTGAATCGTACCTGTTCCTGAAGTGCTTTCAGGATCCCCTCATGAGCGAGTACCTGAGCTACCGCTCCCACTTCTCCCATCCAGGAAGGGGTTGCGGGAACGGATGTGGGAGTAATCTGGATGGTTACCGCAGAATGCGTCATGACTCTCGTGTGTGTCCTCCTTATCTGGAAAGAGATCAATTGACATCTTCCTGACTTCGGAGACACATTTCCTCTGTCTTCCGCCAGTTCCCCTTTATTGCTCAGTTACAAATCTCGTTGCGCATCTCGTGGGTGGTACGTGTCCAAGAGGGAGAGGAAGGCGAAGTCCATCAGCGCGGCGAACTGTTCGGATGGGAGATTCGCTCGTATCTGCTGGAGAAGTTTGGGCGCCGTTGCGTCTATTGTGGGCGGGGCCAGATGGCCTTTGAGATCGAGCATGTGGTTCCAAAGAGCCGAGGCGGATCAGACCGGGTGAGCAACCTCGTGCTCAGTTGCCATGAGTGCAATGAGGCCAAAGGGAACAGGACCGCCGCAGAGTTCGGCCACCCCCAGGTGCAAGCGCAAGCCAGAACTCCCCTGAAGGATGCGGCAGCGATGAATGCGGCACGCTTTGCGCTGGTGGCAACGCTGCGGCAGGTCGGCCTACCCCTCGGCACCTGGAGCGGCGGACGCACGCGCTGGAATCGGGATCGCTTTGGGATCGAGAAGGATCACTGCCTCGACGCCCTATGTGTGGGCGAGCTAGCAGGGGTCGAGCTCCCTGCCTTGTGCATCCTGACCATCCACACACAAGGCCGGGGCAGCCATCAGCGCACGAATGTGGACGCTGTCGGCTTTCCGCGCGGCTACCGAACGAGGCAGAAGCGCATTCGAGGTTTTTCGACGGGTGATCTGGTGCAAGCTGTGGTGCCTGCTCCTCTCAAGACGGCAGGGGTGCGTGTGGGGCGGGTTGCGGTGCGCAAAAGTGGCTCCTTCCGTGTAGGCAAGATCGATGGGATCAATGCGAAGTACTTGGCCTTGATCCAGAAGGAACGCCTGCTTCCTCTCCGCGAATACATTCGGGGGCATCCGCAGGCGGAGGTGGGTCAACATGCCAACACTGCTACAACGTATCCAGCACAGGTGGCGCGTGAGGAGCCGGCGTGTAGGGACGCGATTTATCGAGTCCTCAAAGGTGAGCAAGGAGCCCCTGGAACAGGAAGATGATGTCACCCTGGTGACCTTGCAGCACATTCATGGCTATGGAATGAGTGGCATCACCACCAGAACAACTAACCGTCTGGAAGAGTTAGAGACAATCGATGGGAAGACGAATTCGGACGCCTGGCATACTTTGGGTGAGTGGACGTTACCCAGTCAGCCTGGCAACGAACGGCTGGCGATGGAGCAGGTGGCGCAAATGATACAACCGCTCCATCTGCCGAAAAGACGCCTGGAGCAGTTGCAGACCGCCGTAGCCGAGGCGACCATGAATGCTATGGAGCACGGCAACCATTATATGCCAGAGAAGCCAGTTTCTATCTCGGTGGCGGTCTCGAAGGCAGTGCTCAGCGTGCGCATCAGCGACAAAGGAGGCACGCAGCTGCTCGTAAACGATGCTGAGCCGCCAGATATCGAGGCGAAGCTGGCGGAACTGCAATCTCCACGCGGCTGGGGGTTGTTCTTGATCAAAAATATGGTAGATGACATGCGCATTACCAGCGACGCAACACATCACACAGTGGAGCTGATTCTATACCTGGAAGGAGGCATAGCTAGCTCTTGATTTTCTACGCGAATGTGTATTATCATAGAACTATGTATACACCATCTCAGTTTGCGCAGAAGATCGGGGTCTCCGTCAAGACCATTCAAAAATGGGATCGCATTGGCGTGTTACCAACCGACGCTACTACACCGATGAGGATCTGCGGCTCGCGCTTCGGCTCCCCCGCGTGCAAAAGGATCGGCGTACGGTCGCCTATTGCCGAGTGTCCAGTCAGGCGCAACAGCCAGAGCTGGCGAACCAGCAGGCAGTCCTGCGAGCGTTTTGTAAACAGCAGGCCATCCAGGTGGATGAATGGATCACCGAGATTGGCGGCGGTCTTAACTTCGAGCGGAAGCTGTTTTTGAGACTGATGGATGCGATCCTGGCGGGGGAAGTGGCATGCGTCGTGCTGGCCCATCCAGACCGACTCGCCCGCTTTGGGTATCAGCTGCTGCTTCATCTGTGCCGCACGCATCAATGCAAGCTCGTGGTCATGAATACGGAAACGCTCTCACCTCTCGAAGAGTTGGTCCAGGATCTCATCACGATTACGCAGTGCTTTTCCAGTCGACTGGACGGCTTGCGGAACTACCGTAAAGCATTACAGAAAGCCATCAAGGATGATCAAAGCGCACAAGATCAGGCTTCATCCAACGCCTGAACAAGCCAACTACTTTGCGCGCGCTGCTGGCACTGCTCGCTTTACCTTTAACTGGGCACGAGCCGAGTGGCAGCGACAGTACGAGGCTGGTGGCAAACCGTCGGTCAAGGCGCGGAAGTCGCAATTCAACGCCATTCGTCGTGCTCAGTTTCCCTGGACGTATGAGACGACGAAATGTGCGATTGAAGGGGCTTTCATGGATGTGGCCGTTGCCTTCAAACACTTCTTCCAGGGCCGTCAAGACGGGCGCAAGACAGGTTATCCACAGTTCAAAAGCAAGAAACGCTCACGGCAGTCCTTCTATCTGGCCAATGATAAGTTCACGGTGGGCGATCACTGGATCATCGTGCCGAAGTTGGGGCGCGTCAACATGGCCGAAAAACTCCGCTTCTCTGGTAAAATTCTCTCGGCTCGCATCTCCAAGACGGCAGACTGGTGGTTTGTCTCGATTAGCGTTGAAATGCCCGACGCTGTGCCAGAAGACCATGGTCCCCCTGTTGGCATCGATGTCGGACTCAATCGGCTCGCAACGCTCTCAGACGGACGGCGATACGAAAACCAAAGACCGCTGCGCCATCTGTTAAAGAAGCTACGTCGATTGAACAAAGAGCTGGCACGACGCACCAAGGGCGGCAAAAACTGGCAGAAGACGAAAAGCAAGCTGGGCCGGTTGCATTACCGTATTGCCTGCCTGCGTGCTGATCTGCTGCACAAACTGACCACGGAGGTGGCCAAAACCAGCGGGCTGGTTGCCGTCGAGGATCTGCATGTCAAGGGACTGCTCCAGAATCGGTGCCTGTCGCGCTCGTTCTCAGATGCGGCGTTAGGCACCCTTGTGGACCTGCTCGAAAGCAAAGTGCCACGCGCAGGGGGAGCGCTGATCAAAGTGGGACGCTTCTATCCATCGAGCCAGTTGTGTCACCAGTGTGGTTCACGTCGGGCCGATCTCACCCTGGATGAGCGTACCTACGTGTGCGCAAACCCGGTGTGTGGCTACGTGGGCGACCGCGACGAGAACGCCAGTCACAACATTTTGCAGGAGGCCCTTCGCCTTGTCGGGCCGTAACCGACGAGGTGGTGCCGGTAGTGGCTATGACGGCACCCAAATCGCCCGGGGACTTGAGGTAAGACCAAAAGGGCGCAAGCTTTGAGGCACTTGGGGATGAGCCAGGAACAACCAATCGCGTACAAAGGTGTATTTCTGCGTACAAGAAAGGTAGCAGGGGATCATGCTGGAGAGACAGCTTAAGGCGTACGTGCGCCACCAGCCACGCGTCGCTATCATTGATCTGCACGGGGATATTGATGTCCAGGCAATCCGGCTATGATTTTGATGCAATCGTCATTGGTGCCGGGCCAAATGGCCTGGCATCAGCGATTACAATGGCGCGCGCCGGTCGATCCGTCCTCGTTTACGAGGCGAAAGAGACCGTTGGAGGAGGATGCCGCTCGGCTGAACTGACGCTGCCGGGCTTCATCCACGATGTCTGCTCGTCGGTTCACCCATTGGGTGCCGGCTCTCCTTTCTTTCGCAGCGTGCCACTTGCGCAGCACGGGCTGGAATGGATTCATCCACCGGCACCGCTTGCGCATCCCTTCGATGATGGCACGGCGGTTCTACTTGAACGCTCGATTGAGGCAACCGGGGCAACGTTGGGAGACGATGCCGGGGCCTACCGGAAACTCATGGAGCCACTCTGCGAAGACTGGTATAAAACCGTGAATTTCCTGCTTGGACCGCTGCGGCCACCTCGTCATCCGTTCGCGGCGGCTCGCTTCGGTCTGCGTGCACTTTCTTCAGCATGCAACCTGGCGCAGAGCCGGTTTCGAGGAGAACGCGCTCGTGCACTTTTTGCAGGGCTGGCAGCACACGCCATGCAGCCACTGGAGCATCCCATTACAGCCTCATTTGGCCTGGTGCTTGGCATCCTGGGGCATGTCGTTGGCTGGCCGCTCCCGCGCGGCGGTTCTCAGAGGATCTCCGATGCGATGACCAGCTATCTACGCTCGTTCGGAGGCGAAATCGTCACAGGTGTTGAGGTCAAATCTTTCGACATGCTGCCTCCTGCTCGCGCCATACTCTGTGATGTGACCCCGCGCCAGCTCCTGCGCATAGCCGGGAATCGTTTGCCTGCCAGTTACCAGGGAAAACTTGCGCGCTATCGCTACGGTCCCGGCGTATTCAAGATCGATTTTGCCCTCGATGGACCGGTTCCCTGGAAAGCCGGAGCATGCGCGCGAGCAGGAACCGCGCACCTGGGCGGCACATTGGAGGAGATCGCGGCCGGTGAGAGGGCAGTATGGAGAGGAGAGCATCCCGAAAGGCCTTTCGTGCTGGTTACGCAACCAGGCCTGTTCGATGCATCGCGCGCGCCCGCGGGCAAACACACGCTCTGGGCCTACTGCCACGTGCCTTCCGGATCAACGTTCGATATGACAACGCGCATCGAGTCCCAGATAGAACGTTTTGCCCCCGGTTTTCGCGAACGCATCCTCGCTCGCTCGATAAAAACTCCGCTTGACCTTGAACACTACAACGCCAACTACATTGGCGGCGATATCAACGGTGGGGTTCAGGATGTATGGCAGCTCTACACACGGCCAACGATCTCGCTGAACCCCTATGCAACAGCCGCCAAAGGTGTCTATCTCTGCTCATCTTCGACCCCGCCTGGGGGCGGTGTGCATGGCATGTGTGGGTACCATGCCGCGCGAGCTGCCCTGGCCGCCAGATTTTAGCCAACGCGCCTTCTCTCGTGAAGGACGAACTGAAGACGACTAACAACATCGCATACATCTGCCATTATCATGTAGTGTTTTGTCCCAAGTATCGGCGCAAGGTGTTGGTTGCACCGATAGATGAGCGATTGAAAACTCTCATTAGGGAAACGATTGAGACAGGGGGACAAGAGTTCATTGAGTTGGAAATCATGCCCGATCATGTGCATCTGCTGGTCGGATGTGACCCGCAATTCGGTATCCATCGGCTCGTCAAGTACATCAAGGGCACAAGTAGCCGCTCTCTGCGTCAGGAGTTCCCACAACTCAAGCGCAAGTTGCCGAGCTTGTGGACAAACAGTTATTTTGTGGCTACAGTCGGAGGCGTCACCCTGGAAACGCTCAAACGCTATGTAGAAGGACAGAAGAACCGATGAGAAAAGCCTATAAGTTTCGGCTCTACCCCACGAAGAAGAGTGTGCCTCTCGAAAATCGGCTCCATCAAGATCACCTTGCATCGTCCACTTCCAGGCACCATCAAAACCTGTACCATCAAGTATGAGGCGGGCCAATGGTATGCCATCTTCTCTTGCCAAGGAGAGCAACCCCAACCCTTGCCAGTGGGAAAGAGTGAGGTCGGCATTGACCTGGGTGTGACGCACTTTGCAGCCTTGTCTGATGGAACATTCATCGAGTCACCGCGCTACTTTCGCCATGCACAAAAGAAGTTGGAGAAGCTCCACCAAGCCTTCTCCAGAAAGAAGCGCGGTTCTCATCGGCGTGAGAAAGCCCGCAAAGCCATAGCAAAGGCACATCGTAAGATTGCCAATCAGCGACGGGACTTCCACCACAAGTATGCCAAGCAACTCGTCAAGCAGCATCAAACGATCGTGTTTGAAGAGCTTGAGATCACCAATAGCAGCAAGCGTGCCAAGCCCAAACAGGATGAGCATGGAACGTATCTTCCCAATGGGGCAGCGGCAAAGTCAGGACGGAACAAGAGCATCCTGGATGCAGGATGGGGACACTTCCAACAGATCGTCTCTCACAAGGCAGCATGCGCCGGTAGAGCCGTCTTGTTCGTGAACCCTCACTATACCTCCCAGGTCTGCTCATCATGTGGCACCGTTCGGAAGAAACCCCTGGATGAACGCTGGCACTCCTGTGAGTGTGGCTGTGAACTCGACAGGGATACGAATGCGGCCATCAACATTCTTCGGCTGGGAAGCAGCCAACGTGGGGCAACCCGCGTAGAAGCCCCTTGTCTTTAGACAGGGGTACTTCACCTGTTCTGGCTACCCGCCAGTTACCACTCTACAAGCTTCCAGATTTCGCGCTGTAGCGTCCCTGCCTCCTCGCCGGGTCGTCCGACCAGAATAGAACGGGGCAGGCCCCCGGTACAAAAGGTAGAGGTGCGTGCTTTTCGACCTGAATGCTCCTGTATATCATATACCATTTCCGCTCCTACGCTGGCAGTGACACTCCGCAGCCGCTAAAGCGGCGCGGCTTCTCGCTCTTGCGAACGAGCTACGCGGGTCTGCGGCCCAAACCGCAGGCCCGTGGGCGGTGCCATGACGCCAACTACTGGGAATTGACCCAGATACTTTCTTCTGATGTTGATGCTCCCCACTCCATCGCGGTGATACGTCCAGCCACACTTCGGGCAACGGAACACCCGCCCGGCCACCTTGCTCCGCACGTACTGACAGTGCGGGCAGGTTCGACTGGTGTAGGACTCTTCCTGCAAGAAGACCTCCATCCCAAGCCGTTCTGCCTTATAGGTGAGTTTGAAGCGCACGCTCCCATGCGACCACTGGTGAATCTTCTGGTTGTTCTTAGAGCCAACATCCTTGCCTTGCCGAATATCGCGCACATCGCCAATCACGAGCGTTTGGACGCCTGTTTCATGCAGCGTCGTTATCAAGTGCGTCGTCTGCTTGTGCTCGATCTCGTTAATCTGCTGTTTGATCTTCTTGAGTTGTTTCTTCTTGGAACCGATGACCCGCTTGCGCCGCTTGCTGCCCTTCTTCATGTGCCCATCGATGCGGCTGTTGAGAGTCGCTTGCAACTTATTGCGGTACTGCACTTTGGAACGCAAGAGCCGCCCGTTGAGGATATGGGTCTGGGTGCCATCATGACTGACCGCCATATGGATTTCCCCAAGATCAATCCCGGCCACTTTCCCGACAGGGAAGGGGCCGTACAACGGCTCCTGCTTGTAGGTCGCAATCGCCTCGTACTGTGTGCCTGTCCAGTGAATCACGACCGTTTGTGGGGTTTCCCACGGCCATACGAGTACGAGAGGGGCATTGCCTTTGCCGTTGGAGAGGGTAAGCACTCCGTCCTTGTGGCGCATGGCACTCGCCTTGTACTCAATACGAAAGTACCGCTTGCGCTTGTGCGGGGGTTTGGCGTCTGGGTCGCCTGCTTTCTTTCGCTCTCGCCAACTCTTGAGGGAAGCGAAGAAGGCTTGCACGCAGGCATCGGCGGTATGGGCATGGAGGTTGGGGCTGGGATGCCAGCGCATCAGGTGTTTGGGCTTGAGCCAGATGCCCTGCTTGCGCACCGTGCGCCAGAAGGAGACCAACGTCTGGCTGTAGAGCCTGCCGCATTCGCGGGCCAGTTCATCCAATTGGTCGGTCTTGCCGATAGAGACCCGTCGTACCTGATAGTTCTTCATAGCTATGTATTCTTTTTCTCTGCCGCAAAAGCGGGAATGGGGACGCGGCTCAAGCCAGCACACACCTCACCACTGCCATTCAAATGGCGTGGCTTGCGGCGGGCTAAAGCTCCATTCTGTCAGCTACGGATCACGTCGTGCAAGTCGCGACCAAGGTCCTTGAGCAGCACCATCGCCGCGTTTCGACCGGGCCCGCCGGTGACAGATCCGCCTGGATGCGTGGTGGCCCCGGTCTGGTAGAGGCCAGGAATGGGCATGCGGTGCTGGGCATAGCCCGGAACAGGCCGCAGCGTTTCAGACTGAGAAGGACTCATATCACCACCGTGGCAGCTTCCGTGCCAGTTGTGCCGGTTGTAGCGTTCCAGGTCGAGAGGACTGCGAATCTCAGTGGCAAGTATCTTCTCATCTGTCAGGTTGGGCGCGTACTTGCGCAACTCGGCCAGATTGTTGGCAGCCACCTCCTCCTTGATCTCATCCCACCTCTCGGCTCCCTCGCGCAGCGAGTAAGGTTGCAAATTGATTACCTTGATCATGTGCTTGCCCTCGGGAACGCGTGTGGCATCCTCTACCGATGGGGTCAACACGAGCAGCACCGGCGAGTCGGTAGCTACGATACCGTGGTTGAAGTCGCTTTCCACGCGCAGTTGGCGCTCCGCCGTTTGAGCCACGCCCGCTCCCACTACCGATAGCGTCCCCCCATCGACCGAGAACTTCGGCGGCTCGGTCGTAGCATAGTGAGCCACGAACATCGTGCGCCCGGCCTTGTAGGTGTCCACGCAGTACAGGAAGGAATCGCCCCAGGTCTCTGCCGGAGCCATGTTCACCAGCTGTTTGACGTGGATAGAGGAAACTACTGCGCGGCGCGCTCGAAACTGTTCGCCGGACTCGGTCTCGACACCCACGCAGCGCCCACCCTCCAGGATCAGCCGGTTCACCGGCTTATTTGTGAGGATAGTTCCTCCCTGCGCTTCCACGATGCGGCACAGCGCCAGGGGAAGACTGCCGGAGCCGCCTCTTGGGATCGCCCATCCGTTGCGCTGGCGGCCCGCCACGAAAGAGTAGGCGAGCGTACCGGTGCCGGCCGCTCGGCTGGCTGCACCGTTCCCTCGGCGAACCATACCATCCAGGACTTGACGTGCCAGTCCTCGAAGGCGGCGTCGATGATGTCCCAGGCTGAGAGCGCCTGGCGGCGCATCCAGATGGCTCCCTGGGGATGTGCCGCCAGTTCCAGGGCGAGCGACGGGTCCCATCCGGCGGGAGTGTAGCGTATCTTGGTCAGTCACCCCATCCCTTTCAGGAGGGGCTTGCATCAGGACTCCCATCGCAATTCTGCATATCTCGCCAAACGAGCAAGACGTGCAGCTTTGAGTTCATCGTCCGACGCATCCAGGCCAAGTTCAGACCCTGGGGCAACTGACAAGTGCCCCGTTCGCACCCAGTCCTGCCGGGTGAGAAACGTGCGCATCGCGAGATTGCGCGCACCGACCAGATCGGCATGAAGCGTATAAGGGCGACCCATCTGTAAGCGGTACACACACAGCTTGTTCTGACAGATGAAGTGCAAGCCGTTTCCGGGGCGGTTCTGCTTGCTGGTGTAGCCGCACAGGGGACAGGCCTGACTGGTATACTGCGCATCCACCTTGATGGCAAGTGATCCTGCAAGCGCGGCCTTGTAGGTCAGCGTGCTGTGCAGTTCGCCAAAGGCCCACTGCGAGGCATGCCGATTGGCCCTGCGTGCTTTGGGGGAGACAGGTTCGGTGCCTTTTCCGTGCTTCTTGCGCCGTCTCCTGCGCCGTTTGGTCCGCTCACGAATGCCGGTGAGTTCTTCCAGGCCGATCAAAGTGTGTGGGTGCGCCTGGACAATCGATTTCGCGATGCTGTGATTGACTTGCAGTTTCAACCGTCTCTCTCGCCCGCCAAGCGCGATCACGCGTCTCGTAGCGGAACGAGTGCCTTTCTTCTGCAAGCGTTTCCTGAGCCGGGCGTAGTGGTCAGCACGCGCCCGCACTCGTTTGCCTGGGTAAAAGTGATTCTGGTTCTTGGTGGTCGCGGTGGTCGCCAGGTAGCGCATACCGACATCGACCCCTGCCACAGCGGGAAGCGTTTCAGGGGTGGGGTCAGGCAGATCGAGTTCTAGCGAGACCAGCAGGTAAAACTGCTTGTGAGTTTTGTCGTACCAGAGTTTGCCCCCGCCAATGGCTGCGCCGTGTTGGATGAGTGCCACATGCCGATCGTAGCCCTGGTAAGGAAGGATGATCCGTCCCTGGAGGGTCAGGACACTCACCTGCTGTCCTGTTTTGAACGTATAGTCATAGCCGTAGTTGTAGGTCAGGGTGGGCGAGATGTACTTGGGCGGCTCGTCCAGTCCCTTATACCGTTTCTTGGTGTGCCCTGCTTTGCGATGAACGAGGTTCTGCTTGAGCTTCGTCCACAACCCCTTATACGTTGCAGCAACTTGACGAGGCACATTGCACGCCATTTGAGACGGTAGCTGAAAGAGAGCACGGATCTCTCGATACGTTCCCTGTTGTAAGCGTTCAGCATTAGAGAGCTTGCCATGCTCGAAGGCATAGCGACTGACGTAGTTGAGCGCATCACGGTAGGCCAGTTGGGTCTGCCGAAGCGCCTGCTGCTGCTCAGGGGTCGCGATCAGTTTCAGTTTAGCGGTAATGACCTGCTTCATCGCGCCTCCCTCCCCTTGTGCCTCGCCGGGACGAGGGCATAGCCCACCTCCACCAGGGAGACGATTTCGATACCAAAGGGGCGCAGTTTGAGCCGTATGCGGGAGAGCACGTTGCGCATGGGGCGCATGAGCGCATCCCACTCTCCGCTCTCCCGCGCCTCATACGCCTGCTGCCGCATGCGCTCGATGACCCGCTCAGAGACACGCGTGCTGGTAAAGTGGGAGAGCCTCACCTCGTAGGGGCAGTAGTGTGGGTACTGCTCCACGATGGCCAGCACCAGCGCCATCTCGATTGGCGTGAACCACTGCACGTGTTGTAAGCATGGCACGCCCTCCGCATCGGCGTAGAGGCATGCCACCAGACCGAGATCGGGCTGGAGCGCCAGCCGGTGCGCCTCTGGCAAGAGGCCCACCAGATCCAGATAGTGTATCTCCGGGTCATCGGGCAGGGTGGGTTCTGCTGGCGGCGGCATCACGTCCAGTCCTTTCATCGACGCTCTCCTCGTGTGTGCCTGGTGTCCTTGCCTTACACCGGGCGATAGAGCACCAGCACCCGGATACGCTGGGGGTTAGTGGGCAGGGTGCCGGTACTCATCGCCACTTCTGTCACACCGGGCTGATGCAGTAAGAGGGCAGTCGCCTGCTGCCGACTCTTGCCAGCAATCAGGCTGGACAGGTGCTGCAGCTCTGCCTCGGTAAACTGGTAGGCCCACACGCCTGTTCCCTGCGCGGTCAGGGTGAGCGTGCCCTGCGGTGACTGGGGTGCCTGCCGGACCGTCACCAGGAGATCACCCAGCAGCGTGTAGCCCGCTCCTAACTCGACGTGCGCTTGTGCGGTCATGTGCTGCACGAGTGCGGTCTGCACCGCTTGCTGGTCGTAGGCCACGCCCATACAGGAATCGCTCACGGTGACGGTGAGGGTGTGCGCCTCCAGACCGACTGGCGTGCTACTCGTGACGTGTGGGGTACAGCCGACCGGGGTGACCAGAGCTTCCGTTGGAGTGAGTTGCGTAGCATAGGCTGCCTGCACGCTCTGATCGAGCGCGGTGGTGAGGGTGGCGACGGTGCTGTCCAGAGCGTGCTGGCTCACCATCGGGTAGCTGCGCGCGTCCTGTCCACCGGTAAAGGGGACGCGGTTGCGCACCAGCACGTACTGGCGACAACAGGGTCCATTGAGGTCACCCGCCGCGATGTTGCCTGCTGGTCCCACCTGCACGGCCTGGGCAGCAACGGTGGTTTGCCCAACGGCGGGTAACTGCGCAGGCGGGATCACGGCATCCTGCTCGGTCACGATCTGGACGCCATCACTGCCGGTGAGTAAGGTGCCAGCCGCGATGGTTTGGGGGCTGAGCGCAGCATTGTAGAACGTGACCTGCCCGTGCGCCGCCTGGGCCGCCTGATGGCCGATGCCGGTGGTCGGGATCGTCCTGGCCTGGGCGAGGGTGAGCAAGGAGAGTATGCGCCCGGCAATGGTGGGGCCGCTCAGGTGGGTGCTGGTCCCCGCTGTCAGGAGAGTGAGGCTCTCGCTCGTGCTGAGGGTGGTTTGTGCCGGGATGATCGTCACCGAGGCGCTGGGGGTGAAGATGACGCTGCTCAGCAATGCCGTGAGCGCCAGCAGACACGCCAGGCCACCCCCCACGAGCGCGAACATGCGGCGTCGTGTCCGTGGGTGTGCTCGGCCTGGAGGCATACTGGCCTCTTCGTCTCGCTCGTCATCCAGACCCTGCGGCGGGATCACGCCCTCCACCACGATCGTGTCGATCGGTGCGTCAGGCGGGGGCGTTTTGTCCTGTGCCTGTTGCTGCTGGTGCATCCACCACAGCAGCAACAGGTAGAGTTGCACGTCAAAGGGCGAAAGCGTGGCGAGTGCCGTGTCCTGTGGCCCAGTGGGTGCGGGGGTCTCGGCAGGCGTGAGCGGTGCGGCGTCCGGTGTATCGGGCGTTGGCTGCTGCGAGGGTGCCTCATGTGCCGCCTTCGTCACGGACGTGCGAAAGGTGATCGGTCGGTCGCTCTTGCTGCGACGGGGGCGATAGTGATACATCGGTGGGATCTCCTTTCCGTTGCGGTTGCTACAGCGAGCCGACTTCGCCCGGACGAGGCGGGCGGAAGCTGCCATGATCGTTATCGAAGATGATCGAACTGCCTGCGATGGTGATCAGCATATCGAGCAGGCCATCCCCGTTCACATCGCGGAAGCTGAGCGTAACCGGGGGCAGGTCTTGCCCTGGCCCCAGCAAGGTGGGACCGTTGTAGATTTTAGCTTTGGAGGCATCACCCCCAGGCAGCTCGATCACTACCACGTGGCGATCCAGGTTGATCGCGATGAAGTGGCTGGGATGCGCTGGGGAATCGTCATGCCCAACCACCGCATCTATTTGGAACGTGCGCGGGCGTCCGTAATGCCAGTCATCCTGGGTGGTCTGCCATTATGATGAGAGCGCGCTGAAGGCCAGCCAGCCAATCATCACGATAAACATGGCCAGGCCGACGAACGCCAGCCAGTGGAAGCGCACCCGCCATGCGCGCCTGGGGACTGCTGTGGTCGCATCGGGACCCAGCACGGCAGGCAGGGGGCGTCCACTCCTGCTGGGAGTCATGATACTCCTGGTGGTGGGAGGCGCGCTGGCACGTGGGGGAATGGCATAGCGGCGTGCGCTGGTCGGCAGACGGCCCGGCCATCCCTCCTCCTGTCCGTCCAACTCCTCGTCCTCGATGGCGTCAGAGGTGGTAGGGGTCAGGGACGACGCACGTCGGGTCTGGCGTCCTGCTGTCGTGCGTGATGCAGAGGTGTACTGGCTCATGGCCTCTCCTCCTCCTCACGGCTCGGCTGGTGCTGGCTGCGCCAGTCGGCGATCTCGGCACGCACTTCATCGGTGAGCTTCCACAGGCGTTCTTGCTGGGCGCGGGCCGCGCGGGACATACGACGCACCTCGTCCAGGTCCTCGGCTGTGAGTTCATCGGGCGTAAGGGTATCGAGGGCGCAGGCGGCGCGGCTCCAATGATGGGTGGCGTCTTGGAGGGCGCGACCTGTTTGATTGTACCAGTAGTCGGTGTCTTTGGGGTAGCGGCCCTGCTGCTGCTTCCAGGCCAGGGTAAAGTAGCGTAGGGCTTTGGTCTCATGCGAGATCGCGAAAAAGGCGTGTCCCACCGCCGTGAGCGCAGGCACACGCTGCTCGGCATGCTGGGCAAAGCTCGCCCAATCGTAGATCGGTTCACAGAGCGGCATCCAGTAGGTACTGAGTTTGCTCTGAGCAGCAGGATCAGAGGTGTGAACGGGAGACGGTACACCCGTCGTGGTGATGGGGGGGAGTTCTAAGCGCATCGTCCATGCTCCTTTGTGTGTCTATGCGGGACGACGCGACTAGAGTTGCTGACCCAGGATGAGGCGGGTGGCCTCCTCCAAGGTCAGCAGTCCATTGGTCACCTGTTGGGCTACTTCTGCCCACAAGTCCTGATCGGTATGGCAGTCACAGCAGGGGTCGATGCTACAAAACGGGTTCTTTGGGGCGTGGATGAGGTCGTCTTCCATCAGGACGACCAGGGGTTGTGGTTGATCTTGCATCGTGCTTCCTCCAAGACTTTCGCCCGGCCTCACGATGCGCTATAATGCTCGTGAGAACCAGGGGTGTTAATAGGCTGTTGGTTCTCAAAGGCTTACTTGGCATCTGAACCATGCCAAGTAAGCACCGCGTTATATAGCCGCATTACAGTGATACGCTACGAAGACGCGCTACCTATACAACTTTACATCCGAGCAACCTACAAGATTACTAATGTTTACCACTTTCTACCTTGACAAATTCGCTTTCCTACAAAATCCTGTTAAAACACGAACTCTGTCTACAATCCTCGGATACTGTAGTGTTATCGTGATGTTCTAAGTATATCACGTTTTTTCGAGATTTTCAAGACTTCGATGCTCTTACAAGTCTCATATTTTAATTTACGTATCCATTGGCGTATTCAGGACACTATTGACTAACCAAGCTTTGCATGATATCTTCCTCAGTATCAAGACAATGAGGAGGTTTCATAGATACTATGGCTTCAGACGAGCCAATCGACGCAGAGGAAGCAGCTAAAATGCTTGGTGTTACAGCTCGGACGGTTACTAGGTTGGCTGAGAGGGGGGAAATACCGGGTTTCCGCGTCGGGAGACTATGGAAATTCCGACGAAGAGATATCCAAGAGTATATCGAGCGGCAAATTCGGCGCCCTCCAGATAAGCCAATAGACGATCAGTGAGCAGGAGGATTTTTTCATGCTCAAGCGGCTAAAATGGGCAAAGAAGCAATACCAGATATACGCACTTATCGATCCAAGAGATAACGCCATACGATATGTCGGCCTAAGCGATGATGTAAAGGTCAGGCAGTATCATCATACCCGTGGCTACGCCGGTAATGTACAAGAGCAACGCTGGATTGAAGAATTACAGCGAGACGGTTTATCTCCTGTCCTCCAAGTCTTGGAGATTATCGATACGGGCGACGATAGGTATGCTCTTGCCAGAGAGCGAGAAGAATACTGGATCTCCGAAATGAAACGCTTGGGTTGCCCACTGCTGAATGTATTTGGATTTCGCCGTCCTTATGCTTCTACAGGGAGTGAAGCTTTTTTCGCGTTGATACATTTAGAGCGAGACGCAGCGGTTCACGCCAACTGCCTATCGACGCCGAAGCCGCTCCTGCGCTGCTATCAACCGTTTTATGTTTGGCGATGCCACCCGGCTTAATCCCAGTTTAGCCGTGCCAATTTGAAAAAAGCTTCACTCCCTGAAGCTACTGGTTGTGTCCCATTTCTGATAAGCAGTCATGAGAGAATGCCGAAGACCCTGCTTAGGATAGACGATTATCAGAAAAGCAACAGAAAATGCGCCTCGCTTACTTCAAGCAGTGCAATCTATGAGGATGCGCCCAAATACCTGGTTGCGACGTATGGCTTCAAGGGCTTCTTCAGCCTGTTCCAGTGGAAATGATGCGCCAATAATTGGTTTGACTTTTCCGTCGCGTACGAGTTCTAACGAACGGGCGATCTCGGCGCGCGTGGCATACCTTGTTCCCAGAATGCTGATCTCCTTGTTTACCAGGTACATAGGGGCAGCCGAAATTACGGCGTTTTTGTCGGAGCGCAGGCCCGGCATTGCCCCGGCAATGACAAAAGTTCCACCGCGCCCCAGGGCCGCTAAGCCCTTGCCAGTTGTTTCGGGAGAACCAACGAAATCGATGCAGGCATCAAGCTGACCATCTGCCGCCTGCACGAGGTTTGTCTGCCAGGATTCCGACGAGGCATCAACGACAGCGTCGAGAGCAAAATCCTGTAAACGACGGAGTTTCTCTGCATCGCGCTCGACGGCAATCACAAAGGCGCCGAAAGCCTTTGCCATCTGGAGCATATGGATACCGACGCCTCCACCAGCGCCGATCACCGCGACCCGTTGGCCAGCGACGATGCGCACCCGCTCGCGCGCTATGTGGTAAGGAGTTGCCACCGCGTCGGCGATAACGCCAGCTACGCGCAAGACGACGCCTTCAGGAATACGCACTAGGTTACGGGCAGGCACGACCACGTATTCAGCAAAGGCGCCATCTATCTTCGCCCCAATATTGCCCTTGTTGTTGATACACAGCGTCTCCCGTCCAGAGGCACACATAACACAGTTGCCACAGAAGAGGTAAAACGAGCCGGTGACCGGGTCGCCCTCACGCCAACCCTCAACCCCGGCTCCAGTCACTGCAACGGTCCCAGAATACTCGTGTCCCAGGATGCGCGGCGTCGACCCACCCAGATGCCCCAGGCGGATACTTTCAAGGGTCAGGCCAGCGCCACATGCTATGACACGCACCAGCACCTCGCCTGATCCCGGCTCAGGCACTGTTCTGATCAAAGGCTTGAGCGTTCCCCCGAACTCTTCAAGTACCATTGCTCGCATCTGCATGGTGTTGACTCCTTCTTCAAATTAGCAGTAACAGGAAATGCGTGGTCGAGCAGGTATCGTGCAGGAATCCGGGCAGCGTTAGTTCCTCGGTCATGGTATTGCCGCCGATGACGGGCCGGGCCTCCAGAACCAGGCAGGAGAATCCCGCCTTCCCTAAATAGGCAGCCGTGATCAGGCTATTGTGGCCCGCACCGGCAATGACGATATCAAATTGTTCTGCCATTTCTGTCTCCTTTCAGTGAATAAGTGCCTCCTGCCGGGCGGCCTGCATCAAAGTCCAGATTTTCTCCGGCTTGAGCGGCATATCGATTGTTTTAATACCAAGAGGAGAGAGCGCGTCCAGCACGGCATTGACGATAGCCGGTGGGCCGCCTATGCAGCCCGACTCACCGGCTCCTTTTGCGCCCAGCGGATTGTAGGGCGAAGCAGTCTCAATAAAATCAGTGACAAATTCCGGTACCATCGCGGCATTCGGCAAGGCGTAATCCATCAAGGTCCCACTGAGCAATTGACCTTCCTGGTCATAGAGCACTTCTTCATACAGCGCCTGGCCAATCCCCTGCGCAAGTCCGCCGTGTACCTGGCTCTCCACCAGGTAGTGATTGACTATTCGCCCACAGTCATCCACCGCCACATATTTGAGCACCTGTACCTCGCCGGTATGCGGATCTATCTCGACTACGGCAAGATGCGTGCCGGAAGAATAGGTCGCGCCGGGCGAGCTAAAATCGCGCCAGGCGGCCAGGCCTTCGATAGGCGCGCCATTCGCGGGATTGGGAGACTCCCGCACAATCAGGTCGGGCTGCTCCTCCACCATGCGAGCAAGCTCGCCCAGCTCTATCGCGCGCGCCGAGACGCCTCGCACCATTACCTGGCCATCCTCCATTACAAGGTCGGCGGGCGCAGCCTCCAGCACATGCGCGGCAAGCTGCAAGGCTTTTTCTTTGACAGCTTCCGCTGCCAGCAGCACGGCGGACCCGGCTACCTGCGTGACCCGGCTGCCAAATGTGCCGGCGCTGTAGCCAGGGAGGTTGCTATCATTCATGCGAACCTCTACTTTAGTTGCCGGCAAATGTAGGGCAGTCGCCGCAATTTGCGCGAAGGCGGTGAAGTGACCCTGGCCGTTGTGGGAGACGCCGCTCTGCACCAGGGCAGTACCATCGCGGCGAATACGCACCGTCGCTGCTTCACGCGGCGCACCGGTCATAGGGACAGCATCACCCGATAACTCGATAAAAGAAGCAAGGCCGATCCCCAGCAGCCTGTTGTTAGCGCGGTACTCACGCTGTTTCGCGCGCCAGCCCGCGTAATCGGCCAATTCCAGCGCGCGGTCCAGGGCGGCCTGGTAATTGCTGCTATCGTACACGATGCCGGTCACTGTTTTATAGGGGGATGTTTGCGGACGAATAAAATTGCGGCGGCGTACCTCTGCCGGGTCGAGGCCGAGTTTATGGGCGATGCAATCCATTGTGCGTTCCAGGATGTAGGCAGCTTCGGGTCGCCCCGCGCCACGATAGGGAGCAGTCGTCGCCTTATTAGTGAAAACGCCCGTCATCTTGCTCTCTATAGCCTGCACCTGGTAGGGGCCGCAAAGCATTGACGGCGTGCGGTTGGGTACCATGGCGGTCGCGAAAGCCAGGTACGCCCCAAGATCGGCTATTGAGTTCACTTTCAAGCCGAGCAGCCTGCCGTCATCCTGAACGGCAGCCTCGATGTAGTTGACCTGGCCGCGTCCCTGCGATTGGGCCTGCAAATTTTCGCTGCGCTGCTCGATCCATTTGACCGGACGACCATATTTCATCGCCAGGAGCGCGGCGATAATCTCCTCGCCTAAAAAATTGTTTTTAGCGCCAAAAGCGCCGCCTACTTCCGCATTGTGTACCGAAATGCGAGCGCGATCCAGACCCAGGAACCTGGCCAGCGTGTCTCGCGCCCGGAAGACCGCTTGAGACGACACCCAGGCCGAAAGCACTCCGGTGGACGGGTCGAAATCGAACATACAGGCACGCGGCTCGAGTGAACTTGGCGCGAGTCGCTGGTTAACGACGCGCAGGCGGACGACACGATGCGCGTTCTCAAAAGCGGCCCTAACATTCCCCCAGGCTGCTTCTTGTACGAAAGCGGTGTTGGAGCTAACCCCTTCATAGAGGAGCGGTGCGCCCGGCTCAAGGGCTGCCTCCGGGTCGACCACAGCAGGCAGCAGTTCGTATTCTACCTCCACCAGGTCACGAACATCCATAAGCCGCTATAACCCCTGGCTGTGAACGTGCGGCGTCGAGTTGGATACTGTCAATATCGGCGTGGGCATAGGGGCTGCGCACAACCACCATATGCAGCACTGGGGGTCGTCCTGGCGGTGACTTCAGATCATCCACGTAGTGTGAGCGGCCAGTAATGAGTACGTAGTCTTCCCTGCGGTGTTCTAAACCGGTCGTTTGAACATGCTCATTCATGTTGCGGCTACTTCTTGTATAGGATGGACAAATGACATGATGGTTAAATGATCATACCATCTGACCTCGATTAAGTCAAGGTTTACGCGAAGACATTTCGGGCTGTGGTTCCTTCATTCACAAACCCTGTCATATCATGTTTTCGAGCTTGACTTATGAAAATCAATTTGGTATGATGATTAAACAATCATGTGATTTGTCCAACCCGTCTCATATTGTACCGGCAAATCATGTGTCCGGGAGCATGCATGTACACTCCAATTCAGTCGATCAAGGTTTTTGAGCAGGTAGCGGTTCAGATTGA
>WNGK01001921.1_pt1 | contig 22420 bp, 17 predicted proteins | sample 5400601 | NCBI WGS metagenome assembly WNGK01 (sample SAMN13153376, study PRJNA577476) | soil metagenome | isolation source: 60 cm soil or saprolite under Garry oak tree replicate 1 | place: USA:California | collected 2016-06-15
CAGCGATCACCAGCGCGGCCATATCATCCGGGCGCACATCCGCCAGCCTGCCTGCGTAACGCCCAATGGGGGTGCGTACTGCTGAGAGAATAACCGCTTCCTGCATGGTATTATTTTCCCCTTTTTTGGCTGTCTTTCTAACGAACCTCAACACCCTCGCCCGGCTTCTTTCCTGAAACGAGGCGTTTTACCTGTTCACGTACATTCAGATTTTTTCACGTACATTCAATCGTTAAGCTGTCAAATACGCTGTCAATTTGGGAGGAACTGAACCGGCTTCGTGCGCGTGCTCTTCCCTATTATGTTACACACTCCAGCTCGATGCAAGTCTCGGAATCGGTGTGCATGCATGATCCACTACGACATGGCGCAGCAACCGTTCTGTAAAAAAGTTGACTCGAAAGTTGTTCAGAAGACACTGAGGCAGAGCCACATCAGTATTACCTTTGAGTATCTATGTCCATGTGCTTCCAGGAATGCGCAAAGAAGCAATGAATAAGATGGATAATTGGCAGGGGGATGATGAAGAGAACGATTCCAAAGGTGAGGAGAACAACGCTGACAAAAATGTGAATGCAGAGACTTTTGAAGAGAACGGCTGTCAATCAGGCTGTCATCACCATATGATGCATTACCTAAAGCAGCTTAGGAGGCCGCTTTAGTACGATAGAAAGTTGAAATACAGAGTCTCATTCTTCTAGGAACGTGCCCAAAACTGACTCAATCCGTCTCTCTGTCCACTTTTACATCGGGAATGAATTGATGAGTACGACAGAAAAAGTTGTAATCTTCCGCGTTTCACGTCATGTCATCGCTCTCCATGCTCATTCTATGGGGATTTAACTATTTCCACGACTTCGCCAGCAACCTACAGACAGCAGTTTTGACAGTAGATTAGTGTAACTTTCGCATGAAAGGCTTTGGGTGCGACACGGTTGCTTACTGCCGAGGTTCACTAGTACTCGCTCGAGTAAACGATGGCCCGGGAAACAATGAAGCTGCACTTGTAAGCGTGAACACCTCCACTGACATGCTTTATTGTATCTGTTCATTGCGAACGCAACTTGGCGCGAGCAGCACAAAGGGAAGCACGCAATCGTTGCACCTCTTCTTTCTCTGCCGGCCAATCTATTGCCTCAATGTCTAAGCCTTGGGCAGCAAATGCCTCGACAAGTGGCTGTAAATCTGCCGCCTGATCCTTTAGATCACAAATCATTGCACGCTGCTGCTTAGGTGGGAGCTTGAGAACGACATCGACTACTTTCCGCAAACAGCCAACGAGGGATTCCCCTCGTTCGTACTCATCAGCCGGATCATCCGCTTCCTGGTTCACGACGCCCACTTTAATCCCTCGGTAAATTTCTCCGTCCTGGTCGAAGGAAAGGCGGTGAACCCGCTTGTGTCTTCGTGCTATATCCACCGCTTGTGTATAAGCGATAGATCTCAAGTAAGCTCTCACATTAGTAATCTCGCCTTTTTTCATCGCTAGCCAGAGCTTGACTCGAATATTCTGAGCGAGGTCATCGATCTCCAGGTCCGGCTCGCCTGGCAATGTAGTGGAGCGAGGCATATACTTTTTTGCCAGAAATCTGATATAGCTGTCGTAGGACTGCAATGTGATGACTACCTCATCTTCAAAATCAGAAGTAGATCGGCATAGAACTTCGCACTGTTGCATTAATCTCATCCTTTCTTCTTTAAGAATTAGCTGATTCCGGCAATAATTTTTCACTCGATAAAGGGGCAGCGAGACGTCGACCAGCGAAAATCACTCATAGCAGCATGAGTATGTTCTAAGCCCCATGACTTTCTAGAAAGATTACTAGTAATAATACTGATAATTCAAATGATAATATCTGGTAAAAACTCACGAACATTGTGGGAGTGGAATCGGGCAATTATCTTGTCGGACATCCCCAAATTGGGAATGCCATGAAACAAGGGGATGGCAGTTTGGATAGTTCGTTAATCCCAGTCGCAGGTGTCGAACCATACGCCGCGATAATCATTGCGACGATAATTCTCCAGCGCCCTTCTGATGTAGGGGATCACATTCTTTGGGAGCCTGTGTTCGTCGAACCAAGCCAATTCATCACACTTATCGGGCTCTTTATTAACGACTTGACCTGACCAGATTGTTGCGGCCAGAAAGAAATCAATGTGCTCATCTTCTGGTTTTCGGTGCATAATGCCTATCACATCAAGATCTCTCTCGGTTAGATCAATCCCTGCCTCTTCCTGCGCCTCTCTTATCATTGCTGCTTTGACCTGCTCATTATCATTCTTATAGCCGGCAATAACGCTGTAATTGCCATCCTCGTAACCTGTATTAAATCGACGTAGTAAGAGGACCTTGCCTTCATGAAAGAGAAAGAGGTGGACCGTCGCATACAATTTGAATTTGCTTTTTGGCATCAGGCAGACCTTTCTTGCAGGAGAACTTCACAATAGGCCAGGTTGCAATGATGCTGCAATACCCGGACTTCCTGTTTGTAACCTCATGAGACGCAACTACGATGACGATCTCTCTGATTGCTTCAGTACGTGCTAAATTAGGAATATATCGGGCAGAATGACTCTTTCCAGGTATGAAGAGTCAATCATCTATAGTTCAATTTGCAATGATTTTTAGAACGAGCACCCCCACATTATCTATTTTATGTTACATAATAGAATATCTCAAATCTAATTGTTTTTAGTTCACATTGAATAGGTCAGCTTGTAAGCGGCAATGGGTGCCCTTGTGCCCCTAAAATAACGGTTCGACAAATATGACCCAGGAACAGCCGAACAATACAAGATTCTTATCGACGGGAAGTTAGAGGAGCTGCAAGCGGTGCTACTCTTTCTGCTCGGTATTCCAGGAAAGGGCCATTAGCAGAAAAAAACAGGTTACAGAGACGAGTACAGCAACACCAATCTCTATGCCGAGCAGGTAGGATATAAAACTTGATATGGAGGATATCAAGAGACCGCAAACGAAGAAGAGAGCCTTCTGCTTTCGATTCCCTGCACTCAAGGCCCGTGATGGCACTGTGGGAGTGAGCCTGGTGGTTGCAGCTGCCAGCCCTAATGCGGCAACAAAATCCTTGACGCTCTCAAAACGGTTCATCGGATCTTTTTCCAGCGCCCTTAAAATCACCTGCTCAACGCCAGGTGGGATTTCTGGACGCTTAGCCCGTAGTAGGGGAGGAGACGCATGAAGATGTTTCCATGCAATTTCGCCGTAGGTACCGCTGAAGGGGGGTTCTCCGGCCAACCACTCATAAACCACTATACCAAGAGCGTATTGATCGCTTGCAGCGCAGACGCTGCCCTCGAAGCGCTCTGGCGCCATATAGGATGCCGTCCCGACGATTTCATCCAGACCCTGGAAAATTGCCTCATTGAACGCGATTGCGATGCCAAAATCGCACAGCACGATCTCATTCCTCGGGCCGACGAGCATATTCTCCGGCTTGATATCTTGGTGGACGTACCCCCGGTCGTGAATGTACTCTAGAGCCTCTGCGATATCCTGCAGATAGCACAAAATGACACTCAGGGAAAGCCTTGCACCACGAGGATGCTTCATGCGCAATGAACCTCTGGGGAAGTAGCTCATCACGATAAAAGGAGTATTGCCATCCACACCGAAATCTAGTATTCGAACGATATTCCTGTGGTTGAGAGAGGCCATAATCTGTGCCTCTCTCAGGAAGGCGCGCCGACCCGGCTGCTGAGGCTGTTTGCTCATCACTTTGATGACAACGTACCGCTTGAGATAGAGGTGTTGCGCCAGGTAGATATCGGCGAATCCTCCCCGCGCGATTAATTTGCGTAAGACATAATTACCCAGACGCCGATTCAACAATCTTGCCATGTCTTTGCTCCTTCATAGTGCATCGACCTACTGGTCAGATGACAGCTATCGACAACAATGCCGGTAGGAAATAACTAGAGCATCGACTTGTGTTGGACCCGGCTAATCGGATTCCAGCAAATTTCGTAGCAAGGATTGTTCCCTTAAGATAGCTAGCGTATCGGAATCTTTCTGTTTAGCTCTCTCGGATTTCTTTCTAGAAATCTTTCTAGTAAAATTATACATGGTTTGGCATGATTCCGGACGGCGATTTATATTGATTCCTGAGACACCCATCATCGGTTCTTTGAGAAACACATCCAAATATATTTGGATGTGTTTAATACCTGTTTTACTGTTTATATTTTATTATGCATGATCTTTGTATAGGCATTGCTGAAGAATTCAACTTCACCTCCCCACTATAATCCAGCGAATTTTTATGATATACTTCTTACTGGTAACTTTTAACTTTATTCCTCTCGCATGTAAGTTGGTGGAAAGCTAGGAGCGACAGGAGATGTTGCTTCAAATAGGTAGACTTACACTCCCTACCCCCGGTAAGAACTGGATAAACGTATATGAATATGAGCAGGCTATTGAGACACCTGCAAAACTCGTGTAGCGTGCATTGTGAATTCTAACTGACCAACGGGAAGCGCTTTATGAAGCAATCAGAGAATTTCGCCGAGGTGCTCGAAGAACTTCGAGGTAAGCGGCAAATCACCAAAAAAGACCTCACGCAGCGGACGGGTCTTTCATCTGGATATATCAGTCTGCTGACCAGCGGAGAGCGCTCTGCTCCTTCGCATAAAACCGTTGATTTATTAGCGAGAGCTTTGGAACTGGATAGTGAGAGTAGAGTTCGGCTATTTGAAGCTGCAGGTTATTCTCCTGATTCGGAAAATTTAAGTGTGAGAAGTCCTCGTCGGGACTGGGGTGATATCCCGAACACTCAGGGTTTCTTCGGGCGCGAGCAAGAATTAGAGCGATTAAAACACTGGGTTGTGACCGAGCAGTGCCAGCTAGTATCCGTATTGGGTATGGGAGGGGTAGGTAAAACGCTCCTTGCTGCGAGATTGGCTGAAGAACTGCAGGATGAATTCGAGTTTATTATCTGGCGCTCACTACAAAATGCCCCCTCTTTAAATTTTATTCTCAGCGCTTGCCTTCAATTGTTCTCCGACAAGCAAATCATTGCTATGCCGGAAGAGGTAGATGATCGCATCTATATTCTTATAGAACGCTTGCGAGAGCACCGGTGCCTGATCATACTGGATAATTTTGAAACTGTCTTGCAAGCAAGTGGTCGCGCTGGTTACTATGAAGACAGCCACCAGGATTACGGCAAGTTACTTCAGCAAGTAGGGAAGGTAAAGCATCGGAGTTGCCTCTTGATCACCAGTCGTGAGAAACCGAAGGAGGTTGCAGAGCTTGAAGGAGAGAAGTCGACGGTACGGTCCTTCTCTCTGGCAGGGCTGAGACCAATCGACGGGATAAAAATCTTGAGGGATAAGGGGTTGCGTGGGAGCGAGGAGCATTGGAACGAACTTATTGACCACTATGCAGGCAATCCACTGGCCTTAAAATTGGTCTCACAGTTTATACAAGAAGCATTTTCTGGTGAAATCAGCGGCTTTCTTAAAGACGGCAGCGTTATCTTCAGCGATATCCGGGATGTTTTAGATCAACAGTTTAAACGATTGACGATACTGGAAAAAGACATTATGTACTGGTTTGCTATCGAGCGTGAAGTCGTTTCGATTGACCGGATAACGGAAGATATGCTTCATCCCCAAACCAGAAGAGATTTGCCTGAAGCTCTACGCTCTCTGAGACGGCGGTCCTTGATTGAAACATCAGAATCCAATCGCTATAAGTTGCAGCCTGTAATTATGGAGTACATAACCGATAAGCTTGTTGAACAGGCCTACGACGATATTGATTCTGAGAGGATCGGCATTTTGAAGGATTACGCCTTGATGCAAGCCCAGACGGAAGATTACATTCGGAATGCTCAAAGTCGGCTCGTTTTGCAGCCTTTGATCACTCGCCTCACCTCAAAATTTGAAGTAAGTGGGGTTGAGAGGAGGCTCGAGAATTTGCTCACCATGTTACGAGAGGCAAGTCCCACTACCTCCGGATATGCCGCAGGTAACATTATTAACTTGCTGGTCCATTTACATGTCGATCTGCAGGGGAGCGATTTCTCCGGTTTGACAGTGAGGCAGGCGTATCTGCAGCGCGTGCCTTTGCGCGCTGTCGATTTTACCTCCTCAGATTTAGCGCAAACGGCCTTCACCGATGCCTTCGGCAGCATTTTTTCTGTTGCATTGAACGTATCTGGCGCGTGGCTGGCAGCAGGCACGGCAAATGGGGAAATCAGAATTTGGACTACTTCCGGTGCCACGCCATTTCAGACCTTGCATGGACATACCGAGTGGGTGCGAGCAGTATCCTTCAGTCCGGTAGGACACCTTCTCGCCAGTGGAAGTGAAGACCTGACGGTGCGAATATGGAATGTACAAACAGGTGAATGCTCGCAAATATTGCAAGGCCATAACGATACTGTTTATTCTGTGGCCTTTAGTCCTGATGGGAATTTACTGGCCAGTGGCAGCGGGGATCAGACGATCCGTTTATGGGATGTGAACTCCGGGAGCAAGCTTAGGATTCTCTTTGGGCATACTTCCCGAGTAAGAACTGTGGCTTTCAGCCCCGATGGCGGTATGCTTGCTAGTGGCGGTGGGGATCGAACAGTTCGCTTATGGGATGCACATTCTGGCGATTATCTCGCAGGACTGCAGGGCCATACGGATTGGATCTGGTCAGTTGCCTTTAGTCCCAATGGGAAATTGATTGCGAGCGGCAGCGACGATCAGACAGTTCGTTTGTGGGATGTTGCATCAAGAGAGTGTCGAAAAACATTATTCGGAAGTAGAGTCTACTCAGTTGCCTTCTCCCAGGGAGACATGATTGCTACCGGTGGCGATCGTCAAACAGTCCAGCTATGGGATGCGAAGTCGGGCGAGTGCCTCAAAACATTACAGGGGCACGGCAGTAGAGTGTATTCTGTGTCCTTCAGCCCGAATAACAAGACGATTGCGAGTGGGCATGAAGATGGGCTAGTGCGTTTGTGGGATGCTTCTACCCCCAAGTGCTTGATGGAGCTGGCTGGTCATGAGCACTGGGTATGGTCGGTGGCGTTCAGTTCAAGCGAAATGCTTCTTGCGAGCGGGAGCGAAGACAGGTCGATATGGATCTGGAACGCCTATTCCGGCGAATATCTCCAAAAGTTGTACGGACATGGCAATCGTGTGTACAGCGTGGCCTTTAGTCCTGATGGGAATTTACTGGCCAGTGGCAGCGGAGATCAGACGATCCGTTTATGGGATGTCAGAACCGGTCAGTGCATCCTTCAATTGGAAGGCCATGAGAGTAAAGTCTACAGTGTGGCCTTTAGTCCTGATGGAGCCATGCTGGCTAGCAGTGGAGATCAGACGGTGCGGCTGTGGAATCCTCATACCGGCCAGGAACTCCTGGTACTGCAAGGGCACACCAAGAGGGTGCGCTCAATCGCTTTTAGCCCCGATGGGCAGACTCTTGTTAGCGGCGGTGATGACAAGATGCTAATATTATGGGATATCCGCACCGGTCAGCGTCTTAAGCAACTACAAGGCCATACGGGTTGGATCTGGTCGGTCGCTTACAACTCAGATGGCGATATCGTTGCCAGTGGGGGGGAAGATCAAACTGTATGTCTTTGGGCTGTTAATACGGGCGAGTGTCTCAAGAGGCTCGGAGGGCAAAAGAGCACTATATATTCTGTCACCTTCAGTCCCGATGGGAAACTGGTTGCGAGTGGAAGTCATGAGGGACTTATTGAAATCTGGAATGTACAGACGGGAGAGCGCTTGCAAACGCTGAGGAGTCCAAGACCTTATGAGGGTATGAAGATCACGAATGTCAGGGGTTTACATACTGGGCAGAAGGCCATTCTGAAAGCTTTAGGGGCAATCGAGGACCAGCCAGGGATGTGAACTGTGGCTGATCCTCTTTCCCCTTCTACAAAAATTCGTAACAAATAATAGGGTACTTCCGGTTACAAGTGGACAGGCTGCTCGCGTTTCGATTTATCTCTGTAAACGGAAATATTTTTCAGACCAAGGTGGTAGGATGCGAGCAGAATGCTCTTCACATCCTCGACAGTAGCATGATGAGGAATATTCACCGTCTTTGACGCTGACTCATCGACAACTCCATCTAAACCCGCTAAAGCGGCGATCATCTGAAGATGTCCCATCGGGGATATCTCTTTCGCCGTTTTGAGACAATCGCGAGTATGAGAGGAGAGTGCATCGATGAATTGAAAGCTTTCATCGCGTTCAGCCTTCTGGCAGATATCACTCAGTAAAGCATCGTCTCCCCCCAGTTCCCTTTCAAGGAAATCCAAGATATTGTCGGATACTTCTCCGTCACTGTTAAATACGCTAAACAGCGGCTCTATAGATGGGGTTACACCGAGCAAGATAGAGCCTCTCCCGGTAGGAGGAAGAGCAGTTGTTAGCAGATTACGGAGCCTGCCAGTTCTTCTGATTCTCTCCGCTAGTAGCTCCCATTCGTGTGCAGAAACAGTACGCGAGGGTTGACGGCCATATTTTTCTTCCAAAAAATTCCCTTCCAGATAACTGTTGCCCCACGAATAGTTCATGGCTTGACACGAACCACGTTGGTCCGCGAGGTGGACCGATGCCCACTTTGAAGTAAAGGTTATAAACGATAAAACATCTCTTGCTAGTTCTCTTGCTGCCTGAGAATCGTAAGGTAGGGAAAACTCCAGTAGCACATCAGCCAGGCCACAGACCCCTATCCCAATTTTTCTGTTTGAGCGGGCCGAGTCCTGACTTGCCTCCGTCTGATAGCGCGAAATGCTATACTCGACTGCATTGTCCAGAACACGCGTGAGGAGCTGAGTGACCTTTCCTAGTTTGTCGTAATCGATCTCGACCTGCTTGCCTTGCCTACTTACAAAGCTATGCAGGTTAAGATATCCAAAGTGACACGTTTCCCCCTCCTGTAAGCCCATTTCGGCACAAGGGGGGGTACACACATACTTACTCCGTGCTGCAACAGGATTATCCCTGTTCATCCTCTCCAGATAGATTAAACCTGGATCACCATTATACCAGGCGTTTTCAGCTATATGCCACAGTAAATCAGATGCAACGATCTTCGAGCCATCGGAGAGCATAAAGGTTGCTCCTTTTTCGACGTCGCTCATGAACTCTTCCGTCACATCTATGGAGAGGTTGAAGTGTTTCATGTCTTTTCGGCGTTTTACTACGATGAACTCGCTTATCTGGGGGTGAGTCACGTGGAGCATACCCATGTTGCCGATGTACCTGTCATACTCTCCCGTTGTCTCTTCGGATGCAGAGAATTCTTCAACCCATTGAAGCAGGGCAACCGGATCTTCGTACGGTGTGAAATTGAAGCCGATCCCCATATTCCTCCTGTAGTAGGAGCGGATGAGTTCCTTTACTTCCTCGTTCAAAGATTTCAGATCGACTGGAGCGACTGAACAGGAAGAGAGGGTCCCATCGTAACGTCCAGCATTGGTTAACATTGGCGAGCCAAGCATCACATGTCCCTTGACTACATAGGCGCTGAATTCTTCGGCGATCTCCCTGACACTTTCCCATGGGGTGCCGAAGGCAGCTTCTACAGAAAAGATGGTGCCGACTACACGTTCTAGGAGATTCTGGGGCGTTTCACTTTCGGAGATTATTCCCCCAGATTTGAGGATGTCGCTCGCCCTTTTTGTCGGGGAGTAATTTGGTAACCTGAGTGCATTTCTTCCCCCGTGAATTATCAGGTCGTTACTGATCACGATTGGCCTCACTACTCTCATTACTATACATGAACGCAATTACATATTCGAAAACTCTTAAGAGCAATCGGAGAAGTGAGCGGCGCGGACCCCTTTTCACGTTCACAGGAAGAGCAGTTTAAAGCGGATTGCTGCAGAGGATAGGGGAGAGCGGTCAATACGAGTCATGCAAAATTATGTCATGATTCAAACATCCTATGCCCCATACATACAGTACCATTGACCAATGCATCTGCGCTTCCTGGTGATGTGAAAAAGGGATCAGTGCCATTCAGAAGAGTAACGCCATCATTCACTTAATTCCAATTCTAATTAAGTATACGTTGAGAAAATGGATAATGTCTCATAAGTGTGCGATGGTTTGTACTCTTACTTCTCAATATTATGATACGCGAGTCCGCAAAATTGCACAATCATTATAGGAGTAATGTATTAACCTAATGATAATTTTCGTTTACACTATGTAGGTTTGGCCAGCAAGGAAGCCAAGTTCTACTTCTCTAGAGGGAATAGAGGCGGGTTTAATCCAACTGTGAGTTCCGCATATACCGCACGGTTAGTAGCTAAAAAGTTGTGATCACGATAGTCAAACGTCTTTTTGCCAATGTTTGTCACCACTCCTCCGGCCTCTGCAACCAGTAGTGCCCCCGCCGCAAAATCCCAATCCTCCCCGTATGGATCCATGCAGATTCTACCATCGATTTTCCCTGAGGCAACTAATGCAAATTCAAATCCACAATTGACTGTACTGAGAATAACGCACTTTTTCCGCAGAGCAATATACCTTGCTACATTTCCTGGGAGCTCCAGATTAGTTTCCACAGCTATATATGCTTCGTTAAGGGAGCGTTCGCTCACAGCGATAGGTCTGCCGTTGAGCTGGGCACCTTTGCCTTTCTCCGCAGTGTACAGGTTCCTACCCACAAAGTCATAAATGAGAGCAAATACAACCTCTCCTTTATCAATCAGCGCAACCATGGTCGTACAAAAGGGAATGCCTCGAATAAAGTGGGCTGTCCCGTCAAGAGGATCGACTAGCCATATTTGCTCTGCCTCTTGTTTGATTCCTAGCTCTTCGCCAACGAAACCGACCGATGGATAGTCCTGCTGAAATCTATCTTTTAGAAATTGTTCAATTCTTGTATCAAGCTCTGTGACGACATCTACTGCGAAGTCGCTCTTGCTCTTTAGAGGCTTGATTTTACCGAAATGTCTGCGAAGGATTTCCCCCGCTTCCTTAACAGCTTCAATGATTGGAGAGTAATTCGATTTCGTATTCATAGCAGGATTATATCATGCTTCATAGCTATCGGTGTGGCAATCAGGTACAGGCTTGATTTACTGCTGACCGGACAAGCTATAACTGCAAGAGAAAGTACTTGATAAGATGATCGGCTCTGTTGTTTTTAATGATTCTCATTCACTTGATCATCCTGAACATCAAATAGATTACTTAATCTGTCCGTGGCATCCTCCTGCAGCGACGGAAGCACATGGCTGTAAATGTTCAGGGTGATCATGATATCGCTATGCCCCAGCAGTTCCTGCACTACTTTCGCATGAACTCCTCTGGTCAGCAGTAATGTGGCGGCGCTGTGCCGCAGATCGTGAAAACTCATGCGCTGCAAGCCGATGTCTCGCAGGAACCTCCGCAAGGTCGCGAGAAGCGTGGCGGGATGGAGATGGCCCCCGGTCGCGACGGTGAAGACCAGGTCGTGCTCCTCCCACGCCTTCCCGGCCTGCAAACGCAGCTCTAACTGACGAATCCTCTGCTGTTTGAGCACGTCGATGAGCAGCGAGGAAAGGACGATCTTGCGATTGCCCGAGGCGGTCTTTGGCTCGCTCTCAACAAGCCTCTTGCCGGGCAGGCGGACCAGGTTGCGGCACTCCCGGAGAAATTTCTGCTCGAAATTGATATCGCTCCAGTGCAATTCCGAGCAGTTCATCCTCTCGCATACCATTGAGAATATTGGAAAGGAAGGTGATTTTTGAAGAGATCGGCTGTCAATCTGGCTGTCATCGCCAGCCGGTGCAGCGTCTAGAGCGGCTTAGAAAGCCGCACTGACGAGGCGGAAAGCTGTGTTACTGTGTTTCATACTCGCTCAACTCAATATTTAATCAAGCACATCAGCGAGCTGCCTCATCCAGGACTCATGCGGATACACCTTCTGCACTTATTTCTAGTTGGCGATGACCCCTTGGCACGCGTCTCACTCTTAAGCACCTTTTCACCAGCAACATCGGCGCGAATACCTCCAGATCTCAGGCCACACACTGTTATCCATTCGCCAGTTCCCGTACGCTCCTCCATTTCTTCAGGGTAGGACGATCCAAACGAAAGGGCTTCAGCGCTGATGGGAGTACTCCCCTTTGCACAGCTGTCGCTAACAACTGGCCGAAACGCATGCCATAGGGCATCCCATGCCCTGAGAATCCGCATGCAAAAAACGCCTCTGGCACGTCTGGTGCACGATCTACAACCGGATGGGTATCCGTGGTATAGTCAAGCAACCCTGCCCAGCGCTGCTTTACCTGTAATGGGGCCAGGGACGGGAAGAGGCGCGGCAAGATCCGCTCGATGGCCTCTTGCACCACCTCCGTTGGAGAACTCTCCCATACGCCCATGTCCTCATTAGGCGCAACCGACCCACATCCACCGATCAGGATGGTTCCATCAGGCGTTTGTTGCCAGTACTCATCCGTCGTGATAGAAGCGGAGACTCCAGTGGTGAATACAGGCGCTATGGGAGCATAGGAAAGCATCTGTTCGCGAATAGGCAGAATGAGATCAGCCAGCGCCGGGAGCAGCTTGCTTGTCCAGACATTGGTTGCCACCACCACTGTTCCAGCCAGGAGTGTTCCTCTTGAGGTCTGGAGGCGAACTGCATTTCCGTCGGGTGCAAGTGCCTGTACTTCTGCCTGGTAGGCTTGCGCCCCTCGGTGGAGCGCCGCACGCACCAGTCCTTGAACGAGGCGCGCAGAATGGACTAACCCTTGCTCTGGGAGAAGCCGCCCACCGAGAATCTCCGGTGCGAGTGGCGTCTGGATCAATTGCTGAACCTGTTCTCGCTCAAGGAACTGAGCCGAAAAGCCGCTTGACCGTAATGCTGCAACATCCTGGGTCAGTTGCTCTCTGTGTGCCTCTGTGAGCGCCAGCCGCAGCGTTCCTGGTTCGCGATAGTCGCATGCAATCGCTTCTTCTTGCAGCACCTGGCGCAACAACGTTCGGCTCTCATGCGTCACGTTCATCACTGCCTGTGCTGTATCATGGCCCAGGTCTGCAATGGCTTTGGAATAGGATCCAGTAGGACCCGCTACAACAAAGCCTCCATTCCGTCCAGTTGCTCCTGCTGCCAGAGCGTCGCGCTCAAGCAGCGCGACCCGGACCCCTTCCTTCGCCAACCAGTAACAGGTGGCAGCCCCGAGCAACCCACCGCCGATGACCGCGACATCAATCGTACGAGGGAGGGTCGCAGCGAGAGGCATGGCAGGAGCCGTCCTTTGCCAGTAAGAATCTGGTACTGTCTGCATATCCTCAATCTCTCGCTTTAAACTCGTCACCTGATGAACTGGCTACCCTGGGTCTTGACTCGTGGCTCATTGTGCCACACCGCCCTCATTTGCTTAAACGCTTCGTACAACTCCTGGTCTTGTCGGCTCTGGATGTTGCTCATTCTTCACAGGACTACTCTGCTAGCCCGACGCTCTTCGTCTCAGCTAACTGTCTCATGGAGGAGTTGTGCGACGGAGGGAAAGCCCCTTACATCGTCTGGGATGTCGCTCATGAATATCCTGGACCTTCTCCAACGCATCAAGATAGCCTTCTACATACCCTACATGTGTTTCCTGCGGCATGACCGGCTCGTTTTGAAAATTTCCCACCTGTGTGTCCTCTCTTTCGCCACCAGTACGCTAACTACAGTCTTGGAGGTCAGCTTATAACGGGTACATTTCTGTGTCAATTATCAGGGAGCACTTCGAGCAGCTTCCCGAACGGCAACACAACCATCGGAACAGGTCTTCTAACGCTTTCACTTGTGGATCGCCACATCCTACAAATATTCATACGAGCACGTCGGCCAGCTGCATCACCCTGGACTCATGCGGCCGCACGTTCCTTGCCTTTTTCCAGTTGGCGATGACCTCCTGGCGGCGCGCCTCGCTAAAGCGGTCACTTCATATACCCTAACGCATGAGCGTGCTCAAGGTTGTGGTGAATTATAGCCTCGACTCGTGTATGGACAGGATTCCCAGGGACAAAAATATCATCGTCCAGGGTTGTAAGCACACCTATCAGACGTTGATGCGCCTGGCGCAGTAGATTACAGATCTCATCGAATGGCTGATTCCCAATCGCCGTGATGATTGCCGCATTAAACGTCTCATCGGAATACTTTACAGGGAGGTGACCTGCTACAAGTAGAGGAATCCGTGCGGCCGCTTCCGCTTCCCATCCCATGATATGTGCCAGCACTTCGCGAGGCCCCCACTCCCCCTCTCGTACATTGACTCGCTTGTGCGCATCGACGGCCGCCGCGATAAGCTGTTTGTGCGCCTCATTGAGCGTCTGGAGTAATTGCTCTTTGACTGTTTTCCTTTTTTCTTTCAGGTTCTCTTGGAGCCACTCAACATATGTTTGGCTGCCAGCTACCACAGGGATGGCCAGTATTCCTGGCAGTTCATAGGAATGATGGGTGCGGATTACGCTCTCAAGCTCTTCATACAAGTCTTTGCGTGTTTTGAGAAGGCAGAGCCACTCCTCGGCATGCTCCCTTCGGCTTTTCCACTGAAAGGTACTTATGACCGGACCAACTATCTGAACAGCAGCAGCTAACTGGTTGTTTACAGCCGCATCTGCGATGATCTGCGCTTCATCTTTAGAAGAGGTAGCAGTAAGCACAAGAATAAAATCGGTCATGTAGGAAGCCTCGGTTTCTGTTCCACTGTTGCTATGCGAAAGCAATATCACATTATCGCTCTTCAAAACCTCCCAATGCAAGGATTGCTGCTTTTTGGGCTTCCGTCAATCCTTGAGCGCCCGTGATATTCATCCCCTCGTATGGCTCATCGCTTCGCAGTGTTTGTAGACATGCGCCAGTGTCTCTCTCCCAAAGCTTGATGGCGCCATCGTCACCCCCGGTCGCCAGCACACCATTGGGACTGAAGGACACACACCAAACCCCTCCGCTCGTATGGCCCAACAGGGACCCGAGCATTTGACAGGTGTGTATATCCCATATGCGCACTGTTAGGTCTTGATAGCCAGCGGCGAGCAGCTGCCCATCAGGGCTAAAGGCTACTGAGCGAATTCCACTACTCGCCATTTGCAGCTTCTCTAGCAACTGACCCGTGCGCGCATCCCAAAGACGTATCGCTTGATCACCGCACCCTGAAGCGATCATATTCCCATCGGGGCTGAACGCTACTGAGCGTACCCAACTAAGGTGATCTTGCAGTACCCTGAGGAACTGCCCCGTAGCCACATCCCACAGGCGAACCGTCTGGTCACCGCTGCCCGTTGCAGGTGTTTTCCCATCAGGGCTAAAGGCTATCGCGCGTACCCATCTCCCGTGTCCGGTCAGCACATTGATCACAATGCCGCTCGTTACCTCCCATAAGCGAACGCTTCGATCATCACTCCCGCTGGCTAATAGGCTACCATCGGGACTGAAGGCTATCGCGCGTACCCCACCGCCATGTCCCCGCAACGTCTTGAGAGCACGACCCCCTCTCACATCCCACAAGCGAATGCTTTGGTCGTCTCCGCTACTCGCCAGGAGCTTCCCATCAGAACTAAAAGCCACCGACCAGACCCCGCAGCTATGTCCTCGCAGCGTTTTGAGGAGATGTCCGGTGCTCGCATCCCACAGATGAATGTTCCGATTGCTTCCACTACTTGCGAGCACTTCCTCGGTAGGATGCCAGGCAGTTGACCAAATAACACTGCTATGCCCTTGCAATGTTTGGAGCAGTTTGCCAGTACTCACATCCCACAGGCGGGCACTCTGATCACTACTGCCGCTAATGAGCGTTTTCCCATCAGGACTAAAGGCTATCGATCTGATCGAACCACTATGCCGCTGCAAGACTTGCAGGGTTTCCTCTCTGTTCGTCTCCCACAGGCGAACAGTTTGATCATCGCCACCACTGGCGAGAAGTCGCCCATCAGGGCTAAACGCTATGCACCAGATCGCACTACTATGACCTTGCAGCATTGCAAGGACTGTCCCGCTGTTGATATCCCATAGACGGATGCTTCGATCGCCGCTGCCAGTGGCGAGGAGCCTCCCATCAGGGCTGAAGGCTACTGACTGTACCCACCGTTCGTGTCCGTGCAACGTCTTGACGCATGCTCCGCTACCTACCTCCCATATGCTTATGGTATGATCATCGTTGCCGCTCGCCAGGAGTTGCCCATCAGGGCTAAAGGCAACGGCGCGCACCCATCCTCGATCCCCCTGAAGGACTTGCAGTGCCTGGCCTGTCTGTATGTCCCACACGCGGACAGTTTGATCGTCGCCACTGCTCGCGAGAAGCTTTCCGTCAGGACTGAAGGTGACGGATCGTATGCCATTCGTATGTCCACGCAAGGAAACGAGCGCTTGCCCCGAATGCGCATCCCATAACCGAATCGCCCGGTCATAACTGCCACTGGCGAGGAGCCTGCCATCCGGGCTATAGGCTACGGCGTATACCCAGTCGGTGTGTCCCTGACAGATGAGCAATGGAACACCACTTTCCGCTTGCCACACGCGGATTTCATTGTTTGCCGTTCCAGTGGCTATCAAGTCGCCGGATGGGTGAAACGCCACTGAAAGCACATCGCCAAACGTCTCACTAAAGCTGCACTTCTCGAAAGCAGCATGAGAAAAGTTGACCTGTGGAAGTTCTGCCTCTTGTAACCACGCCTGCCGGATGGTAAGGCGCGAGAAATCGTATCCACGTAGGTCATAGCGTAAATGGATCAACAGATTGAGGATATTTCCGGCTGTGTAACCTGGTCGCTGCGGGAGTCGTTTCTGAAGTAGAGCAAGCATATGTTTCAGCTTACTCTCGAGCACTTCTTTCCCAAAGGTGGTTAGCAATCGTTGCGCAGTCGGAGCCAGAATGAGGCGCTCCTGGCTTTCTCTCACATAGTCCTTTGTCTGCGCTTTCATGAGCGCATGACTCTCAAGCAGCATAATTGGCCCAGTCACGATTTCGTCATACACGCGGTCGATAAACCGCTCAGTGGCGTATTCTAAAATGACGTTCTGGAGAGCAAACCTGCCCTTCTCTACTTCCAGTAGATCGCGCCGCCGTAATGACCCTAGCGCTTCCTGCAAGCTCCGTATGGTTAACGGGTCAGCCATATCTTCCTGGATGGCTTTAAGTGAAAGCGCTTCCCGCTCAACGGCCAACCAGTACATCATCTTCTGCTCTAGCGTTGATAATCGCTCAAACTGCTGGTCGAGCACATAGTTAACATCGCTCACAAGCATATCGCCCTCGGCCAGGAAGCGGGCAATATCACCTTCAAAGAGTTCTAAAATGAATTGAGCAACAAGCTTTAATGATAAGGGATTGCCACCATAGTGAGTGACCAGGTCTTCCCAGGCATCATCTTCCCCGTGCAAGCCTTTCTCTCGCAGGATCTCTCGTCCATAGCTTGGACCTAGACCCTCTAATCGACGTGATCGAACCGGTGAGCTACCCCCTTCGAATAAGGCAACCTCGTGTGGTTTCTCGCGACTCGTGAGCAGCAGGCAACTCACATGTTTGGATTCACCTATTCGCTGAAGGAGCTTCCCATACCCTTCATATCCTTCGCGGTAGGCACCTGTACCCTTGCCACTTTGCAAGGTAGTCTCAAAATTATCCACTATCAACAGACAACGGTGCTCTCGCAGGTAGCTCATAAGGAGGGAAATTTGCTCATCTTGATCTTCCGGCAGATCCGTTCGCTGCCGATCCGAGACGAATGTGATGCAGTCCTGTAAAAGACGTTCCAAAGGGGGTGCATTGTGCAATGAGCGCCAAAAGACCAGGTCGAATGCGCTTTTCACGAGATCGGCCACTGCCACGGCAAGAGTCGTCTTCCCAATGCCTCCCATCCCAAAGAGAGCCGTCAAGCGGACGTGGTCATCAAGGATCCACCGCTGCAATTCTTGCAGTTCTTGCCCGCGCCCATACATCTGTCTTACATGGGGAGCCTCAGCCCAATCCTCTCTCTTCGCTCTTTTTCTCTCCTGAGAAGTCAAAGCATTGTCCATTATGGTGGGAGGTCTGGAGAGAGTTGGATGATCAGAGCGTGCATGAAGAGAAGAGGTTGTATGAGAGGTTTCAAGCGTTTCTGGTCCAGGAACGCTTTCGGGAAGAGGGCTGATTACTTCGCTACTCACCTCCTGAACGATGAGCCCGAGCTCCGCTGCGTCCTTTTTAAAGAGTTTGCACAGTTTCTCTCGAAAATGAGGTTGAGGAGACGTAACACCACGTTCCCAGCGACTGATGTTCTCAAAACTGGTTCCCAGTAGTTCTGCTAATCTCTGCTGAGATAAGCCACGACGTTCACGTTCATGCTTGAGTTTTCTATTGGGAACCTGGTTGTCGAGCATTGTAGCCCCCTGGAAGAGAGACAGAACATCTACCAAAGTACTATCGAGTATAGTCATTTTACAGGGGATTAGCAACTTTTTCAGGTCAATACATCGAATGGTGAGGCCCTACGTATCTTTCTTGACTACCTCCCCACTCCCGCCTTTATCTTTCTCGTCTGTGATAACTTTCGGCGCAGACTCGAACAAAGTTCTGAGCTCGTTGAAATCAACAAGGCGCATCCTCTCATCTAATGGATTATCGCGAGTGGTTATTCTCCCTTTAGAGGCCAGGCGCGAAATTTTGTTGGTACTAACCCCTAATCGCTTAGCAGCTGTTCTCATGCTCATCCATTGTTCATCTGCCATCGTTACTCACATCCTTCATCTCTCCAAATTTTGGTGTTGACACAAGGTGATATGACCGTAACATCTTATCATATACTGGTTGTTTCTTCAATCATTGACATACTTGACACGTTATGAATTAATTGGTACAATATGATTGTAACGTAACAATATGACACAAAAAGTTGGCAGGGTAATAGAGGTGATGAGATATGTAAATGCTGTTCAATGTTTTGAGCGGAGCGGGTGCTTGTCAAACATCTGTCAAGGAATCTGCGGGTTGTCAAACATCTGTCATAGATCGATCAAATGGCTGTCAAACATCTGTCCTTCTTCTTCAAGGAGAAGCGAAGTACAATAGCAACATAAAGAAACGCCTGTAGCTAGTAACTACAAGCGTCCCGCTAACCCGGTAAGCATGTGTGCTGGCGCAAGTTGTCCAGACCTCTCCAGCGCGCATGCCAGTTCGTCCGAGTCTGCCTTCAGTATCTCTCATGCAGGCTCGGCTGTCAAACGCTGCCGCTTGGCAGCAAAAGGAGCGTGCTATGGGACAAACACCACTCACCAGGCGCATCTGGTATGGCTATTCCTATGCGATAGCCGCCGATGTGCTCTCCGACGAACCGACCCACGATACGGATGCGTCTAGCCTGCGTGCTGATGCGAGTCGAGATGGCACCTGCTATCTCCGCCTGCTGAAAGCATTTCACGATGGGACCTATCTGGCGCGTGTCGCTGCTCATCCTAACTTCTTTCCCGCTACCGAGGGCTATACCGTCGTGTTCACCGATAAACAGCTAGCCAAAGCCCTCCCCTGGCATGGGCGCGTGCTGGTAGCGTAACGACTCCCCAACCCTGCGCAGTGAGCGCACGGCTGCTCATCGGCCAGTTGGGCGGGTGAGTAGACGCGCTCTCATTGAGCGATGAAGCGTCTGGCTTTGCGCTGCCAAAGTCATGAGGCACTTGAACAAGAGCCGGAACACAGGAGAGGAGTCAGATCCTCCTGGATAGGGCCGACGGCCTTCGGGTAGGTTCCGAAGAGGCTGCAACAGCGCGTGCTAAACCAAATGGGAGCTTCTGTTGATCTATAGGCTGCGTCCGATAGCAAGTTGGAAGCGAACGAGCTCAGGTGAAGTCCTAACGTACAAAGCAGGCAAGCAGGACGGCACGGCGTCTCTCCGTCGGGGAGACAGATTTCTGACACGCCCACCTGCAACGGCGTCTCAGACACCCTCATTCGACAGGTGCTTGTCGCACTCCGGCAAAATCCACCCCCTGTCACCCGCAACCGCACGGTTCGGTTTCTCCGTACTTCGGCACCATTCAAGAAAGGAATCTGCCTATGCCACAGCCTGCTGCGAAGCCGCACTACGCTGTGTATCATGCCCGTGACATCTGGGCGATGCTCTCTCCGCATGCGGATCGCTGGCTTGACAACCAGGCCCTCAACTATCGACACGTCGCTGATGTCGAAGCCTACCAGCTTGACCAGGTCTTCGCGCTCACCAACCACCAGGAGGAAGAGAGCTGGACGAGCCATCGTGAAATCGTTTGGCATGCCAGTGACGCTCCGGTTCGCTCGACTTCGGTTGGAGATGTGATCGTTTCCTCCCAGACCGGCCAGGCGTGGCTCGTCATGCCCGCTGGATTTAGGGAAATCATTCCACCCACTGCCCTTTCTGTTTCTCTTTGTTGATCCCACACCTGCAGCGAAACACCACTGTAAGGACACAAAAAAGCCCGATGTGTTAGTAGCACATCAGGCCCATTGAGTACCCCTCATGCCAATCCTCTCAAGGAGGATTGGCCCACCTCTACAGGTTCTGCCGAGTACTCCCCTCCAGTATCAGACGTGGGAGGCTCGGCGTCAAGCACAAGGAGCTACACCCATGCTACTTTCACCAACCATGCTACCTAAAGACCCCCTTGCACTTGAGACGTTTGACCGGTTTGAGCATCTTGCCAACGACCCCGTGTTGGAGACACTCGCTGATACCGGACCGCTTGACCTGTCCAGCGAAGTGGAGGGCTGGCTTGCTGCTGCTCTTGCAGAACCCGCTCCGCTTGCGCGCAAAGAGCCGCCAGCCCAGCTGTTGAGCAGTGAACAGCTCTACCGCGCCGAGCTGACACACCTGCCAGAACTGAGCGATGAGCAGATCGCTGAACTCGCATCACGCGCACGCGCCGGAGACCAACAGGCAGGTGAGGCCCTCATCGGGGACGTGCAACACTACGTCGAGTTGTGGGCACGCCGCTACCGCAACGCCTTTGGCTGGGCCTCCCCACACATCGACTACGCCGAACTGATCGGCATCGGCAATCTGGTTCTGGTCGATAAATTGCCGCAGGCGCTCGCCAAACGCAACCCCTGCGCGTTTCTGGCGACGTGGGCGCGCTATGGCATGTTCCACTTCTGTACGCGCCATGCCGATGCGATGCTGGTGAGCCTGGATCGACCCCTGGGCCAGGACATGGCGCTAACCCTGGCCGATCTCCTCCCGGCTCCCGCCTTGCGCCTGGACGGGGAAGAAGCGTCCCCCGCTCCTGCCATTACCAGCGAGGAGCTCGACCAGGCCATCAGCATGCTGACGCCCAAACAGCAAGAAGTCATCCGGCGGGTCTATGGACTGCATGAGCATGCGCCTGAACGGATTGGTCAGATCAAGCAACTGTGCGGGACGCCGCTCTGCGAGGGGAGTGTGAGCGGCACGCGCGATCAAGCCCTGGCGACCTTGCGCCAGCTGTTAGTCTCGCCCACCCAGATGGTTGACCGCGCGGTGTACACCCTCGCCCAAGTCTGCGAGGTGCTCGGCGTCACCGAGTGGAACGCCTACCTGCTCTTGCGCACGCATGGCATCGAGCGGCGTGCCTTTCGGCGCTATCCCAAAGCCGCCGTCGATGCGCTGGCCGCCCAGCGTGCCAATCAGCCGCGCCGTGAACCGGCTCCGGTGCAGTGGAACGCTCTGGATCGCGTGCGCTTTGACCAGGCATATACCGCCTTACGCGAACGGGGAGAGAAGATCACGGCGGAACGGCTGGCCAAGGCCTCGGGAAGAACGAAGCGCCTGGCCTGTGCATACCTGCGGGAGCTGCGCAGCAACACAGTGGAGGTGTCGGCATGAGTTCGCCTCTCAAGAAAGGCACACGCCTTCGCGGATACCGCATCCATGTGTACCGCGGAGCCGGACACCAACCGCCCTCGTATACCACGCCGCTGATGTGGCGCGAGCGTGTGCCACTGGACGAGTGGCAGCGCATTCTTGACGATCCGACGACCATGCAGGCCTGGATCATCCAGAGCGGACGCAAGATGCGCCAGTTCCGGTTTCAGCGAAATAGCCCACTGCCGGCTCCTGCTCAGTGAACATCTCACCAGGGAAGAAACGAACTTTCGTGACAGGAAAAACGGGTGCCCCACAGCTTTTTGCAAACAGAAAACAGGCGGGTGTCACCTGGTCCTGGCCAGGTGCTCACGAGGAGATGCGCTGTCTCTTAATGCGAAACGGCTTCCCGCAATCTCCACAAAGATTCCTCGTCCTGCACGCAGGTCAGCAAGTTGCTGATGCAGTTCGCGATTCTCTGCTTCCAGTTGATCCATGAGTCGCTTGTGTTTGAAGATCTCTTGTGCAATTTGCTCAAAATAGTTTCCGTCCATGGGATCGGTTTTCCTTTCTCACTTCTCCAGTGATCCCCTCGCTCTCCCAAATGGGTGCCTTTGTGCAGGCACACGACCAGTTCTATCTTTGAAACGAATGAGTCTGTTGACTT
>WNGK01007809.1_pt1 | contig 22416 bp, 12 predicted proteins | sample 5400601 | NCBI WGS metagenome assembly WNGK01 (sample SAMN13153376, study PRJNA577476) | soil metagenome | isolation source: 60 cm soil or saprolite under Garry oak tree replicate 1 | place: USA:California | collected 2016-06-15
GGAAGGCGCTAGACAGGATCGAGCAGCGGCTGACCCTGAACGTCCCATCCCAAATGATGAAGCGCGTTGGTTGTGACTAAAATTGCTGACTGGCCCGGCGCGAACGCCAGCCCAACGAGGCCGGAACCCGCGATGGCCAAAGATGCGCTTCCGTCAGGTGCGATCTTCACAATGCCCCGTTGTCCGCCTAGCGAGGCGGCGACATACAGATTTCCTTCCCGGTCGAACGCCACACCCTGGGGACGTCCGAGTCCGCGATAGAAAACCGAGACCTGTCCATGGGGATCGATCTTGTACACCGAATCGAAGCTAGAGGTTGTGGGCCCGGTAACAAACAGGTCTCCCTTGGGGCCAAACGCCAGATGGTAAGCCGAGACGCTGGGTTCGAGCGTGGCAAACACAAAGATCTGCCGGTCGCGCGCGATCTTGAAAATCGTGCCGCTGCGGTCTCCAACATACAGGTTCTCGAGATGATCGAACGCTATGCCCGTGGCGATGCCCATGCCCTCGGCATAAGAAGACATCGTCCCGTTGGCAGCGACTTTGTACACCGCCCCGTCAAATCGAGAAGAGACATACATCTGTCCAGCGCGATCGAATGCAATCGCGGTTGAATTCATCATCTCGGTCAGAAACGGCTTCACGTTGTAATTGGTGTCAATTTTGTAGACCGAAACAGGAACCTTCTGGCCGCGCGAGCCGGAAAACGTCACATAAATATTTCCATCGGCATCGAGCGCAGGATTCGTAACTGGGTGCAAGTTCTCGGCAATGGTAGTGGCGACCCTGATCTGCTGGGCATTGCTGGAGGTGCCATTGGTTGAAACCACAACCGGTCCAGAACTGGCGCCAGGCGGTACTCGCGCGATAACAAAGTCATCGGCACTGATTACTACCGAACCTTCTACTTCGCCAAAACGAACGCGCGGTCGCCTGAGTTCGGGAGAACGCAGACCGCTGCCCAGGATGCGCACTTCGCCTCCCGGTAGCGCCGCCGAGGGAGCGACCGCCTCAATATGAGGCCGCCCATTCACGTTTTTCTTTCCCAGGAGACGGTTAGAAATCGCCATGAAATCGTTAAACCCAGCTCTCTAAAGAAACCGATAATGCAGCAAAAGCTGCATTATGGCCAGCGCCAGCATTCCCGCCGCGACATCATCCGCGACAATTCCTGTTCCCTCCGGCAGTCGCTCAAGTTGACGCACCGGCGGAGGCTTCACAATATCGAACCCACGAAAAAGTATAAAGCCGACGACCAGTGTTTTCCATGTGACCGGAGCGAATAACAGCGTAATCCACTGCCCCGCGACTTCATCGATCACAACGAACTGTGGGTCTTCCGTCCGCGACGCCCTCGCGACGCGACTTGCAGCGGGAATACCGACAGCAATCGCCGCAACGATCAGCGCAGCCAAAAGTGCTTGAGGCCTGGGGCTCCATCTCGTCAGCCAGAACCAGATCACCGCGGCCACAAGGGATGCCCATGTACCCGGTCCCGGACGCAGATTCCCGATTCCAAAGAAGGTAGCCACCAACCTGGCCCAGAGAGGCGCGCCTGATCTCGCATCGCCGGTGTGTGGGGGTGGCGCGATATCAGTCTTCATCGTCGCTGGCCGGGAAACTCCCTATGTCGGCGATCTCGTCGGTATCCTGCAGGGATTCCGAGACGACGTATTGCCCGCTTGCCCACTTTCCAAGGTCAACCAACCTGCAACGCTCGCTGCAGAAAGGGAAGTCTGCTCCGGTACTTTCAACCGGCTTCTTGCAGATAGGACACTTCAGCTTGATCTTGCGTTTGCGGACCACAACTTAATTGTAGATGGAAAGAGGCGAAGTTACGCCTAAGCCTCTGAAGCGGAATGCAGCTACATTTGCCCGTTCGCCCCGCCGCCCTTTGGCTGTTCGTATGCCTTCTGCAAATATCTACGCGCCTCGTCGAGCGCTCCTTGAGTATTGTCGTTGGTCTGAATAGCCTGCCGGTATTCGTTCGTAGCGCGCTCGCGCTGGCCAGTGATGTCAAAGATCTTGCCCAGCTGAATATGACTCCAAACTTCCGTCCATCGGGGTTCGCCGTCTCCGTTCAGGCAATCGCGATAACCATTCGCGGAAGCCTGGTAGTTGTGCTGCAGGAAAAATACTTCGGCAACACGATAGTGCGCCAGGGAGCTGTTCTTGTTGATCTCGAGTGCCTTGTTGAACTCTGCCAGCGCACCCGCCAGATCACCCTGTTGCACCAGCGCCTGTCCGCGCTGAATTCCAGCTCGCAGCTTGACGTCCGTCGAGTTCTTGAGCAGATGATTGTCGGCATCAATCGCGATCCGCCGCGGCCGTCCGAATGTATCGATCGTGAATGCAGAATCTGTTCCGACCACATCGACGCGCTTCATCTCAGTTTTTCCGTCGGTATCGATCTTCAACTCGACCGGCATGCGGAACAGGTCAAGATCCTGCGCGATCCTGCCGACTACCCGGAAGCCCTTGTTGTTCCCCAGCCGGTAAACCGAATAATGTGTCTTGAATTCGGGAGCCCCGGTTGAATCCAGCCATTGCGAGAAGAACCAGGTCAGCTTATCGCCATAGTCTTTTTCGACCAGATTGCGGAAATCATCCACGGCTGCCGTCTTCCCCGCGTACTGCGAGGCAAAATCCCGCATTGCTTGGTCAAATTTCTGGTCGCCCACGACCCAGCGCAGCATATGCAGCACCATCGCGCCTTTGTCGGTGACCAGGGACTGGAATTCCGGGGAAAACGGATCCAGCTTGCCGGCGCTCGATAGCGGGACCGTGTCATAGGACAACGCTCCTACCGACATGTCCTTTACCGCTTCCTGCAGTCCAGCTGAGCCTGCGGCACTTTCGATGTACCGTGCTTCTGAATATCGGGCAAAGCCATCTTCCAGCCACCAATCGTCGCGCGAAGTTGGACTGATGGAAGTTCCCCACCACTGGTGCGCAATCGTATTCGCCAGCAAACGATAATTTGTCCTTGGCGTGATTCCGCGGGCGGCCAGCGCCGCCAGTTCGGGCGCCCATGCCGATGGCACCGTGTCGTCAGGCAATTCGACCACCCGCAATTCATTCGAAGCCGGTGGGCCATATAAAGTTATGAAATAAGTGAACTCCTTCACCGCCGTCTGCGCGTAAGCAGCAGCTAAGTCTTTATGGGCGGGCTTGAAATACACGTGAAGCTCGATCCCGGCTTCAGTGCTGTAATAATCTCCAAAATCTCCGGCAACAATCGTTCCTGGAAAACTGGCCTTCTCATACTTCAGAGAAAACGTCTTAGTTGTCCCGCCCCCTGCCGACGTGCCCTTGATCGCTGGAGCTTGACCGGGCCTTACGCTTCCACTTCCGACCACGATCATGTGCGTGGGAACCGTGACGTTGATAGTCGCGTTAAAACGGTCGATTCCGTACACATTCACCGGAAACCAATACCCCGCATAGAGCAGATAACTCGTGTCATCGCTGATCGAAGTCAGCTTAAGGCCCTGAACAGGTGAGTCGTCAGCCGAGTCGAGTACGCCCTCATATTCAAAAGTCAACGTGGTGGACTGGTCTTTGGGTAAGGTGTTCTTCAGCGACACTCGCACGCTGGAGTCCTGCGGCATGCGGTCTGCGGTCAACGGCTTGCCTGCAGCGTCGCTCACCTTCGTCAGCCGTAGATCGTTGTGCAGATGGAAGGTCGCGATGTTGAGGTCTTCGAGGGCAGTGATCTTGACTTTCGCGTGTGCGGCGATCTTGTGTTCGTGAGGATTCAGTACGGCATCGATTTGGTAATCGTCCGCGTGAAAATGCAGTTTCTCAGCCGCCCACGAAGGCAGGCCCAGTAGCAATAACGCGGGAAAAAGCCACAGCGCCGAGGGCCGAAGCTGCGGCCGGGGTAGAGAAAACATTCAGGGAGTCTCCTGGGGTACGGTAAAAAGGGTACGGTACAGCTCCATTGTAAGATGAAAATTACGGCGCAAAAGATGCTGTGGCACAAGCATTTACCTGACTTGAGCGGCTGCCGGGCCCCGAACTGCTCCGAGCACCGCGATTGCCGCCTGGTCGATCGGATTGGCCTTCCTTGAGTCTCCGTGAAGCAGACTCCGGATGCGTCGTAACCCGTTCAGCATACTCTGGCGTGCCGCACCCTCCGGGATTATCTTCGTGAGTTCCTTAAAGACCCTCTCTGCTGTGAAATCCTGCTGAACGAGTTCCGGCACAATCTGCTCACCGGCGATCACGTTCACCATCGCAAAGTAGGGCACCTTCACCGTCGACCTTCCCATCAGGTACGTAATTCCGGTGACGCGATACACCATGACGAATGGAGTTTCCATCAATGCCGCTTCGACAGTCGCGGTACCGCTGGCGACGATGGCAGCTCGGGAATGCGCCAAGGCTGGGAGCGAGTCAGGGACGAGATGAACTCGGGATTCTCGGCGGGCCATCTCCTCCACGGCTGTTCCACCCTTCGCGAATTTCGAAGGGTGGGAGTCCACCAGACCCTGGACTAATCCTGAATTGATCGTATGCGCCACGGGAAGAACAAACTCATAATCGGTGCCCAGTAGGGCGATTGATTGCAGCATCTCAGGCAGGTTCATCTGCACTTCCTTCACCCTGCTGCCGGGCATCAGGGTTATCCACTGCTTCGAAGCAACCAGGCCATTTTCCGCTGCGTATTCATCACGCGATACTGCCGGTCGACCAAGCTCCGCCAGCGGATGACCGACGAACTCCGCATCCACACCACGATCTCGATAGAACTTCTCTTCGAAGGGAAAAATGACCAGCGCCTTGTCCACATATTTCCGCAGCAGGCGAACCCGCCCCTGCCGCCACGCCCAGAACTGCGGACACACGTAGTACACGACGGGGATGCCGCGCTTCGTCATCTGCCGGGCCACGCGCCAGTTGAAAGCAGGGGAGTCGATCACGACTGCCAGATCAGGCCGGCGCCTGTCTGCCTCGGCGATCAGCCTGTGAAATAGCGCCCAGATCTTCGGCAGATGACTCAGGATTTCCGTGATGCCTACGAGCGCGAGATCCTTGGCATCGACTACGGTGTCGCACCCAGCGGCCCGCATCTTCTCCCCGCCGACGCCGAAGAATTCGATTGGGTGTGTGGGGCGGACGTCATCGTCCGCCTTTGATGATGGAGGTTGTTGGCGCAGCGCCTGCATCAATTGCGCCCCGTACATTTCCCCAGACGCTTCTCCCGCAGAGATCAGAATGCGCACAGCTGCATTGTAAAGGGCCTGATCAGTCGGCAGACGCGGAGGCAAGTGCAGGCGCGCCCATCTCCGGTACCTGAAGGTGAGGCATAGGCTGCCCGGCAAACAGGTGACGGCAAGGCTTCGCTAGTAGGCGCACCCATTTACCCGAGCGCGATACTCGTGCGCTGTCGGTGGCGATGCCCGTATCGGCATACATCTGGCGATAAATTTTTGAAATGAGTACAAATGCCAGTCGCCCGCGGCTGGATTTAATAAATCGAGAGCGCTTCCAAATGGCGGCGAGACTATAAAAGCTGTCCCACACTTCCTGGGTGCGCGAACGGATTTCCTCCGATGACATCGCCGGATGGTCCCAGTACAGCTTGGGGCGAAGAGCTTGGGGAATAAGCCAGCGCCGGGTGAGGGGAATTCCGGCAACCATCGGCGGGTTCGGTCCCAGTCCCTTTTCCCAGCGGATGAAGTCCACTGTCCCCGGGTAGGGGCTCAACATCACGAACTGGGCAAAGGTAACGTCCGCACTTTTGGCGGCGGCTGCAGTGGCGGCGAAGGTTTCCGGACGATCGCTAGGCAAGCCAAAAATGAAGGAGCCTAGAACATGCACCCCATGGCGTCGAAATGTTTGCAAGCGCTCGATCAGTTTGTCTCCCGCCAGATTGAAGTCCTTATAAACGTCTTTCAATCCAGCCGGAGTCACCGATTCCACTCCCACCAGCGCGCCTTTAATTCGTGCCGCTTTCATCGCATCCAGAAATTCGGTGTCCTCGGCCGCCTCCATGGTGATCTGAGTGAAGAAAACCATGTCCTCGGGAAGCCGCGCCAGCCGCGCCATTAGCTCGAACCGCTCGTTGCGTATAGCCGTGAGCTCATTCAGCCGGGCTGTGTTGTTCTGCTGTGTTGCGAGCTTGAGGTCGGTCAGGGTGACGGGATAAAAATTGTCGTCCGCCAACGCCACGAAACGAAACCCGAGCCGCCGCAACTGCACAATTTCTTCGATGACAACATCTGAGGTACGTTGCCGGGGACGCTGGCCATCCGTTCGCCAGACCGAGCAAAAAGAGCAATGCTTGGGACATCCGCGAACCGTCTGCACTGACGCCCACATATAACGATCGCGTGGGACCAGGTCCCAGCGCGCCTGAACAAAATCGCTGGCCTCGATCTGCCCACCCAGGTAGATCGACTGTGGAGTTCCGCGACGGCAGTCCTCCAGCGCCTTCGCCCAAACCCTGTCCCCATCGCCTTTAACCACCGCGTGTGCGCCGCCAAGCTCGATAGCTTCCTGCGGGTACAGAGTTGCGTGAATGCCGCCGAAAATCACATAAGCGCGCCGCTCACGAGCCAGTTTGCCGATTTCGTATCCCCGCAAAGCATTCGCAGTATGAATTCCGATTCCGACGGCGTCGCCGGGTTGAATTTGCTCAGGATCCACCTGGAACAAAGTCTCGTCGACGAGTATGGGATCGCCGAAACTTCTTGGCGTGGCCGCAGCAAGGACGTACTGCCATCTGGGGGTGATGACTGCAGTTCCAAACGAAACGTTGCTCGGGTTGATCAGGTGAACGTTCATGCACGGTGCTCCTTGCACTTTCTAAAAGCGCAACCCACGTTCGCGATAAACGTCCGTAACCGCGTCGGACTTTCGGATTGTTTTCGATTCTGCTGCCGGAGGCCCTTGCTTAGGAACCACGCCTCAAGCACGCGTGAAATTTTCCAGTCGTGGCCTAATCTGCGACTGGTTGAGTCAAAGTAGATTCCTTCAGCAATTACCCCGTTTTCTTGCAGGGAGTATACACCCGCCGGTGACCCGCCGCTCTCAATTCATGGCAGATGCTGTCCGCCGAAGCGGAAATGACCAAAAGATTACTTGATCTCCACCTCGTCGATCTCGAATTCAAATTTTCCTGGTTCTTGCGCATGCACGAAAGCTATTCCGGTCACGTCATGACCATCGGTGTTGAAGCTGGATAGCGCAAACGAGTATTGCTTCCACTCCGCGCCGGGTACGAAGGGCTGAATTCCCGGCATCTGTCCAGCATTGCTTTCGGTTTGGACCGCAACCGCGTAGCTCTTGCCGTCTCCTTTTGCCCAAAAGGAAATTGTCTTCTTGTTCGCGAGATTGACTGCATCTTCGGGCGACGAACCGGGATAGAAAAGTACTCCTGCCCAGGCAAAATCAGCTCCAGGAGCGACCTCAGCGGTAATTTTCAGTGCGCCCTTTGAGCCCCCTGCCCCACCCTCGACTGCCTGCATCTCCGCCTTAGATTTTCCGCCCATCTGCGCGTCCGAGGTCACCATCCATCCGCCATAACTGGACGAAACCTTCAGATCATCGAAATTACTGACCACCCCTGATGCAGATCCCGCAGGGGCCGCCGGAAGAACGGACATTCCGGTTTCACCTTGAGTGCCTGCCACGGTTAACAAAACTGTTTTGGTCTGATCTGAACTCGGGCCGACCATGATTTCAAAAACGCCAGGCTCAACTACCTTCTGCATCTCGGTATTGAGCATAGAAAGCGTGTCCGGCGTAATAGTGAATTCGACAGTCTTCTTCTCGCCCGGCTTCAACGTGACACGCTGAAAGCCTTTCAATTCCATCACCGGCCTGGTGACAGACGCGATCTTTTGGTGAATGTACATTTGAGGAACTTCGTCGCCTTCGCGCGAACCGGTATTACTTATGTCCACGCTCACTTTGGCGGTTCCGCCCGTTCGGATCTGCGCCGGGTCCACTTGCAGGTTTTCAAACTTGAAAGTTGTGTAGCTCAATCCGTAGCCAAAAGGAAATAGAGGCTGCCGTGTGCTGAAAGCGTAGCTACGATTGGCGGAGGGCTTGTGATTGTAGTAGTCCGGAAGATCGCCGACGGAGTGCGGAAAGGTGATCGGCAACTTCCCGCCGGGAGTCACGTCTCCGAACAGAACGTTTGCCGCCGCCGTGCCGCCTTCCTGCCCCAGGTACCAGCCTTCAAGTATCGCTGAAACATGTTCCGCCATGTAATTGATGGACAGCGGCCGGCCGTTGATGAGAAGCGCAACTGTTGGGGTCCCGGTTTCGACGACAGCCTTGACCAGATCATTCTGCGCGCCGAGCAGATCGAGCGAATCCCGGTCGCCGCGGTGCTGCTCCGACCAGGCCTCGCGGTTGGTGCTCTCGTTTTCGCCGACCACTAGGATAGCTTCATCTGCGCCCTTCGCGACCTCGACTGCTTCTTTAATTTTGTCTGCCTGTGTCTTCGGATCGATTAGCTCAACATTGTCGTCGAACCAGCCATGCCAGTCCTGATGCTTGTTGGTGAACCGGCAACCCTCGGCATAAACGACCTTGGCCTTATTCCCAACTCGATCTTGGATCCCCTGCAGAATGGTCACGCCATGAGCGGGCCCGCGGCTATAGCCACCCAGATGTAAACCGTCGGCGTTGGGCCCAATCACGGCAATCGTCTTCAGCTTGCTCAAGTCGAGTGGCAGAAGGTTCTTATCGTTCTTTAGCAGGACGATAGCTTTCTGTGCAGCTTTCAACGCCAGTTGCCGGTGCTCGGCGCTGTTGGTTGTGCGTTCCGCGTTATCAGGATCGACAAAAGGATTTTCGAACAGCCCCAGCCGGAATTTTGTCGCCAGCAAGCGGGCCACCGCGCGGTCGAGTTCGCTCTGCGGAACAATCCCTTGCTTCACCTGTTCGAGCAGCGTGCGATAAACAGAGCCGTCAGACAGGTCATAATCCACGCCGGCGGAAAGGGCCAGCCGTGCCGCGTCGGCTTTGCTGGCGGCCACGTGATGAGTCTGCACCAGCATCTGCAGTCCTTCGCCGTCAGATGTCACGTAGCCGCGAAATCCCCATTCCTGCCGGAGCACCTTGTCGAGCAGCCAGTAATTGATGTGGGAAGGAATGCCGTCAATCTCGTTGTAAGAAGCCATCACGCTGCCCACGTGTGCTTCCTGCACCGCCGCCTGGAAGGGCACCAGAAAATTCTCGCGGATAATCCGCTCGGAATAATTACCCGGCGCGGTATTCGTGCCGCCCTCCGGCTGCCCATGAACGGCGAAGTGTTTCATCGTCGCCACGACGTGATGCCGGTTGATATTGAACGCATCACCCTGCAACCCGGTAACTGCCGCCACCGCCATGCGCGATAGCAGAAACGGGTCCTCGCCATAAGTCTCTTCGGTGCGCCCCCAGCGCGGATCGCGAGCGAGATCAAGCACCGGTGCGAAGACCTGGCCCGCGCCGCGCGAACCGGCTTCATCGCCCGCAGTGGTGAATACTTGTTTCACCAGTTCCGGGTCCCAAGTGCTGGCCAGCCCGATTGCCTGCGGGAAACTTGTGCTGCCAGGTTCCATGAATCCGTGCAACGCCTCGCCCATGAACAGCGCCGGAATGCCGAGCCGCGTTTTTTCCTTAAGCTTCCTCGGCGTCATATCCAGGTCCGGGTCCGACCAGCTCCGAAGCATAGCCCGCGCCGTCTCAGTTGTAAAAGTTCCGGTCGGATCGATAACCTCCATCTCGCCGCGTCCGCCGCCAGTGATCTGTTGCACTTTCTCCTCGAGCGTCATGCGCGACAGCAAATCGGCCACGCGGTCCTCAATCGCGAGTCCAGGATTGCGATATTTGGGAGTGTTGTCCTGAGCTTTTTCCTGACTCCTTGCCGTTGCGCACAAAATCGTCACGCAGACGGCCAATGACAGCATGATGTTGCGGTATGAGATTCTCATGTGAAGCCGGAACCGCCTTTTAAGGGGATTAGTAATCCAAAGTACGGAAGTATAGACGGCGCAGTTCCTTTTGTGTGGGAGGATGTGCAACAGGCGCACGGGCGAGGTACATACGGGCGACAGTTTGCATCAATTACTATCAGAGTTTGGATGAACTCTGGGTTCGAATGCGTTTGCCCTTCTTGCTCACGTCCCTAACGCTCCTCGCCCTATCTGCCGCTACACAGGTCCGCAAAGGATCAATTCGTGGCACGGTTCTCGCCGACGATGGTAGACCCGTTGCGGGTGCCCACATTTCCGCGGAGGTAATGCAAGGTTCGAAGATTCGAACCGTTCTCGACGCAAAGACCGATGATCTTGGGATCTTCTTGTTCTCGCGACTAGCGGCAGGGAAATATCGCATGTCTGCTGAAAAACGGGAGGATGGCTACCTATCTACTCGACGTGATATCACCTGCGAACCAGCCCCGGCTACGATTGTTCGTACACCAGACACACTGACGGCCACCACCGTGATCCGCTTCGGCCCCAAAGCCGGTATCATTACGGGATTGGTGAGAGATTCAGCCACAGGCAGGTCGATTCCCGCTCACCTGAGTTTGGCGCCCATGTCCGGCTGCGGTTGGTCAACCACCGGTGACTGCTGGGACTTTCAAGTTCCGGCTGCTAATCCCGGCCGATACAGAGGTTAAGTTTGGAGCATGCGCGGAAGGTTATAAACCTTGGCTCTATGCTGATCCTTCAGATCTTTCCCACCCAGTTTATCTGCGACTGAGACAGGGCGCCGAGTTGGAGGTCGACATCAAGCTCGGACACAGTTTGGACGATCCGCAAACGCCCTGCGTATCGGGCAAATACTAACAACGCAGGTGTCCCTCTTATTCGTTGCGAAATGGCCGTTACAGCCATAGCCTTTGCATATCACTTCTAGTCATCCGCGTTGGCTGTAACCGATGGGCCCACGCCAACTTCTTGGTCCTTGTACTGCAGCTGATAAAGCTTGTAGTAGATGCCGCGCTGCGCCAATAGCTGCTGGTGCATGCCCATTTCCCGCAGCTGGGCTTTGTGCATGACAAGGATCTTGTCCGCGCGCTGGATCGTAGACAGCCGGTGGGCAATGATAATTGACGTGCGGCCTTCGACCATTTTTCCCAGCGCGTCGCGTACTTTGAATTCAGTTTCGGTGTCAACGCTGGATGTAGCTTCGTCCAAAATCAAAATTTTCGGCGCGTGAGCAAGGGCCCGCGCAAACGAAATCAACTGCTTCTGCCCAGTCGAAAGGGTCGATCCACGCTCGCGCACTTCTTCCTTGTAGGTGTCGGGCAGGTTGTGGATGAAATCGGCGAGATTGACGTCCTCTGCGGCCTGTCTTACCTGTTCATCGGTGATCCAGTCTGTTCCGAGCCGGATGTTGCCCTCGATTGTTCCAGTGAACAGAAAAGGATCCTGCAACACCACCCCGAACCGGCGGCGCAGATCGGCCAGTGGCATTTCTTTCACGTCAAGGCCATCAATTCGAATGGCGCCTCGCTGCACATCATAGAACCGCAAGAGCAGAGAAATGATTGTGGTCTTCCCAGCTCCGGTGTGTCCGACGATCGCGACGGTTTCCCCTGGCTCGATGGTGAAGCTGACATCGCGCAGCACCCAATCCGGTTCGCTGTGACCTAACGTGGAGCTACTCTCCACTGGACGGGCGTGGACGCCCGTCTCCACACGATCACTCCTGCCATCCCGCGAATTGTCTTTTAGCATATCGCGATACGCAAACCACACACGATCAAATTCAATCCTGCCTGGCCCGCCGGGCTTCCGAGTTACGGGGGCCTCAGTGATTTCCGCCGGAGTATCCAACAGCTTGAACACGCGCTCCGCCGCAGCCATGGCCGATTGCAGGATGTTGTACTTTTCGCTCAAATCCTGAATGGGACGGAAGAAGCGCTGCGCATATTGCATGAATGCGACCAGGACTCCCAGAGTGGTCACATTCTGGACCAAATGAAGCGCAATCAGAGTCTTCGGGCTGAAACTGACGCTAACACCGGTCAGCACCCAGCCGCGAAGCACATCATGTCCGCCGAACCAAATCACGCACGCAATCGCAATCGACGAAAAAATTTCGACGACAGGATAATAGACCGCATGCGCCATGATGGCGTCTTTGAACGCCTCCATATGCTGCGCGTTCACTTCGGAAAAAGTTTCAAATGCCTTCTTCTCGCGATTGAAGAGCTGCAAAACCACCATGCCACTCACGTGCTCTTGCAGGTGAGCGTTAATGCGCGCAATCGCCACACGAATTCGCCGGTAGGAGTCGCGCACCCTGTCGCGAAAAATCCTCGTGGCAAAGGCAATGAAGGGCAACACTGCGAACGTGATCAGTGCCAGCTTCCAGTTCACGCAAAGCATGATGGCCAGAATGCCAGCCAGCACAAAAATGTCTTCAAAAATGGACACCACGCCTGACGTGAACATTTCGTTCAAAGCATCAACGTCGCTGGTAACGCGGGTGACCAGCCGTCCCACCGGATTCTTGTCATAGAAGCCGATGTGCATGCGCTGCAGGTGGCGGAAAATTTCGCTGCGCAAGTCGAACATCACCATTTGTCCGGCCCACTGCATAAAGTAGGTTTGCAGGTACTCGAGCAGAAAGCTGAAAGTGATCAGACCGACGTAAATTGCTCCGATTTGCGCAATTCCTGTGAGGGGACGAGGACTCAACCATCGCGACAGGAGTGAGGGCGCTTGGTGCGCCGGGGCCAGATACCGGTCAATAGCCACCATGGTCAGGAACGGCCCCAGCACATCGGCTCCGGCCTTTAGCACGATCGAGGCCAGAGCCAACGCAACCTTCCATCTATAAGGGCGCAGGTATTTGAGCAACCGCTTCATCAGCCGGCTGTCGTACGCTTTTCCGAGGACTTCTTCTTCGTGGGGAGAGGCCATAACGCGATTAAGACTATTTTAGATAGATGGGCGGAAAGAGTTTTTGGATTGAAAAACTTAGGGATACTGTCACCCCTTCCGGTAGAAATCGGGGATTCAGGCGGTCCGTTCGCGCACACCCGGTCGGCAACTTAGCTCCCTACGTAACGCGCATACAAGCTTCGCGCCACCGCAGTATCCGTTGTGCCCTTGATGATCGCCCTGCCATCCGGGAAGAGCGTCATCTCGAACGGATCTTTCCAAAACTTAAGCACAAACTCGGTATGGCGAACCCTGCCGTGTGGCTTCAGTCGCTGGCTCATGTCGCCCAAATCGATGGGCCGGGCGCGCTCGTGAATCTGGACCGAATTCCGGCCGCACATGGTGATGTGGGGACGTCCTTCGCCCGCCAAGTGGGGGAATTCGCGACGTCCGCAAGTTCGACAGTCTCCCCTCGGCACCGCCGCCGAAATCTCTGCCCGCTCATTGCACCACAAGTCCTGCGAAAGCAGGGTACGCCTGAGCTGTGATTTCGCTCCGACCAGGAATTTTATGGCTTCGGTGGCCGCAATTGAAGCAGTCTGATTTACTGCAGAATTTAGTATCCCGGCCGTCTCACAGGTCTCCAGCGCTCCCGAAGGACTCTCAGGAAAGATGCAGCTCAAACACGCAGTTTCGCCAGGAATGATGTTCATCGTGATCGCGTAACTGCCCACAGCCGCCACATAAATCCAGGGCAGGGAATTCTTCACAGCGAAGTCATTAATCAGGTACCGCGTTTCAAAGTTGTCGGTCCCGTCCAGAATCAACTGTACACCGTTCAACAGTTGTTCGACATTCTCAGGCCGTAGATCCGAAACGTGAGGTTCAGCGGCAGTCTGTGAATTGAAACTCGCAATCTTCCTGCACGCCGCAATTGCCTTCGGCACCGACTGCGCCGCATCTGCTTCATCAAATAAGCTCTGCCGCTGAAGGTTGCTCGCCTCGACGTAATCACGGTCAATGATTCGCAGCGTGCCCACTCCCGCGCGCGCCAGCAGTGCTGCCAGCGCCGACCCCGTCGCGCCGCAGCCCACAATGGCCACACGAGAGTCCAATAGGCGTTGCTGTCCTTCGGCGCCTATTCCGGCAAACAACAACTGACGCGAGTATCTTTCCTTAAGTTCGGGTTTCATTCAGGTATCAATTTAGCTGGTGCACCGGCTAGGAATGTCGCGAACCACCGCATCCACTCTAGTTCTCCGGCCAGACATTTATTATAAGTGGCGATGGCTCCGGAGTTGCGAGGCGCGCGCATTCGTGTGCATCAAATCTTATATTTCCCGGAAATTTCGCGTAGGAGCTTTTTTGCGTAGAGAGGGATTTGCCCGTGCTTTCGTCGCTATCGCCGTCGCCTGGTGCCTGACACCTGGGGACCTGTGGTCGCGTCCGCAAGCGGGCCATGCGGAGCAGACTCTTGCCCAAACTGGCTCTGCCTGTTTTGGCAACGTTGTCAGGAAGATTGAATTTCCGGGCGCCAGTGAAACCGATCAGCGGGCCTTGCGCAACCTGCTCCCACTTCATGAAGGAGAAACGCTCGACCGCGCTCGTCTCCAGGAGAGCCTGCGCGTGCTTTTTGCTACTGGCCGCTTTGCCGACCTCAGGGCTGAGTGTGACCGCTCCACCGACGGCCAAGTGCTGCTCACGTTTCCCAACACTCCTAACTTTTTCGTTGGCAGCATCAGCGTAGAGGGCGCTCCCGGTCACCCCAGCGAATCGCAAATTGTGAATGCCTCCAAATTGCAATTGGGAGAGGTCTTTACTGCCGACAAACTAAATCGCGGGCTGACGAATATTCGCCGGCTCATGGAAGAAAATGATTTTTACCGCTCATCCATCACTCACTCCGAGCAGCAGAATGCAGTGACTCAGCAGGTCGAGGTCACTTTCCACATTCACTCCGGCGATCCCGCCCGAGTCGGCAACGTGAACATCAACGGAAAAGGCCTGTTCTCGAGCGGGCAAGTGGAAGACATGGTGCGCCTGCATCCCGGCGACGTCGTCTCCGCCCAGAAGGTTGCCACTGGCCTGGAACGAATTCGCAAGCAATACCAGAAACACAACCGCTGGCTGGCGCAGGTGAGCATTGCCGAAAAAAAATATATTCCTGAGACCAACAAAGTGGATTACACGCTTGCGGTTGAATCGGGCCCGGTAGTTGAGATCCGCGCCGAAGGCTTTCACCTCAGCCGAGGCACCATGAGGCGGTACGTGCCGGTCTACGAAGAGCATGCGCTCGACGACGATCTTCTGAACGAAGGCCGCCGGAACCTCCTCGGCTACATGGAATCCCGCGGCTATTTCGATGCCAGCGTTGACCTGAGAAGAGAGTCAGACGAGAAGCAGAATTTGTTGCGTGTGATTTATCAGATCGATCCTGGCGACCGGCACAAGATCGTAAAGGTGCAAATCACCGGCAACAAGTTTTTCCGCCAGGATGACTTGCGCCCGCTTCTGCACGTGCAGGAAGCCAGTGTTCTCCTATCGAATGGCCGGTACAGCCAGGCGCTTCTGCGCGGCGACGCCCGCGATATCGAGAACATGTACCGCGCCAATGGGTTCGCCCAGGTGAAGGTGGACACTCAAGTTGAGGACAATTACCGCGGCGCTAAGAACCAGGTAGCGGTCGTCATTCGCATCGACGAAGGCCCTCAGACGGTAGTTGGTGCATTTCAAATTACCGGAAATGCCACTCAGGCTGCGGACTCTCTGCCTCCTCTGAATACGGGCCCGGGCCAACCTTTCTCCGATTCGCGCATTGCAGACGATCGCGACATCATTCTCAATTACTACTTCAATAGCGGATTCCCTAACGCCACCTTTGAGGCCACAGCCAAACCCGTCGCCGACAATCGCATGGACGTAACTTTCAACATTCACGAAGGCGAGCGCATTCATGTCGACCAGGTTCTGGTCGCGGGCCGCGAGCACACCAAGCCGTTCGTCGTCGATCACGAACTCCAGATGAAGTCCGGCGATCCCCTAAGCCAGGGCGATCTTCTTGGAACGCAACAGAAACTCTACGATCTGGGAATTTTCAGCCAAGTCGATACCGCCGTCCAGAACCCCGAGGGCGTTCAGCCTCGCAAAAACGTGCTCGTGCAAGTGCAGGAAGCCAAGCGTTATACGTTCAATTACGGGATTGGCTTTGAGTTTCAAACCGGACAACCGAGTTCAAACCCCATGGGCAATCCGGGGATTAGTCCGCTGGCATCGTTTGACGTGACCCGCCTCAACTTCCGTGGCCGTGATCACACAATTACTTTCGAATCGAGGGTCGGACGTTTACAGCAACGTGGACTTATCAGCTACGAGGCTCCGCACTGGTTCAACAGCCCCAATCTGAAGCTGACGTTCACTGGTTTTTTCGACCACACCTTGGATGTATCAACCTTCACATCCCAGCGCCTTGAAGGCTTGACTCAAGCAGAGCAGGTCGTCAGCAGAAGGGCCGACAGCTCTGCAGTATCCATTATCACCTACCGCTTTAATTATCGTTTGGTCAAAGCGCTCAACATCTCGGACACAATCAGCCAGGACCAAATACCCCTTCTTTCCCAGCCCGTGCGAGTGGGGGAACCGGGCTTGGGCTACATCCGCAATCATCGTGACAGCGACCTAGAAGCCACAAGGGGAAGTTACATCACAGTCGATATGGGCGTGGCGGCCCATTATTTTGGATCCGAAGCGGATTTCAGCCGCGTCCTGGTACAGAATTCCACCTATCATCCTTTTGGAAAGGCAGGCAAAGCCAAGAAGCAGCTTGTGTTCGCGCGCTCCACGCGCGTTGGATTAGAAAATCCCTTCTCGAAAACCATCATCACACAGTCCGGGGAACCAGTCACCGGAACTCCAACACTGATTCCATTACCGGAACGCTTCTTCATGGGAGGCGGCAATTCGCATCGCGGCTTCGGTCTGAATCAAGCTGGCCCGCGTGATCCAACCACAGGATTTCCTCTTGGTGGCTCCGCCTTGTTCCTGAACAATTTCGAACTACGGTTTCCCTCGCCTACACTGCCGTTTGTCCAGGACAACATGAGCTTTGCGGTTTTCCATGACATGGGTAACGTCTTCACCGACGGCACTCACATGCTGGATAGCTTGCTGCGCTGGCATCAGAACAAAGGATTGTGCTCGCAGAACCTCAATACCCTGTTCCAGGCTGGCGCGGGTGCCGCCCGATGTAACTACAACTACATCTCTCATGCCATCGGGCTTGGCGTCCGTTACAAAACACCTGTCGGGCCGGTTCGGTTTGATTTTGGATACAACTTGAATCCTACGGTCTATCCCTATTTCTGTAAAACGACGACGAACACGCCGGATTGCCCGCCTGCATACACTTTCATGGGCACGAAACAAGCCAGCCCCTTCAACGTTTACTTTAGTATCGGACAGACATTCTGATGCGGCTACAATCGGCCATCTTCGGACTTCTTCTGCTCACCGCGGCAAGCCTGCGGGGCGGCGAGGTCTTGGATCGAATTGTTGCCAACGTAAACGGCAACGTCATTTTGCAAAGTGATTGGGACGACGAATTAAATTACGAATGCTTTATGTCCAACCGCTCCACCCAGAACCTGACGCAGGAGGACCGTAATGCCACTCTCACCCGCCTGATTGATCAGGAACTGCTGCGCGAGCAGATGCGCTCCAATGACTTCACACCCGCTGCTGCAGACGACGTCGATAAGCAAATCGAAGGACTGAAACAAGACTATTCCCGAGATCATGAGGGAAAGTCCTGGAGCGTGGCTTTATCGAGCTACGGCGTTTCTGAAGCCGGCGTAAAAGCCCACGTTGCACTTGAGCTGAATCAGTTGCGCTTGGTTGACGCCCGGCTCCGCCCCTCGGTCCAGATCAATGCGGTAGAGGTTGAAAATTACTACAAGGAGCAGTTGGTACCTAAGTCTTCCTCGGTGCACCCTATCACGTTGCAGGAAGCCGCTCCGAAGATTCGTGAAGTACTAACGCAGCAGAAAATCGACCAGCTGCTAACTTCTTGGCTTGAGACTCTGCGCTCGCAAGCGCAAATCCGCATATTCGTTCCTGATTTTCCGGCTCCGCAGGTTGCGCAACCATGAGCCGCCCCGGAATCCGCTGGCGCAAAGTCGCCAAGTATTTTGTTTCGTGCTTCCTGCTTTTCCTCCTTCTCCTGTCTGGCGCGCTCTGGTATGTCACCACTGACTCATTCCAGCAGATGGTCCGTCGCCGTCTGACTGCGGAAATCGAGCGCGTCACAGGAGGACGTGTCGAGCTCGGCAGCTTCCACGCAATCCCGCTTCGCTTCGAGGTGGAAGTGCGCGACCTCACCATCCATGGGCGGGAAGCGGCAGGCGAAGTCCCCTTCGTTCATGTGGACCGCATGAGCGCGATCATAAATATCTCCTCCGCCCTGGGCGCTAAAATCGGCTTCCATTCACTCACCCTGGACCATCCGGTCGTGCACGTTATCTTCTATCCAGACGGAAGCACGAACCAGCCCGGCCCGGAGAAAACCGGTAGCGCCGACTTCGAGCAACTGTTCGCTTTCTCCATTGACAGGCTCAATGTTAGACGCGGCGAATTGCTGTGGCAAGACAAGCGACTACCGCTCGATTTCACCACCAACGATGTCTCTGCCCGCCTGAGCTATTCATTCCTGCACCGGCGCTACTCGGGCAATCTGGTGATCGGAAAGGCTGAGACCCAGTTCGATGGCTATCACCCCGTCGCCTGGACAGCACAGTCAGTCTTTGCCGTCGATCGGAGCGGTGTGCAGGTGCAATCATTGAACGTCGCGGCGGAACATACTCAGTTCCAGGCCAGCGGAGTTATTGCGAATTTGCTTAATCCCTCATTAAAAGGGAACTACCACCTTGATCTCGATCTCGCCCAGCTCGCATCTGTCTCCCGCCAGCCTCAACTGAAGGCCGGTAATCTTGTGATCACCGGGAGCGGGTCATGGTCTAGCCAGACTTTTGCCTCGTCTGGAAAATTTCAGGCAAAAGAAGTTGCATGGCAAGACAAGACTCTTTCTGCGCGAAACCTCGCCGCCGCCGGCAACTTCTCGCTCGATCCGCAAAAGATCTCGCTTTCCCAGATAGAAGGCCGTGCCCTCGGCGGCACATTTGCGTCTGACGCGGAGGTCGCGAATTGGCAGACTCCCGCAAAGCCAACGAAGAATTCGAACGGGGAAGAACGCGGAGTTATAAAAATCAAGGGAAAGGACGTTTCCTTGGCGGAGTTGCTGTCTAGCCGCGGTCCGCAATTCCGCCCTGTTAACAAGCTGAAGCTGGCAGCGGGCCTTTCGGGTACGTCTGAGATCCGCTGGAGAAGTAATTTTCGCAACGCCGAGATTACCGCCGCGTTGGACCTCACTCGGCCCAGTCGCTCGCGCGGCGACGAAGTCCCAGCTGACGGCACCACGCATTTTTCCTACAGGGCTAGATCGGGAGAGATGCAAATCGCCGACTTGTCCCTGACTACGCCAGCTACCCAGATTCGCGCTTCGGGCGCCATGACCTCATCATCTGCCCTCAGGGTTTCGTTTGCCACGACGGACCTCCGCGAGTGGCAGCCGTTGATCGCCGAACTGTTCCCGTCCGGCTTGCCGGTGGTCGTCCATGGCCGCGCGGCGTTCAACGGCACCGCCTCGGGTCAGTTCTCGAATCCCATCCTCGCGGGCAATTTGCAACTGCAAGACTTTGAGACCTCCCTTCAGCTGAATCCATCCGCTGCTCGAGCCCAGCTGCACTGGGATTCCCTTGCTGCGGACGTGCAGGCTTCTTCTCGAACTCTCGCCATTCACAACGCTACTCTTCACCGCGCTGACGAGAGCCTGAAAGGGGACGGTAGCCTGGCCTTGAGCGCCTGGAAGCTCACGCCCGACAGTCCCTTCCGCCTTCACCTCGACATTCAAAATATGGACGCGGCTGAACTTGCTGGGCTCGAAGGATTTGACCACACTATCTCCGGAAAGCTCTCCACAACTGTCGAACTCGCTGGGACCGTGGCCAAGCCTGAAGGCCAGGCAAGCGTCAGCCTTTTGCATGCGTCGGTTCGTGGCCACGTCCTCGACACTGCCAGTGCTTTACTAGTTCTCAACGGCAGCCAGGTCTCTTTCCGGCAGCTCCAGCTTGCCCGCGGTGAAGCTCATGTTTCCGGCAGCGGCAACTACGACCTCTCTTCTCACATTTTTCAATTGGATCTCAATGGCAAGGACTTCGATCTCTCTGAGTTTTCTCAAGTGGAAGCCTCGCGGATACAGGTCGCAGGCAAACTCGATTTCTCGGCGCGCGCATCAGGAACTCTCGAAGAACCGGCAGTGACCGCCAATCTGCGCTTTCGCGATCTGGTCTTCAACGAGGAAGCAGCCGGCAATTTTTCACTGGATGTGGTATCGCACGGTCCGGACGTGCACCTTACCGGACATTCGGATTCGCCGAAGGCCGAACTGCTAGTCGATGGAAATGTGAGGCTTCGCGATCAGTGGCCAGCCCGCATCGATTTCCATTTCACCCGCCTCGATGTAGACCCGTTTCTGGAAAGCTACCTTCACGGGCACGTCACCGGGCATTCAGCGGTAGCAGGCGACCTCCTGCTCGAAGGGCCGCTTCGCGATCCGCAGCGGCTGAATCTTGCCGGCAACCTCACCGATTTCTATGCCGAACTGCAGAAGGTCAAGCTTCGCAACGATGGCCCTATTCGCTTCAGCCTCTCGCAGAGCGGCGTGAAGTTCGAGTCTCAGGCAGCGGCACCGCTATGCTTGCCGGTGAGCACGCCATCGATTTCCAGGGTCGCGGCAAAATCGATCTGCATCTGCTACAGACATATGGCACAGACTTTACCAGTTCCGGAACCCTGACCGGGGCAGCTCACGTGACCGGCACTCTCGAAGCCCCGCAAGTTAGGGGCAGCATGGAGGTGCAAAATGGCGCTATTGCAGACATTAACCTTCCGAATGCTCTAAGCGAGATCAACGGAACCCTCCTCTTCAGCCAGAACCAGATTACGATCCAGCGCCTGACCGCGCGCACGGGAGGTGGCACAGTTGCCTTCACCGGCCATGCGGAAGTCGCCGGAAAACAGATCAACTTTGACCTGACTGCCAGTGCAAACGACGTGCGGTTGCGTTATCCGCCGGGCGTCAGTTCAACTGCGGATGCCGAGCTGCACTGGGCCGGCAGCTCCTCAGGTTCGCAGCTCTCGGGCGATATCACTGTAACCAAGCTAGGCTTCACGCCTGGGTTCGATTTTGGCGCGTATCTGCAGCGTGCGGCCCAGGTTTCCAGTCTTCCTCAGACCGACCCGCTGTTGAACAATATCCGCCTCGACTTGCACGTGGTGACTACCCCCGAGCTGCAGATGCAGACCAGCGTCGTACGCCTGCAGGGTGAAGCCGACCTACGCATTCGCGGCAACGCAGCCAAACCGGTTTTGCTGGGACGCGCCGATGTCTTCGAAGGCGAAGCTTACTTGAACGGCACCAAGTATCGTCTTGAACGAGGTGGCGTTACATTCACCAATCCAGCGATCACAACTCCGTTCGTAGATCTTGAGGCAATCACTCGTATTCGCGACTATGACATCACGCTCTCGCTGAGTGGTGATGTCAGCAAATCGAATGGCCTGAAGACAAACTACCGCTCCGATCCGCCTCTGCCCACGGCCGATATCATTACGCTGCTCGCTTTCGGTCAGACCACAGAAGAGTCTGCCCAACTCCAGCAGGCGAATCAATCCGCCTTTAGTCAGCAGGCTTCAAACGCCATGCTCGCTGCCGCCCTGAATGCAACCTTGAACAATCGGGCCCAACGTCTGTTCGGCAATAGCCGCATCAAAATTGATCCTCAGGGACTCACAACGGAAACATCCACAACTCAGAGCGGTCCTGCGGTAAGCATCGAGCAGCAAGTGAAAGACAATCTCACGATCACCTATACGACAAATGTTGCTCAGACCTCCCAGCAGCTCATTCGTGCGGAGTACAACATCTCTCGCAATGTCTCAATCGTCGCCATCCGCGACCAAAACGGAGTAGTAAGCTTCGACGTAAAAATCCGCCGCCGCAAACGCTGACCACGGCTTGCGTCCAGAACTCTGCGGGAGCATCCTGAAGGTCGAATGTCGTGGACGGATTCCGCTCCCGAAACCGATCCATATGCCGGCGAACGCCGTCGCATGGTCGAGTCACAGCTCCGCCACCGTGGTATCCACGACGAGCGCGTTCTCGACGCCATGGCCCGAATCCCTCGCCATTGTTTTGTCCCAGAGGATTTCAGATCACAAGCCTATGGTGACCACCCCATCCCAATCGCGGAGAACCAGACAATTTCCCAGCCATTCATCGTCGCGGTGTCGCTGCAGGCGCTTGCGTTGACCGGATCCGAATCCGTGCTCGAAGTCGGCACCGGTTCCGGATACCAGACTGCTTTGCTCGCCGTCGTTGCTCGTATCGTGTACTCGATCGAACGCTATGCCACTCTGGCGCACGGCGCCGAAACCATCCTTGCACGCCTGGGTTTGAACAATG
>WNGK01001924.1_pt1 | contig 22415 bp, 15 predicted proteins | sample 5400601 | NCBI WGS metagenome assembly WNGK01 (sample SAMN13153376, study PRJNA577476) | soil metagenome | isolation source: 60 cm soil or saprolite under Garry oak tree replicate 1 | place: USA:California | collected 2016-06-15
ATTGACTTGGCAGCGGACACCAATCATGAGAGAGAGCGGCAGATTGAATTCACGGCAGGAGGGCAATACCGCTTCGCGAAAAATTCTGCCCCGCACCGAGCCGTCCGGAAACTGAAACGTATCCGGAAGCGACACAGCCATGTAGACCGGTTGCATTCGTTCGCACCAATCGGAAAAAAACCTCCGGATTTCCTTGATGGAAGCTGCCGAAGCACGATCACCAACCTGATAACCCTGGCTGGCCAGCCGCTGCCAGGGCTCAGACCACTCCCGCAAGAGCCTGTCTAAACGCACCACGGACTGGAATTGCCCGTCATTCTCCGCTCCGTTCATCCATACCGAAACCTCTTCGGGATCAAGAGGGTCATTTGTCATTACGACGGTGGTCACGCCCGCCATGCGCAACACATTCCGAATATGGATATCGAGGGGCTGGGTGCGAAAAAAATCTCTCGCTTCGGTCAGATCCAGGCTATCGGTGGGAAGATCAAACGCCTTGAGCACCGCAACGATGCCGCGCGTCGCTTCGGAGACCGGGCTGTTTTCGACAAACAATGCTTGCCAGATTGCGTCCGCCCGCTTTTCTTGCGAAAGCGACCAATACTCCTCATGGGATATTGCCGAGAACCGAAAGAATTCCGCCTCAAGATAATGGTAGGTGAGCAATTCGTCGATTCCCCATAACCCCAGCCTGCCGAACCCCGGCGGGTAAAGATGTGTGTGTACATCGATGCATGGTGCTGAGTCCAACACATCTTTCACCGTGGACTCAATTTGATCGCCACGGAGTGGGTTCCCAGCGCCAGGCCTGTCGCTCGAATCAAACTGCCTGAAGGGAGTTGCTTCCACGTTCACACCTGTATTGGCATTCAACCGATAAATCCGGCTTTCGATTTCGCGGGACTATAGGTTTGTGTCCTGTGGAAAGTCAAAGGAGAAAAACTGAGGTCAACTTTCAACCAGGCTAAACGGAGCAGGACCGTCCGCTGAGAGCAAGGAAACGCCCTTAGGTGGATCAATTCCCCGAGATCTGATCGAGCATCTCTGGCGAAGAGTCATTTTAGAAAGACTCAATGCTCTAAATGGTTGTTGGGCTTTATAATCCGCTGCGATCAACTGTAAAGAACACCACGAGGGACTGCCATGGACAATTTTCTACGCGCTTTGATCGTAGTCGGGCTTGCTGTGGCTAGCAGTGCTGCCGCCGACACTCCACCCTTGCCAGCCGGTGCTGATCATTTGGCTCAACTTGCACCCACTCCACCCATGGGATGGAACAGCTGGAACAAATTTGCTTGCAACGTCAGCGAGCAGCTGATCCGGGAAACGGCCGACGCCATGGTCAGCAGCGGAATGAAAGCAGCGGGTTATCAGTATGTCAATATTGACGATTGCTGGCAGGTCAGCCGGGACGCTCAGGGAACGGTTGTCGCAGACCCGAATCGTTTTCCATCGGGCATTCAAGCCCTGCCTGATTACGTTCACAGCAAAGGATTGAAGCTGGGGGTTTGTACGGACGCGGGAAGGCTTACCTGTGAAAAACGCCCTGGAAGCTTCGATCATGAAGTTCAGGACGCGAAAACCTATGCGGTTTGGGGCGTTGACTACGTCAAAATCGATTGGTGCCACGCCGAAGGCCTTGATCCCGAAGTTCAGTATGCTAAGTTTCGCGACGCGCTCGCGCAGTCTGGCCGGCCAATCGTATTCAGCATCTGCAATTGGGGAGTAAAGGCTCCTTGGCAGTGGGGGCCGCGCACTGGCAACCTATGGCGTACTACTGGTGATATTAAGGACAACTATGACCGCATGTCGGTGATCGGCTTCAGTCAAAATGGACTGGAGAAATTTGCCGGCCCCGGACACTGGAATGACCCGGACATGCTCGAAGTCGGCAACGGCGCGATGAAACGCGACGAATACTTAACGCACATGTCGCTGTGGGCGTTACTCGCGGCTCCGCTGCTCGCGGGCAACGATCTGCGCAGCATGAGTGCTGAAACCAAAGAGATTCTTACGAATTCCGAAGTCATCGCGGTTGATCAAGACACAAAAGGCCTTCAGGGACGTCGACTGTGGGATGAAGGCCCACTTGAAATATGGGCCAAGCAACTCGGTGACGGCGGCTACGCAGTCGGTCTGTTCAATCGTGGAGAATCGGAATTAAGGATGAGGCTTGACCTCAAAATGCTCGGCATCAGCGGCACTGCGCGCCTACGCAATCTATGGGAACATCGGGATATTGGTCCGATGAATACCTCATACTCAGCCATGGTGCCAAAGCATGGAGTTGTGATGCTAAAAGTCTCGACGCAATAGCGTCGTACGGCAGAACTCGGGCGGCGAGGTCAAGGTTGACTCGATTCAAACGTCCGCATTTCTTACTGATTCGGGAGGTGCTGTGACATTAAGGGAAGATCGTTCCATATTTGAACAAAACACGCCACGACGAGATTTCTTGAAGCTGAGCGGGGCAGGAGCTGTAGTTTCCGTATTGGGCGCAACTAGAACCGCTCATGGCGCCGGGGAGCCTGCCACCTCACACCGCGAACGATTTGACGTCACAGCATTTGGTGCGACGGGTGATAGCCGAGCCATCGATACAACGGCGATCAACCAGGCAATCGAAGCCGCCTCAGCCGCAGGCGGCGGGACAGTGCAATTCCCCGCCGGATCCTTTCTCTGCTATTCCATCCGCCTCAAAAGTAATGTCAGCTTATATCTTGGTCCCGGCGCAATCATCGTCGCCGCCGACGCACCACCTGCGGGAACCAGCGGCGGTTATGATCCGCCCGAGCCCAATCAATGGGACAAATACCAGGACTTCGGGCATAGTCACTGGCATAACAGCCTGATCTGGGGTGAAAACATCTCGAATATTTCCATTCTTGGTCCGGGCCGCATCTGGGGCAAAGGATTGAGTCGCGGCGAAGGAGACAAGGCCCTGGCGCCCGGCATCGGGAACAAAGCGATTAGCCTGAAAAATTGCCACAATGTCACCCTTCGCGACATTTCAATTCTGCACGGCGGACATTTCGCTGTTCTCGCCACCGGAGTCGACAATCTAACCATCGACAACCTGCTGATTGATACGAATCGCGATGGCATCGACGTGGATTGTTGTCGGAATGTGCGAATCTCTAATTGCAGTGTCAATTCCCCCTGGGATGACGCAATCTGCCCGAAGAGCTCCTATGCTCTCGGTTATGCCCGACCCACCGATCACGTGACCATCGCGAATTGCTACGTGACCGGGGGCTATGAAGAAGGAACGCTCGTCGACGCCAGCTACAAACGCATTGGCCCTGATTACAAGGCGTCCCGAAATGGACGCATCAAGCTCGGGACAGAAAGTAACGGCGGATTTCGAAATATCACGGTTACGAACTGTGTGATTGATGATTGCCGGGGCATAGCTCTCGAAACTGTGGACGGCGGCCTGCTTGAAGATGTTTCCATCAACAACATCACAATGCGCGATATCACTGACGTGCCTTTTTTCCTGCGCTTGGGCAGCCGCACGCGGGGGCCGGAAGGGACGCCCGTCGGGCAGTTACGGCGTGTACTGATCAGCAACGTGGTGGTCTCAAATGCCGATTCGCGCCAGGCCACGATTGTCACTGGCATACCCGGCCACCCCATCGAAGACGTGAAGTTTAGCAATATCTACATTCAGCATCGCGGCGGGGGAACGAAAGAGGACGCCGCGATCAATCCGCCAGAAAACGAGAACGGATATCCCGACCCCAACCGCTTTGGCCCGATGCCAGCGCATGGATTTTTCATTCGCCACGTCAAGGGCATCGAAGTCCGCGATGTCGAGATCCAATCGCTACAGGAAGATTTTCGCCTGGCGTTTTTCCTCGATGACGTCGACCGTGCCGACTTCACGCACATCAGGCTTCCAGGCGGGGATGCCGGAAAATACTCGCTGAAGAACGTGAAAGATTTCAGCCTAGCGCAGAGCCGGCCGTTTGCAGACACTTACCTCGATAGTGTGACCCAGAAGATTCTCTGAGGAGAGCCGTGTCAGAGTGTCACTCCCCGCTTCCACGGAATAAAATCTTCCTGATTCTTCTGCTCCAGCTTGGTGCGGACTGCCCCGCTCGCGACCTCAATAATCAGAGCTAGCCCTTCTCGCCCATCTGCTGGATGGTGGATTCCCCGGGATGATCGGGCCGGTGTCGATGTCAATAATGTCTGTGCGCGAGAGCTGTATTCGTCAAAAGTTTGATGACTGGAGTGACCGGGCTACCCGTTGGCATTCCAAGTCAGTTGTGAACAACACGATGCTCGCACCTGCGCCAATCAATGTCCCGCCTTTCTTCGCTGCGAGAATTTCTCTGTTGTGAAACATTCTGAATCATCTCAGGAATCAGCCGGCGCCTGATCGTTCGCATCTGTTGTATGAGACCTCAAGTTCATTGAGTTTTCCTGAACGCCACCTTTAGAACATTTTGCCTTGACAGACGAGAATGCCTGGCCCACATAATCGCAATCCGATAGTACTTCTGTATTAGCTGCACAACGTTTTTGCAGCCGGTGTCTCGCGTTAGTGCGGGCGAAATGTAAAGACTCGATCCGCAACCAGGGCCTTACGGGAGGTTACGACCATGTCCAAGAAGACAAATGCGTCGAAGTACTTCGCTTGGGTTTCGTTCCTGATCCTCTCGCTCACTTTTACCACCCTGGCCGACGCGCAAATCGGCAACGCTAGCCTGGGGGGCACGGTGACGGATCCGTCTGGCGCCGCCATGGTCGGTGCAGAGCTGACTCTGACCAACGCCGCCACTGGCTTCCAAGCCAAGTTCACGGCTGATGACCGAGGGGAATATAGCTTTCGCAATTTGACGCCAGGCACTTATGACCTGAAGGTGACGAAGTCTGGTTTTCAGTCGTATGAGCAGAAGAACATCGTTATCACCATCAATCAATCTGCTCGTGTAGATGTTCCGCTCAAGGTTGGCTCGCAAACCGAAACCATTTCGGTCGAGGCCCAGAACACGCCCATTAATTTCGATAATGGGACCTTGCAAGGAGGCGCTGACCCGGAGACAGTGAAGGATCTTCCGCTTGTCGTCGAAGGCAAGCCGCGTTCATCGGCCGCTCTCGCCGTGCTGCTTCCCGGAATCTCGACGGGCAGTTCAAACCAGGCTTTTCAAGCGCGCATCAACGGTGGCCAGGAATCCGGCGACGAAGCTCTGCTCGATGGAGCAACCATGCAGGAAGGCTTCATGAGCCAGAGCGGCATGGTTTCGATCCATCAAGATTTCCAGATGTCGCCGGATATGATTCAGGAAGTCAAGGTCGTCACATCGAGCTACGACGCTCAGTATGGTTCATCCACTTCTGGGCAAATTACGATGGTAAGCAAGTCCGGCAGCAACCTATTCCACGGTGCGGCATTTGAATATGGCCGCAATGCTGCCCTGAATGCTACCCAGTGGGGCAGTTCTAAGAAGTCAGCGGATAATGAGCATGACTTCGGCGCCAACATTGGTGGACCAATCAAGCTTCCCTGGGTAAACAGTGGCAAGCACAAGAGTTTCTTCTACTTCGATTGGGAGTCCTATCACCAAGCTGGCGGCTCGACGGTGCCGACACTTTCCATTCCCTCGCTCGCAGAACGAACCGGCGACTTCAGCGATTGGGCAACTGCTACCGGAAACAACATCTATGTTCCGGCCGGTCCGCTGACTCCAGCCTGTGCAGCAACTGGGGTCACACCCGGACAACAATTCCCCGGAAATAAGATTCCGACAGGGTGCATCAGCCCCATTTCTACGGCCTATCTAGCCGAACTGCCTACGCCCACTAATAACCAGCCAACGAACAACTACACGCTGTCCAAGCCAGTGCCGGATACCTTGACCAGCAACTCCAACGTTTACATGCTGCGCCTCGACCACAATTGGGGAGATTCGGACCATTTCTACTTCTTCTGGTGGCGCCAGTTTACCGGGTTCAACAAAGCCACGGAACTTCCGACCGCCATTGCGACCGAATCACCTACCCGGCCGCAGAATTCCCCGATTTCGCGTTTTAACTGGGAGCACACGTTCTCGCCGACCTTGCTAAATCACACCACCTTCGGATACCTCAACCGCAACGAAGGTTATGGGTCAGAAAACTTGGCTTTTGTCGGAAAACTACCGCAGATAGCCAATGCGGCTGGAACCAAAGCTCTCCCCGCATTCACGTTCTCTGACAACTACAACCCGATCTCTAACTCTAACGGTCCGCCGGCAACCAACATCACCGTACGTCCAACTTGGGTGTGGAATGATGCCGTGACGAAGATTTATGGCCATCATATTTTTAAATTTGGGGTTGAGTGGCGTTCGGTGCAGGGCAATATTCATCAGTCCAATAACGAATCAGGTACATACAGCTTTGATCGATCAACTACAAGCCTATCTGGCAACGGCGGAAGTCCGATTGCCAGCTTCTTGTTGGGAGCTGTGAGTGGAGGCTCAGTTGATCGGCGAACTGTGCCTTCATGGTACCCGCGTCAAACGGTTTGGGCCCTCTATGGCAATGACGAGTGGAAAATCACTCCAAAATTTACTTTTAACTATGGCTTAAGGTGGGATTATTACTCGCCTTCGCGCGAAAAGTACGACCACTTTTCTTTCATCGATCTCGTGGGCACGAACCCTGGTGCGGGCGGACTACCTGGTCGTCTGGCTTTTGCTGGAAACAACTCAGCTTGCCAAGCCACAGGTGCCTGCTATGGCGCGCCCTATCCAGAAAGGCCTTGGCATAATGGTTTCGGGCCACGGCTCGGAGCGGCATATGCTATAGATCAGAAAACAGTGGTTCGCGCCGGTTACGGTATCTTCTTCGCACAGGCATTTTATCCGGGATGGGGCGGAGGAATGTCACTTGACGGTTTCAACCTACACCAAACGTTCGGAACCACCCCTGTCGGGGCCAGCATCAGGCCTGCCTTCTATCTGGACAACGGTGTCCCGAATCCAGCAGCGCTCCCGCCGTTTATAGATCCTAGTTACGACAATGGCGCTCAGCCTACCCAAGCCAACGGCAACGGCTCGGCCTATCGCCCCGTAGATGCGAACCGGCGGCCGTATGCTCAACAATGGAATTTTACGATTGAAAGACAACTTCCCAAGCAGATCGCCCTCAGCGTGGCCTATGTCGGAAACAAAGGTACTCGCCTAACATCCAGCCTACAGCCAGTTAATGTGCTTGATCCCTTTGCTCCAAATATTCGGTCTCTGGAGGCTCCCAGCAGTATTAGCCCAGGCATACCCGAACTGCTGGATACTTTTGGCCCTTCAGAGCTTCCGGTCGATGGCGTGTCCGTGCCATATACCGGATGGGTAGCTGATATGAATAAAGGCGGCAGCAATTGCTCACCTACGGTTGCGCAAGCGCTCTTGCCCTATCCGCAGTTCTGCCCTCCGCTTCAGGGATTAAATGAGAACAAGGGAAACTCCATTTACCATTCGTTCCAACTGAAAGCCGAAAGAAGCTTCCGGCATGGTCTCTACATGCTTGTGTCCTATACGAATTCGAAGCTCATTTCGGACGCTTCGGACAACACGCAGCAGCTTGGCGGAACCTGGAACGCGACTCAAGGCGTGATTTCGCCGTTCGAGAAAGCTCGCGCCCGCACTCTTTCGTCGGACGACGTTCCCCAGATTGTTTCTGCAGCGTTCGTATACGAGCTGCCTTTTGGCCGTGGTAAGCGTTACCTCACCGGCGGCGCCGCGAACGCTGTGGTTGGAGGATGGCAATTCAGCCCGCTAATTCACTGGTCGCGCGGTACGCCAATGTGGTTCCGGTCTGGCACGTGCCAGGTCGTACCACAATTCAGGCAGAATTGCTTGGTGGGCCTAGTGCCAGGAGTGGATCCATTCTTGCAGGATCCGAATAGCTTCAATCCAAACAAGGGGCCCCTTCTCAATGCTGCGGCATTTGAGTCTGCCAGTAATTTTGCCTACACCGATACTACCGGTGTGGGTGGCCCGTCACAATACGGCTACACCGGCGACGGTCCTCGCATCTCAAATCTCAGAGGTCCGAATGCCAAGAACTTCGATTTCGCTCTGACCAAGAACACTTATCTGAGCGAGCGAGTAAACTTCCAACTTCGCTTCCAATTCTTCAACGCTTTTAACCAACACTACTTCTACAATGGAGCCAACGTAAACAATCAAGGCTCCAGTTTTGCTTTCAACAACGATGTTAGCGGCGCCAATTTTGGGGCCTGGAATGGAGGTATGAGTTCTCCCCGCAGTATCCAAATTGGAGCAAGGCTAGAGTTCTAATCCCGCCTAGAACCAACTCACGAAAGCGCCATCTTTTCCCACGAAAGATGGCGCTCTTTTTGGGATGAACTCGCTGCTAATTCAGCGGTGGCGAAGACCCAAGGGCTGGCGACGTCGGTCGCGGCTTCTGCAACTGCTGGAATCGTTCGATTTCAGTTTTCGCCAGCTCGGGTTGGCCCAACCGCTGATACATGCGCCCCAACAGATAGTGTGGCTCAGGATACGTAGGATCCAGTGCCGCAGCATTCTTGAGGGCCTGTACTGCCTCCTGGTTCTTTCCCTGCCGTTCTAATACGCGGCCGAGCTGGTATCGCGATTGCGGCAGACGGGAGTCGTAATTCATCGCCTCCCGCACATTTTTTTCTGCTTCCGCCAATTGATTCAATTCCATTTGTGAAATTGCCATGTCCAGATTCGGCCAAGGCGATGGGGCCGGTTGCATCCGATTCAACTCCACTGCGCGGCTGAAGCTCGCGATCGCTTCGTCCAAGCGGCCAAGGTAGTCATAACAGAGCCCCTGGAGGTCGTACGCACGCGTCATCTTCGGCTCGAGCGCTATGACTTTCTGTAGTCGCCCAATGGCATCCAAATACTTTTGGCTGTCGTAGTCAAGGCGCGCCAACCAGTAAGGGTAGAGTGAGTTGCCGGGCTGCGCCGCCGCCAGCTTCTCCAATTCGGGCCGAGCCCATTGCTGTCGGTTGAGTCGGATGTATGCCATCGCCAAGGTGAAGCTTGCACGTTCATCGAGGGGAGCAATCGCTTCCGCCTTTTTCCAGACGATTACTGAATTAAGGTACTCCCCGTCAAGGAAGAAAACTCCTCCAGCAAACTCCAGCAAGTTCGCGGCCCGGAACGATTTGGGGTCCTGTTCTGCTTCCTCGACCAGAATCATCTCTGCTCTCTTGTAGTCCTTTTTCTCTAGAGCGATTTTCAGTTCAGTGCGGCGACCTGGGGGAAGCTCCAGCCTGGACAGATCGTAGCGGGGCGTTGGCGAGTCTTCTTGCTGGCCGGCAAGAGTTTGTGGCTCTCCCAGCAACAGTTGCGGCGATGGCCACAACAGCATCATCGTAGCAATAGCAAGACTGTTCATGAAATTAGCCGTGCACAGACAGATTAAGGTGCAGCGCCCGCCTTTGCGGTTTCGATCTTTGCTTTTGTCTCGGCTGCGACCTTGCTCTTCGGCACAAGTTTCAGTTCAACCTCGATTTCCCTGAGAGCTTGGTCGTACCTTTTCAACTGAAGCAAAACTACGGCCATTCCCAAATGAATCTCCGGCAGCTTCGGATCGGACTGCGCGGCCCGCTGATACGCCGCCAACGCCTGATCGTATTTTTCCTGGATCGCATATTCCTGCCCAAGTGCCTGGCGCAGTCGCGCGGAATCAGGGTTTACGCGTGCAATCTCGCGGAGCGACCAGCCAGAAAGCTTAGTCAGAGCCTTTCCCAGCTGATATGAATACTCAGCGTTGTCTGGAGCCAGCCTGACTAGCCTCCGTAACTGCTCGACTGCTGCGATCCAGTTTCCGGAAGCTTCGTAGGCCTTTGCCAATTCCAGACGGGCGGGGGGCTGGTCCGGCATCAAAACCATCGCTCGCTTGAGCTCCCGAAGCGCGTCGTCGTGCTTACCTAGCGCCATGAGGCTTGAACCAAGAAGCAGTCGAGAGGGACCATAAGTTGGCTGCAAGCGGATGGCTTCCTGAAAACGTGTGACTGCTTCCCGATGATTGCCGCGCTCCTGAGCTATGACACCGAGATTGTGGAGGACTAACGCGTTCCTTGTTCCCTGACGCAGTGCATGGGTAAAAGCGCGCTCCGCAGCATCCAGATCGCCTGCTTTGAGCGCCTGCACGCCCTCCGCGATTTGCGTTTCGATTGGACGTGGGGGCGGCTCCTGGGCGAAAGCTCGGCAGTTTAATGCCATCGCAAGCAAAGCGATAGGCCAAAGCAAACCGGCCGCACCGAATCCCGTCATCGAAGCCCAGCAGCGCATGCAGTTACAACCTTCATCGTCTCGCCGACAGTATAAGACAGTCGAGTTATTACGCTGCGCGGCTACGCCGCTCAGGTATAATTTTTTTTGCGCGCTTCTGCCCTCCTGAAAACGGGCACGCTCACGGGTTCCGCGATGAGAAGGTACAGTCAGGCTTCATTTCTAGCCATTATCTGCATCGCGGTTCTCGTGGGCGCAAGTCGAGTCGACTCCGCCCCAACCTCCCCCGCAAGGGAGCAGGCGATCCTGCAAATTCAACAATTGATCGAAAATCACGATCTGAGCGCGGCACGCGAGTTACTCACCAAATCGATACGAGAATTTCCTGCTGATCCGGGATTCGACAATCTTGCAGGAGTGATTGAGGCGCAGGAAGACCATTATGCCACCGCCGAAAAGAGCTTCAAACGGGCAATTCAACTTGACCCGAGATTCACCGGGGCTTACCTAAACCTGGGCCGGCTTTATCAAGAACACCAGGCCGCCGATCTCCACGCGCTCGATAAAGCGTTAGATGTTTATCAAAGTCTGCTGAGCTATGACAATGAAAACAGTGAGGCCAATTACCAGAGCGCAACCTTGTTTCTGCAGAAGGGCGACTATCAGAAGTCTCTCACACGATTGTCGCGGCTTCCGGCAGAAACTCGTCAGAGTGCTCAGGCTCTCTCCATCTGGTGTGCAGACTATGCCGGTCTTCGGGACCGCAAGGGGACCGATGAAACTGCGGCGCGCCTCGTAGCCAGTAACGACTTCACGGAGGCGGATGCTCGACAAATCTTGGCGGCCCTGCATGTGGGCAATCGCGATGACGTTATTGTCGAGCTTCTCGAAAGCTTGCACCAACGTCAGCCCCTCTCGCCCGAAATGCAACACAGCTTAGGATTGGCCTACGAAGCTTCCGGAAAGGTGGGCGAAGCACGCTCGACCCTGGAGCACTATGTCACGGGAGGCAATCTCTCGGTCGCTTCCCTGCTCGAATTGGCTCGAGTGGCTCACGAGCAAAAGGACTATCGCGGCTCCCTCGGATATCTGGCGCACGCGCGTGATCTGAACCCCACTGACGCGAACATCCATTATTCTTTCGGCTTGGTGTGTCTGGCACTGGAGCTCGTCGCGGAAGCACGGAACTCGTTTGAGAAAGCCGTCACCCTTCAGCCTGAGAATGCTTCTTACAATTATGCGATGGGTGCCACTTCCGCCCTCAGCCGCGACCCGAGCGACGCAGTTCCTTACTTTGAAAAATATCTTAAGCTCAGGCCGCAGGACCCGCGCGGAAAGCTTGCACTCGGGGCAGTGCTTTTTCGAGCAAAAGACTATGATGCTGCCACTCCCTGGCTGAACCAAGCTGCTGCAGTTCCGGAAACCGCTGGCGCTGCACATTATTATTTGGGTTCACTTGCATTACAGGAAGGCCGCTTGGATGATGCCGCGAACCAGCTCGATCTGGCGCTAAAGATGAGGCCTGACTATACGGACGCCTTGGCAGAGTCAGCACATTATTATTTACTCCGTAAAAACTATGCCGAATCCGAAAAGCGGCTTCGACGCGCGCTAGAAACCGATCCTGACCATTTCTCGGCGAACTTTTACCTGCTGACCTTATACACCCGAACCGGTGATCCTCGTCGCGAGGCCCAGGCGAAGCGCTACGAAGAACTCCAAAAGATGCGGGAACAAAAGAGCCTGGAGGTTCTGCGCATGGTCGAAGTGCGGCCGTTCGAAAATCCTTGAGAGTTCCTCGACATGCCTCCCTTTCGGCACCGCGTCCGTAACATGATCTGCTGTTTCGTCCCGGTACTCGCCGCCTGTGCGCTCGCATGTGCTCAATCATCGGTTTTCGACGAGTGTTCGCAGGCGCTGTATCGTAATGACTATGCCCAGGCCGAGCAATTGGCGCTGAAATACCTGCAGAAGAATCCTTCCGATGCGCCCGTGCGAGTCCTGCTTGGCCGCGCGCAGCTTGCCCAAGGCAAACTTGTGTCTGCGTTTGAAGAGTTGCGAAAAGCGCTCGCGTCAGATCCGCGTAACATCGACGCACTGTATTATTTGTCGTTCGCGGCGCGCGCTATGTCGCAACAGGAATACCAGCGGCTCTTCGCCATTGATCCCGATTCCAGCCGCGTTCACCAACTCCTGGCGGAGTCCGCACTCGAAGACCAAGACCCTGTGCAGGCCGAATCGGAATTTCAGAAGGCCCTCAAAGCCAATCCTCGTTCCGCCGAGGTCGCAATAGAGCTTGCGGAACTGAAACGTTCGCAGTCGAAATTCGACGAGGCGATCACTTACTATTCGCAAGCGGCACAGATCGGGAAGTTGAATTACGACGCCGCATACGGCCTCGGCGCCTGCTACACGTACAAACAGGACTATGCACAAGCGGCCGAATGGCTTCGGAAGGCTGTAGCACTCGCACCGGATTCGGCGGCTGGTCATTTTGCGCTCGGCAATGCGCTGTTTCAAAGCGGCAAGTTTGAAACCGCTATCCCAGAACTGCAGACATCGCTTCGCTTCGAGCCGCGGATGAAACAAGCGTATTTCTTGCTGGGTCGGGCCTACACCAAGCTAGGTCGCAAAGATGAGGCTGCCGCTGCCTTCAAAAAGCTGGATGAACTCAGTGGGCCGACTGGCCCGCACCAGAATACAGACTCTCCGAATACAAGCATGGGACGGGAGACACCTCAATAACTCATGCGAGATGTCAGCATTTCTGGTCCACCCACACCACCCCGGCGAAATGGGCCCTTTCTATTCGTTCTTTCGCCCTCTCCATTATTGGGATTAGGGTCAGCATTATTATTAGCGTCCGCACTTGCCGCCTGGACTCAGGAAATTGAGGAACATAAGCCACCTCAGTCGCAGCCGATGGGCGTTTCGACGGGCCCACCTCATGGCGCCGTGCGGGACGCTCAATCCCGTCCCATCACCGCGGGCGGATTTGTGGATGACGCACCCGTCATCTTCGAAGACATCACCAAGGCGTCCGGCCTCGACAAGTTTCGTCACCGCTCCGGTGGTCCGGAGAAGGCGACGATCCTTGAAAGCGTTGGATCAGGCGTGGCATTGCTCGACTATGACAACGATGGCTGGCTGGACATCTATCTAGTGAACGGTTCCACCTTTGCCGCGCTGCGCGGCAAAGAGCCGCCCCCGAGAGCCATGCTTCTACGCAATAATCACGACGGGACCTTCACCGATGTGACGGACAAGGCCGGAGTTGCTAACGAACGCTGGGGCTTCGGAGTCGCAGTCGCCGACTACGATAACGATGGATGGCCTGACATTTATGTCTCCAACTTTGGCAAAAACCGGCTTTACCACAACAACCACAATGGAACTTTCACGGATGTGGCCGAGAGAGCAGGCGTCGCGCTGGGCAGCTGGTCCACGGGCTCAACCTGGGGAGACTACGATCGCGACGGCTATTTGGATTTGTTTGTTCCGGGATATGTGAAGTTTGATGCAAACCACCCTCCGGTGGCAGGACAAGAAGGCATTTCACCCCAATCCTGCCAGTTTCGCGGCGTCAATGCGATGTGCGGCCCGCTCGGACTGGTGGGTGAAACGGATCACCTGTTCCATAACAATGGGAACGGAACTTTCACGGATGTGAGCGAAAAGGCCGGAGTCGCCGATCGCAAGGGATACTATGGACTCGCCTCCGTTTTCGTGGATATTGACGACGATGGCTGGCCCGATCTCGCTGTCGCTAACGACTCGGTTCCGCGCTACCTTTACCGCAATCTCCGTAACGGTACATTCGAAGACGTGAGTTATGTATCGGGCTTCGCTTTGACTGACACAGGCCTCGCGCAGGCTTCCATGGGAGTTGCCGCGGGAGATTACAACCGCGACGGCAGGATTGATCTATACGTTACGGTCTTTTCAGACGACTTCAACACGCTCTATCGCAATGATGGAAATTGGAGCTTGTCGGAGGTCAGTTTTCAGACCGGAGTCGCCAATGGAACCATTCCGTTCCTCGGCTGGGGTACGGGATTCCTCGACTTTGATAATGATGGACTGCTCGATTTATTTGTTGCGAATGGCCACGTGTATCCCTGGGTGGACCAGCGCGATTGGGGCACAACCTGGGCGCAGCGGCCATTGTTGTTCCACAATCTGGACGGCGCGAAGTTCACGGAGGTGCCGGCGGCGACCGGAAGTGGTCTCGCCGACGTAATTCCCGCACGTGGCGCGGCTTTCGGTGACCTGTTCGACGACGGCCACATCGACATTGTGGTGAACAATATCGACTCTTCGCCATCATTGCTGCGGAATGTCGTAAAGAATGGGAACCATTGGATCACTCTTAAGCTGCTCGGCGGCCCGCAAAGCCCACGCGACGCGATCTCCGCCCAGGTCTTCTTGAGTGCGAATGGAGTACGCCAGCGCGCGGATGTGATCAGCGGAGGAAGCTACGGTTCAAGTTCCGATTTACGAGTCCACTTTGGATTAGGGTCGGCTACGAAGGTCGATAACATTGAAATTCGTTGGCCGAGTGGAAAGAAAGAGGCAGTCGTAGCGCCTAGTGTCGACCGTATCTGGACAGTGGTCGAAGGAAAGGGCATCTTTGAAAATTGATTGCACACATCGGTGCGGAACTTTCTTATTGCTCTTCATCTCCGCTGTTGGATTCGGCCAATCGCAATCCGGCGGAAAGACGGACAGCTTTTCTGATTTTCGACCACGCCGCGAAATGCCTAATCAAGAATTCGTTGGCCGCCAGGTGTGTGCCGGCTGCCATATGCAGAAGAACCGCTCGCAACTGCAGACAGCCATGGCGCACGCGCTCAGCCTTGCTGGGGACAGTCATGTTTTGCAATCCCACACGAGATTGACGTTTCGGTCTGGTGTGTACACCTACGAGATAACGACCGAGGGCCAGCGGGGTTCCTACAGCGTTACTGACGGTAAAAGAACAATCAGCGAACCCATCGCCTATGTGTTCGGAAAGGCGCATGTAGCGCAGACCTACATCTTGCGCCATGATGGCAAGCTATACGAAGGCCGTGTCAGCTATTACACGGCGATCGATAACCTGGACTGGACGATAGGGGATGCGCTGAATCCACCACCTAGCCTGGATGCTGCATTCGGGCGCGACATCTCTGGCGACGAAGCCCGCAATTGTTTTAGTTGTCACAGTACTGGCGCCGTAGTCGATGGCAAGTTACAGCTCATCACCTGACGCCCGGCGTAACTTGCGAAGCTTGTCATGGGCCCGGGCAAGGCCACGTCGAGGCCATGCATTCAGGCCTCGGAGAGGGGTTGTCCATTCTCAACCCCAGGACATTGAGTGCCGATACACTGTCACAGGAATTCTGCGGCGCTTGCCATCGCAGCGCCAATACCGTCGGGATGATGCCCGACCTGGGCGGAATCACAAACGTTCGCTTCCAGCCATACCGCCTGTCTGGCAGTCGTGGCCACGATCCTAACGATCCACATTTCGCCTGCACAGCCTGCCACGATCCGCACGTCGATCTACCACTACAGGGGGCTTCAGCAGATTCCAAGTGCACAGATTGTCACGCACCGAGTGCTACGGCTTCTGGTTCCCCATCACAGACTAAGCAGGCACCGTCCGGTAAGGTCGTAGCTTCTTCGGCGGTTGCGAAACCCTGTCCTGTCGCAAATGCGAACTGCGACAGCTGTCACATGCCGCGGGTTGAGATTCCCGGGACGCATTTCAAATTTACCGACCATCGCATCCGGATTGTGCGCCCCGGAGCGCCGTATCCTTTATAATTCAGTCGTCTAAGGCGCAGGTCATCACTGGATTCCCTTGCCCTCCACGATTGTGATATAGCGATCTATAGGCAGATCTTTGAAGTTTTCTGTGCTTCCACTTGGCTGGGGCCAGCGAATCTGTAAAATGTCAATTTTCGTTCGTTTGCCGATGCCAAGCACCACGCGAGGATCGTGAGACGAGAGATAACTGCCGCCACCCACCCTCAGACGGCTCCTGATCAGATCTGCTGCGCGCCAGGTAATTTTCGCGCCAATTGCGTCGGAGTTTGCCTTCCTTCCAACCAACTTGACGCCGAGCCAATGGTTCCCTCGCGCCGCCTGGTTCTTGAGCAACAAAGGTGCGCCATCGTTGACGGCAACCAGCACGTCGACTGCGCCATCGTTATTGAAGTCTCCGATCGCCATGCCGCGTGCCGCCAAGCTCTTCGTAAACGCTCCACCAGCTTGGGCGCCGACATTTCTCAACGCGTTTCCCTCGCCATGTAAAAGAAGCAAGGGCTCCCGATACGTGACATGCGTTGAGTGTTTTTCAACCTGGTCATCGGGATGACCATTGGCAATGAAAAGGTCGAGGTCACCGTCGTTGTCGTAATCAAAAAACTTCACTCCCCATCCGCTCATCAACCGCGTCAAACATCCCAACCCCAACGGGACAGCCATGTCATCGAAAGTCATGTCGCCGTTGTTCCGGTAGAGCGAATACATCTCCTGGTCCACATTTGTAACGAAAAGAGCTGGCCGGCCGTCTTCAAAGACGTCAGCCGAGTCCACCCCCATTCCCGAGCGGGGTCGGCCGTCCTGACTATAGGCCACCCCGGCTTGGACGCCGATTTCTTCGAATTTTCCATTGCCTTTGTTTAGAAATAGGAAATTCGCAACCGTATCGCAGGCCACGAACAAGTCCATCCACCCATCATTATTAATATCTGTAGCTACTACTCCCCACGCTTTCCCCGGGACCTTCGCGATACCGCACTCCTGGCTCACATCCGTGAAAGTGCCATCCCCGTTGTTGTGAAACAGCCAGCTCCGGGTGGGCTCATAAGCTGTGGGGACACAGTAGTAGCGCTCGCCGGTGTGTTCATTCCCGCAGAATTTGTTCTTGGATCTTTCGAAGTCCACAAATCGGCAGACAAAAAGGTCTAACCGTCCGTCGTTGTCGTAGTCGAACCAGACGGCACTAGACGCCCACCCTGGCGCCGCCACGCCAGCTTTGTCGGTTACGTCAGTAAATGTCCCGTTGCCGTTATTATGGTAGAGAATGCTGCGGCCATATTGGGTGACGAACAAGTCTGGCCAGCCATCGCCGTCATAATCTCCGACCGCAACGCCCATGCCATAGCCTCCACCTGGCACACCAGCCTTCTCGGTGACGTCGGTGAATGTTCCGTCTCGATTATTGTGATAGAGAGCATTGCGAAGCGGCGGATTCGGCGTGAAAAAATCGCAGCTTCCGCTGTTCACCAGGTAGATATCCATCCAACCATCATTGTCATAGTCGATAAAGCCGCAGCCAGCACCAGTGGTCTCGGGCAGGTAATAATCGGGAGAGCGCCCGTTCAGGTGACGCCAGGAGATTCCACTGTCTTGCGGAGGGATCTCTGCGAAAAGTGGCCAAACCCCAGTCTGCGCCTTGAGCCTGACGGCTCTAAAGTTTGCCCAGCATGACGCAGCGGCTGCACTCATGACGTGCATGAAACGTCGTCGGCTCAAATCTGGTGTCAAGCCCATGGTTTTTCGATTTTGCCTGATTTTCGGAATGGAGCTGAGTATTCCCGACGATCATCCATGCTGGAAACGCTCATCCCGGTCATCGTCTCAAGGGAAACAGACTTATTTTGCGAAAATAAATCTCCGCTCCTTCAGATTGGAACAGGATCTTCCCACTGGAGGGAAAGGCTTCTGAGCCTTCGTTCACTAATTTCCCATTTACGAATTGTCGGACGCGATCGCCTTGCGCCACTAGCTCCAGCAGGTTCCATTGACCATGGGGTTTTTCAACCTCTCCAACCGGGTCCCCGTAACCTCGCACATCTTTCCACGGACCCTTGTCGATGCGGTCGACCTTAACCGCCTTGCCTTCTGGACCAGCAGACCGATTGCCATTGACGGTTATGGCGCCTCCGTCAGTGAGCCAGAAGTCTCCGGTGCCGCCTTCAAGAATCTGGAACTCAATCGAAGTAGGCCAGACCTTCTGCGGGCCTTGTATGTGGTACAGAATTCCGCTGTCACGCGCGCGGCCTTCGCGTGGCGCATAGGTTCCTTCGCCCCACTTGAACTCTGCCCGTAAATAGTAATTGGAAAATTCCTTCTTGGTAATGATGTAACCGAATTCCTTACCGGAGACGTGAATGACTCCCTTCTCAACGTGAAATACATGATCCGGATCGTTGTTTAGTCCATGCGATTTTAAGAATATGTCGAAATTATCGAGATTATGGCCGTCGAACAGCACCACCGGCTTCTCATGAGGAGGCACAGCCCGATTTGCGCCCAACCCCGCTGTCAATGGAAGAGTAAAACAAAACGCGATTGCCAGCGGATATTTCAGAAACCTGTATCTCCAAAAGTCAGAAACCCGAACCAACTTAAGGTGCGACCGCCTCGGACGAAAGCACCTCGCTCCAATTCGTGATCATCACATCGATTTCAGCTAGTTCTTCAGCTCGTAAGCTGGCGAGAGGAGGACGAACGGGACCAGCAGCTAGCCCGATTCGGTTCATTATTTCCTTCATCACAGTTACTTCATATCCTTTGCGTCGCCCGCGTAATGCATACAGCGGGAGCACGTAACGCTTCATCAGCTGCTCTAGTTCCACTCGGTCACCCGCGGAAGCAGCTTCATGCAGTTGCAACGAAAGCTTTGGAGCAATCGTCGCGATGCTCGAGGTGTAACAGCGGATGCCGATGCTGTAGTAGCCGGGAACGCAATCGTCTCCTGCGCCGCCAATCCAATGCAACCGGTCCCCCACTCGATGCACGATCTGCTGATAACGCCGAATGTCGCCTTGACCTTCTTTCCACGCGAATAAGGTTGCTACCTTCCTGGCAAGCTTCTCTACCCATGCTGGCGAAGGATTGACCCAATCGCGGCTATAAACAAGCAGCGGAAGCGGAGTCGCTGTGCCGATCGCCGCGTAATATTCGGCCAGACCGTCGTCATCGGCGTTGGGATAGTAGGGTGGCAACGCTAGGATGGCATCCACTCCAAGCCGCGCTGATTGTTGTGCCAACTGAATAGAGATTGGATGATTGAATCCCGTGCTGCTGATTACCGGAATACGGCCTGCGACTTCCTCGACAGTAGCCCGGGTGACTGCGAGATGTTCCGCGGGCGTGAGCGAATACATTTCGCCCGTGCCTCCCGCCGCGACGATAGCCGCAATCGGGTGCTGTAATAGTGATTGCAGGTTGCGCCGGAGTCCCGGAATGTCGAGCGCCAAATCGGGGTTGAACGGCGTGACCGGAAACGCGATTACTCCCTGTAATTTTGTGCGAAGCTCTTCTGCTTTCATGGGTTAGCCCGTAACAAGCGGGTGCTCCTGCTGGAGCTGCGCGCCTAAGATTTCTTCGATCAGAAACAGGTCGGTGAGCAACGCGCGAAGGTGGATCGACGCATTCAGGTTGTCGATCACTTGCGAGCTGATGACCGATTGCGCCAGCACCAACTCAATCGCAGCGAGTGAATCGCGGGCATCTCGGTCCAGCACGCCAAGAAATACCTGATATTTTCCCGCCGGCTCGAGTCTTTGCTTTTCTATGATCTTCGCGTAACTTTTTGCCAATCCGGCGAGCGCTTGGGCGGCACGTTGGAGATACTGGCGGATCTCCCCTCCGGCCTGGCTACCTTCCTCACCCGGTAATCCCTTACCAGCGTATGCCAGCATGAACTCGTAACATTCTTCAATTGCGTCGCAGCGTTCTCCGATTTCAGCCAGCATCAGCGACCCCTCAGGATTTGGAGTTCGATCCGGTGGATGTATCTACCGCCCAACGCTCCGGGTCGTGTTCCTTCAAGTAATACTCGCGGCTCATCGATCCGAAGATCATCGAAGCCGTAATCGGCAATTTTTCCGGGCGAACAGCGAAGTAAATGTGCACAATCACCAGGGTGATCAGGCCGATTCCCGCCAGCCCATGTAGCACGTACATCAGCCCCCACGTCATATCGCCGAACAGATAAGGATTTCGTGGCAGTACGCCCGTTCGCACGCGGAACATCATGAATACGCCGGTGAGAACGACGGATAGGCCGGTCAGCACGATAACACCGTGATAAAGCTTATTGTCGAGCGGATATTTCCCAAAGCGGCGCGGCAGCGGAGCCAGTCTTCCGAAAAACCGCCGCACTCTTTTCCAGGAATCCTGCAGGTCCGCCTTGTCCGGCCAGATAGACCAGAAATCCAAATAAAAAGAGGCATGAACAATATGGAAGATGATGGATGCTGTCAGCACCACACCCGCAATCCAGTGATACGTAACCCAGTCGATCTGCACGCCTACCTTCGGCAGAAAAGCCGTGAACAGCAGCACGAACATCGCCGCCGCCATGATCCAGTGAAAGAGGCGCGCGGCGAGGGAATGGCGCGGAATACGTTCGGGCAGGCGGGCGATGAGTTCAGGTGAAGCGCTCTCCACAAATTGTTGTTCTTTGGCGAAGAAGCGCACATATATCGCGTGAATCACGAGGAAGAGCAATCCCGCAATTAGCGCTAGCCAAACCAAAGACCATGCTGCGTGAATGGGAACACTTCGCCCCCAAGGATCTGTTGCCCACTCTATGATGCCCACGCTTCCTCCTGCAAGCCGCTGTTCTCGACTCCGGTAATCGAGCGCTTTACCAGGTTTCGCATCAACGGAATCTTATAGGCGTTGAACTGCAGCGGCACGGCTCCCTGCACCGCGAGCTTGCCGGCCATGTCGCCCGTCTCCGAGCTACGGCTCTTGCCGCGGACCGCATCTTCTACGTTCTTGAGCCGCAGCGGTCGAGCCGCAGCGCCATTCACTGCAATCCGGATCCGGTCAATTGTGCTTCCGGACATCGTGAGTGCCGTGGCTACGTTCAGCAGCGGGAAGTCCCAAACATTACGATCGCGCACCTTTTCAAAATAAAATCGCGCGCCGGCCCAGGTGGATGGTATTCGAATGGCGGTCAGCAAATCTCCGGACTGCAAAATATTCAGACGAGTAATGTCTTTCTCCGGCCCGACAAAGTAGTCTTCGGCATCAACCACGCGCTCGCCTTTCGATGTGAGGATGACAAATTTGGCGTCGAGCGCGATCAACGCAGGCGCGGTGTCTGACGGATTTACCGCAACACACCTTTCGGCGTGCAGGATCGCATGCTCGCGGTTTCGTCCGACAGGCGTGTCGGCATAGCAGATATTACCCCCTGCGCGATAGCAGGGCCAGCCCGCCCGGTAGTACCAGCAACGCGTGTCCTGCGAGACGTTGCCGCCGATCGTGCCCTGATTGCGTATCTGCGGCGAGGCCACCAGTTCAGCGCTCTGCGAAAGCAACGAGTACCTCTGCTTGATAACCGGGTGCTGCGCCAATTCCGTAAGAGTGGTCATCGCCCCGATCTCTAGCCCATCGGATTTGACTCGAACTCCCTTGAGTTCCTCGACTCCACTCAGATCAATTACCGCCTTCGGTTTCTTGATGCGGTCTTTGAGCCAATCAAAGCTGTCGAGTCCCCCTGCCAATACCCACCCCTCCGCTCCGTGTCGTTGAAGAAGGTGCTGCGCATCGGCGATGGAATTCGGCTGCAGCAATTGAAAAGCCGGCATGACGTCGCGAATTACAGCCATGATTCTCTCCGTTAAATGTGTGCCGTTAGCGGATCCTGCATTGGCCGCTCGGCATCCAGCGATGCAAGAATCGTGTCCGGGTTCACGGGCGCGCGACGAATGACTTCGTCTCCCACAGCATCGGCCAGCGCATTCAAGATCGAGGCGCAACCGCCGCCCACCGGTGGCTCGCCAATCCCGCGAGCACCGACGGGCGTCTCTGGATCGGGAATGTCGAGAGCCGCCCATTGCATGTTCGTGGGTACGTCCAGAATGGTTGGGGGTTTGTTTTGGTAAAAGCGCCTGGAAATCATCTGACCATAATGGGGATCGAATACCCATTTCTGTCCGATCGCATGACCAATACCTAAGATCGATCGCCCAAGTACCTGCCCTCCGAGTGAGCGCGGATGGAGTACGGTGCCGACATCAGCGTAGGCCAGAAAATCCAGAATATGGTACTTGCCCGTTTCAACATCTACTTCCACTTCGGCAAAGCTAGCGACAAAGGACATCGACGTCCCGTCATGTGGATACTTGTCTTTCGCAACTGCCACTAATCCCTTCCCTGCCAGCGCGGCCACGGAAGCTTTCG
>WNGK01001927.1_pt2 | contig 22399 bp, 17 predicted proteins | sample 5400601 | NCBI WGS metagenome assembly WNGK01 (sample SAMN13153376, study PRJNA577476) | soil metagenome | isolation source: 60 cm soil or saprolite under Garry oak tree replicate 1 | place: USA:California | collected 2016-06-15
ATGGCGGGAACGGCCGCAGGCCTGGCGGCGCTGACGCGGCAACAAGGAATCTTTCTTTTGATCCCTCTCGCCTGGGAGCTCTGGGAATGGTCGGGCCGCGACTGGCGGAAAGTGCTCGGGAATTGGCGGAGTGCGCTGAGCCTGGCACTGGCGCCCGCGGGATTGTTGGTCTGGTTGGTGTACCGAGCTGTCGTTTTGGCGGACATTGCTTTCGATGCGTATCGGCCGCAGACCTGGATCTACGGATTACTGATCAGCACCGGCGCCACCCGGGTCATCCCGGAGCAGGGCTTTGTCGTGCCCTGGCGGGCTCTTGGCGCCGCTTTCAGCCACCCGAGGCCAACCACCGTGGTGGATCTCATCCTGGCGGGCATTTTTGTGTTGATGTTTGTGTGGGGTGGGCGCAGTCTCTGGCGGCTCCGGCCGTCCTATTTTCTGTATTCCGCCGCCGTCCTCCTGGTTAGTTTTTCCTATTTTACAGGCTCTTTCCAGCCTTATATGGGTCTTCCCCGCCATTGCTTCCTGGCCTTTCCCTTGTTTCTGCCTGTGGCTTCCTGGGCCGAGCGCCGAAATGTCGATGTGCCGATCATTCTGCTCGGACTCGCCGGGATGGTCCTGTTGGCCCTTTTCTACAGCACGCACGGGGTTTGGGTGCCGTGACGGCTGAACCCGGCCAAGTGTTACGCCTTTTGTCAGGTATGGCTGCTGCATTTGTGGTATCTGGCGCGAGAGTGCTACAGGTCAATTGCCTGAGTGTTGATGCAACAGTGGAGAGATCGGCTGCAACCCACGAACAACATGAGGGAAAAACCTAGCGCGCGCCTTCGTTCTCGAAATGGGGACGATCGGCCCAACAGCCACGTGGAGGTGCTGTTTAGGCACCTAGGCACTACAACTGTATCACCTTTGGACGATTCCCGTTCGGACCACCCCTTAGTAGCATTGCCTTCGAATCAACTTATTGATTGGTTCCAGTATGGAGCCAATCGCAACTTCGACTTGGAGGCAACGAGACAATGGATACGGAAATGATTGAAACAAAAGGCGGCCGCAAAGAGCGGCAAAAGGGTGTTACGACGATTGAATATGCCATCATGCTGGTTTTGATTGCGTTGTTGATCGCGGCATCGACACCGGGTATCTCGAACGCGGTTTTGAGCGTGTTTTCAAAAACAACGAGCGTATTGAGTAAGTAGCAACTAAGTAGCAACACCGCTACTTGCGACGATTGAGTACGCCATCATGCTAGTGTGGATTGCGTTGTTGATCGCAGCGTCGACGCCGGGAATCTCGAACGCGGTTTTGAGCGTGTTTTCGAAAACAACGAGCGTTCTAACGAAGTGATCAAATACCCAACGCGCAGTCACGTTGGCTGAGGTCGTGAATCGATGGAAACCATCGGCGGGGTTTTTTCTCCCTCGGAAGCGAGGGAGGAGAGCTCCGGGAAAGAAGGATTCTTTTGTACCAAATTCGCCGAGGAAGGCAATTCGAAATCATGACAGCACGAAAACATCGTAGCGAGAGTGGGACCGTTCTCGTCGAGACGGCACTCACCATTTTCCTACTGATCCTCTTTTTGTTCGGAATTATGGAAGCCGGCCGCTTTATCAGCGTGCAGCAGATTGTCACGGATGCGGCCCGTGAAGGAGCGCGGCTCGCTGTAGCGCCGCTCAGCGGGACGACTACAATGGCCACGTCCACCGAAGTCAGCGCCATGGTGAACACATTCCTCGCCGCCTCGCATGTTCAAGCGGCGAATATCCATGTATATTGCGCGACTTGCGATGATGGGAATGCGCCAGTAGCGTCTTTATTACCAGCCAGGTTTACGAAGGTGGAAGTGTCAGTGATCTATGAGCCCATTTTGTCAGTGCTCATTAATAGTGGGATAACCCTTAAGGGTGAGGCATTGATGCGCGATGAGACCAGTCCATAGCAGCCGGTCCTATCAATACCAGCGCGGAGTTGCCGTCGTCGAGTTAGCGATGGTTCTTCCGATGCTCACGATTTTGCTGATCGGCGTCGTGAATTTGGGCCTGGTGGTCCGGGAGTTTCAGATCCTGCAGAATGCCGCGCGCGAAGGGGCTCACTATTCGTCCCTGTTTGGCAACGAGATCGCTCGGGCGGGGAATCCAACCGCAATGGAAACGGCAATTAAGAACCGGGTCGTCAGCTATCTTGCGCAAGAAGGCATTACGATCGCTCTAAACGATGTGTCAGTTGACCAGACCATTCCGCTGAATGTCGGGGGGGGCTTGACGGTGACGGGTTCCAAGATAACGGTCACCTATTCACGCTCGACATTGATTGCGTTGAGTTCCTGGTTGCCCTTGGGGTCCGTTACTCTGAAGGGCGAATCCTTCTTTCGGAATTTTTATTAAAGTCTTGCCGTCCTCGGACGGACGACATGGGGAGTAAAGCATGAATCGCACACGGATGATGGTTTTGGCAAGTGCTGCGCTGGTTCTCAGCGTGGTGGTTACCTTCTTGACATATCGAATGCTCCGGCAGCGGTTGACGCCGCCCGAAGAGATGACAACCATTGTTGTGGTGACCCAGAAAACCGCGCTCGGCGCGCGGCTCACGCCGGCGGATGTACGCGTTACGCCGTGGCCGAAGGCCGTTCAAATGGAAGGCACCTTTCACGATCTTGCCGAAGTCCTCGGCAGAGCGGTGATCGTACCGATGGGGGCCAATGAGCCTGTCCTGGAAGCAAAGCTGGCCCCGAAGGATGGCGGCGCCGGATTAACCGCAACGATACCGGACGGGATGAGAGCCGTCGCGATCCGAGTGAATGATGTGATCGGCGTTTCGGGTTTCGTGGTGGCGGGCACGCGCGTCGATATCATCCTGAGCGGTTCGCTAACGAATGGCACTATCGATGTCGCGAAAATCATTCTCGAAAACGTGCAAGTCTTGGCAGCCGGCCAGAACACGGAGCGGGACGCCGATGGCAAGCCGATGAACGTCCAGGTCATTACAGTGCTGGTTACGCCCGAGGATGCCGAGAAGCTCGCGCTGGCGGCTATCGAGGGACGGATGCAACTCGCGCTGAGGAACCCGCTGGACATGGAGCCACACAATGCCGAAATGATGCATCGTATCGCGCTGTATACGGGTTCGAATACGGCTCCTTTACCGGCGCCGCCGCCGGTCAGTGTTGCGGCCGCGCCGGCTCCGCCCGTGCGCAAGGCAACGCCACCGCAGGCCCCACAGATCGTTGCCGCACCCGCGCCTCCGGCCCACGTGGTCGAGCCGCCGAAGATTGTGCAGGTTCAACTGATACAGGGCAACCAGAGTCAGATTGTGAAATTTACACAATTGCCATAATGCTTCATGGAACGAGCCACAGCTTTGTGCTGTGAGATTCCGAGGATAAGGATAAGGACGATGCAAAGAAAACCGTACGTACTCATCTTACTAATTGCACTGCTGGCCGCAACCGGCTCGGCAGGGGCACTCCCGCTTCAACAACCTGAAGCGGCGCAGCTCCGCGTGCCGGTAGGCAAATCACTGGTGATCAATTCGGAAGAGAACCTTCAGCGCGTCTCGGTCACAGACGCCGCCATCGCATCCGCCATCATCGTGGCTCCCAAGCAGGTCTTGATACACGGCATGACGCCTGGTTCCATCACCTTGATTCTCTGGGATGATCAGGATCGAACCCGCTCATTCAATCTAACCGTCGAGGTCGACGTCAACACCCTGAGCCAGACACTCGCTCAAGTATTTCCAGGAGAAAATATCCGCATCGCGCAGACCGGTGGAGCCGTTGTTCTTTCCGGAAACGTTTCCAGCAAAGACATCGGAGACCGGGCCGCCGCTTTTGCGGCCAGCCAGTCCAAGAGCGTGGTGAACCTGCTGGTTCCCACGGAGGGACACCAGGTTATCATGCTGCAGGTGCGTTTCGCCGAAGTGGACCGCGCGGCGCTTTCGCAACTGGGAATGAATATCTTCAGCACGGGAGCGGCGAATACCCCGGGCGCCATTTCCACACAACAGTTCGGTGCGCTCGGCGGGTTGACCGCCAAGGGCACAATCCCGGGCGAGCTTAAGGGCACCAGCACGACTTTCAACCTGGCCGATCTGCTGAACGTTTTCGTGTTCCGGCCGGATCTTAACCTGGGCGTCACGATCCGGGCGCTCCAGCAGAAGAATGTGTTGCAGATCCTTGCGGAACCCAATGTGCTGGCCTTGAATGGAACCGAGGCGAGTTTCCTGGCCGGCGGCGAGTTTCCGATCCCTATCGTGCAGGGAACCGCGAATCTTTCATCGGTTACCATTCAGTTCAAGGAGTTCGGCATCCGGTTGAATTTCACGCCCACATTGCTGGCCGACGGGGCGATACGGTTGAAGGTGGCTCCTGAAGTGAGCGCGCTCGATTTCGCCAATGCGGTGACCATTGGGGGCTTTAGTGTACCCGCGCTCTCCACTCGCCGCGCCTCGACGCAGGTGGAATTGCGTGACGGCCAGAGCTTTGCAATTGCCGGTTTGCTGGATAACCGGACCACGGAAATCGCGACGAAGATTCCGGTCCTCGGGAATATTCCGGTGTTGGGTAATTTCTTCAAGAGCCGCTCCACAAACAGAACGAATTCGGAATTATTGGTCATGGTTACACCGCGACTGGTGCAGGCGATCAGTCCTTCGGCCGCGCCCGCTGGTCCCCAATTTCCGAAACCTTTTCTAGATAAAGAAAAGTTCGATGGACCGGTCGGCGAGACTCCGCAAAAGCGCGGCGCCAACCCGCCGGCGGAAGCTATCCATGAAGAAGCGCGGAGCGTAGGGGCCCACTGAGCGATCGTATCGTAGGATGTCCCTCTCCCCTTGGGAGAGGGTGGCGCGAAGCGCCGGGTGAGGGCAGAAGAAATGAGGTTTATGACAGTGGTACGTAAAGACAAGGAAGGCGGATACGTACTCGTAACGGTCGCAGCGTTGTTGTTTGTGCTCGTCGGCTTTATGGCGCTGGCTATCGATACCGGGGTTTTGCTTGGCGCAAGAACCTCATCACAGCGGGCGGCGGACGCTGCGGCTCTGGCCGGCGCGGTCACCTTCCTCCTGGACGGTAGTTCTCCGCAACCCGACACGGCGATCCTGCACGCAAAGCAGACGGCCTTAAGTAACAAGGTGCTGGGTACTTCGATCGAGGATGCTCAGGTCGACGTCCAGGTAAATGCGGATAACGGTATTGATCCTCGCCGGGTGACGGTGACGATTACGCGTTCGGAACCCACATTCCTTGCCAAGGTACTGAATGTGAACACTGTCGACACCAAGGTTACCGGTGTCGCCGAACTCGGGCGGAAATCAACCGGCGCCAAATGTGTGAAACCCTTCTTCATCCCCAACACGATCCTTTCTACAAAAGCGCCCTGCGACGCGTGCGTAAGTGGAGAGAAGTTGGTGTCCAACGGTGCCGTAACAGCGTTTGCGCAGGGTTTGTTCGGCCAGCAAATTACGGCCAAACAGAGCGACAAGACGAGCCGCTTAGCATCGAGCCAGTATTATGCCATTAACCTCACTGGAGACAATAGCTCCGGCAGTGTATACAGAGGCGCAATTTCGTCGTGCTTACAGGATTTTTTCGTCTGCAAGAGCAGCTACCCCACCGTTGCCGGCGATAAGAAGGGACCAACAAAATCAGGCATTAACGATCTCATCGGCAATCCGCCGGACCTGTATCAGTCCATCGGCCACTATCTGCGTCAGACCGATGGCACAGTTCGGGACACGAGTAAGTCGCTGGTGATCGCGCCCATTTGGGATGAATGCACTTTTGTGGACTCAGCGACGGGCACTCCCTATTGCCCAACCGGCGACTTTCCATCGGGCTCCGGAACGAGCCTCGAAATCGAAGGATGGGCGGTGCTGTTTATCGATGGCATGGGGACAGGCTCGGAGAACGATAGTGTGAAGGCCGAGCTTGTCAAGGTAATAGCCTGTTCAACAACTCCGCCCACAGGAGCGGACACGGACGCTGGAACCGTCTTATCGCTTCCGCTTCGATTGGTACGTCCGCAGTGAAGCGGACGTGGTGAAAGGTAGGGATGTAACGTGAGACTAGCTACAGTTGGAATTCTCGCACCATCTGCCGATGACGTGGCCATGCTGCGTTCCCAGATACGCGCGACGGGTCTTGGAATCGTTTCCGTGGAATCGACCGACTATTGCCGCTCGAGAACGGACCAGTCGACACGGCGCTTCGTGGACAATTGTCCGGACATCATCATTGTCGACGCGGACGAGACCAACCCCGCCGTCGAATCGGTTCAAGTGTTGCACACGGCGATGCCGGCCGCCTGGATTCTCGTGTGTGCTTCGGCGACGGATACGCATACCATCCTCGAGGTGGTTCGGGCCGGAGCCCGAGAATTCGTCCCGCGCCCGGCGACCCAGGAAAATCTGACGCAGGCCTTGCAACGGCACGTTCAGGAGCGCGAGCGGCAGAACAAGAGCGACGCCACGGTTTACGGCAAAATGTACAGCGTGTGCTCCGCCAAATGCGGCAGCGGCGCAACCACGGTAGCGATCAATCTGGCCGCGTCACTGGCAGAAACACCCAAGTCTCGCGTTTCTTTCATCGATCTGGACCAGCCGCTGGGAGACGCGGCCGCTTATCTGAACATTGCGCCACGTTACACGATTGCCGATGCGCTTGCATCCGCGTCACGGATGGATTCGACCCTGCTCGAGACCTACATGCTCAACCACGAGCGCATCAGTATTCTGGCCGGACTGGAGGAGTTCGAGCCGGGTAGAAGTATGCCGGCCGAGGCGCTAAGCCAGCTACTCGAGATCGTGGTGCAGACCTATACGCATACTGTCGTGGATCTGCCGGTATCCTTCGATCGAGAACAGGTGGAGATTGTGACCCGTATGAGCACCGCCATCATCATGGTGCTGACTCCGGATCTGCCGTCCTTGCGGAGGACGGAGCGGCTGTTGAGGTTCATGAGCGCGTTCGATGTTTCGGACAAGATCCGCCTGGTTGTGAACCGCAGCAGAAAAAACGACGAGATCACGGATCGAGACGTCGAAAAGGCATTGAAGCTTCCTGTCAGCTGGAAGGTGCTCAATGACTACGGCGCATGTATAGAAGCGATCCATGCCGGCAAGGCATTACTTTCGACGTCCAGCAAACATCTGGCGCGAAATTTCCGGGACTTCAGCAATCTGTTGACGGGATTTCAGCCTCCGGAGAAACGCAAAGGTTTGCTGAGCCTTCTTCCTAAGACAACGACATTCTAGATCACGCGGACAAAGGCCCGCGGCAATTATAAGGTACTGAAACTATGCCCGAGGTAAGTGTGAACCATAGCGCGACAGACCACAGAGGACTCAAAACCAAGCTCCACGCCCAACTGCTGGAGGAAATCGATCTTGAAAGCCTTAATCGCTTGAGCGAGGGTGTTGCCCGCGAGCGAGTCGGGGTCATTATCCGGGATATGCTGCACCGGGAGCGTACCCCGCTCGCCTCGGTTGAAAGAGAGCGGATCGTACTCGAGATATTGGATGAGCTGTTCGGCCTGGGCCCGCTCGAGCCACTGCTGGCCGACGGGGCCATATCCGATATTCTCGTCAATGGTTCTCAGAAAATCTTCGTCGAGCGGCGCGGCAAACTGGAAGCGACGGGCGCGCGTTTCGACGATGATGCCCACCTCATGCGCATCATCGATCGAATTGTCAGCCGCGTTGGCCGCCGGGTCGATGAATCTTCGCCGATGGTCGACGCCCGCCTTCCCGACGGCTCGCGTGTGAACGCGATTATCCCGCCCCTGTCGCTGGATGGACCGATCCTTTCCATTCGCCGCTTCGGCAGGGAAAGGTTGAACGCCCAGAGTCTGATTACGTACGGGTCCGTTAGTCAGCAAATGCTGGAGCTGCTCGAGGGCTGTGTGAAGGGAAAGCTGAATATCATGATCTCGGGAGGAACCGGCGCCGGCAAAACCACGTTCTTGAACATTCTATCGGGCTTCATTCCTTCAACCGAGCGCATCGTGACCATCGAAGACGCTGCGGAGTTGCAGTTGCGTCAGGAACACGTCGTCCGGCTGGAGACGCGTCCTCCCAACATTGAAGGTAAGGGAGCTGTCCGGCCGCGGCAGCTCGTTGTCAACGCTCTTCGTATGCGTCCGGACCGGATCGTTGTGGGTGAAGTCCGTGCCGACGAGGCTGTCGATATGCTCCAGGCGATGAACACGGGTCACGAAGGTTCGCTGACTACCGTCCACGCGAACACCCCGCGCGACGCTCTGAGCCGGCTTGAGACGATGGTCGCCATGGCGAATTTAAACCTGCCGGAACGTGCGATCCGCCAGCAAATCGCTTCAGCCATCCACGTCATTGTGCAGATTAACCGTATGCCGGATGGAACCCGAAAAGTGATGAGCGTCACCGAGGTGACCGGCATGGAAGGGCCGGTGATCACGATTCAAGACCTGTTTGTCTTCAACCGCCAGGGACTCGATGCCCATGGAAAGGTGAAGGGACGGTTCCGGCCGTCCGGCATCAGGCCGAAGTTCAGCGAGAAGCTGGTTGCTGCCGGCATTTCGTTCAACATCGATACGTTCTTCTCCGAAACGTAGCGGGAGAGATACGTGAGAAGTTCGGAAGCCGGAATTAATACATAGCTGGAGGGTACAGATGTTTCTGCAGGTTCTCACAATATTGATTTTCATGGTTAGTTTCGGGCTGTTCGTCAGCGCGGCGTATTTCTTTGTCCAGGTGCCGCTGGCGAAGCAGAAGCTAAGAGTTCGTCTGGCGGCTGTGCAGACAACCACGCAGGAATCGGACGCCGCGTTGGATATGGAACTCTTACGGCGCGAACTACTGAGCGATAATCCATTCGTGAACCGTGTGCTCGCAGCGGCTCCAATGATGCCGCGGCTCCAACTATTCTTGCAACAAGCCGCTATCGAGATGCAGGTTGCCGTTTTCCTATTGATCGCGATCTCACTATTACTTGCCTCGTGGATTGGTGCCATCATTGTGGACGCGACATTTCTGGCCGGCCTCCTGGTTTCCATTGGGGCTGCCAGCATACCGTTCCTCGTCGTGGCCTACAAAAGACACCGTCGTTTTAGGCGCTTCGAAGAGCTGTTTCCGGATGCGATCGACCTGCTGGCTCGTGCGGTGCGCGCCGGGCATGCGTTCACGACGGCGTTTTCGCTCATTGGAGAAGAAATGCCCGAGCCGCTGGCCCACGAGTTTCGCATGACGTACCGCCAGCAAAACCTCGGTCTTCCATTGCGCGATGCTCTGTTAAATCTGACGTTGCGGATACCGCTGCCGGACGTTCGTATCTTCGTATCGGCTCTGCAGATCCAGCGGGAGTCGGGAGGCAATCTCGGCGAGATCCTGGACAATCTGGCCACCGTCATTCGGGAACGCTTCAGTATCTATCGCGAAGTTGAAATCGTCACGGCGGAAGGGCGGTACACGATGTACGTGCTCACCGCGATGCCGTTCGTGGCCGGCATCGTGATGTATCTAGTCAACCCGGCGTACATGAAGCCGTTATTTGTCGATCCATTCGGCCATATGTTGATCGAAGTTGGACTGATCATGATGGGTTTCGGATACACGATCATCAGAAAGATGGTCAAGATCAAGATTTAGGAGGCAACGTGAATCTCACCATTTTTTTTATCATTGCGGGCGTCTTTTTTTTCGCTGCGCTCTACATGATCCTATCTGTGATCTTCCGCCGGAAGGTCGACGTCGACGGGCGAATCCGGAAACCCCTCCCCGCGGGAGAGGAGGAATTGCACAGTTTGCGCAACCTGTTCACCCGGTTGGAAGGCCTCTTCAAGCCTCTCGGTGAATTCATCCCGCGCTCGCCGGAGGAAATGTCCCGGCACGAAAAGCGGCTCGTCCAAGCCGGATACCGGCGCAAAGACGCGGTGGTCTTGTTCCATGGCGCTCAGGTCGGCATGGCTTTGATGTTTCTCTTCATAACCCTCGTCACCGGATTCTTGTACAACCACACCCTCGTCATAGGAGCGCTATGCATCTTTTTAGGAGTGCTTCTGCCGGACAGGTGGCTGGCGCACAAAGTCCTCACCAGGAAGGACAAGATTCAACTGTCGCTTCCAGATGCCCTCGATCTGGCTGTGGTGTGCGTGGAAGCGGGCTTGGGATTGGATCAGTCTCTCATGCGCATCGCCGAGGAGCTTCAGGAACCCCATCCGGAACTTTCAGATGAATTTAAGTTGCGCAACATCGAAATCAATATGGGACGAACCCGGCAGGACGCTTTCAGAAATCTCGCGGAGCGATGTGCATCCGACGACATGAAGGCTCTAGTCGCCATTCTCATTCAGACCGACCGCTTCGGCACCAGTGTTGGGACAGCCCTGAGAGTGTTTGCCGATTCGCTTCGTCTCAAGAGAAGACAGCGCGCCCGGGAACGCGCAGCCAAGCTGCCGGTCAAAATGATACCGGTCATGGTGGTGTTTATATTTCCGTCCATCTTCGTGGTCATCGTCGGACCGGCCGTAATCCAAATCATGCGCAGCCTTTTGCCGATGTTGGCAGGGCAATAGATAGCGCTCGAACAGAGGGTAGTGGATCAGTTTGAAAACAATTATGGGCTGGAAGCAATTCAGGAAATCGTTGGCGGTCATGGACGGCCGCTACAGTTGAAACTCCCCACTACAAAAGGAAGAGGAAATTCATGACACGACGTCAGCCCCGCTTAGTGGTCTTCATGATCATTCAGCTACTTGTCTCCAGTTGTATGCAACATTCGGTGAAGACTGCCGGGATACCGCATTCGAGCACAGCATCATCAGACAAAGCGGCACTCTCGCTTTCCGACTACATTCGGAACGTGTACAAAACCGAGCAGGGGATTACCGGCGAGGCCGAAGAACTGCGGCGGAAACTGCTGGATTCCGATCCGGAACTGGCGCAGCTGGACGCCCGCATCGGAATCGACCCCCAGGATATCGGATCCAGAAAGATTTTGGCAGCCGCGTATCTCCGAGGCGGACTGCCGTGGAGCGCGTACCAACTCTTCAACGAAATCAAAGCTGTGGCGCCGCGTGATTTCGAGGCGGAATTGGGATTAGGCCGCATTTGGGACACGTGGGGAGACTACATCCAGGCGCGCGAACATGCGAATGCGGCACTTGAGATCAATCCGCAATCCGCCGATGCCTATGAGCTCATGGGCAAGATCCATCTCCACCGCAATGCGCCCAACGATGCGGTGACCAGCTTCAAGCTAGCCTTGCAACTCGCCCCGGACGTACCGGTCGTGCTTGCCAACCTGGGCTATGCCTACATGTTGACTAACAATCTGGGTGAAGCGAAGGCGGCATTTGAAAAGGCGCTGTCTTTGGACTCCGGCCTGGTGGAAGCGCGAAACAACCTCGGAATCGTTTTTGGTGAGATGGGAGATCCACAAGCGGCTCTGGCTCAGATGCAGCAGGTGGGTAGCCCTGAAGTCGCGCTTAACAATCTTGGCGCGCTCTACCTTCTTCAGAAGAAACCGGTCGCCGCGATGCAGGCTTTCCAGGAAGCGCTCAAGTACGATCCGGGCTACACCAAGGCTCAAGAAAACCTTTCAGCCGCGCGCTCTCTGGTGCCGCCGCCGGTGTTCGTCAATCTACCGTCCTTTGATTCGTCAAACGCGGAGACCAAACCTTCGGCAATCGTGCCTTTCGTGAAGGTCGCGGAGCCGGACACATCCACCCCGCGCGGCGCTCTGGTGCCGCCGCCGGTGATCGTTAATCTCCCGTCCTTTGATTCTTCAACTGCGGAGACCAAGCGATCGGCAATCGTGCCTTTCTTGAAGACCCCGGAGCCGGACGTACCGGATCCGGCGATTGAGTCCGCCAAGCGTTTGGCCGAGAGTGTTCGTGTGGACCCACCAGTACAGGTACCGCTACACGCGTCGCCATCGCTCCTGCTGAAGGCATCGGAACCCGTGCTGATGCCGCCAATCGAGCCTCTGGCGGAGATTCCCCGCTTTGCGCTGGACCTGCAGAAGACTTTCGTAACGCGTGATGTGCGCGTTCCGCTGCCGCGACCGTCATCGCGCCTGCTGAATGTTGCCGAGCCCGTGCTGACGCGTCCGATTGAACCTCGCGTCGAGGTTCCGCGCTTTGCTTTGGATTTGCAGAAGCCCGTGGCTGTTCGGGATGTCCACGCTCCACTGCACGGTTCGCCCTCGAGTGCGCTGAGTATTGCTGAACCGGTGCCGATGCCGCCGGTCGAACCACGCGTGGAGGAGGCTTCCGCCCCGGCTGTTGTTGCCCATCGCGTGCCACAATCGCATGCCGCTGCCTCCACCGAGAGCAAGGCCGAGCCCGAGCCAGCAGCTCCAAAGGTTTCTCAGGTCGACGCATCGGCCGCACCTAAGCCAACCGAAGCCACTGCTGGGCCGGCAAGATTGGACGCTGGCGCGAGTCGCGTGATGATCTACGTCCTGCTGGCGCTACTTGGCGTAGTTCTGCTGACCCGGAGAATCTCCAGAACCGTTTTCGCTCGTGCGAACACCAGACGTTTTGTGCCCCGGAACATCCAGGGCGACAAACCCATTCGTGATGCTCGCGTGAGCTGAGGCACCCTTCCGCGAAGAAGTGTGAATGAAATGAATTGCAGCTCCCCAGGGCGGTGCGACCGCCCCGGAGGGGCGAAAGATCGTAGCCACGGGCGCGAGCCCGTGGAATAGATTGGCTGATCTTCAGCCCCGCAGGGGCGGAAGATGCTTCATTCCCAGAGGTAACGTGGATCGTATCCGATGTGATGTTGGTTCAAAAAGGCGACCAGTTCTTCCTGAAACGAAATCTCTCTGTGATGTTGCTCCTGGTTGGCGATGTATTGACGCACTCTTTCTGCATTCGAGTCGCTGACACTGAACGCCGCATAACCCGGTTGCCAGCCAAACTTCGGATGTAGCACGCGTTGTTTGTGAATCCAACGAGATGAATTCGTCTTTACAACCTCAAGGACGTCCGCGAGCGCTATGGACGCCCGCAACTTTGTCAAAAGATGAACGTGGTCGACCGTGCCGCCGATAATCAGAGCAGCACCTCCGATCTCCCGAATAATACGATCTTTTCGCCCCTCCGGGGCGTTGCACCTTCATTCTTTGAGCAGCCGCCTATATAAATTGAGGTACTCGCTGGCGGACCGGCTCCACGAATAATCAGCCGTCATGGCATTCGTCATCAGTGTTTTCCATTGATTCTTATTTTGGAAAACGGCCAAAGCCCGGTTCACTGCTGCCAGGAACGCCGAAGCCTCATACGGCTTGAAGCAGAAGCCATTACCTTTGCCGGTTGCAGGATCAAACTCCTCGATGGTGTCTTTGAGTCCCCCGGTGGCGCGAACTACCGGGATCGTTCCGTATTTCAAGCTGTAAAGCTGCGTTAGACCACTCGGCTCGTAGCGTGAAGGCATCAGGAACATATCCGCGCCCGCCTCGATCTTGTGGGCCAGCACTTCTTCATAGGCAATCCGCACGCCCACTCTTCCCGGATACCGTGCGGCCGCAGACCTGAAGTAATCCTGGTGTTGTGCGTCACCTGTTCCCAGGAGAACGAATTGAACATCCCGGAGAAGTAATTCATCAAGGGCCGCCTCCAGCAGATCAAAGCCTTTTTGAGAGGTCAGCCGGGATATTGCGCCAAGAAGCGGAATGTCGGAATCCTGAGCAAGTCCGAAGGCCGCCTGGAGGGCGGCCTTACAAGGGCGCTTTCCGGACGGATCGTCTGCGGTGTACTGTTGCGCGATAAATGGATCGGTGGCCGGATTCCAGACTTTATAGTCGACTCCATTCATAATGCCGACCAGGTTGGCCGACCGCTGCTGAAAGATACCTTCTAGCCCGAAGCCGTACTCCGATGTCCGGATTTCCTGCGCATAAGTTGGGCTCACGGTAGTCAACGCTTCTGCAAAAACCAGGCCGCCTTTGAGAAAGTTGATCTTTCCATAGAACTCCAGACCCTCGGGGCTAAAGAGGGCAGGGTCCAGATCCAGCAAGTGCCATTGGTCGGGCGAAAATAATCCCTGGTAGCCCAGATTATGGAGCGTGAAGACCGTTCTGATGGAGGCGAGACCAGGATAGCGTTCGGGCTGCGTTTTCAGGAGCGCGATAGCGAGCGCCGCTTGCCAGTCATGCGCATGCAAAACGTCCGGGAAATCCAGGTCGCCGAGTAGCTCCAGGGCGGCCCGCGCGAAGAAAGCAAACCGTTCGGCGTTGTCGGCGTAGTCGCCTTCGGGAGTTGCGTACAAATAATCTCTGTCGAAGTACCGATCCGCGCGGATGAGATAGACTTGAATGTGCTCGTCCAGGACGGTTGTGAAGACTTGAGCCTCCTCCGTTCTGCCCGAGGTGGACACAGCGACGCGGGTGCCGGTGTACCGCAGCGGGAAACCGTTATTCAAAACGGAACGGTATGCGGGCGTGATGAGTGTGACTTGCTGACCCAACTGTTGCAGGGCGATCGCCAGAGAGCTCACCATGTCGGCGAGACCACCCGTTTTGGCGAATGGCACGACCTCGGGAGATACCATGACGATGTGAAGCCGCCGGGGGACAGACACCGTGGGTGTAATTCGGGGGACAGACACCGAATTCTGTACTTTCAAGAATTCGGTGTCTGTCCCCCGAATTGTACCCGAATTCGCGAATGCGCGGGCAGGATCAATCTTTCCAAAGAGGTTGTCTCTGTTCTCCGGCAGTGCGAGTTGCTCTTTATCGATAACTCCGTTTTCAATCTGCTTCTTGAGGCGGTGAAAGCGTAGAAGATGGTCCTGACTCCTCGATACGGCGTACTCTTTCATGGCTCCCGTGCTCATCATGAAAGTCCAATCGCTAGCTTGAGCAAGCATCAGTTCTTTGGCTGCCTGTTTCAGAGCACCTAGCATCGGACCAGTGGCGTGCGGGTGCGCGGCCGCCATCTTCTCCATCATTTCAGCGGCCGTATGCAGGTGCGGGTAGATCCAATGGTTGTTCTGGTTGAGCCACGCCTCACTAAAGCCCTTATATCCCCAGCTCGACATGCAAGGTGTGGCCATCTGGTTCACCGGAGACTCGTCCAGGTATTCCGGAAGCGTCACCAATCGGATCGTTTCCCGCTCCCTTGCGATCTTTCGGATCAAGTGGTCCAACCATCTCGGGCCCTCGAACCACCAGTGGCCGAACAGTTCGGCGTCATAGGGCGCGACGATGATCGGCGTTCGATCCATCGCCATGGTGAGGCGTTGAAGCTGCTTTCGCCGCTCTGCCAGGAAGTGCTCTGCGTGGGACTCTGCCTTTCTCTCCGCCCATTCGGGAACATAGGGTTCCTTGTGATTGTCTTTTCCGGTGATCCGGAAATATTTGATTCCGGTGTCCAGGCGTATGCCATCCCGGTGGATATAGGGCTGGATGTAGCCCAGTTCGAGGTCGTGACCGACGTCCCGATAGAATTCACGGTAATCGTAATCGCCGGGATAGCCGTCAACCGAGCTCCACACCTGGCGAGAGGAGTCCGGATCTCGTCCAAACGCCGCAAGACCCGCAGGAGTATAGATCGGTGCATACACACCATAACGCGGCCTGCGGTCCGCCCGGGTAATGCCATGTGTTTCCAGGATCGTGAAGAGGACTTCCTGTTCTCGCAGGAGGGCGTCGACTCCGGGGTAATATCCGCACTCTGGAAGCCAAAAGCCCTGGACCTTCCGCCCGAAGATCTGCTTGTGGTGTTCCAGACCGACGTGTATCTGCGCTCGTACTGCGGATTCGTTTACGGAAAGCAGTGGAAGATAGGCGTGCGTGGCGGCGGTTGTCATGAGATCCACTTTCCCGAGTTGCGCGAAGCGCCGGAACGCGTTCAGGAGATTTTGCGAATAACGGTTCACAAACGCCTCGCGTACGCGTACAAAAAGCGCCCGGTACATTTGTGCGAGCGGATGAAACGCCTGGTCTGATCGCGTACGAGTTTCTTCCTTTTCGGCGAGTTCGATCAACTGCTCCAGCCTTCGGAGATACCGCGATTGCAAAAGGGGATCGCCGAGCATGGACGCGAGTGTGGGGCTGATGGAAAATGTCAATCGGAAGTCGATGCCGTCTTCGATGAGCTTCTCCAGGACCAGGAAGAGGGGGACATAGCTCTCCGTGATCGCTTCATAAAGCCATCTCTCCTCCAGCGAATCGTCATGTTCAGAGTGACGAACGTAGGGGAGGTGGGCGTGAAGGACAATTGCCAGGCAACCCTGTCGCATATGCACCACTAGTGTGGTGTAACCGTTATGGGTTTACAAGAATTCAAGCCGCGCGAACTCCCAACTCCCCTCCTTTCGAAGGAGGGGTGGCTGCGCCGTCAAGAAAATGCTCCCGTTCCTTAAAAGGCGCAGACGGGGTGGTAAGTAATTCGGTATCTCGCGTGCCGAACACATCGTGGACTCTTATTGTCCGGAATGTTCCGTCATTGTCGAGCTGGATGGGGCGCCCCATTTCGAGGCGGATGAGCGGCGTTATATGAGGACACGGAGCGGGTATAAGGTTTTTCTTACCACCCCGTCTGCGCCCATTAAGGAGGCTTCGCAACATTTTTATTAATGGGCGCAGCCACCCCTCCTTCGAAAGGAGGGGAATACGCTTCAAGCCCACCACTTCTACAACAATCAAAACTGACGCGTGGGACTACTGTTCCGGACGGCGGAGCAGAGCGGAGGAGAAGCCAGTGGCCAGCCGTTTTTCGGCGATCTCGGCCAAATCAATAAGGTCTACTTTTTCCAGTTCAGAAGGCTCGTCCCGCCATTTTCGAAAGCGAAGAACTTCGGGCCGCTTTCTTGGGGATTCAACGGAGTCGATTGTTCCCGGCGAACCGCCATCGCGCCGTAACGCGTCGCTGAACAGCGGTGAGAATGGCAACTTCGCGCGATCGAGTTTGCGAGGGACCGGCGTTGGGACGATCTCCGCACGTTCTTCAGAAACCCGCATGAAGCGCTCGTCGACACTGCACTCCGGCCAGGCTCTGGGAGTGTGGACGGCGTTGGATCTGGCCAGGAGCACATATTGTTCGTTCCGTGCTTTCAAGCCGAGTTCCACATTATAGGATTTACCGGCGCTCCACAGCGGAACGTACCAGTTTCGGGACCTCAAATCGATGTTAACGTCGAAGCGACCTGCATCTGGGCTCGCACCCTGGCCAAAAACATAAAAGCGGAGCACCGGTTGTGCCGTCTTTTTCCTATCTCGGATCCGGTTCCTGGCCTCAGCCAGCTTTTCCAGAGTAACTTCCCAGTAAGCGTGGACGGTGTACGGATCGACTGCGAGCATCACCAAACGAGTGCTGCCGTACGAGCTGGGAAGTTTCTCCGATTCCTGCTCTCGCAGGGGCGTCGCGGGGAGCGTCTTGACTGGCCGGACAAGCGCAGAGCCAATGAAAGCACGAACACCCACTCGCACGCCGGTGTAAAGGGCCTGTAGTTCCGTGATCAGCTCCCGTAGGGTTCGCATCCGGAAATTCCCTTCCTGGGACAGGGCAATAGCATACTTGGCTCAGCGCTGAGGATATGAGAACTGATTAATGATTGATGATTCTTCGTGCATGCCCTCAGAAATCGTGCTGGAGAATCTCGTTGGTCCGGCGGCAGAGCTCGCGCGCATAATCCGTCCATATGCCACTACCCCAGTAGCGATAGCAGCTCGTCTGAGTCGTGAGTAGATGAAAGAGCGCGTTACGATAGCGCGGCTCCGATGCAGAAACACCAGCGGTTTTTTCCGCAAATAACGCGCTGGTCTGCTCCATAGGTTCGAGCACGTTCGCATAGCCGTGCACCCACGAGAGATTTTGGGTCCAGCTGCCTCCTTCCATGTGGAAGCGGCCGTCTTCCTTCCGGAGTTGCTGGATCAGCTTTTCCAGAGCATCCGGGCCGGCGGGTTTGTGGCCCAGGCGGTCCCAGATCCGTTTTTGCAGGATGGGCTGGATTGCCGGGAAGTGTTCGTCGTGGATTCCGGCTGCAGCGAGATATTCCAGGTACTCCGTTGCATTCACTGCAGCCGTATCCGATCCGGAAGCCTCGCGCATGGCCTCGAGGTACTTGGGTGGAAACTCGTTCATCATCACGCCACCGTTTTCGCCGTCCGCGATTTGAGTGACCAGTGATGGGACCGATTTACCGGATATTTCTCCGCGAGACAGTCCTTTTGCTTCGTAATAAGGCTGCATCTGGCCGACGAGCTTGGTGTCGCTACCTTGTGTCTTGATGATCGCGGTAATCGACACGGTGCTTCCTTCAGAGTTTCGTGCAACCAGCCGATGAGGAATGTGAGGCCGGCGGATACCGGAGCCGTCCGCAACGTTCTCCACAGAGTGTTCCTGCACCAGTACCCATTGGTAGCCGTTGTCCTTGAGAGTCCTGACGAATTCGTAGAAAACGTCGGGGTGGTTGGGCAGCGCCATCTCGGGAGGCGAAAAGCCTCGGACGCGCTTGAGCGCCTCCAGGCCGAAGATCGCCGCAAAATGATGCCGCCAGGCAGACACGTGCAGGCGGAAATCCTGCACGGGTGTCGATGGTGCCACAGCGTGGCCCCATGCCGTACCGAGCCACTCGACCGAGCGCCGGTAAGCGGGATCGAGCGTAATCCGGTTGAGATTATCGAAGACGTCATTCAGGCCCATGGCCCTGAGCCCGTGCAGGAGGCAGCCAGAGTAATCCAACATCACTCGGGGCTGTTTGCCTTCGTGGACAAGCTGAGGCACAAACTCGCCCATACGTTTGTAGCACCAGTGGAAAACGGGCGCATTGTGGTTGTCGCCGATGCCCTGGTTGTCCATCATGTATTTAAGATTGCTGATGACCGCTGCCGTCCGCAGATCGGCGCCTCCGGCCGGGATCAGAGGTTGGTGCATGTGGAGGGCGATGTCGAAAGCGCTTCGAATCCGGCCGAAATCGACGCCGGACTCCCGGAGGTAATGAGGCCCAGGGCTGGCGGTGGCCTCGGCAATCTGTTTTTCCGAGCCACAGATGTTCGGCACTCCATTGATGTATTCCGGTAAGATTGCGTTACCCATCGCTTGACGGCCTTCCTTCCTGCAGGCTCGCCAACGCCTGTTTAGCGCCTTCAGCCCGCGGTACATACATCTGCTCGACATAGTCTTTGAGCATCCGGCGTGCGCAGAATCGAGGAGCAACGGTCCGGATCGCCTGCTTCACAATAGCCATCCATCGTACAGGCACGCCGCGCTTGTCGCGCTCGTAGAAGGCAGGGATGACCTCCTCTTCCAGCAAGCGATAGATGGCCTGTGCTTCGGAGTGCTCGTCGCGAGATTCTCCTGGTTCGATCAGCCAGCCGTTAAGGCCAGTGCAGCCTTCAGCCCACCAACCATCCCCCACGCTCAAATGAGGGACACCGTTGATCGAGGCTTTCATTCCACTGGTGCCGCAGGCTTCAATCGGTTTGCGGGGAGTGTTCAGCCAAGCGTCGCATCCTTGTACGAAAAAATGAGCGACATGGAGATCGTAGTCGTCGACGAAAGCAATCCTTCCGGCGAACCGCGGATCTCCGGCTAAGTGACAGATTCGCTGAATGCTCCGTTTACCCGGCTCATCCGATGGATGCGCCTTGCCGGCAAAAATGAGCTGGACGGGACGGGAGGCGTTAAGAAGACGCGCGAGCCGGTCCTGATCGTTGAAGATCAGCTCGGGGCGTTTGTATTCGGTAAAGCGCCGCGCGTATCCGATGGTGAGGGCGGAGGGATCCAGCAGGGTTCCACTGGCTGCGAGGTGTGCCGCGGTGACTTGCTGGCGGGTCCATCGATGGCGGGCGTGCTCCCGGACGAACGTGAGAAGGTAGGCTTTCAACGACTGCCGCGCTTCCCACAGCTCTTCGTCGGGAATGGCGAATATGCCGTCCCACATGCTGGGATCATCCTGGCGTTCCTTCCAGTCCGATCCGAGGTACCGCTCAAGAAGCGCATCGATTGCCGGCGCGATCCAGGTCGGAACGTGGATGCCGTTGGTAATCCCCTGGATCGGCTCCTCGGTATCCGTCCAGACGGATGCAAACATCTTGCGCGTTACCTCGCGATGAACCTCGCTCACTCCGTTCACCGCGGAGGAGCCGCGAAGAGCGAGCACGGTCATGTTGAAGAGCCAGCCCGCCCCGTTGTCATAGCCGCCCAGCGATAGCAGCGAGTTCCGCCGGTCGCCATCCGTCTCCCAACAGCCTGCGAGCTGGCGGTCCACCAGGTGGAAGGGAAACGCATCGTGTCCGGCAGGCAAAGGAGTATGAGTTGTGAATACAGTCGTCGAGCGGACCTTCTCCAGCGCTCCCATGACCGTTTCTCCAGCATCCACTAGCTCGCGAATCCGTTCGAACACCACAAAGCTGGCATGACCTTCGTTCAGATGCCAAACTGTAGGATTATGGCCGAGCGCTCGCAACGCGCGGACACCGCCAATGCCGAGAATGATCTCCTGCTGGAGGCGTGATTCATGGCCGGCGACATATAGCCTCGCCGAAAGTTCACGATCCGAAGGTGGGTTTTCCTCCATGTCGGTGTCGAGCAGATACACTTTCACGCGACCCAGCCTCACCAACCACACCGCGACATGGATGTTGGTGTGACCTACAGGAACCAAAACAGTACAAGGCTCGCCGGCCGATGTCCGTGCGCGTTCGAGGGGTGTCTCTTCGATGCGAAAGCGATCGTACGACTCCACCTGCCACCCTTCGGCGGAGATTGTTTGGTGGAAATAACCCCTCGAGTACCTGAACCCCACGCCAATCAAGGGCACACCCAGATCGCTAGCCTCTTTGCAGTAGTCGCCAGCTAACACTCCCAGTCCGCCGGCATATACAGGTATCGACTGATGGATCGCAAACTCGGCAGAAAAGTACGCCACTCGAGTGTCTGACAGATTCGTGTGGCAACGCGACCACCACGTGCCGCTCCCCGACCGGGCGTCGGCCAGCCTCTCCATGGCGTCGTCATAGACATGAACAAAGGAAGGATCCCGTTCGACCTCCGCAAGGCGTTGAGGGGAAACCAGACCGAGCATTTTCACCGGGTTGTGATTCGTTTGCCGCCAAAGCTTGTAATCCAGGCGCCGAAATACTTCCCGAGCCACTGGATTCCAACTCCACCACAAATCCGAAGCCAACTCGGGAAGTCGTTCGATTCGGCTTGGAAGCGTCTGTCGGCTGGGCTCACTCATGCGGCTTTCTCAGCGTTGCAATAGACGTCCAACACCTGATTGCTAATGCTGTCCCAAGAGAAGGCGGTCTCGGCCGCTCTCCTTCCGTTGGCTCCCATCCACCGCGCCCATTCGAAATTCGTAAACAGTGTTCCGATTCCCCAAGCTATGGAATCCGGGTGTGGATAGACTTTTAACCCATTCACTTCATGCCAGACGAACTCCGCCGGCCCCCCGTTGATCGTGGAAACTACCGGCGTGTCCGCGCTCCAGGCCTCGAGCACGACGATCCCGAAAGGCTCGTTCCGGCTCGGTATGCAAACGACGTCGCACGCTTTATAGAGTTTGGCAAGCATCCCGTTGGCTTGAAAACCGAGGAAGCGCGTCGCGTGGGCGATGCCTAACTGCCGAGAACGATTTTCCACTGAGCCTCGCATTTCCCCGTCGCCCGCAAAGACAAATTTGGCCTGAGGGTAGAACTTAAGGACGTGAGGAATAGCTTCGAGGAGCAGATCCGGACCTTTCTGATATACCATCCGTCCCGAGAAGAGCACCATCGGATCCATTGGACCAATGTTGTAGTTCCGCTTCACTTCTCCCGGATCAATTCCCACGTCATAGTTTCTGACGCTGACTCCGTTGTAAATTGCGGACAACTTCCAGTCCGGAACCTCGTACATCCACATGATCTCGTTCCGCAAGTGGTTGGAAACCGATATTACTCGATCCGCCCAATAACTAGCCGCCCGTTCCTGTTCGCGGATCCGGGAGTGCTCCTGTCCACTCCAGAAATTATTCCCGCTGCGCCCGTATTCAGTCGAATGTAGGGTCAGGATGCATTTGCGGCGCCTTCCTTGCTTGATCCAGATCATCGCATTGCCTGTGAGCCAATCATGCGCGTGAATGATGTCAAATGGGCCGATGTGGTCCTCGGTTTGGAAGACATAGTGAACGAATGACCGGCACATGCTATTGATCTCATCAACGAAGTTCGGATGCAGGCCAAACGGGCAGCGGTGGTAGTGAACCCCGTCGATGTGCGCATAATGGGACTGGCCGTGTCCCATCCGAGTGAACACGTGGACCTCATGGCCCTTTCGCTCCAATGCAGCAGCCAATTCAGTGACGTGAACGCCTACCCCGCCTACCGGAATCGAATGCAGAGACTCCCAGGACAGCATCGCGATTCGCATGGGCCTACCCGCCACCCGGACCGTTTGGAATACCCAGAACCATCTAAAAAGTATAAGTAATTCGA
>WNGK01001928.1_pt1 | contig 22381 bp, 14 predicted proteins | sample 5400601 | NCBI WGS metagenome assembly WNGK01 (sample SAMN13153376, study PRJNA577476) | soil metagenome | isolation source: 60 cm soil or saprolite under Garry oak tree replicate 1 | place: USA:California | collected 2016-06-15
AAGAATGAACAAAGAAAGCTCAACACTAAAGGAACTGCTCATGCGCTTGATGTACCCGGTATGGCGCGTGAATTGCATATACAATTGGAGCGCTATATCGAAGCACAATATCCTATCCGCCATGCCAGCATTGTATCTGAGCGGCACGCACTGCTGGAAACGACGAAGGTTATCTCGCAAGAGCCATTTATCGAAAGCACGCCTGGATATGCCACGGGGCCACGCTATAGCAGTCTTGCTCTTCCTTCATCCATAAGCGGCGCATTAGAAGAGTTGGCTTCGTGGGAGCAACCTATCATTCCATCACGCCTTTACATGCATCAAGCTGAGGCATTAGAGGCATTTTTTGGTCATGATAAAGACCTCATAGTGGTAACTGGAACCGGATCTGGTAAAACAGAAACATTTTTGCTTCCAATTCTAGTACGTTCATTTGAAGAGGCCAGACTACGACCGCGTATGTTCGAGATGTCGGCTATGCGTGCGCTCATCCTCTATCCTATGAATGCCCTTGTGAATGACCAGCTAACACGCCTGAGAGCTCTTTTTGGCGATCCCCATCTGGCATCGTGGTTTGGTCAGCGCTACAAGACAAGACGCCCGGTGCGTTTTGGGATGTACACTTCCCGTACTCCCTATCCAGGGATGATGAGCGTAGACAAGAATAGCAAGCAATTGCTTCCGCTGCTCGATTACTATCTGACATTAGCACAGGAGCAGCCTGAACAGACACAAGAACTTAAAGCTCGTGGACGCTGGCCCGAACTCGACCTGGAAACCTTTCGAACGGCTATTCTTGCGGGCGAGACACATGTTAGCGAGAACGACTATGAACTCTACTCCCGGCACCAAATGCAACTATGTTGCCCAGATATTCTGATTACCAACTACTCGATGCTGGAATACATGTCGATGCGTCCCATCGAACGAACGATTTTCCAGCAAACGGCTGAATGGCTTAGGCAAGACGCGGCGAATACCCTGTTGATCGTGCTTGACGAGGCGCATCTGTATAACGGTGTTACGGGCGCTGAAATTGCTTTATTGTTACGCCGACTACAGGCCAGATTGAGTATTGACCGCGACCGTGTACGTTATATTCTGACAAGTGCAAGCCTGGATATAGGGGATGCAGGACAGCGCAGTATCCTTGAATTCGCCGACGCACTTGTCGGCACACGCACGCAGCGGGGTTCTGGCTTTGCTATTATCCAGGGCCAGCGTGTTGAGGCTCCTCTCTCTTCAGCTACACTCTACACTCCTGAGCAGGAAGGCACAGCTCTTGCCGAATTCGATCTACAAGCATTCACTCATCGTACAATCAATCCAACAGCCGGACGCGAAGCAGTCGCGATATTTGCAAAGGGTCTTGGTTGGCCATCTCCGCCTGCATACGAAGACTTACCTCTCTACCTTGGGCAGCAACTTCCACAACTGCAGGCATTTCGGCAGTTGTGGAAGATCACTACTAGTCACGCGCAGGCATTTCAGAATATCTCACACCACTTGTTCCCAATTTTAGATGAACAAGACCAAGGGCTTGCAACGAGCGCGTTACTCGCACTCGCTGCGGCTGCCACCACTACCGATGAGCGCCCACTTCTACCCGTTCGAGCACACCTGTTCTTCCGAGGTTTACCTCCTATCTACGCCTGCGTCAATCCACAGTGCAGCGCCAGGCGTGTCAACGATGCTTCTCCTGGGGAGTTGGGTGCCCTGTTGCTCAGCCCACGCCTCCACTGTATCTGCGGCGCACGCGTTTATGAACTGTATGGGCACCGCAATTGTGGCGCAATTTTTCTTCGCGCTTTTGCTTCCAATGAGCCTGCGGACTTCTACTGGCACGAACCGGGTGATATCGCACATTTAGGTGGGAATGACAAAAGAGAATCACTGCTCCTGATTGGACAACCGCATTCAAAAGCCTCCAATCTTGAGGCGGTTTACTTGCACACAATGACGGGACGCGTACAGCCACATAGAAATGGGCAGCCATTGCCGGATAGGGATTGGCTACGTGTCTATCGCCCTACACAGGCAACGTTGGTGCGGCGTAAAGACATATCGGAAGAGGATGCTAAAGACGAGCATAGCCTGAACTGGAAAACCTGTCCAGTCTGCCGCAAGCGACTCAATGAGACATCCATCTCGAGTTTATCGACGAAAGGTGAGCAACCCTTTGTTAACCTCACTCGCCGCCAATTTGAATTACAGCCACCTAGTGCGACAGAGCAGATAGATCTGGACTCAGCGCCGAATATGGGCCGGAAAGTCCTCCTCTTTTCCGATGGAAGGCAGCGTGCCGCCCGCCTCGCACGTGATTTACCAAGAGAGGTAGAACTGGATACCTTTCGGCAAGCTCTCCTGCTCGCAGTAGCTAGGCGATGCCGAAAGACGGGACAACCTTTCGTGCGCATGGATAATGCGCTCTTTCGTGAGTTTGTAGCTGTCTGTGCTGAATATCGCCTCTATTTCTTCGATGGAGAGTCGCAGGCGTCATTGCTTCGCTTTATCAATGAACTCCGCGATGAATACGAATTGGAAATAGAACTTGCTGCGAGCGAAGGCTGGGAACCACCGATCCCGCAAGGATATCGCTTGGCATTATTACGCCAGGTTGCTGACCGCTTCTATTCGATGCAGCGCGTGTGTGCTGCAGTGGTCGAGCCGACAGCTACCAGTCTGCGCTTACTCAAAAAGAAGCCACTATTTGCACGGCTGGAAGAGAACAATCTGCGTGCACTCATCATCAACTGGTTTGACGCGCTGTTTGAGGAGAGCGGTTTCGATTCTAGTATCTCTTCGTGGGATCGCAAAGAAACGGTGCCTGGAGATGGTTTGATAGTAGCTGGCGGCAATAAGGCAGAAAAGTGGAATGATGCTGAAAAAGCAGCAGAGACTTTGCTGGGTTATGCCAGGAGCGAACTGCAGCAACTACGTATGACATTGGTATATGAGTTCTGCGATGTCAAAGAAGGGGTGGCATTTCTCAAGCCGGAGAAGCTGGCGCTCCGACTCACCTTGGAGGATACTTGGCATCAATGTAGTGATTGCGGGCAGTTGATCTGGCTCCCGTTAGGAGGTAGATGCCCAAATTCACGTTGCGGCAGTACACTGCTCGTACAATTACCAGGCGATGATCCGGGTTTACGCGCTCGCACGGATTTCTATAGTGAACCAATACGCCAGGTGATTTCCGGACATCATTCGCCCATGCATTTGACTGCCGAGGAGCATACCGCTCAACTTTCGTACCGTGACTCGCAGCAGATTTCATCCACAACCGAGCAGTACGAACTGCGCTTCCAAGATATCGGCATCTCTCCTGAGCGGCCAGCCGTTGATATCCTGAGCTGTACCACAACCATGGAAGTCGGAGTCGATATTGGCTCCCTCCTAGGCATTGGCCTGCGCACCATGCCACCACGGCGTGCGAATTATCAGCAACGTGCCGGTCGTGCAGGCAGACGTAGCGCAGCTTTGTCAACAGTACTTTCTTATAGTGAGAATGGATCGCATGATGCCCACTATTTTGAACACCCCAATGAGATGATTTCAGGAGCTCTCCCCAGCCCAAGAATATCTCAAGTGAATAAGCGACTGGCCCGGCGGCATGTCCAGGCGGCTCTCATCCAGACATTTTTTCTTGACTACTTGCAAGACGTTGGCAAAATCAATTCCAAGCAATATGGCTATCTTAATGAAGCGCTTGGGACAGCAGGCTCATTTTTTAATTCCAACGAGCCGTACAGCCTTGCAGGATTTGAGCATTGGCTCAAACTAATGCTGGAGGGCACTATACCGCGCTTAATGCAGCAAATAATCGCTTGGCTTCCCGATACGCTCGGTAACGAACCGGTGAGCTTATCACTGAAGAGCGATTTTGTCCGCTCCGTTGCCCGCGACTTTGTGAACAATTTACGTCAAGTTGGAGAACTTCTCTTTCCCAAACATAACGGCAAGGATGAGGTAGAACAGGAGAAACAGTTCCATCAGAATTCTGATGAATCAATGCTGCTCGATCTCCTCTTCGACCACGGTTTTCTCCCAACCTATGCTTTTCCTCGCGATGTACGCAGTTTTGTCATTGAAGAAAATAAGCAGAGTAGTAAAGGAACTTGGCGCATTGGAATCAAGCAGCGTCCCCAGCAAAGTGTGGATATCGCGTTATCAGAGTATGTTCCGGGGCGCGAACTAATTGTAGATAAAGAAACCTATCGCGTCGGCGGTATCTATGTGGACCCTTTTCGTGGAGCAACTCTTGCAAATCGCGTCCCTTCCCTCTTCAAGCAGGAACCGAGTACTTTCGCCTTCTGCGCTAATTGTGGCTATACACAGCGTGAGCAGGCGCGCGTCAAGGCTACTTCACCGCATTCTTGTCCTTTATGCCAGGCACCCCTTGCCATTCAGGACATTCTGGATCCCCCCGGTTTTGCGCCATTCGGAGCGAAACGTCAAGAACCAGGGCAGCTTCAAATTGCTTCTCCCGCGCATAGTGGGACAATGACGCAGGTAAAGCTGGTGCTTCCACTGACGGATGAAGAAGATTTTGGGCATATCACAGCAGGTGGTCGTGTCGCGTGGAGTTATGCAGAACATCGCGAGCTCCTTATTGCCAACAGCGGCGTCGCTAGGGAAGGTTTTTCCGTCTGTCGCTCGTGTGGGGCCGCAGCCCCTGGAAATCCGGCATGGCTGGAGCAGTCGCATGATAGACCTTTCCTCGTGCCAGGCTGGATGACCGCTTCGCGCAAATGTTATGGTTCAGATGGTATCTGGCGTGGCTATCTAGGACACACATTTCACAGCGACCTACTATTACTGCGTTTCCGATGGCCGGATAAAGTCGCTTATCACGTCGGGCATCCTTGGATGCGGGACGCTCTCGACACGATTGCCCAGGCAATTCTCTTGGCTGCAACACGTTTGCTCGATATCGCTACGAGTGATTTACAGGTGGGATGGAGCTATACCGTCGCTGCACCGCGGGCCGATACAGCTCAACATGTGCCTCCACGCATGGCGGACTTTTTCGTATTTGACACACTTTCAGGAGGAGCTGGGTTCGCAACACAAGTCGGTCAGCACATCGAATCCTTGCTATCGCTTACCTACGACATTCTAACCAGTTGTCCCGAACAATGCGAGCGGTCTTGCTATCTTTGCCTGCGCACCTATACAAATCGCATTATACACTCTCATCTAGATCGCTACCTTGGAGGTATCCTCCTTCGATCCATTCTCGACGGGCAAGAACCCCCAACACTATCCCTTGCTCAGCAAGCTGCGCAATTGGATATGCTCCGGCAATTTCTGGAACTCGCTGGTGTACCATGCGAATGCGAAGGTATAGTTCACGGAATACAGGTGCCTCTTCTGGCAAAAGCTCTGCGCGGAACGTTTGCTGTCGGTACCTATCCCATCCAACAGGAGTTGCAAAAAGCGAAACATCCACTCGATGCGTTGCCAGAAAGACATGTACGGTTGTTCAGCGACTACGAACTGGCTCACAATCTCCCGAATGTTGCGAAGGTATTGTTAGACTAACTCAACAAATGCTCGCACTAACAGCACTCACTGGGGATGAAGGATTGGACATGAGTCATATCTTTTTACTTCTCCAGGGAGCGAGCCTTTTTCTGGATTACGCAAGTTGAGTGTGACACCAGGTATTTATTCAAAAAGACTCGATCACACCCTCACGGATACAAAGACTTCGCATATCACATTTTTTACATATAGCGGGAGGAGGAGGAACTGTTACATCAAAGTCTTTTGCCTGGATATGAGTAACTTTCGCTTCGAACTGCTCTACCGCCCTCTCTACTTTCTCTTGTTGAAAAAGAAAGACAACCAGGGCATCTTTCTTGAGTGGTTCTTCAGTCCAATAAAGGAGAAGTCGTTCAGGCCGTTTCCCATCACGTCGTTCCAGCGCATGAGCATACATATACAATTGTCTTTCGCACATTTCCAGGTAGTCAGAATTATCAGCCGGTCGCCTGGCTGTTTTAAAATCCAATATCTCCCGCGATCCATCATGTTCCAAGACTACATCTAAGACACCAGTAAGTATGTACTCTGTCTTATCAATTGAAATCCGCTCCTCCACTTGCTTTATTTGAAATATCTCTAATTGATTCTGACGAAAGTAGTTCATGATATGCTCAAAAGCTTTTTCCTTTTTGCTGGCATCTATTACACTCATATTGGTTTTGGAAAGAAAGGTGAACGTTTGGTCAAATAATTCCCTCAGTTTTGTCTCTGTCAGGACCGCAAGCTGACCATCAAGTACAATGCGGTGAATTGTCTCGAGTGTTTGATGCACCAGAAGACCGAAAAACGTGTCTGAGGGACGTGAAGGGGCAAACTTATAATGACGATAATATTGATACTGCCTGGGGCAGGTTTCGTACATCTTGATATGGCTCGTAAAACTATAGCGAGGTTTCGATACAGCCCACTCTCTACTTTTGAATGTCTTTATATTCAGCAAATAGCTTTGTACATCTGGCCACTTTGGTAATCCCCGTATTATTCCATGAAAGTGTGGCGAAATTCTTCTTTGTTGATTTCCTGTCAAGACAAGTAAGTTTATGGCTCGACTGAAGGCAACGTAGTACAATCGCATGAAATCGAACAGAGGGATTTTCTCCGCAGGTTCAGATTGCGGTCGCTGATAAAAACGCTGTAGCCTTTTATCGATTTCTTCTACAGCTGGGAATTGCCTATCGAGACTCCCAACCACTACAACTGGGAATTCCAACCCTTTAGCCTGGTGGATAGTCATCACCAAAACACGACCTTCTGGAAAGGGTCGCTCAGGATTCTCATATTGATCCATCCTATCTTCATGAAGGAGGCTCAGGAATCTGTTAAAAAACAACGAGGCTAGTTCTTCTCTATTCTCGTAACATATATCTTCATCACGGTAATACTTTTGAAATGTTTCCAACAGTTGTGAGAACATTACCAGATTTTGCGTTTTATTCTCATCTTTGAGAAAGAGCATGAATGGTTCTATCGCGAGAAGAGCATAGAAGTAATCGGCAAGACACTTATTCAGCTCCTCCCCTTCAGTAAGTTGAGTAATTTCAACTGTACATGCCGCCAATAGTGTTTCCAACGAGCTATGTATTTCACACTGATTACTAAGCATCGTGAAACAATCATTCAAATATTGATATAAGTACGTATCTCCTACGGCCTCTTGAAATATTCCGCCAGCAAAATTTAAAATGCGCCCAAAGCAACCGATCATCAACTGTACTTCTTCCTGATCGAAATAGGTTCCGGCACGCGGGCAAAATACTTCGATGCCTTTCTTCTGTAGTGCCTGCACATACACATCACTTCTGAATGTCTTGACACTATTCAAAAGCAAAGCTACTTGGTTGTAATCAGTGATTTTTCCTTTCTCCTTGAGAAAGGCAATCAATTCTGCGAACTGGTGTGCCTCATCATATGGATCTCTTCCATAGATAGCCAGGACTGCCGGATATTCCGCATATTCTTTCTCAGCATAAGAGTGAATCTTTTTCCTGGAGCGGTACCTTTCCCACTCAATCGAAGACATCCAACTGTCGTAGGCCTCTACAATTGAAGGATGAGATCGGTAGTTTGTTGTAAGGTGGATTACCTTTACTTTTTGGCCAGCATCAAAGTTTTGTGGAAAATTGCGCAAATTTTGAACTGTTGCCCCTCGAAACCTGTAAAGGGATTGATCTTCGTCACCAACCACGCAAATATTGTTGGTTTGAGAGGCCAACCTCATTAGTATCTGCTCCTGAATATAGTTTGTGTCCTGGTACTCATCGACAAGTACATAACGAATATCTTTCATAATATAGGCTGAGGTTCTAGAATCTTTCAAGAGCCAATACGCTATCTTTTGCAAGTGAGCAAAATCCACACAGTTGTTCTGAACCAGTAAATGTTGATACTCTCTATATGCATTTGCCAGGTTCGATGAGAGTAAATCTTGCTGGGAAAATAATTGTCTGACTGCAATCAGCTCTTCAGTAATCTTTTCAAAATACTTTTGCAGCTGTTTCACAATAGCCCGTCTCGATCCCCATCGATTCACGAAAAAATGGAAGTTTTTGCCACAGATAGCATCCAGATTTTCAAAAATGAACAGGCGTTGAGTTAACTGATCCAATGTCACATAATTGGTACCTATAGGTGCCATCTGATGGTCAGAAGGTGGTATACGGTGCAAGTTTTCTATAATAATGCGGTTACAAATACCATGAATAGTGCCAATACGCATTTGCGAAATGTCTTCGTGAAATCCTACTCTATGGGCAATCTCGGAAAGGCGATCCTGCATCTCGAAGGCCGCTTTTTCAGTATACGTACAGAGTACTAACTCCTGCGGCAAAGCTTTCTCAAGGAGTAACAGGTTGATAGCCCGCAACGTCAAACAACGAGTTTTACCAGAACCTGGGCCTGCAATGACCACCATTGGCCCGTTTTCATGGATTACAATTTTGCGCTGTTCTTCGTTCAGTTGTTGAAAATTATCCAACAGTTCTGGGGAGATCATGTCCGATAGAAGTTCTGAGTTAATGGTCATGACACCTCCACGTAAGCCCGAATTCCCGCGAAATGAATGATAAGGAATTCATTTCAAGTAGAAAAATAGAAGAAAGACGCAAGTATTATAAAGGTATACTTATATATGTTTCAATGATATTTGTTGTGATTTCTTTACAAATTGGTTAAGTTTTCTCAACCCATCTGATGCCAAAAGAAACCTATATTTCAAAGCTCCAGCCTCTAGGGTAAGGACTCTAACATGATCAACGAAACAGCGTCTACGTCTATGATCGAAGTGTCAGCAGGTCAACCAGCCCATGAGGCGTTTTTGCGACAGGCGATGTGCTTTAGCCGACGGGTCAAGCCGTTGCTGCTGCGTACTGAGGTAATCGGGGAAGTGGAACTTGCAGCATTATGCAACCATCTTGAGGAGGAACTGACGAATCAGGATTTCTGTGGGCTGTTCCAGCTCCTGCGAGCTTGGGCACCGTGTTTGTGATCCATCGCTGTTTTTCCCAAGCGGCAGAGAGCGTGTGAGTGATGAAGAATCGGTACTTTCTGGTGACGTTCTTCGCCAGCCATGTTTCGTATCATGATGCTGTAGGAGAAGGAAGAGAGGGAGAATGACGGAATTACGAGTACAGGAAAGAGCTTTTGACGCAACTCTCGTTTTCCGGGTTGTCTCGACCACATCGACGAACACCCTTGCGGGCCAACTCCCGCGCCGGGAACGCTGGATACTCCTGCTCCTCGACAGGAAGCGTTGTATCGCAGATCTGGGACACCTGACGCAGCGCAGCGAACTCGATGTTGCCTCTACGCTTACCAGATTTCTTCAACAGGGTTCTATCGAGCCTGTTGAGGAGAGCCTCTCCCAATAGATCAGAAGCACGTGACTCACCTTTCACTTTAGCGATCTCAGTAGTTAGCAGTGAAAGACGGATGGCGGAAATCAGACTGGGCGCTCGGTTACTGTCCATTTGGATTGACACGCCAGCTGATTCACGCGCTCCGCGACGCGCGCAACGAAAGCGCTTAATCAAGCCGCTCGTGCAAGAACTGGGTGGTACGCTCCCAGGCAAGTCGAGCAGCCTCGGCGTCATACTCTGGGCGATTCTCCTCGAAGAACCAATGTTTGGTCCCTGGATACGTGTAGAAGGTGGCCTGCTTCCCCGCAGCCCGGAGCTCCTGCTCCATCTCCGCAACCGACTCAGCTGGCTCGAAGGGGTCATCCTCCGCAAAATGGCAGAGATATGCGGCGTTCGCACCGCTATAGTCGAGTCCTGGGTAGGAGGCATAAAAGGTCACGACGGCGCCGATCTCCTCGGCCAGGTTGATGGACATGTCGAGCGCGTAGGCACCACCCAGCGAGAAGCCGATGATGGCGAGTTTACCGTGACCGTCCGAAAGATGTGTCGCCTCGTGTTGGCGCAGGACCTGCACCGATCCCGCGATGTCGCCGCGCACCCGCTCCTCATGGTGATTCAGCGCCCCGACCAACGCTTCCGCTTCCTCGACGGAGGCGGTCGTCTTACCGTGGTAGAGGTCGGGGGCAAGCGCTACGAAGCCCGCTTGTGCTAGCTGGTCGCAGACCTGCTGGAATGGCTCCGTCAGTCCCCACCAGGCATGCAGGACCAGCACACCTGGTCCACTGCCATGTGGAGGCTCAGCCAGATAGCCATTGAATGTTTTTCCATCAACCTGAAATACTTTCATGTTACTCTCCTTCTGTTTTTGCTCAAATACTAGGTGACAATCCCACTTTCACCCATTCACATAAAACTATGCCAGTGATCGAAGCCAATCGCTCACAATGTGACCATACAATCTTGCCATGTCTCCTGTTTGATGGTACTGTTGGGGTAGGTAGTTGCCTGTTTCAATGAAAGAAGAGCGTCAAACAGAAGGAGGCTTGGAGCTTGTCTTCACAGAACACGAGGGTGTGACTCTTTTCCCGCAAGGTGGGAGCTTCGCTCTCCTCCCTCGTGTTCTGGAGGATGCTCGCACAGAAGGCAGGAGGGAAACGGATGGCACATCAGGAACAGCATGATACGCTTCTACGAGGAGTTGCTACGTGGAATGACTGGAAAAAACACCATCCGGCGCTATGTCTCTATCCTCACCTCAGCGACGTCAACCTTGGCAAAGCCAACCTCCTCGGTGCCTGGGCCGGGCACTCGTACGTGGTCTGCGCCGAGCCTGACGGCGAGTGCCGCTCTTGACGATCTTTCATTCATATGCTATCACTTTGAGATGTGCCGGACAATCGGCACCGTAGATGGCAGGAGGCATCCCGATGCACGCACCAGACGACAGCACCACGCCCTTGCAGTCCCTCATGAGACGCACGATGGTGCCATGGGAGTACCGCCACCTCCGGGCCGTTGCGAGCGTGCGCTTTGCTGCCGGCGGCTTTACGCTCGCCCTCGGCCTCGTTTTGCTCTCACTCGGTCGTCAGGCGGAAACTGGCCAAGATCGGCGCAAATGCTACGGGTTGGCAGCGTGGTTCCTGGTGGATGCGGCGTTGCAATTCTTTGGCGGCTCTATGGAGATGAAGATGGCCCGCTCCGCACCTCCCCGAACCTGAGCCTGCGCTGGTTCTTCTCTTCACATGTTTCCCGATCGCGGGCACGTGTGGACTCATGCTCTTGTAACTGTGAGCCTACTTTTGTGTGAGCGAAAACACCTTCAAAATGCAAGAAGCGCTGTGCTTCAAAACGTGTTGCACACATGTCCAGTTGTATACACGCGTGACCAGTGCTTACTCGTTATCCTCATCGGCTTTTGCAAGGGGGACCCAATCGAGCGCCTCATCCGGGATGGCGTGTTGTCCGAGAAACATGCTCAACTGAGCCGCGTGCTCCTGGACGTGGCGCAGATTGTAGAGTTGCAACTCCAGATAGCTGATGGGCTGCCCCTCTGACCAGGGATACTCCACGATTCGGCGCGCCTGCGCATCAGTCAACGCGAGAAGTTGGGTGTGGCACTTCTGGCGCGTGGATACGAGATAGGCGCGTAGCTCTTCCCTGGTATAGGGCCGTTCGGGCAGCGCCTCTACGGAATCGAGCATCCCTTCGGCAAAGGGAGCGGGGGGAGCAAATTCCTCCTCCGAGAGGCCTGAGAGATACAGGTCGAACCAGGCCAGTACATGAAAGGTGACATACCAGAACTCCGCGAACTGCGGCGGGAACTCCGGCGGTGGGGGGACGCTCCAGAGGCGCTCTCTCCACAGCGAGGCGGGACAGGCCACCAGAGCGTTTTCCAGCATATCCATGGCTGCGCCGAACTGTCGCCACAGAGCGGTACGAAACGTCGTCTCCATCGGGTGTTCAGTCATAACCCTCTCCTTCTTCTTTCTTCTTTTCTCGACATGTTACCACAAAAGCGGTGAGAAGCTGTCCACATATCGAACGAAGAGCGAGAAATGCTCAGGCAGTGAGGGTCAATTGGGGCCGTTCTTCTGGGGAGAAGCGCAACGAGCAGCGAGTTCCAAGGCATCACGGGAGGCGCGTCTGATCCACCACCGCTTCTTCGCGTGGGGTTCCGAGCTGTGGTTTGGGAGCTGATTGCGCGCCAAAAGCGACTTCGTTACCCAACCCGCGCGATGCGCAACGAGATGGTCTCGATCCGCGCAGAGAAATGGCAAAGTTGGCGAAGTCCTTCCTGGATCTCCTTCTGCTTTGGGATGCTTTCGCTTATTTCTCCTTCTGGTTTTGAGCACGTCTGCCAGCCTGGAAGAAACCTGGATCGGATGAGAGAACTCGTTCGCCGCGCATGAAGCCGATCAGAAAGGAGGGGGTAGGATGATGTGACTGCTCGATGGCTTTGATAACTGCCTCTCGGTCGTAATCCACGCGCCGCAACTGTATGTTGTAGCCATGCTCGTCGGCATCAAGAAGAACATAGGTAGCCTGAAGGCCCGACGTGACTGGATTGCTGATGCTGCCCAGATTGATAGCACGTATCCTCCCAATCTGTCGATCGAGCGGAACATGTGTATGCCCTACGATGACCAGATCTGCCTCGCAGCCAGCCAACCGTTTCTCCAGTTTGCCATCGCTATGCTGGTACTGGATACCAGGTCCGTCGTCTCTACCTGGAGAAGCATGGACGCCGAGCAAGCGTGTGCCATCAGGTAAGGTCAACCGAACTTCGAGAGGCAAGTTCGCCAACCAGTCCAGCCAGCCCGCAGCGCTGAGGTAGCCCTTGGTCCAGGAGAAGCTTCTTGCCGCCTCGATGACCTGCAGTAGCAGAGCGGGATCTTCTCGTGCTTTCTCTGGCTGCACCGGGAGATCCCCCGTCACCATATAGCGATCAGTATTGCCGCGGGTGAAACGGGCATGAGAGAGGGCTGTCACTTTCTCAAGTGGGGTCACCGGATCATAGCCAAGAGCGGCAAAATCACCTAGCACCCAGTACGCATCCACCGCGCCCTGGCTCTGGATATCAGCCAGCACAGCATCGAGAGCGATTGGATTCCCGTGAATATCTGAGAGGATGGCCAGACGCATAAACGACTCCTTTGTTCTCTTCCGGGATGATAGTGGCTGATCATGCATTGTATCACGGCAGAAAGGTGCCTACAATCTCAACCTCGTTGCACATCGCGTGGGATGACGCTGATGACATTGATTACGGTGGTGCTGGTAATGCTAAACTGGCAATAGCCCAATCTCTGTATCAAAACCATCTGCTTTCTCCTGCACCATGCACTTTCTCCACTCATTTTTCAAGATGTTTCGTTCATGTGTTCGAGATATCCTCTCATTCCTCTTCTACTGCTAAAATAAACTTGACCGCCTACTTGCTTATTGGGTATACTCCTCAACAAGATATATAGAATTTATGTTCTATAGTATTTGTATTTTTGGACATGCTGTGAACTGAATGTGGCACCTGTCTCTCTTTTCTGTGTGAGTTGAGGAATGCGTAAGGACTCTTCGCCGCTTGTTGCCTGGCATATTTCCTGTGGCTTTCCCTCCCCTGCTGTTGGTTACCGCGAATTTGAATTGGATATTCATGAGCTGGTGATTGCCCATCCTGAAGCAGCATTGTACATCAGGATATCTGGCGACTCGATGGAAAGAGCCGGAATCTTCAAGGGTGACGTATTAGTTGTAGATCGCGCCCTTGATGCACGAGAGAATGCTATGATTGTTGCTCTCGTTACTGGTGAATTCACGGTCAAACGCTTCATAACAAGTGATGATACACGATTGCTCTTGCCTGAGAACTCACGCAACGACCCTCTTCCCATTACAGACGAGATGGACTTTCGCGTAATGGGGCGTAGCCACATTTTGTATTCATAAGCTGCGATGAAAAAGAACGTTCTTGCCCTTATTGATATGAATAATTTCTATGTCTCGTGCGAGAGGGCGTTCTCCAGCGCTCTCCAGTCAAAACCGACCATCGTGCTCTCGAACAACGATGGTTGTGTCGTTGCCAGGTCCAATGACGTGAAGAAGTGGATTAAAATGTGTAGACGTTAAATAAAGTTGTACACCGAAAGCGCTGGCGATCACTGATTCTCTTTGGTGGTCGCCAGTTGCCTTTCTCTCAATGCATGTGGAGAGGGAAGTTGACATTGAAGAGCATAGCAGTGCTACCGCTCTAGCATCATCTCCAGTTCGATCTCATCACGTAAGGGAATCTGGTCGTTGCCGAGCAAGGGGATGGTCGGCTTCAGTTGGCGGGCGACATCGACCGCGTGTCGATGAACGGTGACGAGCCTGAAGCCGCGTTTTTGATAGAAGTGCAGCGCATGGAGATTATCGTTCGTTGTGATCAGCCAGAGCCGCTTGCAGCCTGCTTCTCGTGCCGCCTGCGTGACTGTCTTGAGCAGCAGCGTGCCTATCCCGATCCCAGGCTTTGTGCTATCGATCGTGACGATCTCGCAGTTCTCATCTTCAAGAGCATACGTGAGCAGCCCTACCCGGTCCCCTTTCAGAATGGCGACGAAGCCGGGCAGCGTCTGTGGATGATAGACCTTGCCATGAGCGACCACGATGGGATCGCCCCAGTATTGGATGATATCCTGCCGTACCCATTCGCTGTCTTGCGGAGTCAGCGGCCTCACCTGCAGAGGAAGGCTTTCGATGGGTCGGTGGGGATGTCGGTTGTAGGTGTAGATGGCCTCGGCCTGGATGTGGAGGTAGACGCCCTCGCCCCACTCGCCGGCCTTGGTGTGGGTGGAAGCGTACAGCAGGTTCTCCAGCGCCTCAAAATCCTCGTGGTCACGTGAAATGATGGTCGCGTAGCCATGCACGATGATCGCCAGTTCGTTTTCACGAAACAGCGTAAGGCTGACGGCGGGCCGCTTCATAACATGGCGCGTGCGTGCGGCAGTGGCGACGGTTGGGATGTAGATATCGCCTCGGTAGAGCAGCGAGCCGATAGGGGCAATGCGTGGCTCGCCTCTCGTAGTGACCGTTGCCAGTGCGACGGTTTGGACGTTCCGCCAGTAATCGATCAGCTGCTGAGCGGTGAGTGAGTGTTCCGGCATCTGAAACGAGCGGCGCAGGAAAGCTCCCGCCCGCTCGATGCCGTGGTCTAAAAGAGCCTGCAAGCGCTCGGTGTCTTCCTGTGTTTCTTTCATACCTTCTAGTATATGTCAGAGATCAAGTGGTAATGTTCAGACATGTTCACATCCTTAAATTTTATCCTTGTTGCACATCCATCTGCAACCAATGAAGGCACACTCTATCGATCTTAACAGCAGCTTTTTCCGAACGAGTGTCCCAAGCACGATGCCTCTGCGAGGCAGAGAAGAGGATGAAAGTGAGATTCGACCCCGAGACATAACGCGATGTGCAACGAAGGGAGGACACGCCTCACGACTGACCCCGGCGCTGAATCTCTTTGAGAGGCGCGTACACTATTCACAAGGTCGACGAGATGAGACCGAGCTACATTGGTGTGTGAAACCCGAGTCCCAAGCTGGTTGAGCAAGGTACTGGCAGAAGAGAAGATTGTCGCCGCTTCAGCGGGAGCGAGCACGCGAAGGAAATTGGTTGTTCTCTGCGTACCTCTGCCTCGTTGACCTCCTTTGAGCGTCTCTCGTGAGAACAGGTACAGGAAGGAAGGCAACGATATGCAAGTTCTCTACGCGCGCTGTGGTGGCTTAGACGTGCATCAGAAAACGGTGGTGGCTTGTGTGATGATCACGCAGCCCAATGGGAAGGTCGACAAGAGCACCCGCACCTTCGCAACGACGACGGCAGCTCTGTTGACCTTAGCGGATTGGTTAGCCAGTCTGCAGGTCAGTCATGTAGCGATGGAGTCAACGGGAGTCTTCTGGAGGCCGATCTATACTGTCTTAGAAGACCAGTTTGAGCTGATTCTTGCCAATGCTCATGAGGTCAAAGCCTTACCAGGCCGCAAAACCGATGTGCGGGATTGCGAATGGATTGCCGATTTGTTGCGGCATGGCTTGATCCGACCCAGTTTCATTCCCGCTAAACCAATACGAGTGCTGCGGGATCTGATGCGCTATCGCAAAAGTCTGGTGTATCAGCACACCCAGGAAATCAATCGGTTGCACAAAGTGTTGGAGACAGCCAATATCAAACTGACTAGCGTGGTATCGGATGTCTGGGGCAAAAGTGGACAGAGCATGATCAATGCGATCATCCAAGGAGAAAGCGATGCGCTGACGCTCAGTGAATTAGCGCGAGGAACCCTGCGAGGCAAACTCCCGCAATTGCAAGCAGCTTTGGAAGGTCGGATCCAACCCCATCACCAGATGCTGCTTCAGCGGATCTTTGCCCATTTGCGGTTTTTGGAGTCCTCCATGCAGCAGGTTCTCACTGAGATCGAAGCGCAGATGGAACCCTATCAAGAGGCGGTAGAGCTCTTGATGACACATCCAGGTGTGCAAGCAGTGGCGGCGATGGGCTTTGTTTCGGAGGTGGGGATTGATCTGAGCCGGTTCCCTAGCGCCAAACACTTTGCTTCCTGGGTTGGTGTGTGTCCAGGAAATCATACCAGCGCCGGCAAACGCAAGCATGGGAAAACCACCAAGGGTAATAGCTATCTGCGCGCGTTACTCGCCGAGATTGTCTGGGGGGATTAGCCACACCAAAAACAATTACCTATCGGCTCAATATCACCGCTTAGCTCGCCGCATTGGCAAAACCAAAGCGATTGTGGCGGTCTCCCACACCGTGGCCGTGAACTTCTATCATATGATCACCAAGCGCATCCCGTATCGGGAGCTCGGAGCGAACTACTTTGACACCTTGGATCGCGAACGCCTCACCAAACACACGGTCAAACGCTTAGAAGCTCTGGGATATGAAGTGACCTTGACCCAAAGGGAGGTGGACGTCTAAACGAGCAGATCCTTGTTGTTCGGGATATCACGCACTCTTGTAGCTGCAAGTAGTGGAAGGGGAGGTCGTCTTTTTTTGGCGGGCCGGATAGCGTTTTTGTGATCAAGGATGACCTTCATGCGTTACTGTACTTTTCGGGCAACTTTCGAAGGAAGTAGCCAGTACAGTGATGTTCATGCATTATATAATGGGGGAGTAGGTACCAGTTGATGGTAGCGACCTCTGAGCGAGAGGAGGAATAGAGATGAAAAAGAGTCATAATGGATATAGTATTGTACCTTTCCCGAGGATGCGGCGTCTCATGATCACTATCGGGCGTGTGACCAGTCACAAACACACGATTCGTGGCCTGGTAGAAATTGATGTGACCAGGGCTCGTCAGTCGATGCGGGAGCACAAGGCCAGGACCGGCGAAAACCCGTCCTTCACGGCATTTCTGGCGGCGTGTGTGGGACACGCCGTCGATATGAACAAGGAGGTGCATGCGTATCGAAACTGGCGCAGCCAACTCGTCCTGTTTGACGACGTGGACATCCAGATCCAGGTAGAAAGAGACATGCAGGGGCAGAAATTTCCTGTGCCTCATATCGTCAGGGGAGCGAATAAAAAGACCTTACGAGACATTCAGGAAGAGATTCGAACGGTCCAGGCTGAGCCCATGAGTGGCCGAGAAGTGAAGGCTTTACCGTGGGTGACGCGCCTGCCGAGCTTTGCCCGGCAGATCTGCTTGTGGTTCATGTTCAAGAACCCGCGTCTGATCAAAGAATTCCTGGGCACGGTAGGGTTAACGGCGATTGGCATGTTCGGAGATCGGGGCGGTTGGGGCATCGGTTTACCCAGCCTCCATACGCTGGGCATGGTGGTCGGCGGTATTGCCGAGCGGCCAGCGCTGGTAGATGGGAAAGTAGAGGCTCATGAGTATCTCAGTGTGACGCTCGACTTCGATCACGACATCATCGATGGCGCACCAGCCGCACGCTTCACCCAGCAATTGATTGACTTGATCGAAAGCGGCTATGGTCTCGGCGACTCCACGGTCGAGTCGGGGCAGACCACAGCTCCAGGAATATCAAAGAAGAGCTAAAGTGGTCCTGTGGTGGGTAAATGGGACGTCTGTACGCACAATTGTTCAAACAATAAGTGATCGGATGACCCAGTGCTCTGCGGTGTATATCTTTATTTTTAGCAACCAAACGATGATAAAGAGAATAACGAGATTTCGGTGAGCGGTGTAAAACTTTTAAGCAGGAGTTTTAGGCACGTAATTGCTGGCTTCATTCCCTCGAAATTGTAAGACTTTATTTGACGCCTACAAAATGGGGCAGCCTGTCTTTGAGGTGGAGGATATTATCAAGGAACATCAGATCCAGGTCTTGTGAACGTACCCCCTTTAGAAAACGGGGGCTTCTACGCCGTTGACGACGTTGGCCGCGTCCCGACCGCAAGTTGCTTGTGGCCCAGGTCCAGAATAACCTTCGCTGATGCTGTATCCCGATCCAGTTCACACCCACATGCGCAGGAGTGCCAGCGTTCGTCTAACGTCTTTTTGCGCATGGTCCCGCAGTTGGGACAGATTTGTGATGTCTTGGATGGGTCTACAAAGATGACCATGCGTCCGGCCCATGCTGCCTTGACACTCACCATCTCGGTAAAGGTACTCCATCCGGCATCGAGAATCGATTTGTTTAACCCTGCCTTCGCGCTGGCTCCATTGGGCAGGTATGCGCCCGTCTCTTGGTCCTGTTTGGGCTTTGGGCGTTTCGTGAGGTTGGCTGTTTTCAGGTCTTCAAACACCATGACCTGATAGCGATTGATCAGTTTCCGCGAGGCTTTATGCTGAAAGTCTTTTCGTTGGTTGGCGATCTTGCGATGGCAGTTGGCTACTCGCTGTACTGCTTTCTTGCGCCGATGGCTTCCGCGTTTCTTTCTTGAAAGTGCCTGCTGTGCTTTGGCGAGCTTCTTCTCTGCTTTGCGAAAAGAGCGATGATGATCGATAAATTCGCCGTTAGAGAGCGCTGCAAAGTGGGTCACTCCCAGGTCAATGCCCACATCTTCGTAACTGGTGGGTAAGGGTTCCGGCTTACCAATCTCGCAGGTAAACACGGCGTAGAAGTGCTTGCCCTCGCGCTTGATGGTCAAGGTTTTGATGATGCCTGTCATGTCACGGTGCAGGTGCAGTTTGACCGTGCCGATCTTTGTCAGTTTCAGATTGATGCGGACAATCCCTTGTTTGTCTGCCGGGCGCTCTTTTGCATCCAGTTTCCAACCCGCCCCATCAGGATAGCAGAACGAATCGTACCGATTGCGTCCCTGAAACCTGGGATAACCCGTCTGTTCGCTATTCTACACGCGCCGGAAGAAATCGTCATACGCGCGTTTGAGGCGCAAAATCACATCTTGCAGCACATGCGAGGCAATGTCCTGATACGCTGGCCTCTCCTCTTTGATATCTACCAGTTCGCGTTTTTGCTCATAGTAACCAACAGCATGTTCACGGGTCAACTGCTTGCGTGACTCTTCATCGTAGTAGTTGGGATGACGCTTGACACCCATCTCGTAGGCATCGCGGCGTTCTTGCAACCCAGCATTGTAGAGTTCGCGGCACCGATCAAGCACCCATTGCAGCTTTTTGGTTGTGTGTTTGTTCGCATAGATGCGATACTTGTAGGCTTTCATGCTCATTGGACACTCTTTTGAGAGAGGGACGGAAGGGTTCCCGCCCCTGTCATATGGTGCTGGACACTCTTCAGAGCTATTCCGGTTGTGCAGGCTTCTTCCGGTAATACCACATTTCGGTTCATACGTTCTTGCTGCTCTTGTGGGCTTTCAGCCAGCATCGGGCCGCTCAGGTATCCCAGAAAGAAGCCCAGGATGTCGAACGGGTCTTTGAAGGCCATGCGGTCAAAGCGGGAGGCGCCCTTGCCATCTTCGTCGAGAACCGATCCCATCGCATCTAGTGTGTTCATGCGGGAGGCAATCTGAGGAAAGTCGTACTCGCGGTCGTCAAAATACATGCTTCCTCCACTGGTAAAGGCTTTCCGAAATGCCTCGTGAGACCGGCCAACGATAGTGTCAATAGAGAGGAATTTACACCTTTTGTCTCTCTCCGCTTCAATCCTGTCCCAATTCGATATATATTAACCCGGTATCTACGCTCATATCTCCCACACCGCAACATAATACGAACGAGACCAGAAAGCACCGCCCCAAAGCTGTTTCTTCACTTCGGGAAAGCGTTGCAACGCTTTGCGGGCGGTGGTGCCTTTCAGAGTATGCGCAATCGGTAGGGGAGCAACAGACGGGGGAGCACTGAGAAACAAATGGACAGGATCTGCTTGAAGATTGAGCGCGCCTATGGTCCAGGCGTTGGCTTCACAGATGCGGCGGATTTCTTGTTTCACAAACGCGGCGAGCTTACCAACCAGAATCTTCTTGCGGTATGTGCGACATCAGACAAAGTGATAGGCTAACTTGTACGTAACGTGTTTGATATGTTGCGCATCCATACACAGCATTATAACATTTGTTCTAGCTTTCCAGAAGTGCCATGTCGGGCCGCTTTACCCCTCCTTGAAAGAGAGGGGGATGCGGCGGCCATTTCCTCAAGCAACTACACCCTCTATGCGACCATGTCCGATCGAGTCATGCGCGTGTTGTCCCAGTTTTCCCCCGCCTTAGAAGTCTATTCCATTGATGAAGCATTTGAGGATCTGACTCCTCTTTCCATTGATGACCTGACCGAGTACGGAAAAACCATGAGAGAGCGAGTGCTACAATATACGGGGCTAACTGTCTCAGTTGGGATCGCATCAACCAAGTGCTTGTGCAAGATTGCCAATGAAATAGTCAAGCATGACCCATCCTACGAAGGCGTCCTGGATCTAGGTGCCTTGTCGGATGAAGAAGTGGATACCCTCCTTTCACAGGTTGCTATTCAAGATGTCTGGGGGATTGGACGCAAGTATGCAAGCTTTTTGCAAAAGCATGGGATCATGACGGCCAAAGACTTGAAATATGCCGATGAACAGTGGATACGCAAATATTTGACGGTCACCGGACACCGTATTGTCCTGGAACTTCGCGGAATCTCCTGTATACCCCTTGAGATCGTTAGACCGACGAAAAAAGGTATCATGGGCGCAAAAACCTTTGGACAAGAGATAAAAGACTATACCGAGCTTTCTGAGGCAGTTGCCTGTTATGTTGCCCGCGAAGCCGAGAAATTGCGGAGCCAGGATTCACAAGCAGCATTCCTAACGGCCTTTATCAGAACAAACCATTTTAACCAATCTATCCCTCACTATGAGAACTCTCACACCATCCGTCTTCCCTTCCCAACTGCATTTACACCTGATCTGATCACTTCTGCGCTGAAAGGCTTGAAAGCAATTTTTCAAGATGGGTTCCAGTACAAAAAAGCAGGGGTGATGCTTTCAAAGATAACCCCGCTTGCGCATGTGCAGCCAGATTTGTTTGGCGATGTGTCCCTCTTTGACTACTATCGAAAGAGGAAACTCATGACTGTCGTCGATGCGATCAATGCAATGTATGGCCGGGACAATCTCTACTTTGCCGTACAGGGAAGCAGCCGACCCTGGAAAATGCGGCAATCTAAACTGTCAGGACGCTTTACCACTCAATGGAGCGAAATACTCACGATGTAATGGCTCCTGGAGGGAGAGTCATGTGGTACTTTCGTAGCACTCCATCCAGGCCCATCCTTGATGACCTTCTGATCACATTTTCACACCGTTCCGAAAAGAGACGAATGTGTGCTGCATCAACGAAGCCTGCTTGGCATAGGCTCGTTTGTGTTGTATAATATTAGATCATACGTTCTAATTCATGAAGGGTTTGTTAAGCGTGGTAACACTCGCATACACGGCGAAAACGCATATGATTACCATCTCGACACCTCAAGGCAAACAGGTCGAAATCGTGTTGGAGCGAGAATTATGCCAACCTGTGGATACGGGAGAGCATGTGCGAGCCTATTGTCATCTGCACGGAAGCGACCACCAGCGTTCCCTCTCTATCAATAAAATGACCGGGTGGGGTCACTGTTTCAATGCTGCCTGCCAGGCGACGGTGCTGGTTGCCGAGTGGAATCGCCCGGTAGCACAACGCTTGTTGCACCTGTATTATAAGGGGTTGACTTCAGCTGCGTTGCCTTCGTACCAGGCGCCTCATCTTCCGTCGACGCACAGGCCCTCTGTCGTGCAGCCTCTATTGCTGCCTCTCCCGAAAACGATTCCCGCATGGCAGCAGCAGGAACTACACATACTGCAAGCACTGGATGAGCAGATGCGCTGGGCGTTAGCTCATTCACCGCGAGCACAGCTGTACCTGCATGAGCGCGGCATTCCACGGAACACTGCCTTGGAGGCGGGTGTTGGATATATGACACCTGCTTTGCTCAATAGGCCAGAGATGCGCAAAGAGCGCGAAGTGGTACGCAGGTGGGTTGATCGTCTCCTCTTCCCTCTGAACTCGCCGTTTGGCAGGGGTTATAT
>WNGK01006126.1_pt1 | contig 22380 bp, 20 predicted proteins | sample 5400601 | NCBI WGS metagenome assembly WNGK01 (sample SAMN13153376, study PRJNA577476) | soil metagenome | isolation source: 60 cm soil or saprolite under Garry oak tree replicate 1 | place: USA:California | collected 2016-06-15
GGCTTCTGCGCTGTCAGCGCTCTAGAATTGGAGACACTCCAATCACCTCGCTCGGTGCTATCGTACATCTGTTTCTGTCTTCAACGCGTCGCGCGCGATTTTCGTTACCCAGATTGTCACGGCGATTGTGGCAGCGAAGCCGACGCTCATCAACGTCCAATATTGCCAGCCGTGTTTCATTGCTTCATCACCGGCCGCGGCTGAGACAGCGGCTTTGCCAGCGGTTCCGATATAAACATAAAGAAACGTGCCGGGCATCATGCCGACCCAGCTCGCGAGCACGTACGGCCAGAACTTCACGCCGGTAAGACCGTAAAGGTAATTACTCAGATTGAATGGAATCACTGGGCTGAGGCGAAGGAGGAAAACCAGCTTGGCGCCTTGTTTGCCGATGGCATTGTCGATGTTGCGAAACTTTTCGTTTCCTTTCGCGATCGCCTCGACTTTGTCGCGCGCAATGAACCGGGCGACGAGGAACGCCAGCGCAGCACCGATTGTGGAACCCGCCGAGACGGCGACAAAACCTTTCCATAAACCGAAAGCGAATCCGGACCCAATAGTAAGGATCGCCCCGGGCGCGAGCAGCACTGTAGCCGCAGCATAAACGCCGATGAAAACAAAAATGCCAGCCACGCCCATTTGGCCGACCCAGCCGTTGAAGCTGCGTAGCCATTGGTGGACGGGAAGAAATTTCATCGCGAGGAAAAGCGCGATCAGAATCGCGATCACCACGATTAGCCGCGCGAGCGCGTTTTTCGGCGCGCGTTCTTTCTCGTTAACGTTCATTTCGCTGCTGGGCTATTTTGGAGTGCGGCGACACGTCGCCGCTTTCCTCAGGAGGAGACATGTCGCCTCGCCGAAAAAGCGCGGACATGTCCGCGCACTCCAAAACGGATGCGCTCATTTGCGCGCATGCTTGTAGAGCCAGGTGAAAAATTTCTTCGCGCGGGGAGTCAGGCGAGTCTTATTGTATTTGTCGCCGGCCTTGCGCGCGAGCTCAGCGAAGGTCGGGTAAGCGTGAATTGTGGATGCAATGGTGCCAAGGCCGATGCCGGCTTTCATCGCCAGCACGAATTCGTGGAGCAAGTCGCCAGCACGGGGAGCGACAATCGTCGCGCCGAGGATTTTATCGGAGCCTTTCACCGTTAGGATTTTTGCGAGGCCTGCTTCTTCGCTCTCTACGACCGCACGATCGACATCTTCCAGCGGGACGACGAACAGATCGTAATCAACATTTTTGTGTTTCGCTTCCTTTTCGCCAAGACCGACATGCGCGATCTCTGGATCCACATACGTGCACCAAGGCACAACCGAATAATCCATTTTTTGCCGCAGAAATTGAAAAGGAACGACAATGTTCCGCACCACCACACGCGCCTGCGCATCGGCCATGTGTGTGAACAGGAAAGGCCCAATGACATCGCCTGCGGCATAAATGTGCCGTTGAGATGTTTGTAAGTAATCGTTAACGCGCACACCTCTCTCGGTGACTTCAACACCTACCGATCTTAGATCCAGGCTCCGAAAGTTTGGCGTTCGCCCGACGGCGACAAGGAGCACGTCGGCAAAGAAAGTCCGTTCGGCCAGCCGGCTCGACTGCCGATCTAAAAATTCAAGCGCGACTTTCCCAGCGTCGCTAGTCGCTACCGAACGTGCATCGGCATTCTTGATGATGCGTACACCCTCGTTGATCAAGCGGCGCTCAAGAAATTCCGCGACATCCCGATCTTCTCTTGGTAAAAGCTGATCGCCACGTTGGATGATCGTCACCTGCACACCAAGGCGCCGGAATGTTTGCGCGAGTTCGCAGCCAATCGGGCCGCCGCCGAGCACGATCATGCTTTCGGGTTTCTGTTTCAGCTCGTCGAAAATGGTTTCATTACTGAAATATCGAACCGAGTCCATGCCTTCGATTTTCGGGATCACCGCGCGGCTTCCGGTGGCGATAGCGAAATTTTTCGCGCGAAGCTTCTTGCCATCGACTTCGATTTCGTAGGGTGAAACAAACCGCGCTTCACCGCGAAAAACATCAACGCCTAACGACTCGAAGCGTGCCTGCGAGTCGTTTGGCGCAATCTTCGCACGGCGCGCGCGCATTCGCTCAAGAACTCTCTCAAAAACAAACTGCGGTTCCTGTCGATCTAATCCCCACTTTTCCGATTCACGGATTTGCTGAACCAGCCGTGCCGACGAAATGAGCGCCTTGCTCGGCACGCAGCCGAAATTCAGACAATCTCCGCCCATTCTGTTGCGTTCGATCAGGGCGACGCGTCCGCGGAGTCCGGCTGTTCCCGCTGCGGTGACGAGACCAGCAGTGCCGGCACCGATCACGATTACGTTGTAAACGCCTTCACCCTTTTTCATGGAAACACTCTGCGCAGTTTCGAGACGCAAGTTGGCTCGATTATTCCGTTGCGCCCCGGTTGTTAAAAGGAATAAAGATTAGCAGCGAGTCATCCGATGAATGCAATGTTGTGGGTGCGAATATTTCTGAGTGAGTTGCACGCCTGGCAATGGCTCGGGATTCTTGTAGCCCGGCTCGCAGTCGGTTTGCTTTTCTTTCTTTCCGGCCGCGGCAAACTCTTCGTGCCTGAGCAACGGGAACAGATGCGCGAAACTTTAGTCGCGGCGCATGTTCCTTTCCCCGAGTTGAATGCTCTGTTTGTTTCGACGATCGAGTTTGGCTCGGGCTTGCTTCTCATCTTGGGCGCACTCACACCTGTTGCTTGTGTCATGCTAAGCGGCGTGATGGTCGCGGCCATTGCGACCACCGCAATTCGAAGTATCAAGGCCACGTCGCTACTCGGCTGGTTCTCCGAATTCTTATATCTTCCCGAGGTGCTCTATCTCGTGATTCTTCTGTCGCTTTTGCTATCAGGACCCGGCTGGTTCAGTATCGATCACTTAATTCTGTCTCAAATTCGGCTCTGATGCGACAAGCGCTGCTCCGACGCGTCCTACATGATAGAAAATCGTTCAAAAAAAGGAGAAAGAAATGGCGCTCGAGCTCAAAGGAGCATGTGAAAAATGTGGAGCGACCCTTACGCCGAGCGGGGTGGCATACATTTGTAGTTACGAATGCACATTTTGCGCGAGTTGCGCCGAGCAAATGACCTTCGTTTGTCCGAACTGTGAAGGTGAACTCGTGCGACGGCCACGTCGCAAAGAGTCGTCTAGCTCCGGCGCACCCGCTGCCGACGCTTGATTCGATAGGTGAGAAAACACTCGTCGCCGATAGTGCGCATATCGATCAACGAACAATGCACGCTGGCGGGCAAGAATTCCCTGCTGAGGCCGGTCAGCGTAGGAGCGTTGGCTCCGCCGAACATGTACGGAGCAATGGTGAGATTGAGCTGATCGATCAAACCGTGCTCCAACAAGGCTCGAAAGAGCGTTGGGCCACCTTCACATGCAACCGTGCGAACCTTGTAATTACTGCGCAATGTTTGCAGCATGCCGGCAAGATCGACGTGTTCTGTGTCGCTCAGATAAAGCGTCGCCTTTTTTTCCAAAGCTTGCCGATATTTCCGCGCCATTCGTTTGGTGGAAAAAATGATTATTGGCGAAACGTTCGACTGAAAAATGTTCAGGCGACTGTCGATCCTGCCTTCATTGGAAACGATCACGCGCAGCGGGGATCGGTTTTGACCACGCTTGATCCTGACTTCCTGCAATTCAGCCGGCAAGCCGAGCCGCACATTGTCGCGTCTTAAGCTCGTGTGTCCGATGAGAACCGCGTCGGCCAATGCGCGGTGGCGAAATAAATGCAGCTTGTCTTCGCGCGAAGTGAAATCGACCGGCGCCAAATTTTTTGTCGTGACCTTGCCGTCCACAGTCATGGCGAACGTAGCCACGACAAATGGGCGTCTTTGTTTCATGAAAGAATGGAAAACGCCGAACGCTGAACGCCCAATGCCCAACGCCCAACTTGCTGAATTGAATGTTCAGCGTTGAGCGTTGGACATTGGATGTTGGTAAACCTCATTCCGCTTCGCCGATCTCATGCTCCAGCGTGACTACTTCGTGCTCCATCTCCCGCAATTTCACGCGCGCGACTGCACCGCTGGGCTTGTAAAACAAATAAACCAGAGCACCGGGAAGACAGCAGACGAGGATGATTAGGAAACTGAGGGAGCCGATGAGGATGGCTTTTGCTTCCGGCACCCCGCAAAGGCCGTTCAGCATTATCTGCAAAACTTTTTCCCGGAGTCCAATTCCGGCGAAACTGATTGGCAAGGCCGAGATCGTCCGCTCGACCGGCATCACGGCAAAGAAATTGACCAACGGCACAGGCGCGCCCAACGCGTAAGCCGCACACAGAAAAGTGGTGAACGTAGCCAGGTGCGCGACGATCGATGCTCCAAACGCTACGAGTGTCGCGCGCCAATGATGTGCGTAAAGATGATAGGCCGCAGAGATTTCGATCAGTTTTTCGCGACCGGGAAACTTCTCCGGCAACCAGTGGAATAAATTAAATCCGCTGATCACAAACGTGGAGAGCAAAGTCAGAATCGACGTGCCGAGAAGGAAAAGCAAAAGCCAAAGCAAATTCCGTGTCTCGGTGGTTTGTGCCAGGAAGTCGTAGCGCAAACCGATGAGCGTGGCAGTGATGGCGACCAACGCGACAAGACCGATGAAGCGGTCGAAAATTACAGCTAGTAACGCGCCTGCTTTCTTGTCTGGGGTCTCCTTGAGGAGATAATAGCTTTTCATGATATCGCCACCCGTGCCGCCGGGAAGAAATTGGTTGTAAAACATCCCGATAAAAAACAAGCCTGAGAGCCGCATAAGAGGCAGGCGAATCTTTTGGACCTTCAGCAAAACATGCCAGCGAAAGGCAGCGGCAATTTCCACGACCACGTATGCAAGAATGCCCATGACGACCCACCGATACTCGGCGTTCCGAATCGCCTCGACCATCTGCGCGCGCCTGTTGGGATCGTGATAAACCCAATAGAGCACCGCGATGGTGACGCTAAGCTGGAAAAGTGTGACCAGGATCTTTTTCATTCGCCGAAGCGTTCCTTCCAAAGTTGAACCGACTGGCGAATTTGATCGGCTGTCTTGTGTGGGTGCATCTCCCAGACAAATAAGCAGTTTGTAGGGAGGAGCGGAACAAGTTTCTCGAGATCGACATTTCCGGCGAAGGGCGGTTGATGATCTTGTGCAGGCCAGATGCAGTCTTGCACGTGACAACCGAATGCACGCGGGCCAATCATGCGCAGCCACTCGGCATGATCGAGAAAGGCCAGGTTCTCTTTGATTTGGGCGTGACCGAAATCGTGCCAGTAACCGAGCTGCGGCGAGTTCATCTCATCCAGTAACACCGGCAATTCGCGCTCGGCTGGAATTTCTTCGTAGTCGCGCCGGTTTTCCAAACCCACTCTGACATTTTTCGCTGTGGCATGATCGACGATACGCCGAAGGCAATCTGTCGCGCGCTTCAGATAAGCAGGCGCAGTTCTTTCGCGTTTTTGCACGGCTTTTACTTTCAACCGTACGTATCTCCGCGAGAGGTATTTCCCAGTTTTGGCTAGTGCAATCAACCGATCGGTAATGCGTGGCATGTTTACTTGCCCCAAATGCAATACGACGAACGGCGCATTTAATCGCGCCGCGAAATCAATCGTCTGGAACGTTTGCCTGACGGCGCGCTCCCGTTCTTCGGAAGGAACGGCGGAAAATTTGTAACAATCGGGCGAAGCCACCATGACTTCGACGGGCAATGGACAAAAATTATGCAAACTGCTGAAACGGACTTCCCCCGCGTCAAACACTTTTTGGATTCCCGGCATCAGCGACATGCGGATACCGTGGCCCAACTCAATCAATTCAAACCCAAGTTTATCTTTGATTTCGTGCAGCATGAGATCGCCGTCGGTATGGCGTCCGGAATTCCAACAAGTGGAAAAGGCGATCATTTCCTGACGAGCGGTCAGCAGACTGGCTCGATCTCAGGCGCCGGTACCGGCGAAATTGGGCGATCGCAAACGTGGCGCCCGGCGAGACTCAAAACCGAGGCTGCGGCGATTCCATAGATCACCGAGGCAATGGCGAGCGTGGTTCGCATTCCAATCAGATCGGAGAAACCGGGCGTGATCAGACCGGCAATGGGCATTAACCCGAAAAAGCTCATCCCTACCACCGCCGAGACGCGACCGCGCAAATGCGCCGGCGCCTGCTCCTGCACGATGGTGTTAGCCAGACCGAAGTTCATCGAGAGCGCGATGGCGATGGCTCCCATGGCCGAGGCAGTGAGCAAAAAGCTTTGCGAACGCGACATGAGGAAAACTCCCACGGCAATCGCGAGCACATTTCCGCTCATGAATTTCAAGCGATTTTCGCGCGCGACACTAAGCAAGCCGATCGATCCAAGGAAGGCGCCGCTCCCGGACACCGCCATTAGCCATCCCATATTCTTCGCTCCAAGATGCAGAATATTGCGCACGTAAAGCGGCAGCATCACTGAGATAGCTGGAAAAACAGGACATAGCGGAAACCTTCCAAGATACCGCTGCGGCGTTGTTCTTCTTCCTCGGCCGTGCCAATGGGCCGCTTCGGAAGCGAGATGAGCGCAACGATCAGCGCCAGAAAAGAAAGCGCGTTAGTGAAAAATGCCGATGCCGCGCCCCACCAACCGACAAAGAAACCGGCGAGCGACGGCCCGATGAGACGCGATCCGTGAAACACTGATCGGTCAAGGGCAACAGCCGCGGCGATTTCGTCGCGCTTGACCAACTCCGGCACCAGCGCGGAGATAGCCGGCATTTCGTAGGAGAAGGCAATCCCCAGCAGCAGCGCAAAAAAGATAATGTGCCAAATCTGAATTCGCCCGCTCAGGATCAGAAATCCCAAAGCAATCGCCAAAATGATCTGCGCGATTTGCGTTGCGACCAGGATCTTGCGTTTATCCAGTCGATCAGCAAGCGAACCGGCAGTTGGAGCGAGCGCAAGCGCTGGGAGACCAGCAGCGAAATTTACCAAACCAAGCAATATCGCCTTGTTTGTGAGTCCGCTCATGACCCAGCTTTGCGCCATCATTTGCATCCAGGTCCCGCTATCGGAAATGAGCGAGCCAATGATGTAACGGCGAAAAGCGCCCGGCCGCAAAAGCGACAGCGCTTTCGGTCCGATCCATTTTTCTTCCGCGCTCATCGCAAAGACTCATCGTTGTAGAGGCGTTTGTGTCAAACGCCTGCTCTTGAATTCAACGCTTGACAAAGGGCCGTGCTCGATTGGCGAATTGCCCACGCGGTCGCGTTCACTATCTTGAAGCATGCGCATCGACAAGTTCACGCAAAAGATGCAAGAAGCGCTGCAAGCGGCGCAAGATCTTGCTTCGCAATCCAATCATCAGGAAATTACGAATGAACATTTTCTTTCTGCGCTTCTCGACCAAAGCGAGGGGATAACCGAGCCGCTTCTCGAAAAGATTGGTGTGCCAGTGACTCGCTTGCGTGAAGGTCTGACCACCGAACTCGGGCGGCGTCCCAAAGTTCACGGCGCAGTCGTTGATCTGCGCCTTTCAAACGAACTCCGGAGCGTTCTCGACAGCGCGGAGAAGGAGATGTCGAAACTGAAGGATGAATTTACAAGCGCCGAGCATTACTTGCTTGCGTTAACTGGCGCAAATGTCCCGGCAGGGAAGCTACTGAAAGATCTGAGCGTCACGCGAGACAAGCTGATGCAAGCGCTTCAGCGGGTGCGCGGCTCGCAGCGCGTGACCGATCAAAATCCCGAAGGCAAATATCAGGCGCTCGAAAAATACGGGCGCGACCTGACCGAGCTGGCGCGGCGCGGAAAGATTGATCCTGTAATCGGGCGCGACAACGAAATCCGGCGCATCATGCAGGTGCTCTCGCGTCGGACAAAAAATAATCCGGTACTCATCGGCGATCCGGGTGTCGGCAAAACTGCAATCGTAGAAGGCCTCGCCAGGCGAATCATCAGTGGCGACGTCCCTGATTCGTTGAAACAAAAACGGATCATCGCCATGGATATTGGCGCGATGGTCGCCGGCGCGAAGTTCCGCGGTGAATTCGAAGACCGCCTGAAAGCGTTTTTGAAAGAAGTGACGGATTCCCAGGGGCAGATCGTTCTCTTCATCGACGAGCTTCACACGATCGTCGGCGCGGGCGCAGCGGAAGGTTCCGTCGATGCGTCAAATATGCTCAAACCGATGCTGGCTCGCGGCGAGCTGCGCACGATCGGTGCGACCACGATCGACGAGTATCGCAAATACATCGAGAAAGACGCCGCGCTCGAGCGGCGGTTCCAACCCGTACTGGTCAATGAGCCAACCGTGGAAGACACGATCGCGATCCTGCGCGGATTAAAGGAGCGCTACGAAGTGCACCATGGAGTGCGCATCACTGACGGGGCGCTCGTGGCAGCGGCGGTGCTCTCACATCGTTATATCACCGATCGATTTTTGCCAGATAAAGCGATCGATCTCGTCGATGAAGCGGCGTCGCGCTTGAAGATCGAGCTCGATTCGATGCCAACAGAAATCGACGTGATCGAACGCGAAATCATGCAGCACGAAATGGAGCGGCAGGCGCTCAAAAAGGAAAAAGATTCCGCGAGCAAGGAACGTTTGAAAAAGCTCGAGAGGGAATTGGCGGGACTGAAAGAAAAATCTTCCGTGCTGAAAGCTGAATGGCAGAAGGAAAAAGCTGTTCTTGAAGAGCAACGGAAATGGAAAGAAGAATTGGATCGACTCCGCACCGAGCTGGAGCGTGCGCAGCGTCGCGGTGAACTCGCCAAGGCGAGCGAAATTCAATATGGCCGGATACCGGAGTTGGAAAAGAAATTGGCCACTGCGACAGCAAAAACGGCAAAAGATCGAAAATCGACATTGTTGCGCGAAGAAGTGACCGAGGAGGACATCGCGGAAGTTGTTTCAAGTTGGACGCATATTCCGATCTCGCGATTGCAGGAGGGCGAGCGCGAGAAGCTGGTCAAACTGGAGGAGCATTTGCATTTGCGAGTTGTCGGGCAGGACGAAGCCATCAAAGCTGTTGCGAACGCCGTACGCCGTGCGCGGGCCGGATTGCAGGATCCCAACCGACCGCTTGGTTCATTCATTTTTCTCGGCCCGACTGGCGTCGGCAAAACGGAATTATCCCGCGCGCTTGCGGAATTCTTGTTCGATGACGAAAACGCCATGATCCGGATCGACATGAGCGAATACATGGAGAAACACACCGTCGCGCGTTTGATCGGCGCGCCGCCTGGTTACGTCGGTTACGAAGAAGGCGGACAGCTTTCCGAAGCCGTGCGACGCAAGCCGTATTCGGTCGTGCTCTTCGACGAAATCGAAAAGGCGCATCCAGACGTGTTCAACGTTTTGCTGCAGGTGCTCGATGACGGCCGCATCACGGACGGGCAGGGGAGAACTGTCGATTTCAAGAACACCGTCATCATTATGACGTCGAACATCGGTTCGCAATACATCAGCGAGGAGGAATCGAAAGAAGCGCGTTCCCGCCTTGTGACTGACGCGTTGCGCGCGCATTTCCGTCCAGAGTTCCTCAATCGCGTTGATGAGATCATCATTTTCGACCGCCTCTCGGAGGACGACCTCAAAAAGATCGTTGAAATTCAGCTGCGCCGCCTTTCAAAACGGCTCGAGCAACAAAAGATCACGCTCAAGCTATCCGATTCGGCTAAGGAATTGCTGGCGCGCGAAGGATACGATCCCGTTTACGGTGCGCGCCCGCTCCGGCGCACCATTCAAAAAGAAATTCTCGACCCGCTCAGCATCGACATCCTAGAAGGCAAAGTCCGCGAAGGCCAAACTGTCCACGTCGATGCAAAAGACGGCGCTTTGTCATTTCGAGCGTGAGTCAGGAATCCATAACCCTTCTGCTTTTAGACGAAGAAATATTCGTCTCTGAATACGAAGGTTCGCCTAATCATAGATCATCACGTCGCGCTCTTTCACTTTAACTTTCTCGGGGAGGCCGTGGCGCGGGCCGACAATTCCTTACATTACCCGAGCGGACAGAAGCACGCCACAACCTTGTTCTTGCGCCAAGAGAAAGGGAGCGTACCCGATTGGTCCAGAGCCGCCGCCGAACTTGAAAGAAGAGGGTGGTCCGACGTAAATCTGGCGAAAGCGAGCCCTGTATCAGTTGACGCTCTCAGTTCCGTTCATCCTCATGCATCGGCGTTATACGAAGAGGCAGTACAGGACGGATTTGCTATGTTCATTTTCTCCGAGCCAATCGACCCAACACTCTAACGAAGCGATGGAGCCGAACGCGGCCGCCGTACTATTCAGCTCCGCATGAGTTCAACCCGTCAATTCGCAGCGAAGCGCACTCTTGCTCGCGGCAGCTCATCTTTTTCTCGTTAGGCGTTTCTACACCTTCACATTAAATCGAACGATTATGATCACAGCCATTACCCCGAAACTAGTCCTCTCGCTTATCTTATTTGCCTTCGCATTCTCGCGCCCCACGCTTTGTTCGGCCTTTGATACCCCGGGCGCTGCCGAAGCGGCGGCCGTCGATCGCGCCAACACCGAAATCGGGAGGGTTTACAAGCAACTCATGTCCCAACTCGCTTCTCAACAACAAATCAAACTGCGTGAAGAGCAGCGGGCGTGGATCAAATGGCGAGACCAGGAGGCAGCGCGTCTCGCAACCGACGGCGGAGCAGCGGGCGGGAGCGCATACCGTGTCGATTACTCTAATGCACAACTCAAACTGATTCGCGAACGAACCGAAGTGCTACGACACCGCCTCAAAAAGTCGTGACAATTTTCGAATTCCACCGAAACGCCTAACCATTCGATGCAGCTGACGACTAGCCGTTCCGTGACCCACATTTCCGATGACTAAATACTTTAATTTTGCTGCGGACCGCCATCCCTCCAGCCGCCAATATCTTGTTCTCGTTAGGCCGTTGCTTGCCGAAACGCCGCGAGAAAAGTTTCCATTTCGGATTTCTTGCCGATGGTGAGGCGCATGTAGTTCGGCAAGGCCGGGAATAATCGCCCGACTTGGACGTTACGTTGTTTTAACGCTTGGATGAGCGGAACAACGGGATGTTTTACATCGATCATGATGAAGTTGGCCTGAGAAGGAATTGTTTTGTAGCCCATCTTGTCGAGTTCCGATGTCACGAACGCTTTAACTTCGCTATTGAGACGCTGGCCGTTTGGGACTTGCTCGGGATCGTCCAGGCTCGCGCTCGCTGCCGCTAGCGCCATGATGTTGACGCTGTCCCACATTTGATGCGGACGCATTCGCTTAATCGTATCCGGTTGCGCCACACAATAGCCGCAACGCAATCCGGCCATGCCGTAAATTTTCGAGAACGTGCGGGCAACGATCAGGTTTGGGTGATCTTTGACGAGCGGGATCACGCTTTCGTATTCCGGGCTATCGGCGTAGTGGAAGTAGGCTTCATCCACTAAGATCATCGTTTCAGGCGGAGTTTTTGCGATGAAACCGCGCAGTTCAGTCTTGGCCGTAATGCTGGCAGTGGGATTGTTCGGGTTGCAGACGTAAATCAAACCTCCTTTTGCGGCGGCAAGCATTTTGGGGAGATCGTGACTGAAGCTGCTGTTCAGCGGAACTTTCACGACTTCAGCACCGCCTGCGCTTGCCTGACCCAGAATCGCTTCGAACGTTGGATCGGCTGCGACCAGTGTCCCGCGCTCCTTCCCAGTGAATGTTTCCGCGCAGAGTTTCAAAATCTCGCTGGAACCGTCGCCGAGCAGGATCTGATCTCGATTGACGCTGTTGATTCTAACCAGTTTATCGATCAACAAATTGTTGTGCTCATCAGGATAGCGGCAGGCGAAGCCGAAGGAATCGTTCATTGCCTGCAATGCTTTTGGTGAAGGTCCGTACGGATTTTCGTTTGCGCTCAAGCGCACGATGTTGCCGCCTGCTGTTGAAGATGTGGCAACGGGCTGAGCCGGTTTTGAGAAAGTAAACTTTGGCCTAACGACTGCAGCTGCTGCGCCTGCGCCTAATAACTGCGTGAATTTACGTCGAGAAATTGAGATTGTATTCATATGAGCACCTCCGGAATCGTTTATTATGCGGCTTCAGGGGGGTAGCGCGCCAGACTTTTTAAATGCAGATCTTTCGTCTAAGCGACGAGGCACTTAGATTTCGGAATGATGTTCGGTTTGCTGAAGAAAGGACGTCGTCGCCGATTGCGGGCCCAGCCGTTTCCGAAAGAATGGCTGGCGGCAATCGAGCGTGACGTTTTATTTTTTCACCGGCTGTCCGCGGGTGACCGCGATGAACTTCTTGGTCACATCCGGGTGTTTCTTGCTGAAAAACGTTTCGAGGGATGTGGCGGTCTCGCAATCACTGATGAGATCCGTCTTAGCATCGCGGCGCAAGCTTGTCTTCTGTTGTTGCATCGCGAGACAGACTATTTCCCTGATTTGCTTACCATTCTTGTTTATCCATCCACATACATGGTGGAAGAAAAACGGCAGATTGAGGAGCACGTTTGGGAAGAAGGCACAACGATCCGTCTTGGCGAGACCGGCCGCAGAATGGGTTCGTTGATTCTCTCCTGGGACGCCGTGAAAGCTGGCGCGGCTGATCCTTCCGATGGCAAGAACGTTGTCCTTCACGAATTTGCTCACCAACTCGACTACGAAAATTCCGCAGGCGATGGAGTGCCGGCATTGGCGACGTACGAACAGCGATTGGCCTGGAGCGAAGTTATGAGAACCGAGTTTGCGTCGCTGCGTGCTGCCGATGAGACCGGAGTAGCGACGCTTCTCGATACCTATGGAGCCACTGATCCTGCTGAGTTTTTCGCTGTATCGACTGAGGCGTTCTTCGAGCGACCTCGCGCGCTCCGCGCCAATCATCCTAAACTGTACGCTGAATTACGAAGTTATTTTAACCAGGATCCAATCGAATACTCTGCCGAGTGAAGGAACCTCAGATGCGCGCCAGCGAAACGGAGCGCTGCTTGGGAAGCCGGCGGCATGATAGCGCCTCTCCGTCAACAATTCACTGCGGCTGCGGCACGATCCTGATGTAGGGTTTGGGAGCCTTCCAGCCCTGCGGATAACGTTGCTTCGCCTGCTCGTCGGATACCGAACCGGCGATGATCACGTCCTCCCCTTGTTTCCAGTTGACCGGCGTTGCTACCTGATGCTTTGAAGTCAATTGCAGCGAATCGATCACTCGCAGCACCTCGTCGAAGTTCCGGCCCGTTGTCATCGGATAGACAAGGATCAGCTTGATCTTTTTGTCCGGGCCGACGACGTAAACATTGCGCACAGTCGCGTTATCGGCCGGGGTGCGCTGCTTCGCGTCGCCCTCGATATCGGCTGGGAGCATCCCGTACAGTTTTGAGATCTTGAAGTCAGCATCGCCGACGATTGGGTAGTTCGGCGCGTGCCCCTGCGTTTCTTCGATGTCTTTTGCCCAGCCTTGATGATCGCCGGTGGAATCGACTGACAATCCCATGATCTTCACGTTTCTGCGGTCGAACTCTGGCTTAATCTTGGCCATGTAACCGAGTTCGGTCGTGCAGACAGGGGTGAAGTCCTTGGGGTGTGAGAATAGCACGGCCCAGGAGTCGCCGATCCAATCATGGAACCGGATCCGACCCTCGGTGGTTTGTGCTTCAAAATCCGGCGCTGTATCACCAATTTTCATTTGTTTTCCTCCTCTATTTTACTACGGAGAAGGTTTTCCCAAGTTTCGAAGCGAAAGTCAATATCAATGCCGCTATTTTCCAAGAAGCGCGGCGGCCGGAGAATAAAGATGCCGAATTTGTTTACGACGCGATCAGGTCGCAGAACTTATCGAGATCGATGTTGCCACCTGAAACGATTGCGACAATCGGACCTTTGCCGGCTTTGCCGGTCAACGTTGCCGCGACCGGCAGTGCGCCCGCGCCTTCCGAAATAATTCGCATCTTTTCCGCCATTAGGCGCATTGCTTTCTTCGTCTCGTCCAGGCTGACGACGATGTAACCGTCCACGACTGGTTTCATTCTTTCCCACATGCGGGGGAACATGCTTTGACCGCCGGCGCCATCGACAAACGACGCTTTCCAATCTTTGAACACTTGCGGCGAACCCATCTTGAACGAGAGCGCGGCGGGCGCTGCGGTCTCCGGTTCAACTCCGAAAATTTTTATCTCCGGCTTGAGCGCCTTGATTGCGCTCGCGATGCCGGTGATTAATCCGCCGCCGCCAATGCTAGCGATGACCGCAGCCGCGTCGGGCGCATCTTCGAGAATTTCCAGTCCCATCGTGCCGTGACCAACGATGAAATTATGATCGTCAAACGGATGTACAAAGGTTCCTTCGGCGCCGGGAAACGAACGTTCCTCCAGCGCTTTCCAAGCAACGTCGTACGGCACCGGAATAAGTTTTGCGCCAAGCCCACGCATCCGTTCCATCTTCGATTCTGGCGCGGTTTCAATCACTACGACGGCGCATGGCACGCCTGCTTGTCGCGCTGCGTAGGCGACGCCTTGTCCTGCATTTCCCGCGCTGATTGTCCACACACCGCGCTTGCGTTCGGAATCCGAGAGCAGCGCCACGGCATTCGCTGCGCCGCGCAATTTGTATGCGTTGATTGGTTGCAGATTTTCTAATTTCAAACGGATATCGGGAAAGCCCGCACCTAACTCCAGACGGACTAGTGGCGTGCGCACGATTGTCTTTTCAATGCGCTGGCGCGCTTCTCGTATCTCGGAGAGATCTATGGGCCTGACGGATTCGAGCGTCGTGGACATTCGATTTTGTTCTACCGCGTGAATCCATTCGCGCCAGCTCTATTTCGCGATAATGAACATTGAACGCTTCAGCGCCGACGCCTGTCTGAGCATTCACCATGATCAAAATTACAGTTTCAGCATTGGTTGCGGCTGCGATGCTCGTCGCGTCCAGTGCGTTCGCAGGAGATAAGGCATGTTGTGTCAAAGGGGCGTCAAACACCGAGAAGACGGCATGCGTTGACCTGGCAGCACTGAATCTCACACCCGATCAAAAGAGCAAGATCGAAACGTGGCAGGCCGAATGCATGAAGGCAGGCTGCACAAAGGAAAGCCGGAAAACGTTCCTAAAACAAGCCAAGGGAATTCTTTCCGCAGAGCAGTTCGCGCAGCTGAAAGCACAATGCAAGAAACCCGCTAGCGCAAAGAAAACCGAAGCCTGATCGCGGCGGATGCTGGCTTAGGCAATTTTCACAATGACGCGCCGGAAGATATTCCGGCGCGTTTTTTTTTGCGCCGCAGTGTTGGCTCGGGATTAGCCTCTATCCTAATAAAGCTTGTAATCCAAAATTTAGATCGACCAGACTTAGCATCTAAGGCAGCATTTCGCCGTTGAATAAATCGAGACAGCAACTGTCCAACAGCTCAGAATCAAAATAACCTTATGAAAACATTTGTTGTTTTAGTTTGCAGCGTTGCGCTTGCGTGTACCGCAGGCGCTGCGAAAAATGAAAATAAATCAAAGAACGCGGCGCCGCCAAAAAGACAGGCTCAACCAAGACATCAAGCAGCCGCTGCGCGGGGGCCAAATAAGACAGCGCCCAAGCACTATGAGGCAGCCTCAAGAACGGCGCACTATCAGAATACTAAAGCGCCAGAGCGCGTCTATGGCCAGAGTTACCAGTCGAGTTCCAAGCTGACGAAGACGAACGGATCCCATCAGACCGTTACACAGAATGGGCAGGCAACGCGCGGTGGAGCGCAAAAGATAAAGGGGTCACAGCAGGCGGTCACGGGTGGGCGATATACAACGTCTGCGAAGTATTCTAAGAAGACAAAACAATGGAATAACACCACTTCGCATGCCGCCATTCAGTCAAACGCCAAAACATACAGGGCGCAGCATTTCAATCTGGCGTCGAACACGCGGCCGACAAAATTCGCGGCTGTGAACTTCCAGCAAAACAGACGAATCTGGGGAAGCCAAAACTGGCAAGGTAAGAATTATTGGGCCTTTCGGAATTACAGGCCTGCGTGGCACGACAGGAGTTGGTGGGGGCATCATTACAACCGCATCGTTTTCGTATATGGCGGATGGTATTACCGGGATGCGGGTTGGTGGTATCCGGCGTGGGGCTACGCTCCCAATGCGTATTACGCCTATGACGGGCCAATTTACGCTTACAATGATTTGCCACCGGATCAGGTGATCGCCAATGTCCAAGGCGCGCTGCAACAGCAAGGCTATTACCAAGGCGACGTTGACGGTCTGCTCGGGCCGATCACGCGCGAGGCGATTGCGAATTATCAGCGCGAGCACGGTCTGTATGTAACATCAGCAATTGATCGGCCAACTCTGGAATCGTTGGGAATGAGCTAACCCAGACCCCTATTAACCGAGAAGCCGTCGTGGAATATGTCAACGGCGGCTTTTTCGCGTACGAATACCAGCGTCACCTCCGAGGCGCCCTTGTGCTTGCGTCATGTTTGCGGCAGATAAAAGACCAAACGCGTCCCCGATGGAAACGACAACTGCGCAATTAATCGCGCGCGATCTTTTTCAATCATTCCGAATGGGGACTCGCCGAATCGAAGTTCTGCGCGGTATTTCCATCGAAGTTGCGCATAACGAGGCGGTTTTTCTATCTGGCGCTTCCGGCGCTGGCAAAACGACTTTGCTTTACACCTTGGCCGGGCTGGAGCGCCCCGAGTCCGGGATTGTTGAGTTCCAAGGGCGCCGGCTTTACAGCGGCGGTTCCGCCGCAGAGGCACGGCTGCGGAACGAGAAGATGGGTTTTGTTTTCCAAGGTTACTTCCTGTTACCCGAACTCACTGCGTTGGAAAACGTACTGCTGCCCGCAATGATTGGACGAAGGGCAACAAGAAACGACGCCGAAGCCAGTCTGGTGGCGGTCGGTCTGGGTGATCGCCTGCATCATTTACCGGCGGAACTTTCGGGTGGCGAACAGCAGCGCGTAGCCATTGCACGCGCATTGACGAATAATCCTGACATCATTTTCGCTGATGAACCGACCGGAAATCTTGATTCGAAAACCGGAGACGCGATTATGGATCTTCTGTTAAATCTCGCGCGCGAGCGAAACAAAACGCTGCTCGTCGTGACGCACGATGCTCGCCTGGCCGCGCGCGGCGACCGTCAGTTGCGAATCAAAGACGGTGTGTTGCAATGAAAATCTAACACGAGCGTGTCGCTCGCGAACCGTGGAATGCGCAAGCCGGAGGCTTACGCCACTTTCATTTTGTAGCTTGAATTGCGCAGGTAAACGCCCACACTTTTATTACGATTATGAAAACGACTGATGCGACGGTGTTGGATGAACCGAAAATTCACGAGCCTGGTGCTGATGCAGTAGTTGAACCCGCGGTAGAAAGCCGTCCGCGCCGCGCCGCAACCGGTGTCAAGGAAGCGAAGATTTATATCGATGGAAAATTTTACACGGAAGCGAACGCGAAGATTTCTGTGTTCGATCATGGTCTGCTTTACGGCGATGGAATTTTCGAGGGCATTCGTTTTTACAATGGACGTGTCTTTCGGCTCGAAGAACATCTTGCCCGGCTATGGGATTCAGCGCGTTCGATCTGCCTGGAAATTCCAATGACGATGCGGGGCATGACAGAGGCAGTTCTGGAGACCATCCGTCAGAATCGTTTACGCGATGGCTATATCCGGCTGCTCGTCACGCGCGGGACTGGCAATTTAGGTTTGAATCCGATGCAATGTAAATCCCCGAGCGTGATCATCATTGCAGCAACGATCGCTCTCTATCACGAGGACTTTTACCGAAAAGGATTGAGCATTGTCACGTGCGCAACGCGCCGCAGCAACCCGGCAGCGCTCAATCCGGCAGTTAAATCACTGAATTACTTAAACAATGTGATGGCGCGGATCGAAGCGAATCTAGCTGGTGCGGACGAAGCGCTTATGCTGAACGACGCAGGGAACGTCGCAGAATGCACGGCTGACAACGTTTTCATTGTAAAGCGTGGTCAAATTTTCACGCCGCCCGTCACTGCAGGAGCGCTGCGCGGGATTACGCGCTCGATCGTGTTTGAGATTGCGGCGGAACTCGGCATCAAGGTGCTGGAGACAGATATCACGCGGCATGATGTTTTCGTGGCGGACGAATGTTTCCTCACAGGCACCGCTGCCGAGATCGTTCCGGTGGTTAAAGCCGATGCACGCGTCATCGGCAACGGAAAACCAGGACCTATCACCACACGCACAATTGCGCGCTTCCGGGAGATGACGCGCGAAACCGGTACACCGATCTTCGCCCAAAGTTGAGCAACGCCGGTTCCGAAGCAGAAGATGCCAGGGAATATTCGGGGTTGAATGTTTCCAACATACCGGGGTCTAATTAAAAGAGATGTTGTGCGACGTTTGCAAATGCAATGATGCGACTGTCTTCCTGACACAGATTTTGGAAGGCAAAATGCAGAAGGTGAATCTCTGCGACGCTTGCTCGAAAGAAAAAGGCGTACAGGATCCCACCGGCTTCGCGCTCGCGGATTTGCTGCTTGGCATCGGAGCAGCGGAAGAAATCGAGAAGGGAGCAGCGACACAGAAATGCGCAGTGTGTGGTTTTAGCCAGGCTGACTTCAAAAAAACTGGCCGGCTTGGATGCAGCGCATGCTACGTCACGTTTGCAGAGGGTTTGAGCGCGCTTTTAAAAGCAATGCACAAAGGCACTGAGCATGTGGGGAAATTGCCAGGACGCGCGCAGCGCACCATGGTGCTCAATCACCAGATGCGTGCCCTGACCGAAAATTTGCAGAAGGCGGTGGCGGATGAGAACTATGAGACGGCCGCTTCGTTGCGCGATCAAATCAGGCAACTTGAAAGCGAGCTGTCGAATTCGCCATGAAATTTTCTGATGTGCTGGCCACTGCTGGAGAATGGCTACGGGGCGATGGGCCGCATCACCAAATTGTAATCAGCAGCCGGGTGCGGCTCGCGCGACGGCTCGCGCGCAATTTGCGCAACCGTCCTTTTCCGGGTTGGGCCAAGAAGGCGGAACGCAGTTCGATTCTCGATTTGATCAGATTGCGTGTGGAAGCGCTCCCTGAAATGCAAGAGTCATTCTCCGAGAGCTTGCAGGATCTTTCGGCGTTGGACAGGCAGGTTCTGGTGGAGCGTCATCTGATCAGTCGCGAGCATGCTGCCAAAGGCGCGGGCAGCGCAGTGGTGGTGAATCGGCGGCAAACCATAAGCATCATGATCAACGAGGAAGATCATCTGCGGATGCAATCGATTCGCTCGGGCCTGCAGTTGAAGCAGGCATTTAAACTCGTCGATAAAATCGACAGTGCGCTCGAAAATAAGTTGGACTTCGCTTTCGATCCCCGGCTTGGATACCTGACCGCGTGTCCTACGAATGTGGGCACTGGCATGCGCGCCTCCGCGATGTTGCACTTGCCGGGTCTTGTCCTGAGTGAGCTGATTAACCAAGTGATCCAAGCCGTAAGCAAAATCGGTCTCGCAGTGCGTGGTCTTTATGGCGAAGGAACCGAGGCAATGGGCAATCTTTTTCAGATTTCAAATCAGACCACTCTCGGTGAAAAGGAGGAAGAAATCATCAATCGTCTGAGCAAGGTGATTGAAACAATTATCGAAAAGGAACATGACGCGCGACAAATGTTGGTCCAAAAGAAGCCTGATACACTCTGCGACCAGATCGGTCGTGCCTACGGCGTTTTGACCTTCGCGCACGCCATGGCATCAAAGGAAGCGCTTAATTTGCTCTCTATCATCAAACTCGGCATGGATTTGGGCGCGTTTCCGGAAGACCGGCGCCTGCCAATCGACGAATTATTCATCGAGACGCAACCGGCGCATTTACAGAAAAGCTCGCAACAAAAACTGAATGCCGAAGAACGCGATCATCTGCGCGCCCAAATTATTCGAGAGCGTTTGAAACTCTTCCCTAAACCTGATATTAGTAAGATGGCGAGGGAGTCGGGTAACGGTTCGACTGCCGGGCCATCGAATAATGAATAATTTCACACCGCGGGCTCAACAGGTTCTGGCGCTTGCGCGCAAGGAAGCGGACCGATTTAACCATAACTACGTCGGCACTGAGCATCTGCTTTTGGGACTGATCAAACTGGGGCAGGGAGTTGCGGTGAACGTTCTGCAGAAGATGGGTCTCGATTTGGAGACCGTGCGCATGGAGGTGGAGAAACAGGTCGGCTCGGGACCGGAAACCAAGATGGTCGGCAATGTTCCCTATACCCCCCGCGTCAAGAAAGTGCTGGCGCTTGCGGGCAAGGAGGCCAAGGCGCTCAATCATTCCTACGTCGGCACGGAACACATTTTGCTTGGGCTTTTGCGCGAGGGCGAGGGAGTTGCCGCCAGAGTGCTAAAGAGTCTTGAACTCGACATCGAACGCACGCGTAACGAGATTCTGAAAGAGCTTGATCCAAACTTTATGCCGGGCGAAGCGGACCAGGAAAGCGGCGAACCGGCGAAAAAAGATGTTAAGACTCCGGCACTCCGCGCGTTTGGCCGTGATCTAACTGATTTGGCGAAAAAGGGCGAACTCGATCCCGTAATTGGCCGGCGCAATGAAATCGAGCGGGTCATTCAAGTGCTTTGTCGGAGGACAAAGAACAATCCGGTCCTGATCGGCGAAGCGGGTGTCGGCAAGACCGCTATCGCCGAGGGGCTGGCCCAGGAGATTGCAAACGGTAATGTGCCCGAATTGTTGAGAGACAGACGCGTGATCACGCTCGATCTGGCGTTAATGGTAGCCGGTACAAAATACCGCGGCCAGTTCGAAGAGCGCATCAAAGCGGTGATGGACGAGATTCGCCGTTCCAAGAACGTGGTCCTTTTTATCGACGAGCTGCACACGATTGTCGGTGCAGGTTCAGCCGAAGGCGCGATGGACGCATCGAATATCATCAAGCCCGCGTTGAGTCGTGGCGAATTGCAATGCGTCGGCGCAACGACGATGAACGAATACCGCAAATATATCGAGAAGGACGCAGCGCTGGAACGGCGTTTTCAAACGATAAAGGTCGATGCGCCGACGGTCGACGAAGCCATTCAAATCCTGAAAGGTCTCCGCCCGAAGTACGAAGCTCACCATAAAGCGAAACTCACCGACGAAGCGCTGGAAACTGCCGTCATATTTTCCGATCGTTATATCACGGGACGGTTTCTTCCCGATAAGGCAATCGATGTCATGGACGAGGCCGGCGCGCGTGCTCGCATTAATGCTATGACGCGACCGCCCGATGTGAAGGAGATCGAAAAGGAAATCGAAGAGATCCGGTTGGAAAAGGAAGGAGCAATTAAGGCGCAGGATTTTGAAAAAGCCGCCGCGCTTCGCGACAAGGAGAAGCAAACCAAAGAAAAGCTCGATGCCATTCTAAACAAATGGCGGGAGGAGCGAGAAGAGAAAGAAGTGGTCGTGACGGCGGACGACATGATGCACATCATCTCGAAGGTCACCGGGGTTCCCCTCCAGCGCATCGAGCAGGAGGAAACGCAAAAACTGCTCATGATGGAGTCCGAGATGAAGCAGCGCGTCATTGGCCAGGACGAAGCTGTCACTGCCATTAGTAAGGCTTTGCGCCGGTCGCGTGCGGATTTAAAAGATCCAAGGCGTCCGATCGGTTCATTTGTCTTTCTCGGTCCGACCGGGGTCGGGAAAACATATCTGGCGCGCACGCTTGCCGAGTTCATGTTCGGCGACTCCGATGCATTGATTCAAATCGACATGTCGGAGTACATGGAAAAATTTACCGCTTCACGTTTGATCGGCTCGCCGCCAGGATACGTGGGTTATGAGGAAGGTGGACAACTTTCCGAGGCCGTGCGGCGCCGGCCGTATTCGGTGGTCCTGTTTGACGAAGTCGAGAAAGCCCATCCTGATGTGATGCATTTGCTGCTGCAGATTTTGGAGGACGGTAAAATCACGGACTCGTTAGGGCGCAAAATCGATTTCCGCAATACGATCATCATTATGACTTCCAATGTCGGGGCCGAATTGCTGAAGAAACAGACAGTGATGGGGTTCGGCGCTCCGCGCGAAGGGCACGATTACGATTCGATGCGCGAGAAAATTCTCGATGAGACCAAACGCGTCTTTAAACCCGAGTTTCTCAATCGGCTGGACGAGATCATCGTCTTTCATTCGCTCGGCAAACCGGAGTTGCTGTGCATTGTCGATCTGGAGGTGGACAAAGTGCTTGCGCGTATCAAAGCCAAGGAAGTGCATATCGATTTGAAACAAAGCGCGAAAGAATTCCTCATCGAGAAAGGATACGACCCGCAGTATGGAGCGCGGCCAATGCGTCGTGCGGTGGAGCGTTATCTCGAAGACCCGCTGGCGGAGGAATTGCTCCGCGGCACCGTCAAAGCTGGCGACCACGTCGAAGTTGTGTCTGCTGATGGGAAACTTAGCTTCCGTGTCG